>ERZ1740060.445-NODE-445-length-23597-cov-23.510407_pt1 | contig 23597 bp, 27 predicted proteins | sample MGYA00581743_ERZ1740060 | MGnify/ENA primary metagenome ERZ1740060 (study PRJEB43018, sample SAMN04849235) | marine metagenome | isolation source: floating plastic debris | place: Pacific Ocean | collected 2008-08-27 | study: EMG produced TPA metagenomics...
TCGCCCTGCACCCGAAACGCTGGCTTTTTGGCAGGCGGCCGGGATGGATTTGGATGTTTTGGAAAAGCGAAAGCAGGAACGTCCGTTTAATTTCGCGGATGTTGTCGCGCCCTTGCCACTGGGGTTTCAACGCGTTCAGCAAGGCGATGTTCTGCGCGCCGCCGGGCGCGATTGGGATGTGCATGTTGGCAATGGCCATTCGCCCGAGCACGCGACGCTTTGGAGCGATGATGACAACCTTGTGCTTTCAGGCGATCAGATCCTGCCGTCGATCAGCCCCAATATAGGCGTCTACGCGACCGAGCCCGAGGCAGACCCTGTGGCCGAATGGCTGGAGGCGTGCGAGCGATTGGCGTTGCTTGCGCGGGAGGATCATCTGGTTTTGGGCGGCCACAAGCTGCCGTTCACTGGGCTGCCGTTGCGCATGCATCAATTGATCGAAAATCATCACGGCGCATTGGCCCGGCTTGAGGCGTATCTTGACACACCCAAAACCGGCGGTGAGGTTTTCCCACCGTTGTTCAAGCGCCGGATTGGTGAGGGTGAATACGGCCTCGCGTTGGTCGAGGCGATTGCGCATCTTAATCATCTGCATCAAACCGCTCGCATTACGCGGGAAAAACGTGATGATGGCGTGTGGTTGTGGCAGCGTCGAGGCGTGTTCAATGGATGATAAGATCAAAACGACTGCAGAGTTGGCGGAAAGCGATGCGCTGCCGCGCTTGCGCGAAGTGCATGCTGATCCCGATCACCAATGCCCTGAGCCGATCAACGCGCCTGCAACGCAGAAAAGCCCTGCACAATGGGCCTATGAACGTATGATCCTTTACATCCAGAACTTCGAAAAGCAGCTCGACAATGCGCATGAGGTCGCAATGGGCTTTGCGGGCGGCGATGCGGGTGTGCTGCGGATTGAAGGGATGGGGTATTATGACCCTGATATTGTCACGTTTTATGGCAGTGATGCGTCTGGTGCCAAGACGCAACTGGTGCAGCATGTCAGCCAACTCAGCGTTTTGTTGCGTGCGTTGCCCAAGGAGGTCGATCAGGCAGAGCCAAATCGTATCGGGTTTCGTTTGGCAAAAGCCTTGGAAGAGGGCGACGACACTGGCTGAACCGCGCCAATTTGCCCTCACCAGACCCGTGACACCGGCTCTGAAATCAGCTAAATCGCGATAAACATTGCATGGAGGCCGTCATGGCAGAATACAAGCACGGCGAGATGGACGTCAGCTCTCACGAGAAGACGTTTTCTGGCTTCATTAAATTCACGACCTATTCCGTCTATATCATCATCGCAATTTTGATCCTGATGGCGATTTTCGCCCGCTAATTTAGGCAATACTGGAAGACCACCCCCCATTATGCGTCGTATTCTCATGATTTTGGCGCTGCCACTGATGCTGGCAGCTTGCGGCGCTGAGAGCGTCTCTGCCCCCCAGCACCAGATTGATGCGGTGGCATTCCGCGCGCCGGGCCCCGCGACGGTGACCCTTGTCACTGTCATGAACAAGCGGTCTGGCAATGGGGCGCATACTGGTTTGGTCATCAATGCATCGCAGCGCGTGATCTGGGATCCGGCAGGCACATTCAAGCATGAAGCAATCCCGGAGCGAGACGACGTGATCTATGGTGCGTCTCCGCGGGTTGTGAATTACTATACCGACTATCACGCGCGCGAGACCTATGACGTGATCCTGCAAACAGTTGAGGTCACACCGGAAATTGCCGAGCGCCTTAAGCGCGCGGTTGAGGCAAACGGCCCTGTCGCAAAAGCGCAATGTGGGACCGTTACGTCGCGGATCTTGCGCGGTATCCCCGGATTTGAGAGCTTGCGTCAAACGCCCTTTCCCAAGAAAATCCGTGACGACTTTGCAAAGTTGCCTGGCGTAAGGACCCAGTTCATTCAGGACGATGACCCTGATGACAACTGGCAAAACCTTTTGGATATCCAGCTTTAAGCAAGCAGATACATCATTCCGTACAATGCGATTGCCCCGCCAAAGATTGCGGCCAGAACATTGCGTGTTGTAATCCCGATCAGCAATGTCACTGCAGCGGCTGTCAGGCGGGCCGGGTCCGGCTCACCGCCGGTTGCGGCAGGCCATAACACCAACGGTGCGATGAGCCCTGGCAGAACAGCAACAGCTGTATAGCGCAGATGGCGCAAGACCCATTCCGGCAGAGGACGTTTGCCGATGATCCCCAAAAACGAGAAGCGCAGCGCAAAACTGCCTGCGCCGAGGCCAAGGATAACGATCCAGAGTTGCGTGCTATCGATCATGGCTTGACCTTTTTACTCAGCATCAACTCAGCTTGTGCGCCCACCATCATCGCGCCTAAAGCTGCGATCAGTAGGCCAAGGTTGTAGGGCACCCATGCAAAGCTCAGCGCAAGGATCACTGAGGTGGCGCATGCCAACACATGAGGGAGCGTTCGCAAAAGCGGTGCGATGATCGCCAAGAAGGTGATCGGAATTGCGAAATCGAGGGCGAATTCGGGCGGGATTGCTGTGCCTGCATAGGCTCCGATCCATGTCACGACATACCACATCGGGCAAACCGGCGTGACTGCGCCGAAAAAATAGGCGATTTTCTGTGACAACGTCCAATCAGGTGTTTTCTCGAACTGCGCGGCACTGACCGCATAGCTTTGATCGACCGTAAAGTAGGCAATACAGGCGCGTTGCCAGAGCGGCGCCGATCCGAGATGCGGGGTCAACGCTGCCGAATACATCGCCATCCGCAAGTTAACCGCCAAGGCGGTCGCCAACACGATCAGTGTGGGCGCTTCATCTACCATCAACTGGATTGCCGTGAATTGCGCAGCCCCCGCGATCACCATAATCGAGAACGCCATCGTTTCGGTGATGTTAAGCCCGGCTTCGGTCGCAACAACGCCGAACAAAACGCCAAATGGCCCGACGACCAGCAGGAACGGCGCACCGTCCTTGAAGCCTTTCCAGAAGGCGGATTTGGAACTGGCAGACGCCATGATTTGCCCCTAGGTTGGTCCGGCCAGACAGATGTAAAGGCTTGGGGAGGCAGACGCAATTGGCGACGCATGACGATCTTAAAGACTATCTGATTGCACCTGATCCGGGCCGCGCAAAGCTGACGCGCGGCGTTTCGGGCCACGATCAGGATGGCGTCGCGCAGCAGATATCGGTCGTTGAGGAACGGCCTTTGACGATCTTTTTGAACGCCCAGGAAATCGTGACCGCAATGACGATTGGGGATTATCCGGAATATCTGGCGCTGGGTTTTTTGCGCAATCAGGGTATGCTTGCCGACGGCGAAGACATCACTGGGGTTGAGTATGACGACGATCTTGAGGTTGTGGTCGTTCGCACGGCCTCAAAGACCACATTTGAAGAGAAGCTCAAGAAAAAGACGCGGACAAGCGGCTGTGCTGTTGGCACGGTTTTCGGTGACATGATGGAAGGTCTGGCAGGGCTGGAATTGCCTGCCGATCAGGTCCGCACCTCGTGGCTATATGCGCTGTCGGCCAAGATCAATCGTACGCCAAGCCTGTATCTTGAGGCTGGCGCGATCCACGGCACGGTTCTGTGCGAAGAGGATCGCCCCTTGGTCTATATGGAAGATGTGGGTCGCCACAATGCTGTGGATAAGATCGCAGGATGGATGCTGTCTGAGGGCGTCCCGGCCGATGGGAAGATCCTGTATACAACCGGGCGGCTGACCTCAGAGATGGTGATTAAGACGGCGATGATGGGCATTCCGGTGCTTGCGTCGCGCTCGGGCTTCACAGCTTGGGGCGTTGAAATTGCGCGCGAGGTCGGCTTGACGCTGATCGGTCGAATGCGGGGCAAACGCTTTATTTGTCTGTCAGGCGAAGACCGTTTGGTGCGCGATGCGGATCCCTCCCAAATCGCCGATGAAGGGCGCAAGCACGGACGCAAAGGGGCAGATGCATGAATGCGTTGGGTGTGATCCTTGCAGGTGGACAGGCGCGCCGCATGGGCGGCGGCGACAAGGGCCTGTTGGTGTTGGAAGGCATGACCTTGCTTGATCGGGTCATTGACCGCCTTGGCCCGCAAGTTGAGCGTCTCGTCATCAATGCAAATGGTGATCCAGACCGGTTTGCCGAATACGGCCTGCCCGTCATTCCTGATACGCTTGCCGATTTTCCTGGCCCCCTCGCCGGGGTGCTTGCTGGTATGGAATATGCTGCCGAGCGTGGCTTCGATCATATTGTCACGGCCGCCGCAGATACACCCTTTTTCCCTCATGATCTGGCCGAACGGCTTGATCGTGCGACACACAAAGCGAAAACTCCAATTGCATTGGCGGCTACCCACGAGGAAGGCCGCCTTGTGCGTCATCCGACATTTGGCCTTTGGCCAGTGAGTTTGCGCGCTGATCTGCGCGTGGCGCTTGAAGAGGGGTTGCGCAAGGTCGTGTTGTGGACCGACAAGCATGGCGCCGCGTCCAGTGCGTTCGAGGAGGGCGCGTTTTTTAACGTGAACACACCCGAAGACCTCGCCCATGCAACTGACCTTGTCAAAGGCCGCGCGTGATGAGGCTATACGGTGTCGTCGGTTGGAAGAACGCGGGCAAAACCGGGTTGATGGAGCGGCTTGTGGCCGAGATCACCCGCCGCGGTATCACCGTTTCGACCATCAAGCATGCACATCACTCATTCGATGTCGATCATCCGGGAAAAGACAGCCACCGCCACCGTGTCGCAGGTGCGCGTGAAGTGCTGCTTGCCTCGCGCAATCGCTGGGCGCTCATGCATGAGTTGAGTGTTGAAGATGAGCCGCCCCTTCACGAGTTACTTGGCAAGCTAGCGCCTGTCGATCTGGTGCTGATCGAAGGGTATAAGCGTGATGGGCATCCCAAGGTCGAAGCGCATCGCGCGGAAACCGGCAATCCCCTGATCGCGGACGATACGATCAAGGCGATTGCCAGCGATACGCTGACAGAGGCAGATCGCCCGGTATTTGATTTGGACGATACGGCTTCGATTGCGGATTTCATCCTTGCCGAGGTCGGTCTGTGAGCTTTGACAGCATCATCATGGTTGATTGGTCGGCGTCGAATACACCGTCGCCTGCCAAGCCCAAGAAAGATGCGATTTTCGTAGGGCAAGATGACCGTCTTCCCGCCTATTGCCGGACGCGTCACGAGGCGATCGCGCTGATCGAAGAGCGGTTGCGCAGCACGCCGGGGCGCATTTTGATCGGTTTTGATTTCGCGTTCGGCTTTCCGCCTGGTTTCGCGGCAGCCTTGACCGGCAAAGCCAATGCGCGCGCTGTTTGGGCTGATTTTGCAAAGCGTATTCGCGACGGAAAGAACAACGAAAATAATCGGTTTCAAGTCGCGGATGCGATCAATTCCATCACGCCGGGCGACGGCCCGTTCTGGGGGCGGCCTGCTGGTCTGACTCTCGCACATCTTGATATCAAGAAGCGCAAGGCCGCCATCTACCCTGAGTTTCGCGCCATCGAGGCTCATTCAAAAGGCGCCAAGTCCGTCTGGCAACTGGCGGGGGCAGGGGCGGTTGGGTCGCAAACTCTGATCGGCCTCGCGCATTTGCACCGGCTGTGTGAGACATTTGGCAAGGACATTACTGTCTGGCCACAAGACACGGGCTGGTCGGAACCGGATGCCCGCATCACGCTGGTCGAGATTTATCCGGCACTTTTGAACCGCGCCCCGCTTGATGCGCTTTCCGAAGGGTGGGACGACAGCGATCCGATCTATCAGATCCCCGATGCCGTTCAGGTTCGTGCACTGTGTCACGCCTTTCATCAGGCGCAGAAGAAGGGTGTGTTGGATCGCTTTTTCGCCGCGCCAGAGGGCTTGACTGATCCCGCCCAAATCGCGCGCGAGGAAGGTTGGATTTTTGGCGTCACGACGGATGAGATCAAGGCGGAGAGCGCCCTGCAACCGCCGCCATTGCGCAACGATTGCTTTGCGCTTCCGCCCGGCGTTGACTGGACGCCTGTGGATGATGCGCTGGCTCTGCTTAAAGAGCGCCTAACGGTCGTTACACCTACCGAAACTGTGCAGCTTAGTCACGCGTTGGGTCGTGTTCTTGCTGAACCGCTCAAGGCGCCGCGCGCGCAGCCCCCTGCGCCTAATTCTGCGGTGGACGGATATGGGTTTGCCCATGCTTGCCTTGGCGTTGCGCCATATCGGTTGCCGCTTCTGCAGGGCCGTGCAGCAGCGGGTGCGCCGTTTAACGATGCAGTACCCGCAGGTTATGCGATCCGTATTCTGACAGGGGCCATTCTGCCCGAGGGCGTCGACACCGTCATCCTCGAAGAAGACGTCTCGACAGATGGGAGGGCCATCGCCTTCCGTGAGGGCGTGAAACCTGGTTCAAACACACGCAAAGCTGGTGAAGATGTTCACAAAGGCGCGTCGCTTTTGGCGAAAGGGCATCTGATGCGCCCTGCCGATATCGCACATCTTGCATCCGTGGGTATCGAAAAAATACAGCTTTATCAGCGACTTCGCGTTGCCGTGATCTCAACCGGGGACGAGTTGCGCGATGCCCATGAGCCTGCGGGCAAAGGTCAGATCTATGATGCCAATCGACCAATGTTATTGTCGCTGATTGATGATCTTGGCTATGAACCTGTCGATATAGGCCGTCTTCCAGATGATCGCGAGAGCATCCGTGCAGGGCTTGATAAAGCTGCTGAAACGGCGGATGTGATCCTGACCTCAGGCGGGGCATCTGCAGGAGACGAAGACCACATCTCGGCTCTGCTGACAGAGACGAAGGCGATGTCGATGTGGCGGATCGCGATCAAACCCGGGCGACCGCTGGCGCTTGGGATGTGGCGCAACACGCCTGTTTTCGGCTTACCCGGCAACCCTGTTGCGGCACTTGTTTGCGCGCTGATTTTCGCGCGTCCGGCGATGTCTGTTCTGTCTGGCGCGCAGTGGCGCACACCGCAGGGCTTTGACATGCCGGCAGCTTTCAGCAAACGCAAGAAACCGGGCCGTCGCGAGTTTTTGCGCGCGCGTGTTACAGACGGTCAGGTCGAGGTTTTTGCCTCGGAAGGGTCTGGGCGGATTTCCGGGCTGAGTTGGGCCGACGGTCTGGTCGAAATCGAAGATGGCGCACGCGATATAAGACCCGGAGATATCGTCCGCTATATTCCTTACACCAGCTTTCTGGCCTAGTCGAACATCCCCGTCACGCGCCCAAGCAACATGAAGGCGCGTGCGGTGCGTGTATCTGATAAAGCTGCAAGCTCCGCATCATTTGCTGTGGGTTCGAATGCGACCAGCATGCGATCAAATCGACGCAAAAAGTGGTGTGCAGCATCGCGAAAAATCGTGTCCTGCTTCATGCGACCGGCGCTAAGGGCGAGCGAAGACCGGTCCCGAACACCGCCCAGACCAGCGACACCACGCCCGCGTTCGCCCATTGCAAAGCGCCTCCAAAGCTCGGGCCGGGCGCGGTCATAGCGCAGATCATCCATGTAGATCCCGTCTTGGCTAAGCAGCGTCAGCACATCCTGTGCGGCCTGAATAAGCCCCGCCGCTTGACGATCCCGCAGCGCGCGGCGCAAGGCTGCGAAGCCGCTGGTGTCCTCTGCGTTTTCCGGGAAGTGCAAAGCGCGTAGGAGATCTTCTGTCGAAAGTGGTGGCCCCAACGCCTCTGACGGGGTGCCAAGTTCTAGCGCAGGCTGATCCTGCCCGGGCGCTTCCACTTTCGGAGCAAGGGGCGCCCTTGCGGGTTCCCGCGTTGTGGTAAATGTTGCAATGGCGCTTTCCGCCTTTTTGGTCGACTGCGCGATCTCGTCCAGCTTGCGCTCGACAGCCGGTTTCAGTGCCATGCCTGCGGTTTGTTGCTGCGCGATGTAGCTTTTGCGCATCCCATCGACAGCTGCCTGCAAGCGCGAGGCTTCTTCGCGCATGATCCGCGTGGACCGGGCGGCAGAGGCCGCGATCCAGATCATCGCCACAGGCATGAAAATCGCAAGGAAAACAACGATGAAGCGCACACCGTCAAAGCCGCCTTGTTCGGATGGGGTCATCCAGAAAAACAGCGCCACGCCCAGCACCCAGATCAGGCTGACCGCGATTGCGATCATCTCGGGGGCGCTGATGACAGGCGGCGCGCTCGGCTTGGACGCAAGGTCCGCCGATGCGATCTTGTCAGAGGGGGGCAGCGCCATTTCCTAAACCTTAGACGTAGTTAATCGATAGGATTTCATAGGCCTTTTCACCACCCGGCGTTTTCACCTCGACGCTGTCGCCGTCTTCCTTGCCGATCAGCGCACGTGCCAGCGGGGATTTGATGTTCAGCTTGCCGTTCTGAATGTCGGCCTCGGGCTCACCGACGATCTGATAGGTTTTTTCTTCGTCGGTATCCTCGTCGACCAAGCGCACGGTCGCGCCGAACTTGATAGAGCCGGACAGCTTTGACGGATCGATCACATCGGCCAGCCCAAGGATGCCTTCCAACTCTTTCACGCGGCCTTCGATAAAGCTCTGCTTTTCGCGCGCGGCGTGGTATTCGGCGTTCTCTGACAGGTCACCATGTTCGCGCGCCTCGGCAATCGCCTTAATGACGGCTGGGCGCTGAACAGATTTCAGCTCTTTCAATTCTTCGTTCAACGCGGTGTGACCCGCGCGAGTCATTGGGATCTTGTCCATAAAAATACCTTGGAGTTGGCCGAAAATGGGCAATCGCTGCCATGGTGTTAACTCAATCTACACCTAGAAAGTCAATGGAGGGGCTGCAAGACCAATGCATGTTTTGCGGCGAGAGGTTGCTTTTAAGGGCTGAGACGCAGTGAAACGGCTTGCGATCTTTTCAGGCATTTATCTGGTGATTTCGATCACCATTGCGTTCGCGTTCCGCGATGACATGTGGCTGAAACTGCAAAGTACGGCTCATAAATCGCGCAACTTTGCTGAAGCCATGGTCGAGGTTGGCTATCTTTTTGCTGCAGCCCTTTTTCTGATCTTTGCGCTTTACGGGGTGGCGGAGTTGAAACGCCGCGCGGTCGATATCGGCTGGGCCATGCTGGCGCTGATGTTGTTTCAGCCTGCGTTCACGCTGTTCAAAACCACGATGCCCGCCATTGTCCCGTTTTTTGCGGACCCGTTTTTTGCGGAATTGGACCGCGCGCTGCATTTCGGCAATGATCCGTGGGTCTTTGCCCATGCCCTTGATGGCTTTTTCGATGTGCAGGTGTTGATGGAGTTCTACCTAACCGGCTGGGCGATTCCTGCGTTTTTCCTACCTATCGTGATGGCTGCGACCGACCGCGATACGGCGCGGATCAACCGGACGCTGATCGTTTTCATGTTTGCGTGGGTTGGGATCGGGAATGTGCTGGCGCTTGCCGGGTTGTCGGCCGGTCCGGTTTATTATGATCGCCTGCTGGGCACAGAGCGTTATCCCGAATTGATGGCTGTGCTTGAGGCTAAAGGGATTTTCGCCTCGAGCATTGGTGAAACGCAAGAGCTGCTATGGCAGTTCTACACCGACGGCGCCCAGGCACTGGGGTCTGGAATCAGTGCGTTTCCAAGCGTGCATGTCGCCGTCGCCACAGCCGTCGCGCTTTATATGTATGAACGGCACCCGCTTCTGGCGATTCCCGGTGGCCTTTTCTGGCTGGCCGTGATGATCCTGTCGGTCTACACGGGCTATCATTACGCGATTGACAGCTATGCTTCGACCATTCTGGTGGCCGCCCTTTGGTGGGCACTGGTGCGTAAGTCCAATCGGCAGGCAGTTTTAACGCCAGCGACCGTATAACGCACCGTCTCGATTGACCTTTCCAAAGCCTTTAAGATACCTCTCTTCGAGTTATTTCTAGGTATGCGCGCAGCCAAACGCCCCGCGACATAAGGAGAGCCAGATGGCCGAGATTGAACGTGAAGCAATGGAATATGACGTCGTTATCGTTGGCGCGGGTCCTGCGGGCCTGTCGGCTGCGATCCGTCTGAAACAGCTTGATGCAGATCTTGAGGTCGTTGTCCTTGAAAAAGGCTCAGAAGTGGGTGCGCATATCCTGTCGGGTGCTGTTCTTGATCCTGCTGGTATCGACAGGCTGATCCCAGACTGGAAAACCAAAGGTGCACCGATCACGGTGCCCGTCAAAGACGACAGCTTCTATATGATGGGCGAAGCTGGCAGCGTCCGGCTGCCAAACTTTGCGATGCCACCGTTGATGAACAACCATGGCAATTACATCGTCTCGATGGGCAATGTCTGCCGCTGGATGGCTGAACAGGCCGAAGAGCTGGGCGTCGAGGTCTTCCCTGGCATGGCGTGTTCCCAGTTGATCTATGCAGATGACGGATCGCTCAAAGGCGTTGTCGCGGGTGAGTTTGGTCTGAACCCTGACGGAACGCCAAGCGATGCTTATGAGCCGGGAATGGAACTGCACGGTAAGTATGTCTTCCTGTCAGAAGGCGTGCGCGGGTCGCTTTCGAAAGAGGCGATTGCGAAGTTCAATCTCGACAAGGATTGCGATGTGCCGAAATTCGGCCTTGGCATGAAAGAGATTTGGGAGATTGATCCCGAGAAGCACCGCGAAGGCAGTGTGACACATACGATGGGCTGGCCACTGAACGGCAATGCAGGCGGTGGCTCTTTCATCTACCACCTTGATAACAATCAGGTTTACGTGGGCTTCGTGGTTCACCTGAACTATGAAAACCCGTATCTTTTCCCGTATATGGAGTTCCAGCGCTTCAAGCATCACCCGATGGTGGCCGATCTGCTGAAAGGCGGAAAACGCATTGCTTATGGCGCGCGCGCGATTTCAGAAGGCGGCTGGCAATCGATCCCGCAGGTTGCGTTCCCCGGTGGGGCGCTTCTGGGCTGTTCGGCGGGGCTTGTGAACGTGCCGCGCATCAAGGGCAACCACAACGCCATGCTGTCGGGCATTCACGCGGCCGAGGCCGCGCATGCCGCGATCAAAGAGGGCCGCACTTCGGATACGCTTGAGATGTACGAAGAAGAGCTGCGCTCTGGCCCGATTGCCAAAGACCTCAAGCGGGTGCGCAACGTCAAACCGCTTTGGTCCAAATATGGGCTGCTTGGTGGTTTGGTTCTTGGTGCTGTTGATATGTGGATGGCGAATATCACCGGCTGGAACCCGTTTGGTACGATCAAGCACGGCAAGAACGATGCGGATGCGACCGGCAAGGCCAAGGATCACAAGGAGATCACGTATCCCAAGCCCGATGGCAAACTGTCGTTTGACCGCCTGACCAATGTGAGCTTCTCGATGACCAATCACGAGGAAAGCCAGCCGACGCATCTTAGACTTGGTGATGCAACCATCCCGACCGAGATCAACCTGCCGCAATATGCCGGCCCTTCGGCACGCTATTGCCCCGCAGGTGTGTATGAGTTTGTGGAGGAGGAGAACAAAGACCCGCGCTTTGTCATCAACTTCCAAAACTGTGTGCATTGCAAAACCTGTGACATCAAGGATCCGTCGCAGAATATCAATTGGACGACACCGCAGGGCGGCGACGGGCCCAACTACCCGAATATGTGATCGTGAAAAGGGGTGGCCAAAGGGCCGCCCCTCATTGCTTTAGGGGGCATGCACCGCTACCTTTCTATCTCAGGCCTCAGACGGGCCCAATGGCAGGGAGGCACATCACGTGCGTTTAACCACAACAGGCATCATTGCAGCAGTTGTGCTGGGGCTGACACCCGCACTGCCAGCGACCGCAAACGGGTTGGCAGGCGCTTACCTTGCAGGTCGCGCGGCCAGTTACGAAAGCGATTATGCGAAAGCGGCACAGTACTACACCCAGGCGCTGATTGCAGATCCATCGAACCCGCGCATTCTTGAAAATGCTACGTCGGCCTACGTCAATCTGGGTCGCGTCCCGCAGGCCTTTACCATTGCGCAAAAGATGCAGCTGAGTGGGATCGAAAGCCAGATCGCACATCTGGTCATCACCGCCGAGCAATTCGAACAAGGCGACTATGACCAGCTTTTGGAAGATATTTCTGCCGGTCGCCGCATCGGTCCACTTGTCGACGGTCTTGCCAGCGCTTGGGCGGAACTCGGTCGTGGCCGCATGACAGAAGCGCTTGCGCGGTTTGATGAGCTGTCGCAGCAGAACGGGTTACAGGGCTTTGCGCTTTATCACAAAGCACTCGCGCTGGCCTCTGTTGGCGATTACGAGGGTGCTGACGCGCTTTTCTCGGGCGAAGAACAGGGACCTTTGCGTCAGACACGTCGCGGTGTCATGGCTCATGTCGAAGTTCTCAGCCAGTTGGAACGCAATGAAGATGCGCTTGAGCTTATCAGCGCTTTGTTCCGCGATGACAGCGATCCAGGTGTTGCTGACTACAGGGCGCGGCTTGAAGCTGGCGAAATGCTGCCTTTCACACATGTGAACGATGCCACGGATGGCGCAGCCGAGATGTTCTTTTCGGTCGCACGTGTTTTAAGCTCTGACGCGTCACCCGGCTATACGCTGATCTATTCACGCCTTGCAGAGTATCTGCGCGACGATCATGTCGATGCGATCTTGCTTTCCGCAGCGATGCTTGAGGACCTTGAACGCTATACCCTTGCGACCGAAAGCTACAACCGCGTCCCTCGTGATCATCCGGCTTTTCATGCCGCCGAGCTTGGCCGCGCTGATACGTTGCGCCGGGCTGGCAAAGATGATGCGGCGATCGAAGTGCTTCAACAGCTTGCAAAAAGTCATGGCGAATTGGCCTCGGTCCACACCGCTATGGGCGATATGATGCGAGGTCTGCAACGCTTTGAAGATGCGATACCAGCCTATGATCGGGCGATTGAGCTTACCGATGAAGATAACGCGCAATGGTTTGTCCATTATGCACGCGGCATCAGCTATGAGCGGTCGGACAATTGGGAACGCGCCGAGGCTGATTTCCGCCGTGCTCTTGAGTTGCGTCCGAACCAGCCGCTGGTTCTGAATTACCTTGGATATTCGCTGGTTGAGAAAAAGATCAAGCTGGATGAGGCGCTTGAGATGATTGAAACCGCCGCTGCCGAACGGCCTGATAGCGGGTTTATCATCGATAGTCTTGGCTGGGTTCTGTATCGCCTTGGCCGCTATGACGAAGCTGTTGGCCATATGGAGCGCGCGGCTGAACTGATGCCCGTCGACCCGGTGGTCAATGACCACCTTGGCGATGTCTATTGGGCCGTTGGCCGCGAGACCGAGGCACAGTTTCAGTGGAAGCGCGCCCTTTCGTTTATTGATCCAACCGAAGAAGATGGTGACGCTGATCCGGAACGGATCCGCCGGAAGCTTGATGTTGGGTTGGACGTCGTTCTTGAGGAAGAAGGTGCGCCACCCTTGAGGGTTGCCAATGACGGTTAGCGCCTTTGCGCCGGCTAAGATCAACCTGACGCTTCACGTCACGGGACAACGTGAGGATGGCTACCATCTGTTGGACAGCCTTGTCTGCTTTGCTGACATTGGGGATTTGGTGACTGTCGCCTTTGACGATGACCTGTCCTTTACTGTCACTGGCCCACGATCTGCCGGTGTCCCAACGGATGAGACCAACCTTGTTCTCAAAGCGGCGCGGTTTCTTGATCCGGATGGCCGCGCAAAGATTACGCTGAATAAGCAACTCCCGGCAGCGGCGGGTATTGGCGGAGGATCATCAGACGCCGCAGCTACCTTGCGGGCTTTGTCCGAGCTATGGGGTGTGTCGCTACCAGACAGTACCGTCGATTTGGGTGCCGATGTTCCTGTTTGCCTGCATCCGATGGCCTTGTGGATGCAAGGCGTAGGCGATGTGCTAACACCTGTTGCACCACTTCCCAAGACACATGCCGTTCTGGTGAACCCTGGCGTAGATGTGCCAACGCCAGAGGTCTTTAACGCGCTGGAAACAAAGAATAACCCCCCGATGGACGCTGTGCCTTCGTTCCCGAACGCTGCAGCGTTGGCACAATGGCTGGCCGTGCAACGCAACGACTTACAAGCGCCTGCCATCTCTCGGGCGCCTGTGATCCTAGATGTGCTGGACTGCCTGAACGATGGCTTATTTGCTGCTATGTCCGGTTCTGGTGCGACGTGCTTTGCGCTTTATACATCCGGGGCTGAAGCCGCAGCAAAAGCACGGGATTTGAGCCGCGATTACCCTGCGTGGTGGGTTGCACCTTGCCGTCTTAGCTAACGCGCGCGACCACGTAGTCCGCAAGATCAAGCAGCATTCTGCGCAGGTCATTTTCCGGCAGCTTCGCCATGGCAGTTTTGGCTTTTTCGGCCCAGGCCAGGGCATCCTGACGCGCTGCCTCAAGCGTGTCGTATTTGGCCATCAGCGCCATCGCATGCTCAAGATCGCCGTCTTTTTGGTCACCCTTTTCGATGGTCCGTGTCCAGAACGCACGCTCTTCAGTATTCGCTTTTGCGACGGCTTTGATGACAGGTAGGGTAAGTTTTCGCTCGCGGAAATCATCCCCAAGGTTCTTGCCGGTTGCTGCAGGATCGCCCGCATAATCCAGCAGGTCGTCAACGATCTGGAACGAGACACCTAACGCATCACCATAGTCATAAAGCGCTTGTACCTGCTCTTCATCGACACCTGCGATCACGCCACCGACTTGTGTCGCTGCCGAGAACAATGCGGCCGTTTTGCCGCGTACAACCTTAAGGTAAACGCCTTCATCGGTGGCCAAGTCCCGTGCTGCTGTGAGCTGGAGGACTTCGCCCTCGGCAATTGTTGCGGCAGCGTTTGCAAGGATATCGAGAACTCGCAAGGAGCCTGTTTCGACCATCAATTGGAACGACCGTGCGAACAGGTAATCGCCGACCAGAACGCTTGATGTGTTGTCCCAGAGCAGGTTTGCCGTAGGCCGCCCGCGCCGCTTGTCGCTTTCATCAACCACGTCGTCATGCAGCAGCGTGGCAGTATGAATGAACTCGACGGTTGCAGCCAGATGTACGTGATAGGGCCCGCCATAGCCGCACATTTTTGCAGATGCGAGGGTCAGCATGGGCCGCAACCGTTTGCCGCCTGCTTCGACCAGATGTGCTGTCACCTCAGGAATGCGCGGGGCGTGTTCGGATGCCATCCTTTCGCGGATCAGCGCATTCACGGCCAGCATTTCATCGGCCAAATCAGCGCTCAAGCGCTCGTGGGGTTTGCTCGCCGCTTGGTCCAAGCTCATCACCGCTCCGTCAGTTCGTGTCTCTGCGCCTCGACATAGCTGCGCAGGCCCCTTACGTCTATGGCATGAAAGAGCTTTTGCGCACCAATGACCCGACAATCATAGCCTTTGCCACGGCGCTCCTGTCCGGTGAGGGCATCGAGAGCTTTACGATGGACGCCAATATGAGCGTTCTGGAGGGGTCAATCGGCATCATGCCGCGGCGCCTTATGGTGCGTGATGCGGATTGGTTCATTGCGTCAAATGTAATGCGCGACAATGATATTCACGTTTCGGAATGACCCAGACGCGGGACGCTTTTCTGGGCGGGCGCGTGCAAGCGATCCAGCCTGCTAAGGGGTTTCGTTCTGGCATTGATGCCGTTCTCATGGCGGCGGCCGTGCCTGCACAAGATGGTCAATCGGTGCTTGAGCTTGGCTGTGGGGCTGGGGTTGCGAGCCTGTGCCTGAAAGCGCGTGTCGATGCGCAGGTTACAGGCCTTGAGCGGCAGGCCGACTATGTCGCCCTTGCCCAGCAAAACGGGGTGCATGCCTTGCATGGCGATCTGGCTCATATGCCAGATCTGTTGCGCCGGCAAAGCTTTGACCATGTGATGGCGAACCCGCCCTATTACCGCGCGTCGGATCGGTCTGCGGCACAGGATGCTGGCCGTGAAGCTGCACTGGCCGAGGAAACGCCGCTTTTTGCGTGGGTGGATGCTGCCATTCGGCGGCTCAAGCCGAAAGGGTATCTGACCATGATCCAAACCGCAGACCGGCTTCCTGATGTGCTGTCTGCGATGGATGCCCGGCTTGGGGCGGTCCGCGTGCTTCCGCTGGCGCCACGCGTTGGGAAAGCCGCCCATCTGGTTCTTGTCCAGGCGCGCAAAGGCGGCCGCACCCCATTTGTTCTGTGCGCTCCGCTGATTCTTCATGAAGGTGAGCGGCACGAAAAAGATGGCGAAAGCTACACAGAAACCGTTCGCAGGGTGTTGCGAGACGGGGCTGCCCTGCCCATCTAAAAGGCATCTGCCCGCTAAAGTTGTGTCTATGCTGCACCTGCGGCGTGACATTAACGATTTTGCGTGGTGGACTATGAAGACAACCAACAGAGAGGAGTTTGCCTATGTCCGTAAGTTCGCATGTTCAGGAACTGAGGAAGAAACACCAAAATCTCTCGGAGACAGTTGAACAGGCGCAGCGAAGTCCTGGCATTGACGATCTTCAGATCGCGGCCTTGAAAAAGGAAAAACTTCGGCTCAAAGAACAGATTGAACGTCTGTCTGCTTAAGTCTCAATGACGACTGGCGCGGGCAGCAAGGATTGCCCCGCCAGTGATGAGGGCTGCTGCAAGACCAAGTGTTATAGTTGGTTCAGCCACACCAAACCCTACTAAAATCAGCGTAGATAGAAGGGGTGCCGCGTAAGACGCGACGCCCAAAAGCTGTATATTTCCGCGCTTTACCCCAATATCCCAAACGTAGAATGCAAGCCCGACAGGCCCAAGACCTAACGCCGCGATAGACACCCAGGCGCGCGTTGAGGACGGCCAAACGGTTGGCTCTAAAGCGATATGCGCGACTGTCGATAAAAGGGCTGTCGCGACACAAAAGATCGCAACAGTCTCTGTGGGTGTATCGCCAAGACGGCGCGAGATTACCGAATAGCCCGACCATGTCAGCGCGCAAAGGAGCGCCAGCCCGTAGCCCGGCAGTGCGGCCTGGTCGATTGCACCGATCCCGTCGCCAAAAAGGATCAGAGCTGCGCCTGATAATCCGATCACAGCCCCCAATACATGTCCGATGCGAAGTGATTCCCCCGGCAGTAACCCCGAAAAGAGGACGATCAGAAGCGGCCAGAGATATGCAATCAGGCCCGCTTGTGCGGGCGGTGCCATTCGCAACGCGGAAAAATACAAAAAATGATAGCCAAATAGTCCCGCTGTTCCGAAAAGGTAAACGCGCAACGGCACCCTTTTGAGCTGTTTTGGGTCGCCCTTGGTAAAAAGCCAGATAAGCCCGATTGCACCGCCCAGCGTAAAGCACATGGCGTTTAGCAAAAGTGGCGGCACAGGCCGCGAGCCTTCGGTGAACAGCGCCAGCATGGACCATAACAGTATCGCTCCAAAGCCCAACCCTGTCGCTTTTCCGATGCTCACGCCAGATCCGCCGCTGGCACAATCCTGCGCCCTTCGCTGAAAGCCCCGATCTCATCAGCCTTTGCCATGATCCATGTCTTGAACGCGGCAACCTGCGGGCGGGTTTCTGCGCCTTTCGGGCAGATAAATCGGAACCGGGCTTCGGATGAAATACCGGTCGACAATGGCGCTACCAGTCGCCCGGACTTGATATCCTGATAGGCCAACGAAGCCCGGGCCAGAACCACGCCGCCACCCGATAAAGCTGCGTCAATCGCGTGATCCGCTTGGCTAAAGCGCGGGCCACTGGTGACATCCGCAGGGACGCCCGCCGCCCGAAACCATGCATTCCAGTCGCAAGGCGGGGTCAGGAAGGCGACGCTGTCATCATGCAGAAGTGGCATCCGCAGCAGGTCGGAGGGTTGCGAAACCTCGCGTGCCAGTGCCGGCGTCATCACCGGTGTCATCCATTCCTGTGATAACGATTCTGAATAGAGTCCGGTGTCAGGGCCGTAGCCAAATCGGATCGCGACGTCGATGTCATCACGGTTAAAGTCCATGATCCTGAGGGAAGCAGAAAAGCGCAGCTCAACCTCGGGATGGGCCTGCGCAAAATCATAAAGCCTTGGGGCAAGCCATTTTGCTGTAAAGGCCGGGCCCGCTGTCACCGTCAGCGATGTCGCATCAGACAGCCGCTTGACGCCGCGCCATGCCGTCGTCAGCGCGTTAAATCCGTCAGAGGTGCCCGGCAGCAGGGTACGACCGGCCTCGGTCAAATCCACTGCTCGGTTTAGGCGGATGAACAGAGGTTGGCCTAAATGCTCTTCCAGCGACTTGATCTGAAAGCTGAGGGCGGCTGGCGTGACGTTCAATTCCGCCGCCGCTTTTGCAAAGGACATATGCCGGGCAGCGGCCTCAAAAGCGCGCAGGGCAGTCAGCGGGGGAAGGCGGTCAGACATAATTCAGTTTAGTATATCTTAACTGACACGTTGGGAAGTCTCGTTTGTAAGAATTGTTAGCGGGGGTCATATTAGGAACAGTTCAGAAATTCAGATGCTCAAGAAGGAGCCCCCCATGTTCGAGACACCGACAAACGCCCGTACCCGTGATGCTATCCGCGCCGCTCATAAAGAGCGCGCTGACGTTTTTGCCGCTGGCCTGCGCTGGATCACTGGGCGCAAGTAAGCGCCCTTTGATAGTCGCCTCCCTTACGGCAAATAAAAAGGGCTGGTCGCAGTGACCGGCCCTTCTTGTATTCTGATGTCCCGCCTCAGACGAAGAACTGGGCACCGTTGGCCGAGATGGTCGAGCCGTTGATGAAGCCTGCATCATCGGAGGCCAGAAACGCCACGCAGCGTGCGATTTCTTCAGGCTCACCCAGACGACCTGCCGGGATCTGCGGAATGATCTTGGAGTTCAGAACCTCCTCAGGGATCGCGCGAACCATTTCGGTGCCGATATAGCCGGGGCAAACGGCGTTGGCCGTGATACCCTTGGCAGCACCTTCTTGCGCCAGCGATTTTACGATGCCCAGATCACCGGCCTTGGTGGCGGCATAGTTTACCTGACCGGCTTGACCTTTCTGACCGTTGATCGACGAGATCACAATCACACGGCCAAAACCACGCTCGCGCATGCCGGGCCAGACAGGGCGGACGGTGTTGAAGACGCCCGTGAGGTTTGTGTCGATGACCTTCTGCCATTGCTCAGGCTTCATCTTGTGGAAAAATCCATCCCAGGTGATGCCTGCGTTGGCGACAACAACGTCGACCGGACCCAGATCGGCCTCGACCTGCGCGATGCCTGCCTCGGATGCTTCATAGCTGGCGACGTCCCACTTGTAGGTCTTGATGCCGGTGGCTTCGGTAAAGGCGGCGGCCTTCTCGTCATTGCCGGCATAAGTTGCGGCAACACTGTAGCCGTCTTCTTTGAGTTTTTTGGAAATTGCTTCGCCGATACCACGGCTTCCGCCGGTCACTAGGGCTACACGGGACATTGGGGTCTCCTCATTCAGTCACGTAATGCCGGGATTTTTAAGTCGTCCCGGTCATGGAAAGTAAAAGGGCGGCCAGATCAGCCGCCCCGTGGATCAATCGCGCTCAAGGCACATGGCAACACCCATGCCGCCGCCGATGCACAGCGTGGCGAGGCCTTTTTTGGCGTCGCGGCGCACCATTTCGTGCAGCAGCGTGTTCAGGATGCGCGCGCCGGAAGCCCCGATCGGGTGACCGATGGCGATGGCGCCGCCGTTGACGTTCACGATCTCGGGGTTCCAGCCCATGTCCTTGTTCACGGCGCAGGCTTGGGCGGCAAAGGCTTCATTGGCTTCGACCAGATCAAGATCTTCGGCTTTCCAGCCTGCCTTTTCCAGCGCCTTACGGGATGCATAGATCGGGCCGACGCCCATGATCGACGGGTCGAGACCAGCGGTCGCATAAGACGCGATGCGGGCCAGCGGTTTGATCCCGCGCTTCTCGGCATTCTCAGCCGACATCAGCAGGGCGCCCGCAGCACCATCGTTCAGGCCGGAGGCGTTGGCAGCGGTGACGGACCCATCCTTGGTGAAAGCAGGGCGCAGTTTCTGCATCGCTTCCATCGTTGCGCCGTGGCGGATGTATTCATCCTTGTCGACCACGATGTCGCCCTTGCGGGTCTTCACGGTGAAGGCCGCGACTTCGTCGTCGAACTTGCCAGCCTTCTGCGCGGCTTCGGCTTTGTTCTGCGAGGCGACGGCAAATTCGTCCTGCTGCTCGCGGCTGATCTGCCATTTTTCAGCGACGTTTTCGGCGGTTTGACCCATGTGGTAGCCGTTGAACGCATCCCAAAGACCGTCGCGGATCATGGTGTCGATATACTTGACGTCGCCCATTTTGTGGCCCGCGCGAAGATGTGCGGCATGGGGGCTAAGGGTCATGTTTTCCTGTCCACCGGCGGCCACGATATCAGCGTCCCCCAACTGGATGTGCTGGGCGGCAAGTGCCACCGCACGCAGACCTGATCCGCAGACCTGGTTCAGCGACCAAGCCGCGCTTTCCTGGGGGAGCCCTGCATTGATATGTGCCTGACGCGCAGGGTTCTGTCCTTGGGCGGCTGTCAGAACCTGACCAAGGATCGTTTCCGAGACCTCACCCTTTTCGACGCCTGCGCGGGCCACGATTTCTTCAAGCACAGCGGCGCCAAGGTCATGTGCGGGCGTGTTGGCGAATGATCCGCCAAAGCTTCCTACAGCGGTCCGCGCTGCGGAGGCGATTACGACATTGGTCATATTTGGTCCTCTTCCAAGTCAGATTCCTGACGAGGACCGGACGACCAGGTAGGGGACGGTCGCCTTTGTGAAGGGCCTCGCCCCATCACAGCGACTCGTATGGTCTTGAAAAACAGGCTTCAACGCGCGTTTCGTCTCACTTGGCACATTGGTAGCGCTCGCAAGGGGCTAATCACGCGGATTTCTGCGCGTCCCCTTGCCGCCAGGGCGCGCGGATCGTGGGTGGTGCAAAGTGGTAGCCTTGTAGGCAATCTACCCCGATTGATGTTAGAAAAGCTGCATCTTCGGCGGTTTCAACCCCTTCGGCGACCGTGAACATCTCAAACTGACGGCCGATCCCGGCCAGCGCTTTGACCAGCACCTGATTGTCTGGATCCTGATGGATGTTGCGAATGAACTGCCCATCAATCTTGAGGATATCAAAGTAGAAATCCTTGAAATGCTTGAGCGAGGTGAAACCGGCCCCGAAATCATCAAGCGCAAAGGAAATCCCGCGCGACTGCAAATCGTCCATGAAAGAGCAAACCAATTCGGGGACGGTCATCGCCGATGTCTCGGTAATTTCAAGGATGAGGCGTTCGCCAATCGTCGGGTTGCGCCGCAGCCCGTCATCCAGCACGTCCATCCATTCGCGATACCCGACAGAGCGTGCAGACATGTTGATTGACAGCCGTAGACCTGGTTCTTCGGCCAAGGAGGCCAGCCCCATTTCAAGCGCGCGGCAGTCGATCTGGCGGCCCAGCTCAATCTCTTCGATCTGGTTGATGAACTGACGGGCCGGAATGATCCGCCCGGTTTCGTCCATGACGCGGATCAGACCTTCGTAAAATGCGACGCGTTTGTGATTTTTGGCCTGCACGACAGGCTGATAGGCCAGCATTACGCGTTTCAGCGCCACCGCGCTGCGCACCATTTCCATCACGTTGCGATCGCGTTGCTGCACGGCCATGGACAGAGGGCTTGTCCGCTTGCCTTTTTTACCCGTGTTGTGCCGCATCGACGGAACCTTTGCGTGGAATCATGAGTTGCGCCGAACCTGCGCCATAATCCCTAAGGCCGGGTAAAGATTCACATTTTGTTCTAAGTGTCGTAATCTTAAGCAAAGCGATGCAGAAAGGGGTTTTCATGGGCGAGCGATGCGGCTGGGTCGGACAGGAGCAGATCTATATCGACTATCACGACACCGAATGGGGTGTGCCGGAATGGGACAGTCGCGCGCTTTGGGAGAAGCTCATTCTGGATGGCTTTCAGGCGGGGCTCAGCTGGATTACCATCTTGAAAAAACGTGAAAATTTCCGCGAGGCGTTTCAGGGCTTTGATCCACGCCAAATCGCGACATGGGGCGACGCAGAGGTCGAACGGTTGCTACAAAACGCTGGCATTATCCGCCACCGCGGCAAGATCGAAGCGACCATCGGCAATGCGCAGGCCTGGTGCCGGATCGAGGATCGGATCGGATTTGATACGTATCTTTGGAACTACATGGGCGGCACACCGCTGCAAAACAGCTTCAAGACACTCGCGGATGTGCCAGCCGCCACGCCCTTGTCGACACAGATTTCAAAAGATCTGAAGAAAGAGGGCTTCAAGTTCTGTGGCCCCACCATCGTATATGCATTCATGCAGGCGGTCGGCATGGTCAATGACCACCTTCTGGACTGTCCCAGCCGGGAGCATTGTGCGCGGCTAGCTTTGCGCCAATAGTGCCGCAATAATGGCCTTTGCGCTGTCGCTGTCCCATTCGGCGTCGCCGATAAGGCGCGCGATTTCGCGCCCTTCAGGGTCAAGAATGACCGTGATCGGCAAGCCCAGAACCGCCATTTCGCGGGCGAGCTTTTGGCGTGGGTCGCGGTAGAGGGGCAGGTTATCCACCTCAATCTCGTCAAAGAATTTCTTCATACCAGTCAAGGAATTGCGGCCAGTTGCAATCGTCACAACCTCGAAGCTGTCTCCCTGAAACTCGGTTTGCAGATTTGACAGCATCGGCATTTCGTGGCGGCAGGGGGCGCACCAAGTGGCCCAGAAATTCAGCACCACATATTTGCCGCGGTATTTTTCAAGTGAATGCTTGGCATCGGTCTCATCGACAAAGGCGGTTGCGGGTACAACCTGCGGGTCTGCATGGAAGGCCAGCTTTTTCATGTCGCCTTCGCGCAGGGCATCAAGCGCTGGGTCGGCATGTGCTGCAATTGCACCAAAGGCGAGGGCCGTATAGAGAGCCAGAGACTTGAGATACATTTTCCCTCCGAGGGTTCAGGACGACATGACAGACAGCGCGAATACAATGTGGGGTGGCCGGTTCTCCGGTGGGGTCGACGCCATTATGGAGGCAATTAATGCGTCCATAGACTTCGACCAGCGGATGGCGGCACAAGACATTGCGGGTTCACGCGCCCATGCGAAGATGCTCGCCGCACAGGATATCCTGACCAATAAGGATGCCGAGGCGATCCGGGAAGGCCTCCTCACAGTGTTGTCAGAGATTGAAACGGGGGATTTCCCGTTCTCGAAAGCGTTGGAAGACATTCACATGAATGTCGAAGCGCGTTTGAAAGAGATCATCGGGGAGCCTGCAGGCCGTCTGCACACGGGCCGGTCTCGCAACGATCAGGTTGCGACGGATTTCAAACTATGGGTCCGCGATCAGATAGATGCGGTGGACGGCGCGTTGGCGGCGTTGATGACTGCGTTGGTCGGTCAGGCCGAGGCGGGGGCTGATTGGGTTATGCCAGGCTTTACCCATTTGCAGGTCGCGCAGCCGGTGACATGGGGCCATCACATGTTGGCTTATGTCGAAATGCTGGGCCGGGATCGGTCCCGCTTCGCGGATGCGCGCAAGCGGATGAACGAGTCGCCCTTGGGCGCGGCAGCACTTGCGGGGACGTCTTTCCCAATTGATCGTGAGATGACGGCGAAGGAACTGGGCTTTGATCGTCCGTCGGCTAATTCGCTGGATTCCGTGGCCGACCGCGACTTCGCGTTGGAGTTCCTCGCTGCGTCTTCAATCTGCGCGATGCACCTGAGCCGGCTGGCCGAAGAGCTGGTAATCTGGTCGTCTGCGCAATTCCGGTTTGTGACGCTGTC
>ERZ1740060.446-NODE-446-length-23593-cov-8.379556_pt1 | contig 23593 bp, 24 predicted proteins | sample MGYA00581743_ERZ1740060 | MGnify/ENA primary metagenome ERZ1740060 (study PRJEB43018, sample SAMN04849235) | marine metagenome | isolation source: floating plastic debris | place: Pacific Ocean | collected 2008-08-27 | study: EMG produced TPA metagenomics assembly...
CGCAGGTTAGCGTGACGATTTAGACGCTCTACGTGTTTCCAAATATCCTCTTACTATTTTTTGCTGCAGATGGCCTGTCCAAATGGTAGGCCATGTAAAGTTGGCCTAAAAGCTCATTGTTTAGAACTTTATCTTTAGGCTTATCTTTATGCCTGCCAGGTTTGCTTTCGTAAAAATAACCTTTTTTCTCGAAATCAACTTCTAGCTTCCGTTGAATTAAATCATTTGAATGCAAATCTCTTGTTGCAACGGGAATTTGCTTGTTGGTTGTCTCACTTATTTTTGACTTGATCTGATAGTCATCTGGACCCACCTCACATATCCTTACCAATAAATCAATGTCAGCCACCTTTTCAGGAGATTTTTTATATGCTTCAAACAGTGAGTGGCTTGTTTGACCACCATTAATGATTTGGACGTTTTTTAGAGGGACTCTAGGATTGCGAATATTTGGTTGATAATCTGCTTTTTCACACAATATTGTAATCCCGTTGTTTAAATAGAAAAACTGATAGTTCTCCTCTGACAGTGCCGACTCGATAATCCCCTTGTTTATAGAGTGTTTAGGTCTATATGTCCTGATGTTTTCATCGAAAATAAATTGATTTATCTTGTTGCTGTCACTAGAATCTCTGACAAGTTCTACTAAATCTTGGGCAGCTATAACACCAATTATCGTTCTGATATTTGCATCACTTTTTTCAAAGTGATCTTTGTCTAACAGAGTTAGTTGTCCATCAACTTTCTTTATTTGATTTTGCAAGACAATCTCAACTAGATCCTCAAGATTGTAATAACTAAATTTTATGTATCTAAACTGAGATAAGGACTGCTCTAACTTTTTTCTTGCACCTTCAACAGGATATCCCTTATTCGATGCTAAATGCAGATGAAAATACAAAGGACCACTATGCAAAAGTGTTCTTATCTCTGAGTATTTCTCAAAGACCAGCTCATTGACGATTTCTCTAGACAAGGACCCTGAAATAAATGCAAGTAAAGTTGAAATTAGCTTGTCGATTTCTGTTCCTGGAAAATTTTTCTTGGTTTTTTCGAAGTCGTATGTGTATTTGAAATTGCAAATATGAACATTCCTGCCATCGATATAGATCGCATCTATGCCGCCATCGGATGGTCCATCGGTTAATGAATTCTCTATGTCATCCTCATTAAGTTTTAGTATTAATTCAAGTGAAACGTAGTCAAAGGCTTCGCCAGCATGTCCTAGGCTTAGTGTATCTTGGGTCGTTTTGACTAGCTGTTGAAGAACACCAAACGAAGTTAGATTAGCCATAAGTATTATTCAGAGTCAATATTACATTTATGCGTTTTTCTATCCGCCAATTTTAAAGGTAGAGGAATATGTCGCTGTCGTAATCGAAGAATCCTGCCATAGAGAACAGATATATTTACTGGGTTATGCCTAATTGTTCAAATTCACTAAAGAGTAGCCTAAAAATCAGGAATCTGATAAAGCTTTATTTGCCCATCTGATAAAAGCATTTGCCCAAGCCACAACTTGCTCAGCATCCTGCTTCGATAGCGCTGGGTTTGGGTCATAGTCAGCGCGAGTACGCTGCGATTGGGCATCAATCAAGTGGCGATGAAACTCAATCGGTACCTTGCCAGAGCGAGCCAAAGACTTGCCAAAAGCACTGATCACTGCAGCATGACTTGAAAACGACAAGCCTTCTTGATCCAACAGTGCCTCCGCAACATAGAACATGCCGTAATAGCCACGGGAAACGGCAAAATCGTAGAAGTCTTCTTTAATCAGTTGCTCTGCTGCGGTAACACTCCGTTGAGCCTTTGTCAGTAGCAGCGCTTGTTCCGGCGTCACAAGGCAATGCCCTCTTGGCGAATATTACGCATCAGAGGAGAATTTTCTGTCTCGTAGCGGGACTTCGGCAAGAAAAACCGAGAAATGAGCAGGTCATGCTCTAAGCAAAGCTCAGCAATAAATTCGCTGGTTTGGCGAATCTCTGCACTTGGGTCAACCGGATCATCCAGCACGATCAAAATATCCACATCCGAGTCTGCCGTCGCCTCCTGGCGAGCATAAGACCCAAACAGCACCACCTGATTCAAGCGATCTCGGTACTGCAGCAGCAGGTGCTGCTTCAACGTAGCCAGCACCGACTCTAATGGAAGCGGTAGTTTTGCACGGGGCATGGGTTTATCCCAAATTTTAAAGGACGCGCAGAGCAGGAGCGCTCCTAAGCCATTCCTGCTCAAATTTCGGCGTTGACCCTATTCGACAGTGCCAATTTTGTCTTGGGTTTGAGTATTAAAATCACTCGCCCCATGACGCTCATGCAACTGCTCCTCCGCTGGTCCCCAAGTGCGATTTACTATTCGCCCTCGCTGCACCGCAGGTCGCGCCGCGATCGCCTCCGCCCATCGCATCACATGGGTATAAGACGACGCCTCTAAAAACTCCGCCGCGTCATACATGCGGTTCAGCACCAGGGCACCATACCAGGGCCAAATCGCAATATCGGCAATCGTGTATTCATCGCCACAGATAAAGGGCTGGTCCGCCAACTGACGATCCAACACATCTAACTGACGCTTCGCCTCCATGGCAAAGCGATCAATACAGTATTTGATCTTGGTCGGTGCATAACTGTAGAAATGGCCAAACCCACCGCCCAGATAAGGCGCAGAACCCATCTGCCAAAACAGCCAAGACAGGCATTCCGTCCGTTGGGCCGGTGCCGTCGGCAGCAGCGCTCCAAACTTCTCTGCCAGATAGAGCAAGATCGAGCCCGACTCAAAGACGCGGGTGGGTGGGGTGGTGCTGCGATCTACCAGGGCCGGAATTTTGGAGTTGGGATTCACATCCACAAAGCCGCTGCCAAACTGATCGCCCTTGTTGATGCGGATCGGGTAGGCGTCGTATTCTGCCTCGGCAATCCCCAGGGCTAGCAGCTCCTCCAGCATAATTGTCACCTTCTGACCATTGGGCGTGGCCAATGAGTAAAGCTGCAGCGGATGTTCCCCCACCGGTAGCTCCTGGTCATGGGTAGGGCCAGCGATGGGACGGTTAATACTGGCCCAAGTGCCGCCACCCTCAGCTTCCCACTGCCAGACCTTGGGCGGGGTGTAGGGTGATGTTTCCATAGTTAGGTGCTGCTGGTTTTAAACATTCACAGGGGCGGCCAAGAGGCGCGTGGCTGCAGCCTCATATTCTCCATAAGCCTTGACGCCGGTTAAGGTCTCTTGCAATTCCCCTTGTTTAAAGAACATCACAGCGGGAATCCCTTTCAAGCCAAACCGTTTAGTGATTTGCCGATTCACGTCAAAGTCAATTTTGACGATCGTGGTGCGCTCTTTGTGGGATTGGGCAAGGCGATCCACCAGTGGGGCCACCTGTTTACAGGAGCCGCACCAAGAGGCCATGCAATCCACAACGAGGCTGGGTTCTTTGGCCAGGAGGGCATCGAGTTCTGTTTCATCTTTGACCAACCGCGCTGCACCCGTGTCTTCTTGGCCCAGTTGCGCCAAGGTCTGGGCCACTTCTGCAAAGGACACGCTGGCGTTGATGGTTTTGAGCTGTGAGTGTGTCTCTGGGCCTTGGTAGTAGGCCAGCAGTGGGGCAATGTCTTCTTTATGGCAGGAGAGACGACGACGAATCTCGTTGTCGGGTGGGTGCCCCGGTTCCATCGAGAGTCGGTTCAGCAAAATCCCGGTCATGGCTTTGAGGTAAACCACGGTGGTTTCAGGTTTGCCAAACTTTGCCCACCAGTCATCGAAGGCCCGCGCTTGGGCCAAATTCTGGGGAAAGCCATCCAGCACCCACCCCTTTAAGACCACATCTGGCTGCTCAAACCGCCGTTTTATCAGCTTGATGGCGACTTCATCGGCAAGGGGTTCGGTTGCCGCCTGTCCAGAACTATGATGCAGGTCTCCCATCGAGACATGGGGAATGCGCCAACGCTGGGCCAGGGTGGTGGCATGTTCTTTGACGCCGACCCCAGGCGGACCTAGGAGGATGACTTGTTTGGTTTTCATGAAGGTACGCCTATTTGCATGGATGACTCCTTCAATGGATCATAGTTTCGGCTTTTGAGACTAAACCAAAAGGAAAGGTGAAGTTAGAGGTTTTAGAGCACTCCAACCTAAAAGTTATCCTGCACCATTGCCCTCATCCCCCAACCCCAAATTTGGGGGAGCAAGATCCGGTCTCCCTCAGAATTGGGGGATTAAGGGGGCCGGCAGTACCTTTGCTACATTGCAAAATATTTCGCCAGCAGTATCAAAAATGGGCGAGGGGGATCGTTGGCATAGCCTGCCCAGAGGGCTTGGGGGTGTAGACGCGATAGCGGCTTCTCTTTGAGTGGGCGACTAAGCAGGACAATTTTTAAAATGCTCCACTCTTAGACGCCATGAGACCTGGACTTGCCTCGGCCTATATGGGCCTCATCCTGACCTTTAAGAAGAATAGGGACAGCACACTGAAGCATCCTATAGTCCTCGAAAAATAGGGAACTGGATTTCTCACGATTGCCAATGCTACTGCCCTTCCTCCTTAGCCTCACCCTAAGGCCGGTTCTTGCCCCGACCCCCGCCCTGCCCATCGCCCAGTTCCAACTGCGCACCGCCAATGACGCCTTTCAAGATGGGGTAGCTGCTTTTGAAGCCCATAACTACGAAGCGGCGATCGCCGCTTGGAAAGCCGCACTGACGGGTTATCGTGCCCAGGGGGCCGATCAAAACGTGGCCATCACCCTCAATGCCCTGGCCGCGGCCAGCCAATCCCTGGGGCAATATCAAGTGGCGATCGCCTATGGTCAGCAAGCGGTGGAACTGGCCCAGCAGCTCAATAATTTGCTCTTAACGGCCCAGGCAGCAGGCAATTTGGGCAGTGCCTACCAGGGGGCGGGGCGCTATGGCGAGGCCGTTGCCACCTATGAGCAGGCCCTGGACCTGATTCAATCTCAAAACCCCACCATTGAGGCCCAACTCTGGGGGCTCTTGGGCAACGCCTACGAGTCTTTAGGAGATTATGATTCGGCGATCTCCGCCCAAACAACCAGCTTGACCCTGGCCCAAAGCAGCGAAGCACCATCCCTAGAGGCCACCGCCCTGATCAATCTGGGGGGCCTCTATAGCCTGCAGGGGGATATCGAAGCGGCGATCGCCCAATATCAAGCCGGTATTGATTTGGCCCATGATCTGGGTGATTTTGGGTCTGCCGCCTACGGGTTGAATAATCTCGGTGGAGCCTATCAGCAGCTAGGGGACTTTCGAGCGGCGATCGCCCAATTCGAGCAAAGCCTTACCCTGGCGGAACAGACGGGCAATCGCGCCCTGCAGGCGACAATTCTGACCAACCTTGGGGTGGCCCAAGCAGATCTGGGTGCGTTGGATGCCGCCTTAGCCACCCATGAACAGAGCATCGCCATCGCCCGCACCCTCGAAGACCCGAGGCTCCTGGCCAATGCCCTAAATAACTTGGCCCACACCCAGGCGCAACTAGAGGACCTGGACGGTGCTGAAACCGCCCTGCAGGAATCGGTGCAGCTACTGGCCACTTTGCGAGAGGGGCTAACCGATGCCGATAAGGTCGCCGTCTTTGACACCCAGATTTACACCTACAACCTGTTGATGCAGGTGCAGGTAGCCCAGGGCGACTATGAAGCCGCGTTGGAAGCCTCGGAGCAGGGGCGGGCCAGGGCCTTGGTGGATTTGGTGGCGGGTCAGGATCAGGCCCCATCGGCTCCCAGCGTCGACGAGATTCGCCAGGTAGCCCGCCAGCTCAACGCCACATTGGTGGAATATGCCGTCGTGCCGGAAGAGGACTTCACGGTGCAGGGGCGGCAGCGGGGCAAGGCGGGGCAGATTTTTATCTGGGTGGTGACCCCTTCCGGGGAGATCAGCTTTCGCCAGGTGGCTTTAGGCGAGGTAGACCTGAGTTTGACTGATCAGGTGCAGCAAAGCCGCTCTGCCCTGGGGGCCTTGGGGCGGGTGCGGGGGGTGGGTATTCAGGCCGCTGATGCCCCTGCTGTTCCCGCCGCCACTTCGCAACTGCAGCAGATTCACCAGCAGCTGATCGACCCCATTGCTGAGATGCTGCCCAGCAACCCCGACGATTTGGTGGTGCTGATTCCCCATGAGTCGCTGTTTTACCTGCCCTTTGCTGCCCTGCAAGATGCAGAGGGACGCTACCTAGTCGAGCGCCACACCCTGCTGACGGCCCCCACCATTCAACTGCTGGACCTGACCCTCGAAACTGCGCCCTCAGCCCCAGCCGCCCGCTCCCTGGTGGTGGGCAACCCCACCCTGCCCAGCGAAACGACCTTGCAACCGCTGCCCGGTGCCGAGGCTGAGGCGGCGGCGATCGCCCGCATTTTTGATGCCGAAGCTATCTTGGGGGATGCCGTCACGGAATCCCGCGTGGTCACCCAAATGGAGGATGCCAACATCATTCACTTGGCCACCCACGGACTGCTGGACTATGTGGACGATCGCGATCGCGTCCCCATTGCCGGGGCGATCGCCCTGGCCCCCTCTGATACAGCCGATGGCTTCTTGACCGCGCGGGAAATTTCCCAGCTCTCACTAACGGCGCAGCTGGTGGTTTTGAGTGCCTGCGATACCGGCTTGGGTGAGGTGACGGGTGATGGGGTAGTGGGGTTATCGCGATCGCTGCTGGCAGCGGGGGCAGACAGCACGGTGGTCTCCCTTTGGGCAGTACCCGATGCCCCGACGGCGGATTTAATGGTGGCGTTTTACGAGGGGCTGCAGCGGGGGGAGAACAAGGCGGTGGCGTTGCGGCAGGCAATGTTGCAAACCATGGAAGTTTATCCCAATCCATTGGCCTGGGCAGCGTTTGTCTTAGTGGGGAATCCCATGCCGCTGCAAAATCCCTAAGTTTTTATGGCCAATGCTGCAGAGCTTGCAGCATTGGCGACGTCAAAAAGGCTACAGATAATTTTCAGCCTTGAAGCGTGCCGGAGGCTTTCTGACACCAGCTATAGCCTTGGCCACTTTGCTTAAGACACCGAGTATCTCCCTGATGCTGCTGATTATTGGTCTATTTAGAATATTCTTCTGGACGCCTAATTTCCAAAACTATTAGCGTTTTATGTTTCGATACGGATTCGTGCGCCATTAGAAACCAAGGAGTTAGAGATGGCTGCCAGTATTTTGACCAAATTGGTTCCCACTTGACCAGAGGAGTATTTGGAATTGCTCTGGATTTGCAAACACTTGAGAAAGTGTTTGCAAACCTGCTTGAGGGGCTCGGCTGAGGCAACCTCAACGACTTTGCAGGTTAGATCTGCAGGTTGAAAAGGATGACTGTCTGTTGCTTGAAATTGCCCCCGTTGCACCACTAGCGGCTCTGCTTGCAGTTCATCCATAACTAAGGTGCCGCGATCGCCCACAATGCAAAGTCGACGCTGTTTATCGGGGTTGGCCCAGCAGAGATGCACTGTCGCTTGAAAGCCGCTGGGATAGGTGAGATTGATCCAAACCACATCGGCCAGACCCTGTGGAAAAAGCGCGCGATCGCCCTTGTCTGGCTGTAGCCAAACTTGCCCCTGGGCTTGCACCGTGGCAGGCGTTTCCCCCAGCCAATCATTGAAGATGGCAATATCGTGAATAGCTAAATCCCAAAGGGCATCAACATCTTGGCGGACTGGCCCTAAGTTGGTGCGGGTGGCGTAGCCATAGCGCAATTGCCCCAGTTGTTTCTCAGCTAAGAGCGATCGCCCCTTTTCAACGACGGGATGAAACAAATAGGTGTGGTCAATCACCAATTGCCGCTTGTGGGTTTCAGCCAACTGGCAAAGGGTTTCACACTCTGCCACATCAAGGGTGAGGGGCTTCTCTGCCAAGACATGCTTGCCTTGGGTTAAGGCTGAGGAGATCAGGTCGTAATGGGTTGCGGCGGGAGTGGCAATGACAACGCCATCGATATCTGCCCGCGCCATAATTGCTTGCCAATCAGCGGTTAGCTCAACCTGATCGCCCAGCTCAAATCTTTGTTGCACCTGGGCTAGCTGGGCTGGGCGTGGATCAACGACCGCCATCACCTCAGCCTCAGGTAGGGCTAAGAAACTCCTGAGTAAGTTGACGCCCCAACGTCCAACCCCGAAAACAGCCAGTCTGAACGGTGGTTGACTCATAGGTCGTTGTCACTCTGTAAACTTTTTATCGCTTGGTAGGCCACCTGGGCGGCCTGCTGCTGCGCCAACTTAATCGATCGCCCCTGGCCCTGGCCCCAGCATTGGCCTTGAAACCAGACCTCTGCCTGAAAGCGATGGGCGTCGCCATGGACCTGGCTCACCTCAGTGGTGCGGTAATCAGGCAAGGCTTTATGACGGGCTTGGGTGAGTTCCTGCAGGGCCGCTTTATAGTTGTGCCGCGCCGGATCTTGCCGCAATTGCTCAGCCAGACGGTCCAAATGGGTATCGAGCCAAGGGCGAACCAAGCTTAGATTGCCCCGACTCATATACAGAGCTGCCAAGATCGCCTCAACTAAATCCGCCAGCCGCGAGTCACGGGCAGCTAGGTCGCCAGCCGCACTCGGTGCAATGTGTAAAAAGGGCTCCAGACCCAAATGTTCGGCTAATTCTGTGAGGGTGCGATCGCTGACCAGATGGGACCGCAACGCTGACAGTTCTCCCACGGTGGCATCGGGATACCGTTCCATCAAGAACTCCGCAGCCGCTAGACGCAGCACCGAGTCCCCCAAGAATTCTAGAAATTCATTGTTGTGGGTTTGAGAAACGGAGGAATGAACTAGAGCCCGTTCGACTAAAGACCAGTCGATATCAGTCGTCTCAATCAAGCCGAGGCGGGCAATGCAGCGACGCAGGGCCTTGGAAACCAGGGAACGTTCAGTCATCAGGGGTGAATTAAGGGGCGATCGCTAAAATCCGTTCCGCTACGGTTTCGGCTACCGGCATCACCGACAGGCGATTCCCCCGTTTTACCACTAACAATTCCTCTGGGGTAAAAGTCGCCTTCAAGGTCTCTAAGGTGATGGCGTTGGCAAAGGTTTCCTTATAGCCCACCTTCACCGTGCGCCACCGGGGATTATCTGGGGGCGATTTGGGGTCGTAATACTTGTTGGCTGAGTCGAACTGGGTGGGATCGACGATATCAGCCTCAATAATGGTCATTAACCCGACAATGCCCGGTGGTTTGGTGTTGGAGTGGTAGAAAAACGCCAAGTCCCCGACCGCCATCGACCGCAAGAAGTTACGGGCCTGATAATTCCGCACCCCATCCCAGATTTCTTCCGGGTCCCGCGCCAGATCATCAATGCTGTAGACATCGGGTTCAGACTTCATCAGCCAATATTGCATCGGTCGGTAGGGCCTCTAAAAGCGTGACGTGGGCTGGTTTTGTGGCGCTCAGCGTGGCAAGACGCTGGTTGCCTTGGTGGGTGAGGGCGATCGTCAAGGGTTCAGGGGGCAAGTATCGCAGCCGCTCTGCCCATTCAATCGCCACAATCCCCGGAGCAAATTCTATCCCGTCCCAGTAGGCTTCTAACCACAAACTATCGATAGCGCCCTCTTCCAGGCGATAAAGATCGACATGGTAAAGGGGCAGGCGACCGCAATGATATTCGTTGATCAAGGTAAAGGTAGGACTATCAATCGTATCGAGAATTCGTAGGCCAGCTCCCAGACCCTTAGTAAAGGTGGTTTTGCCACTGCCCAGATCCCCTTTTAGGAGCAGGGTCGAGCCAGCGTTAAGCTGTTGACCGAGCCAAATCCCCAGAGCCTGGGTGGCATGGGCATGGGGCAAGATGCGTTGCAAAGATAAGGGCATTAGCAAAGATGTTTACTGAGCATGCTGGTCCCGAGCATTCAGCGATCCCCAGGGTTCTAGCACGGGAAGCAAGACGGTTACGGTGGTCCCTTGCGCCAGGGTGCTCTCGATACCAATAGCGCCTCGGTGATTATTGACGATCGCCTTTGAGATCGCCAAGCCCAGGCCCGAGCCTTTCCCTTGGCCAGAGCGCGACCGAGCCGGATCAACCCGATAAAACCGATCAAACACCTGGGGAATCACCTCGGCAGGAATGCCAATGCCCGTATCTTGGATCTGCATCTGAATCGCCGGTTGGTTACGCAGTTGGCCTGCGTCAAGGTGAACCTTAACCGCGCCGCCAGCAGGGGTGTAATGGAGGCCATTAACCACCAAATTGGTCAACAGTCGAGTCAGTTGACCGGCATCCCCTTGAATCGTCAGCGGGCTTTTGAATGGAAGATCCTGGATAGCACGGGTGTGGGTCAGGGTGATCTGGGCCTCTGCGGCGATCGCCTCTTGTTCTTCAACAACCTCATTCACCAGTTGGGTCAGATCCACGGGCTCTGGGTTAAACGGTACTAGCCCACTGTCTTGACGGGCTAAGAAGAGCAGGTCATCCACTAACCGGCCCAGCCGCCGGGTGAGGCGCTCGATCACCTGAAGCTGTTGCTGCTGCTCGGTTATATCCGGCTCTGGATCGGCCAGGGCCACCTGCACATTGGTCTGAATCACCGCGATCGGGTTGCGGAGTTCGTGGGAAGCATCGGCGGTAAATTGCTTGAGCTGCTGATAAGAATCCCGCACCGGAGCCATGGCAATGCCGGATAAAAGCCAGCCGATTAGGGCCACGACCCCAACCATGGCGCTGCTGCCCAGGCTCAGATCCCAGATCAGTCGCCGACTGGGCTTGCTGACCTCAAACCAGGGATGACTCACCCGCAAATAGCCCAGCACCTGATGGTCACGCACCACCCGCTCGGTGATTTGGCGCATGACCTGGCCATCCCCTAGCAGCACCGTTTCCCCTGCGGGGTTGGGCCTGACTTTGACGTGGAAAGGAGCAGCTAGAGTTGACCAGCGCAGGGTGCCGTTGGGGCCAAACCATTCCAAATCGATATGGTCGTCCTCGACTGCCGCCGTATTATCCCGAAAGCTGGCTTCTACATTTACCTTGATGGGCGGGGCCACGACCCCCGTTGCGGTCAAAACGCGATCGCTATTTTGATCAGCAGATTCAATCACTAGAGAGCGCTCAACAATTTCAACCACATGGTTTAGGGTGTCATCGACCCGTTCCACCAGGGTTGAGCGCACATATAAGTAGACGCCACTGGCAAACACCAACAGCACCACTGCCGTAATCGTGGTGTACCAGAGGGCCAGTTGCCGTCTTGTCGCCTGAAACATGGGGGCAGCTCAAAATCGCTTAGCGGTTTGGGCGGCTGGATCAAACACGTAGCGCTGCTTAAAATCCGTCACGCCGTACAAATTGAAAGAGATGGTCGGTTCATCACCCAGCGGTTCGACTTGGTGAATGGCCCCAGGGGTAAAGGTAATGATATCCCCTGGTGAGAGCAGTAACTCCCCCGCCGGTTCAAGGCGATCGGGAAATTCATCGGTGGGCGATCTCCGCCAAAAGTGGTTCTTTTCCTGGCCTCCGAGTAGGGCAACCAGGCCCCAGGTGGCGTGGTTGTGAATGGTGGAGCGGCTACCGGGTGCCCAGGTCACCATCTGCACCGTCAAAGGAAACTGATGCTCACGATAGAGAAAGTTAACGGCCCAACCCGTTTTGGGGTTCGCCTCTTTGTATTCCATCTGTAGCCAATAGGCACTGGTCAGCAAGGTTCGCACCATGGGGGCAATGGCCAGCAAGCGCTCTCGATCATCAGAGACAGCCGCTAACAGATCTTCTAACTCTGTCAGAAACCGATAGAGGCGATAGACCCGCTCAGGTTCTTCCACATCAGTGGTGCCAAAGACTTCCACTTGCCCTGCATCTGTGACCAACCAGTTTTGGTTTTCCATCCCGACTCCGTAATGCCGATCCTAATCGACTGGTGCGCTTCAGAGGGCTCCTGAGCAAAGTATTCAGCAGCAAAATGCCTGTACAAGAATTCAATCTACTGTAGGAGGCACCCTCATTGATGTTGAAGACAGCATTTATATGGAATATCCCGGCAGAAAGTTGAGTACAACCCCTTTCCACCGGGACGCGCTATCAACGAAAGTCCAACCTGTTCAATCCATTATTGAGCCCAGGCAACTTGGTTCTCATAAAACGTCATCACAGTCAGCACACCGGGCCAAAAACCATCGGCCTTCTCAATGTTGCCGGGAATATCTTCGACCCACTGAGCTTGCACATCAGCGCTGTAGTTCAAATAGAGCTTGCCATCAACAATGCTCCAAGCCCGAGGATCAACGGAAGCCAGGTTGCCTTCACTTAGGGCCTTCGCACAGTAGCCACCGTACTGGGGCGCATAGGCTTCCGGGTTGGCTTGAAAGGCAGCCAAATTCTCAGCACTGCTAAAGCGCCAGGTGGCATTGTTCCACTCATACTCATACTCAGGCAGACCCTGAACCGCAGCACTTTCAGTAAAGTAAGCCACGGGATCCGCTCCCCGAATTGCAACGCCGCTGCTGGCTTCAACATAGACGTCAGCATGGGGGGGCTCAGTCGCGGTTACGATGTCTGCCGCTGCGCAGGGATCGGCGGCAGCACAAGGGTCGGCTGCGCAAGGATTGGCTGCGCAAGGGTCGGCAGCAGCACAAGGATTCGCCGCGCAGGGGTCTGCTGCTGCACAAGGATTCGCTGCACAAGGGTCGGCAGCAGCACAGGGATTGGCGGCACAAGGATTCGCCGCGCAAGGGTCTGCTGCTGCGCAAGGATAGGCTGCTGCACAGGGATTCTCAATCGCCGCACAGGGATTGGCTTGGGCTGGGTTAAAGCTGGTCTGCAAAGAGACCGCACCCACGGTTAGGACAGAAGATGCAACCAGAGCAGTTAAGTATTGAAGCTTCATAGGATTCAGTAGATCAGGGGCAATTGGGATGGATGGCGTAGCTGAAACTGGAACAGCGCCAGACCTAAATCGGGAGATCCCTTGCCCACGTTTAAAGGCAGGCTATCTCCGTCGAACGCTGTTAACACTAAAGCTGGTCCGAATGAAGGCCATCTGAGTCTGCCCTGGGAAAATATGAAACGGTTCTGAGAAAACATTGAGAATTGATCATGCCCCTTCAAGGGCAATCCCATTGGGATTGTTCTCATGTTTCTTGGGTGTTGTATCGCGAGGGCTGCTTACAATGAGCTGCTCCAGCCCCTGACAGTATGATCAGGAAGAACGTAGCAAGGCTTGCCCCATAAGCTTTTCATCGTTAGCGGGTGATGGGGGAACTTATCCACAATGACAGATCGCTGTAGTCAACTTACCTGGTTTGTAATAGGCACGATGCTAATAGGGTTAGCGGCATGCGGCGTGCAGAGCCCTGCCTCGGCCCCCAGCAACCCACCGATGACCCGTGAGCGATGTGAAGCTCAACCTGGTTTTACATTTGTTCCCAGCGGTGAATTTGTATCAGGTAGTGACTCAGCAGAGCGGGACTACGGCTATCGCATTTCGGCAGCGGCGATCGCTGAGGATGCAGATGGCCAGGCGGCGGCAGAACAACGGCTGCGCGATCGCCGTTGGTTTGATCGGGAGCCCAACCGCCAATCGCAATCCTTGCAAGCATTCTGCATCGGCACCCACCTCATTACCCAAACGGACTATGCCGCCTTTGTAGCGGACATCGGACACCGTGCCCCTGGCATTTCTGCTGCAGATTATCAGGAACAGGGGTTTTTAGTTCACCCCTATGAAGGCACCGCCCCCTACCAGTGGCAGGAGAGTCAGCCCCCTGCAGATAAACTCAATCACCCAGTAGTGATGGTGTCATATCACGATGCCGTTGCCTACGGTGAATGGAAAGGGCAGCAGGATGGCGTTGCCTATCGGCTGCCGACCGCCCTGGAATGGGAAAAAGCAGCGCGGGGGCCAGAGGGTAGTTATTTCCCGTGGGGCGATACCTGGCAAGACGAGGCTACGAACTGGGCGCAACAGGGGGACTACAGCACCAGTGAGATTGGCGCTTACCCCCTCAGCCGTAGCCTCTACGGCGTAGAAGACATGGCGGGTAATGTGTTTGAGTACACCGCCACCCTGCTGGATCGACGTGGCGAAACGGTCTCCGTCATGAAAGGGTGCTCGTGGGATGACCTGCCAGGATTCTGTCGCGCCGCCTATCGCCATACCCGCCCAGTAGATTCGCGCCACCTTCTCTTTGGCTTCCGATTGGTGCTAGAGTAGCCGGCAAGCAACTTAGACGCTTAAAAGATCCCTAAGTTTCTCTCAGGAAAATTTAAGCCTGAGGGACGTTAATGGCTCTTGGATGAGGCAAATGTTCGATTCCAGAGCCCAACCCCGATAAAAATCTGAGGAGAATATCCATGAACGCTAGATACTTAAGCACCCTGGCATTGTGTTCTGCCCTGTCTCTGGGCGTAGTCGCCTGTGGCGGCGGTGCTGATCCTTGTGCGGGCACCGAAGAAGTAGATCCCTGTGCTGCAGACCCCTGTGCCGCTGATCCCTGTGCTGGCGAAAAGGCTGACCCTTGCGCCGCTGATCCTTGTGCTGCAGACCCCTGTGCTGCCGATCCTTGCGCCGCTGATCCCTGTGCTGCAGACCCCTGCGCTGGTAGCTAGTTTCTAAGGCGTGTGGACAATTCGTGACACCCCCCTGTGGATTGGGTGCCGCCGCGCCTACTTTGCGCGTTTAAGCCAAGGGTTGTGATTGATTTAAGTCAAAGCATCTGGTTTTGATTGTCCACAGTCCCTGGTTTAGATAACTTAGGAGTCGACCATAGCGAACCTTCTTAAGGCAGCGCCGTGGTCGATTTTTTATGCGTTCCAAAATAAGCCCCAATTACTCGATATCAATTGGCATCGGGGTTGAAGCATCCCCCTGGTTTTGCCCCCGAAGCTGGCGGTAATCCGCGTAGAGGCGATCGCGCCAATCAAAAAAGAGCTGATAGTTCTCGTCATCGGCTAATCCGGGCAAGCCGCGATCGCACAGATCCTTGGGCAAATCCACATATTGATAACCAGGGAACTTCAATGTCATCGTCAGCCCCGCCACTGCGCAGTCTGCCAGGGTTGGCTGCTCCCCTAGTAAATAAGCCTGCTGACTCAACATCAGGCATAAGGACTCTAAAGCTTGCTGAAGGGCAAGGTGGGCCGTTTTGACCGGGTCAGGGTGAATTGCGCTCACACTAGCTCCCAAGAGGCTCACCAGTTCTCCTGGGAAAGCCCCGACCAAAGCCTTGACCCAATCAGGGGTGGTTTCGGGTAAGGCTGCTGTACGCACATGGCTGTGCTGCAGCCAAGCGGAGATCGCGGCGGTGCGGCTATGGGCTCCTAAAGTGGTGTCGGCCCAATCTGCTAAGGCCAGACACAGTCCCCGCTGGTGGGGATCGGTCGGCAAGAGGGGACGCTCAGGATAGGCACGGTCTAGGTAAAGGGCGATCGCAGTGGAGTCTGGAATGAATTCACCGTTGTCTGCTAAGACCGGAACCTGGGTTTGGCCTGATTTTTGCCATAGGTCCAACTGCCCTGGTCCAGGCATAACCTCAATTTTTTCGTAAGGCAGTTGCTTGTAGTCCAGCAAAAAGCGGACCTTCTCACAGTAGGGACAGGCTTCAAATTGGTAGAGCTTGAGCATCATTCGATCCAAGTCATGGTGTGATAACGCCTGGCCCCCCTACCGTTGGTAAGGGTGATAAAACCAAGGTCGCCATCCACCCACAAGCCCTAGCTGGCGGGTGGGTTGGCGACAGCAGCACAGGCGGTCTGCTCTGGGGGGCGCGACTCAATAGCAATGTTTTCGAAACCGGTCGTCGCTAACAGCTGGGTCACAGCTTGTTCCGCTCGTCCACTGGCGTCTTGCAAAATCCCCTGCTCACAGGCCGCCACGATAATCTTCTGCAGAGCGACTTCTTGGGCCTGATCTTGCAATTCCGGGGCGCGATCGGGACCCAACCCTAAAAAGCCTCGGCTGTAGTCATAGACATCAGAGCGACTGACATCGATCTTGCTATCCAAAATGCGTGGCGGCGGTAGGCTCACTCGCAGCGTATTATCATCACTCACCCGCACATCGGCTGGGGTCAGTTCACTTAAATCCACCCCGGCTCGGACTTCTCCGTAGGCGACATAAATTAAAGTGGTTTTGCCAACTTCATAGTTAGCAATCGTGCGGCTACTGGTGGTGGGGACGACCGCTTCCATTGCAAAGACAGCCGTGGTCAACTCACTGGCCCCCTGCACTTGCTGCACCACCACCGTGCGTACATCAACGGTTTCTTCCGGCGGTTGGGGGGTCAGGGCCATTTTGATGCCGTCAACGAACTGCTCCCCTGAGCGCCACAACCCAATGCCGATAATAATGCCCAGGATTAATAACCCACCCGATAGGCTACCGGCTAGGGCAGACATTAGCCGAAAGGGCAGCGGTATCCGGCGAGGGGGTGGCTGCTCCTGCCATTGAGTGAAGTGGGTTTGAGAGTCTTGGGAAGGGGGTTTGACACGCATGACAGAGCATCCTGATCGACAGCCCACTCTAGGAGGGTAACAAGAAATCGAATCAGCGCCACAGGGGCTGAGACACCTGCTGAATTGGCCATTCAAGTCGGGTGGCCCACGTTTGCAGGCTGGCTCATGGATAGGCCGTATAGATATTTTGTACTATTTTTCTCCACCCGGCAGGCATTTCTCAAGCTGTTGCCCTAAAAACCGCCATCAGAAAAGCCCGCATGCGGGCTTTGGATCCATGGTTTAAAGGCAAGCCATTAGCCTCGGCGCAGCCAAAAGTCCAGCTCTGTACGCACCGCTTCTCGCTCTCGGTTAGAGGTTGCATACTGCAGCCGGTGACGTAACTCAGTGATGCGTTGTTGGCGTTGCTGTTGGGCAGCTTGGGGATTTAGCCTCATGGTTTTAGGCTCCTTGCGGATAAGACAATCTGAATCCCAGTGGGATGCAGCGAAACGGAATTACCCTGCCCCTAACAGGTCCTCTAGGAAACTCACCGGTTCAGTCGCTTGGCCCTGCTCGATGGCGTAGTCAACACAGCAGTGGGGTTGCTCACAGTTATCTTCCGCAGGACAATCGCTGGCATCGGACGGCGTCGGGTTTAGAAGAGGCATCGTGGGTCGGGCGTCCGTTTCCATAGTTCCATTATCGGCTGATCGCCCATAATCGTGCAGTGATAGCCTCCTGAATGGATCGTGATGCCGTCTTAGGACAATCGTGAGGGCATGGACGGAGCAATCGTGATCCCAGTCACAGGGGTGCGAGCATGAACACCAAGTCGGGGAAGCAAGGGGTGAAGGGCTGGATACAACTGGGGTTGGTCACGTTGATTGCCATCGCAATGGTCTGGATTTGCCCCCAATTGGCTTGGGCCGAATCGGTTGATTTGCCGAGCCTCACCCTAGAAGACTTGCAGCAGCAACTGGACGCGCCGGTTCAGCGCGACGGCAAGCCCACAATCGATCTAAGGGGACGGCGCATTGATTTGCGCTCAGACAAGGGTGACTTTCGCGATCTCTTTTATCGCCTCCTTCAAACCCACCTCCAGAGTGGCAGCACAGCGATCGGGCTGGATCTGAGCAATGCTGTGATTCAGGGTTCCTTCGATTTACAGCGCTTGAGTCTGCGGGAACCGCTCTATGGTGAAGCCCTGTTCCCCCTGCTGACTGAGCAAGAGCAGACCCAGCTGAAGCGCGATCGCGCTCGACTCTCGCAGTTGAGCCAATTGTCGCGATCGCTACTGCTGCAGCCCCAACCCAGCAATTTGTTCCTATTTCGGGGGGCGCTACTGCTCACCCAGACCCGCTTTGAAGGACCGGTGAATGGAGATCACCTGTTTTTCCTCGGACCGGTCTCAGCCCAAAGTACTCGATTTGCCGAAGGGGCGACATTTACAGAGAGCCGGTTTAGTCAGCTCACCTCTTTCATCGGTAGCCAGTTCCAAGGGACAGCCGATTGGCGAGGGGCTTTATTTTTCGATCGCGCCCGCTTTGATCAGAGTCAATTTGCCCAGGCCGACTTTCAAGGCAGTGAATTCTTTGCCCTGGCGGGCTTTACCCAGGCCACTTTTCAACAACCTGCCCAATTTAACCGGGTCCACTTTCGCGATACAGCTGACTTGGCCCAAACCCAATGGCAGGGAGACACCTCCTTCTTGAAAAGCCAGTTTGATCAAGACGTTTTTTTGACCAATGCCCGTTTTGAGAGATCGTTCAGTCTACGTCAGGCCCGTTTTGCCCAACCGGTCAACCTGCGGGGGGCAGCGGTACAGCATCAGCTTGATCTCGGGGACAGCGTGTTCGGGGCTGGGGCTTATTTAAATGTGGCCAATTTAGACTTTGATGCCAATCAGGCCGAGTTGTTGGGCAGTCCAGGACAGGTGGGCCGGATTTTATCGGTGCCTACCCTAGCGGGCAATGAAACCCTGCTGCGCAATCTGGTGCGCAACTTTCGCCAGTTAGAACAGGTGGGCGATGCCAATCAGTTGGAATATTTGACGGAGCGCTTACGTTTACGGCGGTGGCATCGACAACTGACGGCGACCAACCTGAATGGGGCAGCACCCGAACGACTGCAGCGCGTCGGTTTTACAGCGGCCCAAGCGGCGGCGATCTCCATCCAGCGACAAACCCAACCCCTCGTGCAGGTGAGTGACATCCTCAATATTGACGGGGTTAATTTGGCCACCTACGTGAAGGTGCGCGATCGCGTTGTGGTGCAACCCCGGTTGGGCTGGGGGCAGCGGCTACAGCTCGGGCTCAAGTGGCTGGGTCTGGCGGCTTTACTGCTGATGAGCCACTACGGCACCAGTACGGGGCTGGTGCTGGCGGTTGGGCTGGTGGCCGTGGCGATTGCCAGCGGGTTGTTTTGGGGCGTGGATCGCTTTCGTCGGGTTGCCCCCTCAGCCATTCAATCCCCGCCTGCTGAACAAATCGGCATGGCTGTCAGCTCGGTTGTGATTACCGGAATCGGTTGCCTCGTCATTGGCAACTTAAGTGATCGGGCAGGATGGACCCTTTGGGCGATTGCCCTGCTGACCCTGCCAGTGCCCCTCGCCTTAATTGCCATGATCTACCGCCAGGGCCGCTTTCATGACCAGCTCGACAGCAGTTACCTGGTCGAAGATGGGAGCGCCCGACAACTGCGGCTGCTGATTGCCCGGCTGCCGGTACTGCCTAGCTTTCCGTTCTTTCGCGATCGCTACGCTCCAATCAAATGGGACCGTCGCTACACCTGGCTCTACTACTACGACTTCAGCCTCAACAATTGGTTTAAATTTGGCTTCAATGATCTGCGGCTGCGGGATACCGCCGTGCCCGGTTGGGTCACCGCGCTGGTGTGGTACCAGTGGGCAGTGGGCCTCTGCTATGTAACGTTGCTGCTCTGGACCTTGTCGCGAACGATTCCAGGACTCAACCTGCTGCTATATTTCTAGGACGCGTCATCGCCGTTGCTTCATTCCAACGACCATTAGATGTCTTCGTTTCCCCAGGCTTCCGGCAACCGCACTCACCAGGCCAAGGCCGATTTACGGCGGCGACTCATCAAGGCGCGACAGGCGATTCCCCAACCTTTGTGGCGACAAAAGAGCGATCGCATTTGCCAGCATTTGCAGCAATGGCCGCAGTTCCAGTCGGCCCGCTGGATCCTGGCCTATGCCAGCTTTCGGGGAGAGCCCGACCTCAGCCCCCTCATGAACCATCGCCGGGGGTGGGGTCTACCCCGTTGCCCCGACAAAGACATTGTCTGGCAACAGTGGCAGGGTCACGGCACCCTGGTGAAGGGTCGCTTTGGCATTGCTGAGCCCCACCCCCGCGCCCCGATGATTCCACCTGACATTGTCGATTTGATCTTGGTGCCGGCAGTGGCTTGCGATGTGCGCGGCTACCGCCTCGGTTATGGGGGCGGCTATTACGATCGCCTGTTCAGCCGCCCCGAATGGCTCCAGAAGCCCACCATTGGTATCGTCTTTGAATACGCCCGATTGCCCACCATTCCTCGCGAACCGTGGGACCGCCCCCTGAGCGGCATTTGCAGTGAAACCGGCCTTTACCTCAGCGACTAGGGGGCCATAACAACCGGTATTTCTAAGGATGGGCTATGGGCTTGCTGCAATTGGGCGGGCTCAAGCCCACCCTGTAAGGTTTCGTCGCTAGTTATTTACACGCCCTAAATTCATGCCGCTATCTCCCTTTACCCTCCAGTTCAAGCACCAGCCTGAGCTGATCCGGGCCGACCTCTCTGCCGTCCGCCAAATCGGTCCCCATCTCTGGTTAGGCTGCGATGAAACCGCCACCCTAGAGCGCCTCACGCTAGATGGCGACACCGCCAACCAGCACCGCCAATTTGCCCTGGGCAACTTTATGCCTCTGCCCAATGGCGCTGAGCAAGAGGTAGATGTGGAGGGGCTGGCCTACGGCAATGGCTATCTGTGGTTTGTAGGCTCCCACAGCCTGAAGCGGCGATCGGTCAAGTCCGAGAACTATGCTGACAAAAATGTAAAACGACTCAGCCAAGTGGTGGACGAAGCGAACCGCTATACCCTGGGGCGTATTCCCCTGGTGGATGGCGAACTCTGGCCCCAATGCCCCCACCCCGACCAACCGGGCGAAATTTTGACCGCAGCCCAGTTGGTGCGCAAAAAGGGCGGCAATCAGCTCACCCGCGTCCTTGAAAAGGACGCGCATTTGGGTCCGTTTTTGAAGGCACCCATCCCCGGTAAGGACAATGGCTTTGACATCGAAGGGTTGGTCTTGCTCAACAGCTCGGACCTCGCCCCCCGTTTATTGGTTGGTTTACGGGGACCGGTGCTGCGAGGCTGGGCCATGCTGTTGGAAATTCAGCCAGAGCTGAACGAGCCAGGACTGCTGAAGCTCAATAAGCTAGCGGGCAAACGGCGCTACCGCAAGCATTTTGTCAATCTAGGCGGCTTGGGCATTCGTGACCTTTGCCCTTGGGGCGATCAGCTTTTAATCTTGGCGGGTCCCACTATGGACCTGAGTGGCTCGGTGCGGCTCTTTCAACTGCCGCAAGCGGCCCTAGGGGACAGTGAAACCCTATTGGAGCCCACTTTGGTGGCTGAAGTGCCCTACGGGGAAGGGTGCGATCGCCCTGAAGGCATTACTTTACTAGCCGATCACCCCGATCAACTGTTGGTGGTTTACGATGCCCCAGCCCCAGCCCGGTTGGTGGGTAAGGATGGGATTCAAGCCGATCGGCTCTCGCTGCGGTAAGGGATAGGTTCTTGACTGCTTTAAACAAACAAAGGGAGAACTTAGCTTTACCCTGATATTGACTACCCATATGAGATGGTTTGACGAGTCCTCTGGGTGAAACCAATCGATTTAGACCCGCCCACACTTACAGTGGCAGAGATTGGGGAACTGGCCCTGATTAAGCGCCTCCAGCCGTTTTGTGCCGTTGACCTGATTGGCGATGACGCCGCAGTACTGTCGGCCGATGACGGAGACTGGGTGGTGACGACCGATGTACTGGTGGATGGGGTGCATTTTAGCGATCGCACCACCCCACCAGAATCGGTAGGCTGGCGGGCCGTTGCCGCCAATCTCTCGGATCTGGCTGCTATGGGGGCTAGCCCCCATGGCATCACCGTAGGACTCAGCCTACCAGGGACCCAAACGGTCGCCTGGGTGGAGGCGGTCTATCAAGGCATGGCGGCTTGTTTGCAAAAGTATGGTGGGGCCATTCTTGGGGGCGACGTGGTGCGATCGCCCCAAGCCAGCCTGTCGATTACGGCCCTCGGGCGAGTGAATTCAGGCCAAGCTCTTTACCGCAATGGGGCTCAACCCGGTGATGCGATTGTAGTCACCGGCTATCACGGTGCGTCCAGGGCAGGACTAGAGCTACTGCTGAATCCAGAGTGTGGCAATTCCATTTCCCCCCAGACCCGCGCCGCCTACATCCAGGCCCATCAGCGGCCTCAGCCCCGATTCGATGCCATCGCAACCCTCCGTCAACTCTGGCCAGAGCCTGTGACCAAAATCGGCCTTATAGACAGCAGCGATGGCTTGGCCAATGCCGTGCTGCACCTCTGTCAGGCCAGTGGGGTGGGGGCGCAGTTGCTGCGATCGCAGTTGCCCCTGCCCCCAGACTTAGCCCCTTGGGTTGGGCAAGCTACTGCTGAGCGCTGGGCGCTCTACGGGGGTGAAGATTTTGAGCTGGTGCTGTGTTTGCCAGCCGCGATTGCCACAGCTCTGGTGGACCAGTTAGGGGCTGGAGCCGCTATTGTGGGCACGATTCGATCCGAGCCAGGGGTTGTTTTGGTAGATGCGCCAGAAGACGCGGGTATTTCTTTAGGGTGGGAAGATTGCTTCCAGCATTTCTGAGCGATCGCTCCACCTGAATGGCGCTGGATATGTTCCCTCAACCCAGCCTGAGTGCGTATCATCAACGACCTATAAAGTGCTGGAAACTCAGGGATCACCGCTTATCTTAGCTGGCATTACCCAGGGCTATAACCCTACGAATACAGGGCTTCTAGCTCAAATAGATGGCAATCTAACTCCAACCCTTGTCAGGTATGAATGACGGTTGCCAAGGGCACAGGTTATCTAAAACCATGGGATAGAATATTAAGCGTCTGCACAATTGCGAAAGCTCTATGATCGGGATTGGCAATTGCTAGCAGAGAAACAGCTGCTCACTGGTGATAATGGCGTCTTCATCCTCCCTAGCCGTCAGAGAAATTCCTCTCTTTCCGCTGCCTGAACTGGTACTCTTTCCCGGCGCTCATTTACCCCTTCATATTTTCGAGTTTCGCTATCGCATCATGATGAACACCATCCTCCAGGGCGATCGTCGCTTTGGGGTGTTGATGTTTGACCCCGCCTCAGGCAAACCGGCCCGCATTGGCTGTTGTGCAGAGGTGCTCCACTGCCAGCGGTTAAAGGACGATCGCATGAAGATGTTGACCATTGGTCAGCAGCGATTTCGAGTGCTGGATTATGTGCGAGAGAAACCCTACCGGGTGGGTCTGATTGAATGGATTGAAGATGAGCCCACTGACCAAGATCTTTCTCCGCTAGTAACGGAAGTGGATCAGTTGCTCAAAGACGTTGTGCGGCTCTCTGCTAAGTTGACCAGTCGCGATGTTGAGTTGCCCAGTAACATTCCGAATCTGCCGACAGAGCTGTCTTACTGGATTGCCAGCAATCTCTATGACGCTGCCGATGAGCAGCAGGCGCTCCTGGAAGTGCAAGACACCAGTGTCCGCTTAGAGCGAGAGGTCGACATTCTCACCACCACTCGCAACCATCTCGCGGCCCGCACTGCCCTCAAAGACGTTCTAGAGTAATCGCTCCGTCAATTGAGCATTGCCAGGTGTGACTACCGTTTCTCCTGCGGCATGGGCAGCGGCAAGAACACGAAATCATATTTAAAAAGACCCGTCACGACGACCAGGAGATCTAAGCTTTAGGGTGATATAGAGAGGGCACTGATGATGACGCCTGACTCCACCGCTGAGATTGCAACGGTTACTGAACTTCTAAAAGCGTATGCTTCAGGCCAGCGCAGTTTTGTCAGCCTGAATCTAGCTAACGGTAACCTCAAGGGGGTTGATCTGAAAGGCGCTGACCTTAGCTATGCCGATCTCAGCGAAGCGGATCTAAGTAATGCCAATTTACACGACTTGGCAAACTCTGCGCGTAGAAAATATGCAAAGTAAATTGGTTAGCC
>ERZ1740060.447-NODE-447-length-23573-cov-25.451994_pt1 | contig 23573 bp, 15 predicted proteins | sample MGYA00581743_ERZ1740060 | MGnify/ENA primary metagenome ERZ1740060 (study PRJEB43018, sample SAMN04849235) | marine metagenome | isolation source: floating plastic debris | place: Pacific Ocean | collected 2008-08-27 | study: EMG produced TPA metagenomics...
TTTTTTGTTTTTTTTTTTTGTGTTTTTTTTTTTCCAACACTTTTTGTATTTTTTTTTTTTTTTTTTTTTTTTTTTTGGTGGTTTTTTTTTTTGCTTCCCCCACCTCTTTTTATGAGACGAATTTTATGGCTATATGGTGAGGCGCTGCAGTCCCTCAGCGGCCAGACAGGCAGTGCCAAACGAAGCCAGGGTAGAAGGAGCCACCGCCACGGACAGCCCTAGACAGCGCTGGCGAATGGTTAACCAGGTGGCATTTTGCGCACCGCCGCCAGCGGTCAAAATTTTGGTCGGGGCCGTCGCGCCTAACTGGGTCAACAAACCATAGCCCTGCGCTTCGATGCGGGCGATGCCTTCGAGCAAGCCGTGCAGAAATGCAGCCTCCGCCTCGGGACGCGGCGACAGGCGCGGCGGCCAAGTGGGATCATTGATGGGAAACCGCTCCCCCGGTTGAGTCAGCGGATAGTAATCGAGCGGCGACGGGCGATCGCCCTCAATTTGCGCACTCAAAACCTGTAGCTCAGCATCGGTAAAATACTGTTTGAGCACCGCCCCGCCGGTATTTGACGCGCCGCCCACCAGCCACAGGTCGCCCAGTCGGTGACTATAGATGCCATAGCGGCTATCATCCACCCGAGTTTCGCTCAGGAGTTTAATCACCAATGTAGAGCCCAGGGAAGTGACGGCTTCACCTGGCGATCGCGCACCACTGGCTAAAAAAGCAGCAATGCTGTCGGTGGTGCCCGCCATGACAGTGCAGTGGGGCGGCAGGCCGTAGCGATCGCTCGCGGCGGCAGAAACCTGATCCAAGCAGTCCCCCGGCGCATAAACGCGGGGCAATAGCATGTTCAGCCCCAGTGACTGTAGCCAGTCTGGATAGGCCAGCATCCCCACGTCGTAGCCGAGCTTGAGCGCGTTGTGGTAGTCGCTGAGTCCTCGCTGACCGTGCAATTGAGCGGCGAGCCAGTCAGCTTGGTGCAGCAGGTATCGCGCTCGCTGAAACACGCTAGTCGGCAGGGTGGCTCGCCACCACAGCAGTTTGACGAGACTGGCAGTGGCGCTCAGCACCGGACTGCCCGCTGGCGCCATGTCGCTGAGCGGGGCCTGCTGCGCTTGCCCACAGGCATCGTTATACAGCAGTGGCTCGGTAATTGGTTCGCCCTGCTCATCGCAAAGCAGCACAGTCGCTGAGGTGCCGTTGATCGCGATCGCCGCCATATCTGCCGCGATCGCCGTCGGAATGCCCCGCAAGAGTTGCTCTAAGACGGCTTGCCAAAGGTGATGATCAGCACTCGAGGCGGCTGGGCTATAGGCTTGGTCATCCTGCCAGACCACCTGACGAGCAGCATTGATGACGGTCAGACGGGCTCCAGAGGTGCCAAAATCGAGACCAGCAGCAGAGGTCATAGCAGCGCGCGCCTGATAAAAACAACTTTCCTAAGTGTGGTTGAGCCGCGACGGCGATTTTGCCCACTGAGCCAACCTGACTTTACCGGCGGGAGCCGGCGATCCCTGCCACCACGAGCATCGGCCAGAGTCACCGTTCATTAAGACAAATCATGATGACAGGGTAAATGTACCGCCTTTTTAACCCCGCCTCAGCTCAAGACTACCCTGATCAAACTCAAATAGTAGAGGATAAAAACCAGTAGACATAGATTAAAATCAATGCCCCTTCTAGGTTCTGCGACTTAAAATCTTGTCTCATCTTTTGCCGCCTTTGATAAAGGCGTAATACTCTCTTTTTGAGCGCCCCTTAATTGCTTCATTTTGTCAATTTTACTTGACCTAGCGACAGGGTTGGACAGTGAGTTCTGGTCGCATTCGCTACTGTTTTACAGCGTCTTTGGTTCCCCTAAGTTTGGATCTTTTTACGATCGCTCTAGCCTCATTTAGGTCAACGGCTTGAGTCACGCCTTGCTTTCCTCTCATTGCCTCTGAAATGCCCGTATAACGGCTGATTTTTCGGATCGGCACCGCTACAATACAAAGGTGTTGACTCGATCAATCAACCTCAAACCTTAATTTTTGATGAGAAATAAGCCTTCAGAAAAAAATGTCGTTTTATAAGGTTTTGGGAAGGGTTTCGTTCTTCTCGATTGGTCTTCTGGCTTGACGGTTTGATCGAGCTTGGGTTCGTTCTCTCAGGAGCAACTAGTGTTCGAAAATTTATTGCCCCCTCTCAACAATCACAATCTGCCCTATCCCGACACGATTCATCCCATCGTGGTGCACTTTGTGATTGCGATGGTGCTCTTTGCCGTGTTGTGTGACGTGATCGGCTACCTCACCAAAAATGCTCGTCTATTTGAGGTGGGCTGGTGGAATATGGTATTTGCCACGCTATCTATCTTCATCGCGATTATCTTTGGCCAGATCGAAGCGGGCCTGGCGACTCCCTACGTTGCCGCCGCCAGCGACTTGAACCTACACACCCTCATTGGCTGGGCACTTTCTGGGGTGCTGGCAGTGATTACGGGCTGGCGCTACATCATTCGACTCCGCAGCCCCGAATCGCTACCGGTCGCCTACATGGGTATGAACGTGCTGCTGACCGGGATTGTCTTTTTTCAGATTTACCTCGGCGATAAGCTGGTGTGGGTTTACGGTCTGCACACCGAGGCGGTGGTGGAAGCGGCACGGGGAGGGCTCCTACGATGATGGTTGGCAGTTTGCCGGTGCTGGCAGCGGGGGCGAATGGCTTGCCCTATGGGTTGCCGATTCATCCCAATTTGGTGCACCTGACGCTGGGCTTGTTTATCGTGGCGATCGCCTTTGACATTGTTGCCGCCCTCTATCCCCTCGAAAAGCCGATTTTCAAGTTTTTGGCGATTCCCCTTACCAGCTCTAATCTCTACGATGTGGGCTGGTTCAACATGGTGGCAGCGGCCATCATCACCTTTTTTACCGTCGCGGTGGGTTTCTACGAAATTATTTTGGCTGAGCCCGATATGGACATCGTCAGTCCTTGGGGCCTAGGCGCGATGGATACGATGGTGTGGCACGGCGTTGGCGGCGTGTTGCTGCTCGGTCTGATTGTCGGCATGACGATTTGGCGCGGCTTTCAGCGCTATGTCTGGCGCGAAGACCGCGCCCGTCAGGTGCAGTGGAGCTATCTGCTCGCCGGACTCGGCATTTTCGTGTTGATGTTTGCCCAGGGCACCTTGGGAGCCCATTTGGGAGGCGACTTTGGCGTCCACGTGACGGCTGATCGCCTCATCCGCGCGGGCATCAATCCCAATGCCGAGTTGTTAAACGTCGTTATTAAGCACTAGAGGTCATCGCGGCTATGAATCGACGCACGATTATCCGTCTGGGGGTACTCGCGATCGCGGATTTGCTCATCAGTCTATGGATGGGGCAGCAGGCCTATCGCTGGATGCCTCCCCAGGCCTCGGCAGAATCGGTGCTGGTGGACAACCTCTTTAGCTTTATGACCACCCTCGGCAGCTTCATCTTTTTTGGCGTGATGGGCACGCTGCTGTACTCGATCGTCTATCAGCGCGCGCCCAAATATGACTCCAGCGATGGCCCCCCGATTGAGGGCAACGTCAAGCTGGAGGTCGTCTGGACGACGATTCCCATCCTGCTGGTGGTTTGGATTGCGGGCTTTAGCTACCAAACCTACGATCGCATGAGCATTCTCGGCCCCATTGAGCCGATGGCGATGGGCATGCCCACTGCCGCAGCTGCAGGGCTGGCCACCGCAACAGAGCCACAAGAACCGATTCAGGTTTATGCCCGCCAGTGGGCCTGGGAGTTTTACTATCCCGAACAGGCGGTCAGCAGCACCGAGCTGCACCTGCCCGTTAACCAGCGCGCCCGACTGGTGTTGTCATCAGAAGATGTGCTGCACGGCTTTTTTGTCGCGGCATTTCGCGTTAAGCAAGATGTGGTACCGGGTCGCGCGATTGATTTTGAATTTACCCCCATTCGTGAAGGGCGCTATCGCCTCCGCGATTCGGAATACAGCGGCACCTACTTTGCGGCCAATCAAACCAACGTGGTGGTCGAGTCAGCCGCCGACTACGAGCAGTGGCTAGCCATGGCCGCCGCGACCCCGCTCACGCCGGCCGAAAATGTGGCCTATGAAGAGTTCAATCAGGCCACCGAAAACGCCATTGATTTAGGTTGGGCCACGGTCAAACCGGCCCCGGCCCCCATCGTCAACTACGCCAGCTCAGAAGAGGATTTTCATGAGTAATGCATCCTTAGAGGCCGTTGCCCCCAGCCTGCAGCCCCAGCCGGGGGCGCCGGATAACTGGAAGCGATTTTTCACCTTCAGCACCGACCACAAGGTCATCGGGATTCAATATATCGTCACCGCCTTCGCCTTCTTTTTGTTTGGTGGCCTGCTGGCCATGGTGATGCGGGGGGAACTGCTGACCCCAGAGGCCGATTTGGTTGATCGCACCGTCTACAACGGGCTGTTCACGATGCATGGCACCATCATGCTGTTCATGTGGACCTTCCCGATGCTGAACGGGCTGGCGAACTACCTGGTGCCCCTGCAAATCGGCGCTCGGGATATGGCCTTTCCCCGGTTGAATGCCGCTGCTTTCTGGCTGGTGCCACTATTTGGGGTGATTCTCACAGCGAGTTTCTTTGTGCCGGGTGGCCCGTCGCAGTCGGGCTGGTGGGCTTACCCCCCAGTCAGCTTGCAAAATCCCACCGGCAACTTGATCAACGGTCAAGCGCTGTGGATTTTGGCCGTGGCCCTGTCCGGCATCTCCTCGATTATGGGCGCGGTGAACATCGTCACCACCATTTTTCGGATGCGGGCACCGGGCATGGGCTGGTTCAAAATGCCGGCTTTTTGCTGGACGGTGCTAGCGGCGCAGCTGATTCAGCTGTTTGGCCTGCCGGCATTGACCGCCGGGGCGGTGATGCTGCTGTTTGACCTGACCGTGGGCACCAGCTTTTTCAACCCGGAACTGGGCGGCGACCCGGTGCTCTATCAGCACTTTTTCTGGTTCTATTCCCACCCAGCGGTGTACGTGATCATCCTGCCCATCTTTGGGGTGTTTTCTGAGGTGTTTCCCGTCTATGCCCGCAAGCCCTTGTTTGGTTACCCGGTGGTGGCGGTATCGTCGATTATCATCACTGCCCTCAGCGGCATTGTCTGGGTGCACCATATGTTTGCCAGCGGCACCCCTGACTGGATGCGGATGCTGTTCATGATTACGACCATGACGATTTCCGTCCCCACGGGGATCAAGGTGTTTGCCTGGGTGGCCACGATCTGGGGCGGCAAGCTGCGGCTCACCACCGGCATGCTGTTTGCCCTGGGCGGCCTGTCGATGTTTCTCTTTGCAGGCATCACCGGCATTATGCTGGCGTCGGCCCCCTTCGATATTCACGTCAACAACACCTACTTTGTGGTGGGCCACTTCCATTACGTGATTTATGGCGCGGTGGTGATGGGCTTCTACGCCGCCATCTACCACTGGTTCCCCAAAATGACCGGGCGCATGTATTACGAAGGCTTAGGCAAGCTGCACTTTGTGCTGACCTTTATTGGCGCTAACCTCAACTTTTTGCCGATGCATCCGGCGGGCTTGATGGGCATGCCGCGCCGCGTCGCCTCCTATGATCCAGAATTCGCCTTTTGGAATGTGCTGGCTAGCCTGGGCGGCTTTTTGCTCGGGGTGTCGACCCTGCCGTTTATCCTCAACATGCTGAGTTCTTGGTCCCGTGGCCCAGCCGCAGGGGACAATCCCTGGCGGGCGATCGGGCTGGAATGGCTGGTCTCTTCCCCACCGCCCCACGAAAATTTTGATGAAATTCCCACTGTGGTGTCGCCACCCTATGGCTACGGCAGTGACGAACCCTTGATTGCGAATACTGTGACCCAGGAGTGAGCCCGTGAGCACCGCTAATCTTGACCCGACTCTCGACGGCCACCAGGCCGTCCACGCCGCCGAGCACGAAGAAGAAGACCATCGCCTGTTTGGCTTCATCGTCTTTTTGATCTCAGAAAGCGTCATTTTTGTGAGCTTTTTCGTCGGCTATATCGTCTTTAAGACTAGTGCCGCTGATTGGTACCCCACGGGGTTTGAGGGCTTAGAAATTCGCGAACCGTTCATCAATACGGTGGTGTTGGTTTCTAGCAGCTTTGTCATCTATTTTGCTGAGCGCTTTCTGCACAAAGAGAATCTCTGGGGCTTTCGCGCGTTTTGGCTGCTGACGATGGCCATGGGCAGCTTCTTTCTCTATGGTCAAGCGGTGGAGTGGCTGGGCCTGCCCTTTGGCTTTACCGACGGCGTCTTTGGCGGCACGTTTTATCTGCTGACGGGCTTTCACGGGCTGCATGTGCTGACGGGCGTGCTGCTGCAGGGCATCATGCTGGGGCGCTCGTTCATTCCCAACAATTATGCCGGGGGGGAATATGGCATCCAAGCGACCTCGCTGTTTTGGCACTTTGTAGACGTGATCTGGATTGTCTTGTTCCTCCTGATTTACGTGTGGAGATAGGTGAACGGTACGGACGGGGTGAGGAAAATCCTGGTTGAGCCATCCCACGGCAATGATTCAACCCGCCCCAACGCCATGCTTTTGACTGCTTCGGATGGCTCGAATGGATGTATTGCGCTAATCACTGCCACAGGAAAAATCCATGATTATTGATGACCAGCATTACGACGTAATCATCGTGGGCACGGGCGCTGGGGGCGGCACGCTAGCGCAAAAGCTGGCCCCCACCGGCCAGCGGATTTTAATCCTGGAACGGGGGGGCACGATGGCGCTGGAAGAGCAAAACCGCGCCGATGTGGATGTGTTTAAGAAGGAGCGCTACCACGCCCCGGAGCAGTGGTACGACCAGGCGGGGGAGCCGTTTTCGCCCCAGACGAACTATGCCGTCGGCGGCAACACGAAGATTTATGCCGCCTCGCTGATGCGGATGCGCGATCGCGACTTTACCGCCGTCCCCCATCAGGAGGGCATTGCCCCCGAATGGCCGTTTCAATACGCTGATTTGGAGCCCTACTACACTGCTGCTGAGCAGCTTTACCAGGTGCATGGGGATGCCCAAAACGATCCGACGGAACCGCCCCGTAGCAGCGACTATCCCTATCCGGCGATCGCCCATGAGCCGTTGATGCAGCCCTTGGTGGAGGCGATCACGAAGCAAGATCTGCACCCGACCTCTTTACCCCTCAGTCTGACCCGCCAAGAGGACGACCCCACGGGCGACTCTGAAGTCTTTGGCATCAATCTGGCCTTAAAGCACCACAACGTCACGCTAAAAACCTCGGCTAAGGTCATTGGCCTCCACACCAATACGGCAGGCACCGAGATTAAAGGCGTGCAGGCCGAAGTCGGGGAGCAGTCGTTCCTCTTCAGTGCCGATATAGTGGTGTTGGCTTGTGGTGCGGTGAATTCGGCGGCCCTACTGTTAGCCTCCGCCAATGAGCAGCATCCCCACGGCCTCGCCAATCGCTCCGACCAGGTGGGTCGCAACCTGATGAAACAGCAGCTGACAGTGCTGGTCGAGCGGTTTGCGTCGGAGAATTCCGGCACGTTTCCCCGCAGCGTTAGCGTAAATGACTATTACTGGGGCTACGGTGACTACCCCTATCCCATGGGCCACATCGAAAATAGTGGTGGCCTCTTGCAGGACGTGATTTTTGCCGAGTCGCCGCCGTTGCTATCGGTGCTGGCTCAAATTTTGCCGGGTTCGCGCCTCAAGGGGCTGGCGATCCATTCCGTCGGCTGGTGGGCACAGACTGGCATGCTGCCCGATGCCAACAATCGCGTCTACTGGAAAAAGGGCAAGTTACGCTACGAGTTTGAGCCCAACAATTTCGAAGCCCACGATCGCCTCGTGTATCGCTGGATTGAGGTCTTAAAGGCCGTCGAGAAAGACGTCAAAGAGGCTCAGAGTAATACCGTTTTCCCCCGAGGCGAAGCGCCCTTACAAGTAGTCGGCTATCAGTCCGGCACCTGCCGCATGGGCACCGATCCGGCGACTTCCGTGTTGAATATCCACTGCCGCACCCACGCAATCGACAATCTCTACGTGGTAGACAGCAGCTTCTTCCCCTCCTGTGCGGCGGTTGGCCCCGCGCTTACGGTGATGGCCAACGCCCTTCGAGTGGGCGATCATCTCATCGATCGCTTGAAGGTATAGCCTGTCAAGGGCGTACGTCAGCGATCGCGTCATTGACGATGACTCCAATCAGTAAACTAGAGAGATAAAGGCTCCTCTAACTCCTGATGACAACTGTTATTTCTGAGCATATCCAAATCACGCCTGATGTTTGTGGGGGCAAACCCCGGATTGCGGGTCATCGAATTCGGGTACAAGACATTGTGATCTGGTACGAACATCTCAAGATGTCCCCCGACGATATTGTTTATCACTACCCCAGCATCGGCCTGGCTGATGTCCATGCGGCCTTAGCCTATTACTACGATCATTTAGACGAGATCCGCCAGGATATCCGCACCAGCGAAGCCTTTGCACGCGAAGTAGCAGCCCAGACACCCTCCATCCTGCAGCGCCAACTTCAGGCCAGAAATGTCAGGGCTGATTAAGTTTCACCTGGATGAGAACGTCAGCAATGCTGTGGCCGAGGGATTACGTCGGCGAGGTATCGATGCCACCACCACCCCAGAGCAGAATCTGAGGGGAATTTCAGATCTAGAGCAGCTAACCTTTGCGCGTGATAATCAACGGGTGATCTTTACCCAGGATGATGATTTTCTAAAACTCCATCAAGCCCAAGTTCCCCATTCCGGCATCGTCTACTGTCACCAGGGCAGTCGCGCTCTGGGCGAGATCGTTAAAACCCTGGCGTTGATATGGGAGTGGGTTGAGCCAGACGATATGGTCGGACAGCTGGAGTTTATTTAGAGCTATAGCAGAATTCGGAATGTAGAATTCGGAAGTCGGAGTTAAGAAACTGACCAGATGGTGATTTCAGTCATCTGGAGTGACCTGAGCGAACTGCGGCTTGCCATAGCTAAATTACTGAGTTGCGGAAACGCCATAACTCCGATTGAAAGCCGACGACACTTTAGCGGTGAACGGTCTGGCACCGTCGATAATTCGGAGGATTTTACCCAAGATTTAGCGTCAGGGCATTGTGCAAGCATTGTCAGTGCCGCGATCGCGGTCACGCCTGTTGGGGCACCTGTTCAGCCGCAGCCGCGCAGAGTGGCACCAGCGCCCCCTGAGGCGTGAGCCCCAACAGCATGGGCTCGCCAACGGCGATCATGTGGCCCGTCATCGCACAGCGTTCAGCGCGCTCAGCAGTGGCGGGAATGGTCGCCCGAATATCTTGCCGGTTGAGTGAGCTACAGCCATTGCCGGATTGCTGTTCTACGTAGGCCCAAAGAATTTCTCGAATGAGGGCTTGATAGCCGCGATTACCCGCGATCGCTTTCAGGCTATTTTTCAATTCCTTTTCCAAGCGAATGCTGGTCACTTCCATATCGGTCGTCGACGGGCGGGAAAGTGCGGGCATGGGTGACAACATCTCCGAGACTTAATCGTTCGTTCCTAAAGTACCTCATAGTGTAATTACTTTTGTAATACGACTGTAGTATTTTGGACAGAAAGTAACAGGATTACGATCTGACGATTGGCAGTGCCGGCTCGTCACTGTTGTTATCGGTCAACCCCAGGTAACCAGTGACAGCCAATCACAGGCCCGCTGAAATCACCCATTTGTCAGAGTTTTGAAGGATTTTGAGGATTGCTTGCAGTTGCTAAAGTCCTAGCTTATACTGAGGTCTCAAATTCTGAGTGACATCCTGGGAGGTTTCCCATAGCTGAACAATTGACCCTAACTGTAAGTTTGAGAGGCACTCGAGAAGTTAGGGCGAACTGTCAAATTTTTCGCCTCACTGGGCTCTTAGATGCTTTCTCAGAGCCGACATTTCGTAAGGTGATGGGTAACTATGCCACTCAAGGGCCCAGCAACTTGGTTCTAGACCTCTCTGGAATCGATTTTGTGGATAGCTCGGGGCTGGGTGCCTTAGTGCAACTCGTCAAGAAAGCTAAAGACGCTCAAGGAAGCCTACAGCTCATTGCGAACCCGCGGGTGATGCAAACGGTCAAACTTGTTCGCCTTGAAAAGTTTCTTTCTATTCAGCCATCGGTAGATGAGGCAGTCGCTAATCTGAGCTAGCTTGTTAATGAAGCTGAAGGCTCATCTTCTGAGGATGGAACTGACCCATGGCTCAGTTTTCGACTGATTCTGCTGCTAGTGCGGGTGCGGGGCAGCCGTTGCCAAGTCTGGCAGCCTACATGGCCTTATCAATCAGTCAGGTGCGATCGCTCTCCCCCTTGGCCTTAGCTTATATCGGCGATGCCGTCTATGAGCTGCATGTGCGCCGCTGTTTGCTGATGCCACCCAAACAGATTCGGGCGTATCACCAGCAGGTGGTTGATCAGGTGAGGGCAGAGCAGCAAGCTTATTATTTGGGCTGCTTAAAACCACATCTGACCGATGAAGAACTGGATGTGGTGAGGCGGGGTCGCAACGCGGCCGCCAACCGAAAAACTCGAGCCAGCCTGCAAGACTATCAGCAGGCCACGGCCTTAGAAGCGCTGATTGGTTACCTTTATCTCACGGCTCCCCATCGCTTAAACGAGGTCTTAGCTCACCTGCCATTTACGCCTGAGTTGGCCTAGGGGCTTTTGCTATCTTTGCCATCAAGTGACGTTTGCTGCAGTCGAGGGCCGCTGGCCCCTGACGACATCCTTGCTCTGCTCTGCCAACTTTTTTACCGGATGTGTATACCATGACCGAACGCCCCAAGCCTGCGAATAAATCTTCTCGATCGCGGCCATCCCCCGCTCGTCCGCAAAAGCGCAGTGGCGGTAGCAGCGGTGGCAAACGGTTTAGCAAAGACCGCTTTGGCGGCAGCCCTCGTAGCGATCGTCGCTCTGGGGGCACCGGTAGAGGCGGTCGGGAACGCGACCGGGATCGTGACCGCGATCGCGACCGGGATCATGACCGCGACTGGGATCGAGATCGGAATCGAGGGCGCAGCCACGATCGGGATCGCAACCGCGATCGGGATCGGGGACGCGAAGAACCCCGGCTCAACCGGCGAGGGCGAGACGATGCCCCGCCCCCCGTCTCAGCAGAACCAGCCCAAGAATCGACCGATCTGATCTACGGTCGCCATGCCATTCAAGCAGCGTTAGAGGGCGATCGCTCCCTCAATCGACTCTGGGTGAACGATCGCTATCGCTATGATGGGCGGTTTTTACCGTTGATCAACGACGCCAAAGCGAATGGTGTCGTCATCGACGAAGTCGATCAGCGCCGCCTCAACCAGATGGCCCAGGGTCAGAGCCATCAAGGCATTATTGCCCAAGTGGCCCCCTACGAGTATTGGGAACTCGATACGCTGATTACCCACGCTAAAGCGGCCAGCAGTCGCCCAGTTTTGTTGGCGGCTGACAGCATCACCGATCCCCACAATTTGGGAGCCATTATTCGCACCGCCGAAGCCCTGGGGGCTCAGGGCCTGATCATTCCGCAGCGACGAGCAGCAGGCATCACCTCAACCGTGGCCAAGGTCGCCACTGGTGCAGTCGAGCATTTACCCATTGCTCGCGTTATCAACCTGCGACAGGCATTAGAGACGCTCAAAGCCGCCGAATTTTGGATTTATGGGCTGGCCGCCGAAGCGAATCACTCTATACATACGGTGGAATTTAGCGGTGCTACCGTGTTGGTGGTTGGAGCTGAGGGTCGTGGTTTAGGCATGGCCGTACAGCAGAGCTGTGATAGCGTCGTGTCAATCCCATTGGCGGGCAAGACTGCCAGTTTGAATGCCTCCGTCGCAACGGGAATGGCCCTGTATGAAATTTATCGTCAGCAGCGGCTGGGTCGGCTGAATTTAAATTCTTTGCAAAAAGCAAAGTGACAGAGTATAAACTTCTTGGAGCCGGATTATCCCCACTTCCCTTTGAGAATCGTTTAATAAAGCAGAGTTTGATGTGTACGCCATATGAAGAACATTTTTAGTCAACTGTTTGGTTCGCTGTTCAAGTCTGACCAAAAGTGGTGGTTGGAGGTCAAAACGACTGGCCCCAAATGTACTTACTACTTTGGCCCGTTTGAGATTGAGCAAGAAGCAGACCTGGCGAAAAAAGGATACATCGATGACCTTGAGCAAGAAGGTTCGAAAGTGCTCACGGCAACGGTTATGTTACTGAGTTCAGCGCCGCAACAGTTGACGGTTTATGACGAGGGGCTAGATGACACGGCACCGAGTCCGACCCCGGCGTATAGCGGCCAGTCTTAGGTAGAGTCTGGCGATCGCTCTCAAAATTTCTAACCGCAAACAGCCTGGGGCGATCGCCCCAGGCTGTTTGCATTCTTCCGGCAATTCAACGCACTGGGCAGAGGGTCCGCAAAGGGCAGCTGGCAGATCGCCAAAGTTTGCTCCCGACTGGCTGCCCCAATCTCGGCCAGCAACGCTTGAGCCTCCGGAGTCGGCACTGCCGACTCCGGAGGCTCAAAACACGGTCGGCAGCAACGCCTTAAGCGTTACCGACGTAGATACCTCGACCATTCGCGCCGACGAAAACCAGTCCGGGCGTTTGCCAGCTGCCTTCCATCACCACTGGCCGGTTGCCAATGACCGCGTCAGGCGAGCCGATATCCTGCCAGGTCTTGCCCTCGTCTTTAGAGACGTAGGTACCTTCCCCTTGACCGGTCACGGTGCCATACAGGTAGATGTAGGGGAAGTCATTGGCTGATTCAGGCACTCCAAACGAGAACATGGTGGCCTTCTCGACGTTCGAGATGCGGCTAAAGTCTGACCCGCCGTTGGTGGAACGATACAGGCCGCGATCTTCGGCACTGAGCCAAACCTCGTTGGCTTCGCCCTGGGGCGATTTCAGTTTGTAGGGCCAATCATAGGGCAGATTGGTTTCCACCACTGAGAACGACGCCCCGTCATTGGTGCTGCGGTACAGCTTGCCCGAACTGTAGTAGTAGAAGTTGCCGTTGGCGTCTGCCGTCAACGGTTTATTCCAGTTAAACCGGCCTTCTAAATCAGTCGGCAATCCTTGCACCGATTTCCAGCTATCGCCACCATTGTTGGTATACAAGGCCGTGGCATCTTTGCGGACGACCACAATCGTGTCTGGATCGGTGGCCGAAAAGGCGAGCTCCACCGGCTGCACATTACTGGGGAAGGCATCCGATTCATGCCAGGTGCGACCGCTGTCGTTAGAAATCGCCAGGCCATATTTCTGTTTGCCACTATTGCCGCCGACGCGGGCCATGCGGTTAGGCTGGCTCTGCGCATAATCAATGCTGTAGCTGTCAGAAAACCGCGTGGTGCCTTCGACTGAACCGAGTCGGCGGCTGGGAGAGGTGTCAAAGTCTTCATGGTAGAAGCCGTCAACATCCGCCATCGCGCTCACCAGCAGCGGGCCATCGGGTGGCGAAATCATATCAAAGGGCACAGTTTGTTCGTGGCCTTTGGTAAAGTTCGTCCAGGGCTCGGAGAAATCATCGACGTCATCGGTCCGCCAGGTGCCATACCAATTGGTCATCCAGACGCGATCGGGCACATGGGGGTCAAACTCAATATCGGAGATCCACGGCAGTCTCAGCATAAAGTCATCCCACCAGGGCACCGTGTTGTTCAACTTGGGTTTGATTTGTTGCCACGAGTCGCCCCCATTTTTGGAAAAGAAGATCTGGGGCGATGACGTCTCGCCGGTAGAGGCAATCAGTTCATTGGGCTCATGCGGGTTAACGCTGATGGTGCCAAACTTAGCGCCTGACCAAGCACCATCCGGCGTAATGTCAGACCAGCGATTCGCTTTGGGGTCGTATTTGGTGACTTTGGGATGGTTCTCGGTCGCGGCATAGAGTGTGCCATCCGGAGCGATCGACATGCGCTGAACGCGACTAGAGCTGCCGGAGATTTTTGACCAGGAGTCGCCGCCGTTGGTCGATTTATACACCCCATTACCGTAGGAGTTGGCGTAGACTAAGCCTGCTTGATTGGGGTCAAAGAGAATGCCCGCAATGCCGGTATTGTTGCCGGGGTTAGGCAAACTAGAGACCTTGCGCCAGTCTTCACCGCCATTGGTGGTTTGCCAGAGGCCGTCTTTCCGCGAGCCAAACAGCACGGTTTGCGAATCGTTGGGATCAACGGCCATCCGTTCACCGATCCAGCGATCGACGTCATTGCCGCCCATCCGCAGATCAATGTCGAGTTTGGTCCAAGTCTCACCGCGATCCGTCGATTTAAGAATGGTGCCAGGCTGTGACGAATTCAGCTTTTTACCGGCGGCAATGTACACTACATCAGGATTGCTGGGGTCAAAGGCTAACGCTTCGCCGCCATAATACTGTTCCAAAGCTTGGGGGAAGGATTCGGTCAGTGGCACCCAATGCCCCCCATCGCCGGTGTCCCAACGATAGAAGCCACCCATATCCGTACGGATGTAGGCCAAATCTTTCTCAGCAGGATGGAGATGCACATCGGTGACAAAGCCACCGCCACCCATCGTCACGCTGCGGCTACCCAAGGGCGTTGAGGGGCCAGGGTCGGGGTCAATCTCGGGCGTCACCGTCAGTTCAAACGAGCCGAGCGTCTTGGCAGCCGCAAAGTTGCCCGCGGCATCAGCCACTTCATTCGCCACCAGTTCGACGACGTAGTCATCACTGTCGCCGACTCGCCAGCCCTGTGACGGCGGTTTCACAAAATAAGTGACCGTCTGATCATCCGGGGACACGACAAAGCGTTCGACCGCTAACGTCGTTTGACCATTGGTCACCGTGATGTCTTCCACGTCGAGCGACGATAAATCAATGCCGCCCGCATCGCTATAGCGAATCGCGATGCCCACAGGCTCATCGCTGCCCGCAGTTGAAGTCAGCTGATCGGTCAGTTGGGTGGCGGTCGGGGGCGTCGTATCTTCCCCGTCGGGTGGGTCACCCGGATCAGGCGAGATGGTGCCCTTAGGAGTAAAGCGAATCAGGTCAAAGCGAGCCAGTTCACCTTCATCCCTTGTGCCCTCTAGCGTGATGACATCGGTAGCAGTCAGGCTGATATCACGCCCGATGACCCGAGTCACGCGGTTGCCATCCGTCACGCTGCTGCCGCTCAGCGACTCGTCCATCGTCCAGACGGCGTCATTACTGAGGGGTTGACCGTTCAGCAGTACTCGCATTTGCGACTCGCCATCGTTTTCGTCAAACACCACGACTTCGATGTCGTAGGTGCCCACGGGGCCGGGGAAAGCCAGCTGAGCTGAGGCCACCGTGCCGTTGTTGCTGAGATTCTGCAGAATCTGACCGCCGGAAGCCACGCCAGGCTGATCTTCCACTTGATAGTTAACCAAGGACTCGAAGGCTTCGGCTTCAATCTCGATGGGGTCACCTGTGGAACCGTCGGGCGGATCAACAATGTCACTGTCGTCATCCACGATGGTCAGCGTTGCCTTGGTTTGTCCCGATGCGCTGTCACCCGTAAGGGTTAGCTGTACGATTTCATCTGCTTCAGCATCGCCATCGTCAACCACAGGAATCGTCACCGTTTGCGGCGTGTCGTCGCCGTCAGCAAAGGTCACGGTGATGGGGCTGGCGTCAAAGTCAGCCGGAGTATCCGCGCTGTCAGTCGTCGGCGTCACGGTGACGGAGACCTCGCCATCAGTGCCACCGACCCGTTCTACCGTCACTGCATTTACCGGCGTGCCGTCTTCATCCACCGCAAAGCTGCTGTCGGTAAACTGCACCGTGCCTGACTCAGGGTCGGGTGGCGTTACAGTGCCCATCGGAATAAAGCGAACCAGGTCGAAGCGAGCAAATTCGCCGTCAGCTTTTGTGCCTTCTAGCGTGATGACATCGTTAGCGGTGAGACTGACATCCCGACCCACCAAGCGCGTCACGCGGTTGCCATCGCTCACCGCGTTGCTGCCCAGCTGCTCATTCATTACCCACACGGCATCGTTGCTGATGGGCTCACCGTTGATCAGTACCCGCATCTGTGATTCACCATCGTTCTCATCAAAGGTGACGACTTCGAGATCGTAGAGACCGGCGGGACCCGAGAAGGTAAGCTGCGCGGTGCCGATCGCGCCCTCGCCACCAGTGTTTTGAATCACCTGGCCGCCCGAGGCTCCATTGCGAACATTCTGGACGCGGTAGTTATCAAACGAATCGAAGTCTTCGGCCTCAATTTCGAAAGGGGTACCGCCAGGCGGATCAACCGGCTCCCCGTCATTATCCACGATGGTCAGTGTCGCCGTGATTTGTCCTGATGCCACCTCACCACTGAGGCCAAGGGCAAGGGTTTCATCCACCTCGGCGATCGCGTCATCAACGATGGGAATCGCCACCGTTTGTGGCGTGTCATCACCATCGCCAAAGGTGACAGTGATGGGGCTGGCATCAAAGTCAGCGGGCGTATCCGCACTGTCAGCGGTCGGGGTCACGGTCACCGATATCGCACCGTCCGTACCGCCCACCCGTTCTAGGGTGACCAAGTTGACCGGCGTGCCGTCTTCATTCACCGCAAAGCTGCTGTCGGTAAACTGCACCGTGCCTGACTCAGAGTCGGGTGGCGTCACAGTGCCCATCGGAATAAAGCGAACCAGATCGAAGCGAGCAAACTCGCCGTCGGCCTTCGTGCCTTCTAGCGTGATGACATCGTTAGCGGTGAGACTGACATCCCGACCCACCAAGCGCGTCACGCGGTTGCCATCGCTCACCGCGTTGCTGCCCAGCTGCTCATTCATTACCCACACGGCATCGTTGCTGATGGGCTCACCGTTGATCAGTACCCGCATCTGTGATTCACCATCGTTCTCATCAAAGGTGACGACTTCGAGATCGTAGAGACCGGCGGGACCCGAGAAGGTAAGCTGCGCGGTGCCGATCGCGCCCTCGCCACCAGTGTTTTGAATCACCTGGCCGCCAGAGGCCGCATTCCGCCCCGTCTCAACACGGTAGTTGACGAACGAATCGAAGTCTTCGGCTTCAACCTCAAAGGGGTCACCCGTAGAACCGCCGGGCGGATCAACACTGTCGCCGTCGTCATCCACGATGGTCAGCGTTGCCGTAGTTTGTCCGGCGGCATCGTCGCCCGTCAGGGTCAACTGCACGATTTCATCCGCTTCGGCATCGCCATCATCAACCACAGGAATCGCCACCGTTTGCGGCGTGTCGTCGCCGTCAGCAAAGGTGACGGTAATCGGGCTGGCATCAAAATCAGCCGGAGTATCCGCACTGTCAGCGGTTGGCGTCACGGTGACGGAGACCTCGCCAGCGGTGCCGCCCACGCGTTCCACCGTCACCGCATTGACGAGGGTGCCGTCTTCATCCACCGCAAAGCTGCTGTCGGTGAACTGCACCGTGCCTGACTCAGAGTCGGGCGGTGGTGTAACGGTGCCTTTAGGCGTAAAGCGAATCAGGTCAAAGCGGGCCAGTTCACCTTCATCCCTTGTGCCCTCTAGCGTGATGACATCGGTAGCCGTCAGGCTGATATCGCGCCCAATGACCCGAGTCACGCGATTCCCGTCCGTGACGCTACTGCCGCTCAGTGATTCATCCATCGTCCAGACGGCCTCATCGCTGAGGGGCTGGCCGTTCAACAGCACCCGCATCTGCGATTCGCCATCGTTTTCGTCAAACACCACGACTTCGACATCGTAGGTGCCGACCGGACCGGGGAAAGCCAACTGCGCGGAGGCCACCGTACCGTTATTGCTGAGATTCTGCAGCACCTGACCGCCGGAAGCCACGCCAGGCTGATCTTCCACCTGATAGTTAACGAAGGACTCGAAGGCTTCGGCCTCAATTTCGAAAGGGTCACCGTCCGATCCGCTGGGCGGGTCAACTGGCTCACCCTCATTGTCCACAATGGTCAGCGTCGCCGTGGTTTGTCCTGAGGCGCTGTCACCACTGAGTCCGAGCGCGATGATTTCATCCGCTTCGGCATCGCCATCATCAACCACAGGAATTGCTACGGTTTGCGGCGTGTCGTCACCATCGGCAAAGGTGACGGTAATCGGGCTGGCATCAAAGTCAGCCGGAGTATCCGCGCTGTCAGCCGTCGGCGTCACGGTGACGGAGACCTCGCCATCGGTGCCGCCCACGCGTTCCACCGTCACCGCATTGACGGGGGTGCCATCTTCATCTACCGCAAAGCTGCTGTCGGTGAACTGCACTGTGCCCGATTCAGAGTCGGGCGGCGTCACCGTACCCTTGGGCGTAAAGCGAATCAGGTCAAAGCGAGCCAGTTCACCTTCATCTCTTGTGCCCTCTAGGGTAATCACATCGGTAGACGTCAAGCTGATATCGCGCCCAATGACCCGAGTCACGCGATTCCCGTCCGTGACGCTACTGCCGCTCAGTGATTCATCCATCGTCCAGACGGCCTCATCGCTGAGGGGCTGGCCGTTCAACAGCACCCGCATCTGCGATTCGCCATCGTTTTCGTCAAACACCACGACTTCGACATCGTAGGTGCCGACCGGACCGGGGAAAGCCAACTGCGCGGAGGCCACCGTACCGTTATTGCTGAGATTCTGCAGCACCTGACCGCCGGAAGCCACGCCAGGCTGATCTTCCACCTGATAGTTAACGAAGGACTCGAAGGCTTCGGCCTCAATTTCGAAAGGGTCACCGTCCGATCCGCTGGGCGGGTCAACTGGCTCACCCTCATTGTCCACAATGGTCAGCGTCGCCGTGGTTTGTCCTGAGGCGCTGTCACCACTGAGTCCGAGCGCGATGATTTCATCCGCCTCGGCGATCGCGTCATCAACGACGGGAATGGCCACGGTTTGCGCGGTGTCGTCGCCGTCAGCAAAGGTGACGGTAATGGGGCTGGCATCAAAGTCAGCCGGAGTATCGGCGCTGTCAGCGGTGGGCGTCACCGTGACGGAGACCTCGCCATCGGTGCCGCCCACCCGTTCCACCGTCACCGCGTTCACGGGCGTGCCGTCTTCATCCACCGCAAAGCTGCTGTCGGTAAATTGCACCCTACCCGACTCTGAGGTCGGCGGCGTCACTGGCGCCTCCAGCGGGTTCAACACCCAAACTGAACCGTCACTGGGGTCGCCCTGCTGATTGCCAAAATCAGCCACATAAATGCGACCGTTGGGGTGCACAGCCACATCCAGCGGACTCTTGAACCGCAGCGGATTGCCGTTGGCATCTTGCAGGGCATCGGTAGCGCTCACCAACCCATCGGACCCAAACTCAAAACTTTGAATGGTGCGAGAGCTGGTAAAGAAGCTCGCCAACAGACGGCCATTGAGCGGCCCCTCGGCGGTGTATTCGGCTAGGCCGTTGGGGCTGTTGCCCCCGATCGCCCCGGTGTTGTAAAACAGCGTCGGATCAAAGTTTGCTTCAGGCTCGACACCGACGGGATATTGCGACACCTCCCATTGATCGCGATCGCTGGTCGGGTTGCCGCCATTGAGCACATATTCGTCGCGGCTGGGGTTGGGGTGACCGTAGTAATTGCCTTCCCGCACCAGAGCTAACACCTCATCGGGTTGGGCATTGATCGCCGTCGCCGGGCCGTTGGGGTCGGCGGGCGTTCTGATCGAGCCGCCGAGAGAGTTTTGATTAATGCCCGCGTACAGATTGCCATTGGAATGCCAGGCTAAATCATAGGAATTGCGGAACCCAGTGGCAAAGACCTGCACCGGCGCATCACTGGCCGTGGGATCGTAGTTCTCGGTGTTGGGATCGTTGTCACTCTCTAACCCCACGGTCTGCACATCAACCGGCTGCCCCGTCTGGTTGGTGGGGAAATCGGGACTGTTGACGTCGGCCACGATAATAGCGCTGCTCAGCAGCGACTCATCAGCCTCCCAGTTGGGGGTACCGCCCAGCGTGGCGACGCCGCCGACCGCCTGATAGAGCTTGCCATCCGGGCCAAAGTTGAGGCCATTGGCCTGGTGCTGCAGAAATTGGGTGTTGGGCAAGCCCACAATGTAGTCTTGCTTGGTCGCCGAGCCGCCGCCAGCGGGAATCGTCAGCTGTGCCACCTTACTGCTGAACAGATCGCGCTCCCCGGTGTTGGGGTCGGTGACTCGCTCAGCGTAGGTAATCCACAGCTTGAGGTCGGTGGCGGTAGCATCAGGGTCAAAGGCAATACCGACGATCTGCGCCCCGTCTTGGGCAAACACGGTATCAGTACCGGTGGCCTGCCCGGTCGCGGGGTCGATGTTGTAGCGGATGATGTTGCCGGTAATGTCAGAGGCATAAACCTGCTCATCCGGGCCGATCGCGATCGAAGAAACGCCAAAGCGAGATTCCCCGGCGACTACCTGCTGGCTATCAAAGCGCAGTCCTTCGCCCTCACCAGCACTGGTATCTCCCGTGGTAAAGGTGGCGCTAAAGGGCGTGGCCGCATCGCCGTCTGTGGTCTGCAGATCATCCGTAATCACGACGGTGTATTCGGTGAACGGATCGAGCGGCGATAGCGGCGTGAGCGAGATGACGCCCCCGGTCGAATCAGAGCCCACCGTGGCATTAACGATTTGGTTATCGTCATCCAGCAGTTGGAAGGTCGTACGATTCAGCGTGCTGGCATCCACCGCTTCATTGGCAAACTGAATGCGGATCGGCGCACGCGGATCAATATCATCAGCTCCGTCGGCGGGAATAACCGTAGCCACCTCTAAGGCCAGCGATCGCTCCGTCGTAGCGGCGATCGTCATGGGCTCCATCAGGGTCTCGGTCGCCGCCTCTGGCAACGGCGCGGGCACTAACGACTCAGGCGTCATCTGGCCTGCTGCCGCCAGCGCCCCCTCTAGATTGAGTTGGCCGTAACCCGTGTCGGCATCCCAGCCGGGCTGCTGCAGATCGGTCGCGGTCTGGGTCAGACTTTCGATCACCTGGCGATAGTTCAGCTCAGGCGACTGCTGCCACACCGTCTGCAGCGCTTGCGTCACTTCTGCCGCCGCCAGTGAGGTGCCCGGGGTGTCGCCCTCAGCGATGTCTGCCACCAAAGTCAGATCATCACCATAGTTGGAATAATCGGCCCGGCCATCCGCAGTCGCTGCACCCACCGTCACGATGTTGTCAAACTGGCCCGCCGCTTTGGCGAGAGCCGACAGCGGCGCGTTGTCATTGCCCGCTGCGACGACCACAATCACGCCATTTTGTTGGGCATAGCTGAGGGCCGCTAACTCGTCTGCCGTCAGCTCAGTGCGCGGGGTGAGGGTGCCGTCGGCTTGCTGCTCCGTCAAATCAAAGCTGAGGTTAGCGATCGCGGCGGGTTTCTCTAAATCGGTGGCAGTGTCCACAAACTCCACTAGAGAGTCTGACCACTCGCCAGAACCGACCGCTCGACCCAACCAAATAGAGGCGACTTCTGACGTTTCCGCAGCGGTTGAATCACCAGCGATCGCCTGCAAAACTTGCGTCCCGTGGGAGGGGATGGCGGGATTTTCGGCTAACGGATTCTGATCGTTATCAACCCAGTCGTAACCCAAATAGAACGAGGTATCCGCCAATCCCGCATTGGTCAAATCAAACTCGGTATCGATGATGCCGACCAGCGGTAAATCAGCGCTGTTGCCGAGGAGAGACTGAAATGCTTCCTGGCTGCCATCAGCCGCGAACTCAACCGACAAAACCGCCTCAAACCCTCTGTAATCAAAGGTTAGAGAGAAATCTTCGGGGCTTTCTACCGGCAGTACCACGTCCATCGGAGGCGGTAATTGTTCGAGGCCGTTAGCATCGGTCTGAAACGTTCCTTCCAGTTGATAACTGTTGCTATCAGCATCACTGGCGGGCTGATTTGAGAGCAATTCACGGGGAATAAATGAGCCTGATGGGATGTTCATATGCCAAATAAATGGGTTTAGGGAACAGGGAAAAGCCGGCAATCAGAAAATCAGACAGCCTGAAGTCGCCCATTTTGAAAATGAGCTTTTTCAGAAATTTGAAAACTCTAATTGCAAGCACTGAAACGCTAGAGCCCGCAGTAATTCCATCGCCAAACCAAAGCGATGAAAAAACCGCCGACCCTCAAAACGTGCCAGGAGATTCTGACTAACAAATCTCCTCGCGAGGCGTCAGAAAAGATGAGCTGACTTCAGCCCAGAGCTTTGCAATGATTGGTTAAGTAGAGAAAATCTTTGAGTTTGTGGGCTTTAGCTGAATTTTGCTTCGAGAATCCTGTAGCTGCGAACAAAAATTCAATAACGCCTTTATAGAGAAACAACAGCGATAGATGCGAAGAACAAAAGCCAAGACTTCATAAAATCGTTGACTTCCTCTATGGGCATAAATTGCCTTCCATAGAAAACAGCAAAACCGGTGAGGAGAACCAATCCAATGTAAATGCCTTACTCGTTGTTCGACTCTGCAAGGTAAAGTTCAGATGAATTTTCCGCCCAAGTTTATGAAGTTTGTTCGTCTGTGATTCAAGGTTATTGTGATTGCATACCAGCATCTACTGCATAATGACGGAGCTTTAAACGTGGCAAAGATACACCGCAGCGTGGGTGGTTTCCTACGACCAATCAGTGCTAACCCCGGTAAATACGGTGCTGTCTGCCGACGTCTCGGCCAATGACGCCCAAATTGAGACCTCTAAGCTGAGCGCCGTTCTCGCGTTCTCCGTAGAAACATCAGTAAGGCTTTTAGCCTGCCGCTTGGCCCCAGTTTGCCGGTTCTTGAGTCCGCGCCCTAAGCAATCAACCCCTTGCGAGTCGGGTCTCGATCAAGATCGCCAGTGAGTCCCTGAGGCATCGGCCCAACCTGACTTAAAAGTGGCTAGTGCCGCCGGTCGTTGATCAGTGACATTTCAATGGCCGAAAATTTGGGTACAGATACGGAGAGGGATCGCCCTTGTCCGCACTTGAGCTAAGCGCGATCGCTTAAATGAGGTTTACGGAGATTTCAGCCGCCGCATCCCTCGATTTTGAGGGAATGATCTTCATGTTTCCTTCACAAATGCCGGCTTTAAGGTCATCTCTGGCTAAACAATGCTTTACTCACAACCGTCAATCCGCCTGCTCAGTGCTCAGGACTGCCACTGCTATTGCCGAATTCGGAAGGCAGAGGTTGGAAGGCAGTAGGCGAAAAACCCGACGGAACAGGCTAGCCCGGCGGCGTTAAAAAGCTTGTCAGAGAGTGCTTTCAGCGATCTAGCGTGTCACCAACTCAAACTGCGGCTAGCGACAGTAATCGCCAGTTCAGTTAGGTCAAGACTCCGGAGCTAAGGTGCTGATACTTAACCTGAGTTCAGGATAAGAATTTAGTAACGCTTTTACCCGCCGATTGAGACGTGAGTTCGATGGCTAAGGAAGCTCAAGAAAAGACTGGGGCGTCAGCTTCATAGTATCCACTATTGAACGGCCCCAGTAATGAGCATCAGCCTACCGCGCCTCGATTTGACTCAGATTTTCTGCGATGTCGATGACTTTTATGCCGCCTTTGAGACGGCTTGTCGGCACTTGCCCCAACGGCCCTATGATGGTGCAGCCAAGCCCTATCGTTCGCGGTTGAGTTTGAGTGAAGTCATGACGATTGTGATCGCGTTTCAGGGCTCTGGCTTCCGCACCTTTAAGGACTTCTACACCTGCCAAGTGCTGCCCCACTGGCGTCCAGCCTTGCCAA
>ERZ1740060.448-NODE-448-length-23414-cov-8.231731_pt1 | contig 23414 bp, 22 predicted proteins | sample MGYA00581743_ERZ1740060 | MGnify/ENA primary metagenome ERZ1740060 (study PRJEB43018, sample SAMN04849235) | marine metagenome | isolation source: floating plastic debris | place: Pacific Ocean | collected 2008-08-27 | study: EMG produced TPA metagenomics assembly...
ATACTGTCCGAAGGGATTTTGCTGCCAAACCGCCACAAAGTTTTGGAGGGTCGGTTCTGCGGGCAGAAATTGGGGCGGAAACTGAAAAATATTCTCATTGGGTGATTTCAGTGCCGTGCTCAATAGCCAAAGCAAGGGCAAGAGCATTACCAGGGCGATCGCACTTAAACCCACGTATAGACCCACCGTCAAACCCAGGGTGTTGCGCCGTGGTTGGTGACTTTGCCCTAATGATGAATCGCTCATAATCAACCCAGTTGTAGCCCCTGCATCAACCAGAACCCTGCAAACGCCTCTGTGTCCTCTGAGGCTTGTAGCGCTAAAAAATGGACTTGGTTAGCTGCGACCTTAGTCGTCTCAAAATTCTGGGCTTCCTCTTGCAAATTCGGACGCCCCAGAGGCGACAAAATCCAACTTTCCGCTGCCCCTGTTTCCAAAATGAGACGGGGAGAACGGGTGGCCTCTAGCCGCACCTCAGCTAGTTCTAAACCAGACATCCAAGCCGCGATCGCGGTGGCGCGAGGCGAAAAAATCACAATGCCGGGAATCAGGGTTTCCGGATCAACTGTAGTCAACGAAAGGGGGAAGGCTTCGCTAAAGTCCATCGGCCATTCCGGCATCTCGGCAAAGGCTGCAGCGGGTAGGGTTACGAAGGCCCACCGTTGCCCCACCAAGGCATCCGGCAACGGACGCGGCGAGGGGGGAGGTGCCGCCACAGTGGGTGAAGGCTTATCGGTATAGCCCGGCTCTTGGGGATATACTTCGGCTTTGCGGTAGTCTAGCCACTGCTGGAGTGCCAGGGTGCGACGGCTGGGTTTGGCGGCAATCCCCAACGCATCACAGGCACGGGTAATCATCGCTTGCATCGGTATCCGAAAAAAGCGGATGCGATTCGGGGCCGCACCCGCCGCTTCAATTGCCTCCTCAATCGCCGCCTGCAGCTCCAGAGAATTCACCTGGGTGTTGCTCAAGAACTTGCTGTAGCGAAACAGCTTGTCTGGCTCCGCCGTAACGGTTTGCGGCCCTTCACTGATCAATACCTCCCAGCGCTTTTTATTCCGCTCGTCCAAGATTGGACGGGAATAAAAATCCAGTTCCCAAACCATCACCATGGGGAATCAACCTCAGTTTGATCGACCCTGCTCACCATTACAGGTCGCTTTCTGCCAAGACACTTTCAAGATTTTTGAGCCGATTCTCGGCGTCAGCCATGACCACGTCTAGCTCCTTCAACATTTCGCCGGGGTACTTTTCCAGCACCTTAGTTGAAAGAGAAATGCGATTACGTTCTTCGTCTAATGCCACCACCACGGCTTTCAAAGGCTGATCTACGGTTAACAAGTTAGATAAAGAATCCACATAGTTCTTACTAATTTGGTTGATATGCAAGAGCCCTGTGACGCCGTTGAAATTCACAAACACCCCATAGGGCTTGAGGCTGGCAACAGTACCCCCAATCAGTTGGCCGACTTCTAAGCTGGCCATGGCACGGGAGCGATTGGCCAATTTTTCAGACAGCACTAACTTATTGCGCTCAGAATCAACTTCTAGGAAGCTCAGCGTTAGGGTTTGCCCCACTAGGGTTTCTAAGTCGTCGCTTTGGCTGAGGTGCGATCGCGGAATAAATCCCCGCAACCCTTCAACATCCGCAATCACGCCGCCTTTATTGGTGCCGGTCACCTTTACTTCAATGACCGCATGATCCGCCTGCTGCTGCGTTAGCTGCTCCCATAGAGCTTTGACTAAGAGACGCCGCACCGAAAGCAGCACCCGCCCATCCGCATCTTGCTCACGAATAATCAGAAACTCTCGCTCTTCCTGCAGAGGCAACGCCATTGCCAAATCTTCGATTTTCCCAAGGGCTGCTTCTTTGAGGGGCACAAACGCATCGGATTTACCCCCAATTTCCACATAAACCCCTTCTGAACCGTGACTAATGACCGTGCCTCGCACCACACTACCGGCTTGAAAGGTGTAATCGTGTTCTGCCAGAGCCTTGGCAAAGTCATCTGTCGAAAAGGTCAAAACCACCGCTCTCCTGATCACAATCGAACCTTTAGTGTACGGTATGGGTCTACCTGACGAGCAGACTTCGCGCCAGGTTTGTCCTTAATCATGGGGTATCCCAGTCCTGTTCTTCGAGGTTCATCAGCGATTCTGTTGAGCCCGTCAACTCATAGCGTAAATCTTGCAGCGCTTGCTGTTGACGGCGGCGAGACACGCGGCGATACTTTTTTGTCGGGAGCTTGGGTTCATGGTGAATTTTTCCCGCTGAGTCAACCTTGGCCTTATACACCGCCTCGGGATCGGCAGAATCCTGTAATGCCTGCTGCTGGGTCAAGCACTCCTGCAAAATAGTGGTGTAGTGCTCATAACGGTCCCAATCCCCTCGCACGATACAGCCCGGTTCATCGCGGTGCAGGCAGTCCCCAAATTGGCAGCATCCTGTTTCAAGGCGCGATCGAATTTCAGGAAAATATTGCCCCAACTGTCCAGGTTGACACACTATCTCCGGTTGATTAAAGCCAGGGGTATCCGCCAACAGCCCTCCCTGGGGCAGCTCGAATAACTCAACATGGCGAGTCGTATGGCGTCCTCGCCTCAACTTGCCCGAAACCCGATTGGTCCGTAAGTCCGTTGCTGGAATGAGTGCATTGATTAAGCTGGATTTGCCTACACCCGACGGCCCTGAAATAATCGTGATGCCTCGGTTGAGAATGGGCGCTAACGTAGGAAACGTTCTATCTGCCTGAACACTGATCAAAATAGGATGGTATCCCCATTGGTTCAGGCGTTCTTGCCACGCTTGCTGATGCCCATGACTCACCAGATCCCGTTTATTTAGGCAGAGATGCACTGCCATACCAGTCGCCTCCGCTTTGACCAAAAAGCGACTGAGCTGATGGGCATCCAGGGCAGGCTCATCGAGCGAAAACACCAGCAGCACCTGATCACCATTGGCCACAGGTGGCCGATCCAATTGGGTCCGGCGGGGCTCAATGGCATTAATCACCGCCCGTTCATCTGCCCAATCTAGATTTTCCACCCAGACGCGATCCCCAACCATGACCTGCTGCCCCGTCTTTTTCAACAGCGCGCGACAGGTACAGAGGAGCGAAGCCTGAGGTAGACCATCGTCATCGCCAACAGCCAACTGCACCCTATAAAAATTTGCTTGTGCCGATAATACAATGCCTAACCGGGCGGAATGGGTGAGGGGCTGAGTCACCAAAATGGCCTACTCAGGCTTGCGGATAATCAGCACCGCAAACGCTTCTTGGTTAGCAATTTGTTCAACGTCATAACCATTCATGATGAGGCTATCGGGCACCTGTTCAACCGGTTCTCCCTGATCCAGCCACACTTCTAATCGTGAACCCACAGCCATACGCTCAAGCTGCAGCTTCGTACGAACAAAATTGATTGGACACGGTGTCCCTCTCAAGTCCAAACGAGCATCTACTGCTGCAGTTTGATCAGGCTGGTGCGGTGCAGACCTGGCATTGGCAGTACTCATCCTCGAAACAGACCTCCTAAGAATCCCTCAATACCGCCGCCTTTACTGACGCGATCGCCGCGCAGCTCAGCCAACTTCTCAATCAGTTCACGCTCTTCCTGCTTGAGTCGAGTGGGAATTTGCACCTGAATAGTCAGTAGATGGTCGCCTCGACTGACGGGGTTCCCCAACCGTGGCACACCTCGGTTATCCAGGGTCAGCGTCGTTCCAGGCTGCGTCCCAGCAGGAATGTCCATCTTGACCATGCCATCAACGGTTTCAACCTCGATTTTGGCCCCTAAAATGGCCTGCAAATAAGTAATCTTCAAGTCTGAAAGGACATTAATGCCATCCCGACGAAAATTCGCATCTTCCGCAACAAACAGGTAAACGTAAAGATCCCCAGCGGGTCCGCCTTTCTGCCCCGCATCTCCCTCGTTAGAAACCCGTAATCGAGTGCCATTGTCAACACCCGCCGGAATCGTAATCTTGAGCTTTTTGTTTTCCTGGCGATGACCACTACCACCACAGGTTTCACACCGGTCCTCAACCACCTCACCTGTTCCAGAACAGGTCGGGCAAGGGGAAACTTGCGCAAAGCTGCCAAAAGGCGTTCGCGTGGTGCGGCGCACCTGGCCGGAGCCACTACAGGTGCTGCAGGTAGTTGGCCGAGTCCCTGGCTTCGCCCCAGAGCCGTTGCAGGTACCGCAGGTTTCCAAATGGCTGATCTTAATTTCCTTTTCGCCCCCAAAAATGGCTTCTTTAAAGTCAAGCTTGAGATCTAGCCGGAGATCATCTCCGCGAGTGGGTCCACGACGACGACCACTACCCTGACCGACACCACCCCCAAATCCGCCAAAAAAGCTTTCGAAGATATCGGCAAAACCGCCCATATCTCCCATATCTTGGAAACCCCCTGCGCCGGTTCCACCGACTCCAGCTTCTCCGAAACGATCGTAGCGAGCCCTCACTTCAGGTTCAGACAGCACTTCGTAAGCACGGTTGATTTCTTTAAAAGTCTCCTCTGCACCAGCGTCCTTATTTACATCAGGATGATACTTACGCGCTGATCGGCGGTAAGCGCGCTTAATCTCATCCTGGCTGGCGCTGCTAGAAACACCTAACAGCTCATAGTAATCACGGGCCATAGGCGATTGCTTGCTTCTGTCTAGACATGGACACTTCGATACATTACCCCACTTTCCGGAGCGAAAGGCAATGGAGACATCTCTACTCTAAATAGCTAGAGTCATCCCTAGGACTTCTATTCTAAACGCTAGGGCGCGTCGTCAACTACTGGCGAGAGCCTTGCTGGGCAAGCATTACCGCGCCCGTTTCTACAATATTACTAGGGGCTGAAACTGTTTCACCACAAGGACCCTGACTTTAATTGATGACAGCCCTAGGGCGTGTGGACAATTAATAACGAAACCCTGACTGGGTGGGCATGGCCACGCCCGCTCTACTGAATCAGGCTAGGGGCTGTAACTCTCTCATATCGGGCAGTCTGACTTTGATTGTCCACAGCCCCTAGTCAATGGCTTCATAGTCAGCAGTGATAGTCGCATCTAGACCATCTAGGTCATCCATCATATCCGCACCATCATCGGATGTGTCAGTCTCCGAGGTGCTTTGCATATCTTCGTCTAGGATCGTTGTGGGTGGAACGTCGACATCAAAGTCAATATTGTCATCTCCCGAGGCCTGCTGATACATGGCCGCACCAATGTCCAAGAGTGCTTGCTGCAGGGCATCAATGGCAAGTTGCAAGGCTTCAGGGGTAATGCTGCGATCGGCCACTGCAGCCCTTAGTTCAGCCGCTTTCTCTTCAGCACTGGCCTTAGTAGCCGCATCTATCAAGTCGCCGTTATCCCGCATGGTCGCTTCATAGCTATAGAAGAGATTATCGGCTCTATTCTGAAGGTTCGCCACCTCAATGCGCTGCTCATCTTCATCGGCAAATACCTCAGCCTCCTGGCGCATCCGCTCCACCTCGTCTGTGCTGAGCCCCCCAGTATTCGTAATCCGAATACTTTGCTCACGGCCCGTTCCTTTATCCCGAGCCGCCACTTGCAAGATGCCGTCCGCATCAATCTCAAAGGACACTTCAATTTGAGGGACGCCTCGAGGGGCTGGAGGAATCCCGGCTAACTGGAATTTACCTAGGCTTTTATTATCCTTAGCCATAGCCCGCTCCCCTTGCAGGGCATGAACCTCAACAGAGGTTTGTCCATCGGTTGCAGTTGAAAAGACCTGAGTCTTACTGGTTGGGATAGTCGTGTTGCGCTCAATAATCTTTGTGAAAACTTCTCCCAAAGTCTCAATACCCAGCGACAGCGGGGTCACATCTAAAAGCAACAGGTCCTTGACTTCTCCGCCCAAAACACCTGCTTGAATAGAAGCCCCCAGAGCAACAGCCTCATCAGGATTTACAGAGCGATCAGGGGATCGTCCACCAAAAAAACCAGTAATGGCCGTTTGCACCGCTGGAATTCGAGTTGAACCTCCAACCAACAAAATACGGTCAATGTCGTCAGGCTCTAGCTCAGAGTCTTTAATGGCCTGCTTAACAGGTTCCAACGTTCCTTCGATCAAAGATTTCGCCAATTGCTCAAATTGAGCACGAGACAGGCTCATTTCCAAGTGCTTAGGACCTGTTTCATCAGCTGTGATAAAAGGTAAGTTGATTGATGTGCTAGGCATACTAGAAAGCTCAATCTTGGCCTTTTCCGCCGCCTCACGAATTCGCTGAATCGCCATACGGTCAGCCGAAAGGTCAATTCCATCTTGCTCACGGAACTGATCAATCATCCATTGAGAAATGCAATTGTCAAAGTCATCTCCTCCCAGATGGTTGTTGCCGGAAGTTGCTTTAACTTCAAATACGCCATCACCCAACTGGAGAACGGAAACATCAAATGTGCCTCCGCCCAAGTCAAAAACTAAAACAGTCTGTTCTTGATCTTGCTTATCTAGTCCATAGGATAAGGACGCAGCCGTAGGTTCATTAATAATCCGCAGAACTTCTAGTCCAGCAATGGTGCCTGAATCTTTGGTCGCTTGGCGTTGAGCATCTGTAAAGTAGGCCGGTACAGTGATGACAGCCTGAGTCACTTCTTCGCCCAAGTAAGCCTCTGCATCCTGCTTGAGCTTCTGCAAGATCATTGCAGAAACTTCTTGAGGGGTGTAAGTCTTACCCCGAATCTGAACATCAACGGTGCTATCGCGACCAGAAACACATACATAAGGAACACGCTCTCGTTCGCTCGTTGTATCGTCCCAACGACGCCCGATGAAGCGCTTGATACTATAAACCGTGTTTTCAGCATTGGTGACGGCTTGTCGTTTGGCCAACTGACCAACTAAACGTTCACCGTTTTTGCCAAAGCCAACAATACTAGGGGTTGTACGTCCCCCTTCAGTGTTGGAAATGACAACAGGCTGACCACCCTCCAGAACGGCAACACAGCTATTTGTTGTTCCCAGATCGATACCGATAACTTTTCCCATGACTCGCGGCTATAAATGGTTAGCTTGGATACGGGAGTGCTTTTGCACCTAAACGTTAACTTATATTCAGGACAATCTTATCCATTTTCCAGGTTTCCTAGGCATGAGAGCAAGCTGATTTCCCGGAGATGTTTTCCAAACCTTACAGCTACCATCCGGCTTACTAGTTCAATGAACATGTCAGCAATAAGCGTCCTCTCAAAGTAAATGCCATCTGAGTCAGGTGAGATCGCTCTAAAAAGTCCACTTGCTTAAGCCGTAGCAGACTACTCTGGATTTTCTCCTGGTTCAGGAGAGCTCGGCTCAGGCGGCGCAGCCACTTTCACCATGGCATGTCGCAGAACCTTTTCCTCTAGAAGATACCCACGAACTAGCTCTTCCATAACGGTTCCTTCCTCATGCTGATCCGTGGGTTCACGCATGACCGCTTCATGGAAGTTCGGATCAAATTCTTGACCTTCAGCGCGCATGGGCGCAACGCCAATGCGCTTCAGGCAATCGACCAGTTGCTTATAGACACTCTGATAGCTCTTGTGAATTGACATTTCAGCCTCTGTCTGGGGCTTAATCTGTGCACGGGCTCGCTCAAAGTTGTCGATGACCGGCAATAGCTCACTGATGGTGTTGCATTTGATCTGAACTTCTTGCTCTTCTCGCTCTCGATTGGTGCGGCGGCGATAATTTTCAAAATCAGCCGTAATCCGGACATACTGACTTGTGCGATCCTCTAGCTGCGCAGTTAGATCGGCAACTTGACGAGATGACTCAGCACTTTCTGCCACAGGGGCCTCAGCTTCTGCATCCTCAGCTTGAGCTGCCTCGTCACCAAACGCAGCTTCTAAATCTAGATCGATATCAGCGTCTTCTTCTTTCAACTCTTCCACCCCCTCCGTAGCAACTGCTTCTGCAGCGTCTTGAGAAGAGTCGGTCGAATGGGTCTCGTCAATCATCTTGGCTGTAACCTAAAACTCAATCCACTAAGATTAACCACTACCGTATGCATCCTAAACAGGGCGGACTCTTCGGCAGAGAAATTACTAACGGTACCGAACGAGTGCTACTGCTGGCAGGTTCACCTTCACATTGGCTTTAATCTACATCTATATTACGTTCCAATACTCTGGAGTACCAGTTTCTTTGGTGAGGAAATCTTGCCATCATGCATACGGCTCTGGCGATAGATTGCTATCCGAACTTTCATGCGGCAAAGAGATAGCATGCCATTTCTGTAGAGATACAGTTATTATCGGGGCAATGATATTGGGTTAGGGCACTCACGGAATATATTGAGGCGCTTCCGACTGCGAAGCATTCTCGATTCTTGCATCTGTCACTTCAAAGCTACTTGAGGTAGGAATGTGAGTTAACCCTGTTGTGCCCCTCAAGTCAGCCTTGGGCACCTTTTGTTAAGTATGATCTTGCATTGGCTATGACGAACTCTTCTTCTCAGCGTCGCGCCTTAGTTTTACAGCGTAGTTTTTCGCCTTTTGGCAATAAACTTATCCAGGCTGGATTTGTTGATGGCGAACAGATGCAGCAAGCTCTGGTGGAGAGTCGCAAGTCTGGGCGCGCCCTTACAGATGTCCTGGAGAACCTTACGGGCCAACAACTCTCTCCTGAATTATTGCGCCAGTACAAGAAGCAGCAGCTTTTTGAGCTTAAAATCCTATACGGTGTTGAGTCGCTTGATCCGGAACTTGACACTATTGCTTACAGCCAAGTTGCCCAACTGATTGATTCCCTAATTCCAGTCGATACCTGTCGTCGTCATCGATTGGTTCCCCTGTCTCAAGATGATGGCGACCCCCCATCCGTATTGGTCGCCATGGTTGATCCTGAGAACTTGGAGGCTCAGGATGATCTCAACCGTATCCTACGCCAGAAAGATCTAAAGCTGAGGCGGATGGTGATCACGGTTGAAGACTACCAGCGCTTAATCTCGGGCTATCTAGATGAGCAGGTTGCTCGTGAAAAGCAGCGTGATATGGATGCTGCTGTCAATGTTGAAACCGATTTAGAAGATCTAGACCTAGACGGCGCTTCCCTTGAGGAAGCGATCGAGGAAGAGGCTGATTTGGGTGCGGCGCTTCAAGATGCGGGGGCCGCACCGGTCATCGCGCTCGTCAACAAAATTTTGGTTAAAGCCCTTCAAGAAGGAACCTCTGACATTCATATTGAGCCTCAAGAGGGGTTCTTGCGGGTACGTTTTCGCCGTGATGGGGTGCTCAGGGAAGCGTTTCCTAAGTTGCCGTCCAAAATTATTCCGGCAGTAACGGCCCGCTTCAAAATCATTTCTGAACTGGATATTGCCGAACGACGCTTACCGCAAGATGGTCGTATTCGCCGTGTCTTCCAAGGGCGTAAGGTCGATTTTCGGGTCAGCACCTTACCTAGCCGCTATGGCGAGAAAGTTGTGCTGCGGATTTTGGACAATGCGGCGACACAACTGGGTTTAGACAAAATGATTACTGATCCAGAGACACTGAGCATTGTCAAGGAGATGGCTGCCAAACCCTATGGCCTGATCTTGGTTACAGGTCCGACAGGTTCAGGGAAGACAACAACTCTATATTCTCTACTGTCGGAGCGAAATGACCCCGGTATCAACATTAGTACGGCTGAGGATCCGATTGAGTATGCATTAGCTGGGATTACTCAGGTACAGGTGATTCGAGAAAAGGGGATGGATTTTGCTTCTATTCTGAGGGCGTTCTTGCGGCAGGATCCTGATGTAATTCTAGTGGGTGAAACCCGTGACCCCGAAACCGCCAAGACTGCGATTGAGGCTGCTCTGACTGGGCACCTGGTTTTAACAACCCTCCATACCAATGATGCTGCTGGTGCGATCGCCCGCCTTGAAGAAATGGGCATGGAAGCTTTCCAAGTATCGAGTTCTTTGCTCGGGGTTCTAGCTCAGCGGCTGATGCGGAAAGTCTGTAGCGACTGCCGCATTGCTTACACACCCACAGCAGAGGAGCTAGGCCGGTTTGGACTGACTACGGCGGGTGACGCTGAGATGACCCTTTACCGAGCTAACACATTGGCAGTAGAGGAGATTGAGCCCGCTCGAACTGCTGGCACGCTTTGCCAAACTTGCCAAGGATCTGGCTATAAAGGACGGGTTGGGGTTTATGAAGTCATGCGGCTGACTGAAAACATCCAGGCGTTAATTTCAGAAGGGGCACCTACAGAGCAAATCAAGGAAGCAGCTGTGGCAGACGGAATGCAGACGCTGCTGGCCTATAGTCTCAATTTAGTGCGCCAAGGGTATACCACGCTGCAAGAGGTTGAACGGGTAACCTTCACGGATACGGGCTTAGAGGCTGAGTTAAAAGCACGGCGTAAGAGTTCCCTGACTTGTACCAGTTGCGGTGCTGAGTTACGGCAAGAGTGGTTAGATTGCCCTTATTGTTTAACCCCCCGTTTCCAAAGTTAGATTTAGAACGCTCAGTCTCAGTCACAAGGCCAGTGATTGAACATCAATACCGAATTAATCAGTGAGGTGACCCCATGGAAATGATGATTGAAGATTTGATGGAAGAGGTGATTGAGCGAGGCGGCTCGGACCTGCACCTGTCGGCTGGGTTACCCCCTTATATTCGGGTAAGCGGAACCCTTACCCCGACTGAGCATGAACCGTTAAGCCCAGAGGCGTGCCAGAGACTGATTTTCAGCATGCTCAACAATACTCAGCGTAAAAACCTTGAGCAAAGCTGGGAACTCGACTGCTCCTATGGGGTTAAGGGACTAGCCCGCTTCCGCGTCAACGTATACAAGGACCGGGGAACTTATGCAGCTTGCTTGCGGGCCTTAAGCTCTAAAATTCCCAGTATGGATGTGTTGGGCCTGCCAGATATTGTCCGAGAGCTGTCTGAAAAACCTCGGGGTTTAATTCTAGTGACCGGTCCGACAGGATCTGGTAAGTCGACGACGCTAGCGTCGATGATTAATGAGATTAATCAAACCCGTCCTGAGCATATTCTGACCGTTGAGGATCCGATTGAATTTGTCTACGAACCGATTAAAAGTCTTGTTCATCAACGACAAATTGGAGAAGACACCAAAAGTTTTGCTAACGCCCTACGTGCAGCCCTTCGTGAAGACCCAGATGTGATTCTAGTGGGTGAAATGCGAGATTTAGAAACGATTTCTCTCGCGATTTCGGCGGCTGAAACTGGGCACTTGGTCTTCGGCACCTTGCACACGAGTTCTGCTGCTCAAACGGTTGACCGTATGGTTGATGTTTTCCCGCCAGAGCAACAGCAGCAAATTCGGGTGCAGCTATCCAATTCACTGGTTGCGGTGCTGAGCCAGACGCTCGTACCCAAAATGAATCCCAAGCCGGGTGAATTTGGTCGGATCATGGCGCAGGAAATCATGGTTGTCACTCCGGCGATCGCCAACCTCATTCGTGAGGGTAAAACCGCCCAAATTTATGGCGCAATTCAGACCGGTGGGAAACTGTCGATGCAAACCCTTGAGCGGGTGTTAGCCGACCTCTACAATGCCAAGCAAATTTCTTTTGAGTCTGCCATGGCCAAAACATCTCGCCCTGATGAATTACAACGCCTCATTGGTGGGGCGGCAGGGATGGCTTCGCGGCCCCCAGCAGCGGCAGGGATGAAGCGCCGTTAGCGGGAAGGTCAATTAGAATAGAACTCTAATTAACGTTAAGGCTGTTGGCTGGCGTAGTTGCACTGTGTTGGAGGCGGTGTGGGTTATTGTCCGCATCGTTTCGGGTTCTTGCCAATGTGTTAGGGTTCTTTAACCTTGGCTAAGGACTAGCGTAATCGGCGGCCATCGGTCACTTATGAAGTTACTGAGCATGAGACTATGCCTACCTATGTAGCGACAGGACGCGACAGTTCTGGTCGCGATCGCAAGGAAAAGGTTACTGCAGCTAACCCCAGCGAAGCTAGGAATTTAGTCAAGGAGCGTGGTGTCTTTATTAAAGACCTGCGGGAGGAAAGTGCCTTTAGCTTTGATATGGAGGAGCTGCAGACCAGTCTGACTTCAGTCACGGTTAAAGATAAGGCGGTCTTTTCGCGTCAATTTGCAGCACTTGTTAATGCTGGGGTGGCATTGGTCCGAGGCTTGGGAGTCCTAGCCGAAGAATGTCCCAATCCGAAGCTCAAAAAGTCCTTAGAATCCATCAATTCTGATGTCCAGCAGGGAACAAGTCTGTCAGATGCGATGCGGAAACACCCAAGCTGTTTTGACAATCTATATGTCAGTTTGGTGCAAGCCGGAGAGGTGGGTGGCGTCTTAGATGAGGTTCTAAACCGTCTGGCGAAGTTACTAGAAGACCTAAACCGATTGCAGAACCAAATTAAGGCTGCGATGGCCTATCCGGTAACGGTCTCGATTTTGGCAACTGTTATTTTTGTCGCAATGACAGTTTTCCTGTTGCCCACGTTTGCTGGAATTTTCGAGCAGTTTGATGCTGAACTGCCGTTATTTACGCAAATCATGATGGGGATCAGCGTGTTTTTGCGTCAACCCCTGAACTGGGTCTTTATGATTGCCGGTATTTTTGGGTTGGCCTTTGCCTATCGCCGCTACTACGCTACACCTGCAGGCAAGCGAACCATGGATGGTTTCTTCCTGAAGATGCCTTTGTTTGGAGATCTCGTTCAAAAAACAGCCACGGCACGTTTTTGCCGGACATTTGGGGCTCTGTCGAGATCAGGTGTACCCATTTTGACGGCGATGGAAATTGTTCGGGATACTGCTGGTAATCAAGTCATATCGGACGCAATTGATGATGCCCGAGGTGAGATTCAAACCGGTGGCATGATTAGCCTTGCGCTACAGCAACATCGCTGTTTTCCAGTTATGGCAATTCAGATGATCAGCATTGGCGAAGAAACTGGCGAACTAGATCAGATGCTGATGAAAGTTGCCGATTTCTATGAAGATGAAGTGGAGCAAGCGGTGAAGGCTTTGACTAGTGTGATGGAGCCGCTCATGATTATTTTCCTGGGTGGAATGGTCGGCTCAATTTTGATCTCCATGTATCTGCCCATGTTTAAGATCATGGAAATTGTTCAATAGGCTCTCTTGTTGGTATTAAAATCCCATGAACCGATATGGGGCACATGCAACCTTAAGACATTGCCTACGTCTTCGTCTTACGGGAAATGTTTGATATGTATCTGGTAAAAATACCTTTCGCTTGAACGTGCATGGCTTCCATTAATTCACTGTCTAGAGAGCATCAGGTGTGTTACCGCTGCCAGTTGGCGTCAAACAGCGGGAAGGTGCGAGGACTGGGCTTGGTCGCAATCTCAGTCTTGATATTTTCAGGGATTGAGTTTTGGGCTAGCCTCGAAAGTCACAGTCTGACTTTAGGGGCCGATGCAGGTCATATGCTGAGTGACGGGGTTTCCCTAGGCGTTGCTTTATGCGCAACTTGGCTGGCGAGACGCTCGACCCGATTAAATGCGGGCGGAAAACTAGAGACGATCGCAGCCTTGATCAATGGCTTAGGCTTATTGACCATGGCAGTGTGGATTGGGCGAGAGGCTTGGTATCACTTACAAGGGCCGCCTACAGAAGTCATCAGTCTACCAATGCTGATGACGGCAGGGCTAGGCTTATTGATCAATGGCTTTAACCTATATTGGCTTCGGGGCAGAGATCGTCAGGATCTCAATTTGCAGGGAATCTCTCTACATATATTTGCCGATGCATTGGGCTCAATCGGGGCAATTTTGGCTGCAGTGGCGGTTGCATGCTGGCAGTGGACATGGGCCGACACGGTTATCGGGGGTGTCATTGCGATCGCTATTGCATTGAGCGCATTGTCATTGATAGGGCAATGTTTGACGCAACTCACAGCCCGTTCAGATGATAGTAGGCTTCTACATCAAGATTTAGCAGCAGCAGGCTGGCTGGAAGTAGGCACAACTGATTTATCTAAGCAGCTACTTTAGTCATCAATTACGGGCGCAAGCCTTGCTGAGCAGGCATTGCTACGGCTCTATATATGCTAGAGGCCGCAGCCTCTACACCACAAGCATCCCCATACAAGCGGGGTTTAGCCTCTGCAATATGCCGCCGCTTAAGTGGGCTCTGGTTTAGAGAACCTGATGGGTATATTTGTGCTGTTTGACATTATCATCAGCCGTGACCACATGCTTTGAGTTGAGAATGCGTTTCTTCTGGGTGGAATGATTGATATCTACTTTGGTTGTATTGACTGGGATAGGTTGATTTGCGTGAGATTGATAGGTGCGTGCCGCTGCGATCGCGCGATCAACGAAATTCTCACCAAATTGAACGGTATTTGACAATCCTGGCAAGGGCTGAGGGTGATTATTGGCCACCACTTGGCCCAAGGTCACCCCTTGAAGCTGTTTGTATGATGTCGGCACTTGGCTGAGCACAGCTTCCAAATAAGCAGACGGAATGGGCTCTAAAACCTGCACCTCATGAGTCTCACCATCGGCGCGGACATAACAAATGGCTACCCCCACAACCAGATAGTTCTCTGCACTTAGGTCAGTGGCTTGTGGCAGAAACGTGGCAGTCGTCATAAAGCAGTACTCGAAATATCCTCATTCACTAATAAAACGGGGCTGAAAGAAATCCTAGGAAATGTAGCAATAGTTAACGGGAATACCTCATCTAACGGGAATACTTCAACCGCTAGGGTTAGCGCTGTTAGAGGCGGCTGGCGCTAAGCTAAAGGCTCTAAAATGCTGGGCCTGCTCTTCGATACGCGTGGCGATGCGATCACACACTAATGTGCATAACTCAAAAGCAAGCTGATCAGCGACCTTGTAGTAAGCTGATGTGCCTTCAGCCCGACGCGATAAAATACCGGCCTGCAGCATCACTTTTAAATGCTTCGACACATTAGCCTGACTGGTGGCTGTTGCATCAACTAAGTCTTGGACACACTTCTCACCATCCCGCAACAGGTTCAGGATTCTGAGGCGCATGGGCTCACTGAGAATACTGAAGTAGGCTGCCACCTGCTCGACCACTTCTGTGGGCACAGGTTCCATCGATTTAACTCCAAACACTAGGTGAGAAAGCGATCCCCGTTATTCTAACAGCGCTAACTCAATTGACAATATCTAGAGCTGTTCTAATTGAAGGGGTTGTAATTTGCAGCGCAGCAGGGGTTTGCTGTCGTTTTAACCCTTTGAGGGTTCACAATCTTTGCGAAGGGTGCGACGGTAGTAGACAGATGCTCAGCACCCATCTCTACGATGCTTGCACAAGGATTACGGGCCTTACTCGCCATTTTGATTGGTTGTGGTGGCGTGATTGGCCTGTTTTATGGGGCCAATCTGCTGGTGGAGCGCTGGTTTCCCAGTCGGGCTAAGGGGCGGATTTTGCCCTGGATCTACCTGGCCCCGGCAGCGCTGGTCCTCACCGCGTATCTGGTGCTGCCAACAGTGCTGACGGTTTACATCAGCTTTTTTGATAAGCGATCGCAGAATTTTGTCTGGTTTACGAACTACCTGGATCTGCTCACCGACAACGTTATGTGGGAGGCCTTTCGCAACAACATCTTGTGGCTGGTGTTGGTGACGGGGGTGAGCGTCAGTCTGGGGCTGGTGATTGCAGTGTTGGCGGATCGGGTGCGTTATGAGCCCATTCCCAAGACGCTGATCTTTTTGCCGATGGCGATTTCCTTTGTGGGAGCCAGCGTGATCTGGCGGTTTGTCTATGACTATCGCCCTGCTGATGTGGCTCAGATCGGCATCTTGAACGCCATGGCGGTCAGCCTCGGGTTTGAGCCGGTGGGCTGGCTGGTGGAGCGAGCAATCAACAACTTTGCCTTGATCGCCATTATGATTTGGCTGCAAACGGGGTTCTGCATGGTGCTGTTGTCAGCGGCAGTGAAGGGCATCCCCGAAGACATTTTGGAAGCAGCCCGCATGGATGGAGCCAATGAAGTACAGATTTTTTGGCGGGTGATTATCCCAATGATTCGCTCCACCCTGGTGGTGGTGGCCACGACGGTAATCATCCTGGTGCTGAAGGTGTTTGACATCGTATTTGTGATGACGGCGGGCAACCAAGGCACTGAGGTAATTGCCAGCCGCATGATCAAGGAGATGTTTAACTTTCGCGACTATGGCCGGGGCAGCGCGATCGCCGTCATCCTGCTAATCGCGATCATCCCGGTGATGGTCACCAATATCCGCCGATTTCGGGAACAAGAGGCCACCCGCTAGCTTCACGACCTTACCTACACACCCTTCACTCGCATACTCTTCACCTTTTCCCTATGCTCAGCACTTCTCCCAAACGCGGCTATCGCCAACCTCCTAAAGGACTGGCACGGTTCAGTGAGCTGTTGCAGAAACTGCCGGTGCATGTGGCTCTGGTGGCGATTTCTTTGATTTGGACGCTGCCCAGCATTGGGTTGCTGATCAGCTCTCTGCGCCCAAAAGAGGCGGTGCTCGACAACGGTTGGTGGACGGTGCTGCAGCATCCGTTTGATTTCACCCAGCTCACCCTAGTCAACTACCTAGATGTGTTGACGGCGGAGGGGATGGGGCAGGCATTCTTGAACAGTTTGACGGTGGCGATTCCGGCAACGGTAATCCCGATCGCGATCGCCACCTTTGCCGCCTATGCGCTCGCCTGGATGAACTTCCCAGGGCGACAGTGGATCTTTATTACGGTGGTGGCGCTGCTGGTGGTACCGCTGCAGATGACCTTTATCCCGGTGCTACGGGCCTATAGTGCCTTGGGCATGGCGGGGACGTTTTTGGCGGTGTGGTTAGCTCATACCGGCTACGGCATGCCGTTGGGGATTTACCTGCTCCGCAACTATATCGGCTCTCTGCCCCGCGACCTAATTGAAGCGGCGTCGGTGGATGGAGCCTCGCACCTGAAGATTTTTACGAAGCTGATTGTGCCGTTATCGATGCCCGCGATCGCCTCGTTTGCAGTGTTTCAATTTCTCTGGGTGTGGAATGACTTACTGGTAGCGCTGGTGTACTTGGGTGGGACGCCAGATGTAGCGCCAGTGACACTAAAGCTAACGAACTTGGTGGGATCGCGAGGCCAAGATTGGCATTTACTCACGGCAGGAGCGTTTGTGAGTATGGTGGTGCCTTTGGGCGTGTTTTTTGCTTTGCAACGTTACTTTGTGCGGGGTTTGTTAGCAGGCTCAGTCAAGGGATAGCACTAACATCTGACATTGCCCTTCCTTAATCTCTAGCTCGATCTCGGTTTTTCTTATTTCAGCCTGCGCAGAATCAACCACCTCGGAGTAGCGTTCTTTCTGGAACGCTCCTTCGCAAACGAGTAGAACCACTCTCCAGTCGTTCGACATGAGCCCTGCCCTTCCTGTGTCGCGCAGCCATCTGTCTGAGTGCTCTACCCACACCTTAAAGGGATATTCAGAGAAGCCAAAGCCGTTGATTTAATCGGGATGACAGGATTTGAACCTGCGACATCCTGCTCCCAAAGCAGGCGCGCTACCAAACTGCGCTACATCCCGTCACGTTAATACTTTGAGGTTAGCATAGGTTCCCGACCCAGCACATCGCTTTCTTGAATCCTTTGAAACCTAAAACCTGGCCCTTGAGCCAACTTCCTGGCCTGTCTGCCGAGCATCAGGCCCAACTCCAAGCGGTTGGACTGTTAACGACCACCGAACTCCTGCAAACAACCTCTTCCGCTGCTGCCATACAAACCCTTGCGACACGCTTGGGTCTCCCAAATCGCTATCCACGTAAGTGGCATGCCCTGTCCAGTCTCTCGCGCCTGCCCAGTGTGGGCTGTGAGCACTGTGGGCTGCTATTACATGTTGGGGTGCAATCGCCTCAACAACTTGCCGTCATGGCTCCAGGGCGATTGCATGGGCAAATCAAACGTTTGCACACAGCCAGTATGCAGCGCGCTGACCTTTGCCCAACGCCTGATCAAGTGGTGATGTGGATTCAGGAAGCGCAGCAGTTGACCCGCCGCTAGTCTGGGTACCAAAACATGCCCTTGATGCCCTCAGGGTCAGGCATAAATCCTAAATGGCGATAGAAGTCAACCACCTGAGGATCGGCAAAGAGGGTGACATTGCTAATGTCTTCGCTGCGGAGTCTTTTGATCAGCTGCTTCATCAAGATTTTGCCGAGTCCCTTGCCCTGATAGTCGGGGTGCACCACTACATCCCAGATGGTGGCGTTAAAGGCATGGTCCGATGTGGCTCGAGAGAAGCCGATAAGACGCACTCGGCTTCCCCTTTGCTCCCACATGGACATTACCAAGAAGCTGTTCTGGATTGCTTTGCGGACCTTGCGAACCGGTCGACGTGCCCAGCCGACGGCACTACATAGTTCCTCAAGCTCATACAGGTCAATGTCGCGGTCTGTACTAAAAAAAACGCGACTGTCCCTGCCCTGGCTGGGCAACTCTCCCAGATATCCGCTTGGCTGAGCTGGCTTGGCTGAAGGAACGGTTTCAGCCCCTGTGAATAAACTTTTCCAGAAACCCATACAGGTTTAACGGATGATTAGGTGATGAAGGAACGTTGCCAGTCTACTAGACTAATATATCTGCTCAACTAGGCTCTACGGAAAATGATCTAGAAGCTGTCGTTGATTTTACAGCGTTGTGTCTTACCCTTCTAACGGTAGAACAGGCAAGATGTCTTACGCGTAACCCTGGGGCTAAATCTCCGGTGCTGTATCAGGGCTTCTTAGTTCTTCTTTACCGGTGCTTGATCCCTTGAGTAAGCCGCTTCCTGACGTCACCCCAGTACTCTCGCTCCTATGGCTGCTGGCTTAAAACCTTCCACTCTAGAGCTGCTGAAGCGATTTAATCGTGCTTTTCCTCAGTTCTACGATCAGTTTGTCAGCAGCGAGATTCAATTACAGAACCTGAAGCTCGCCTACCAGCTCTATAAAAGCCGCAAAGCGATTATTGAGCTCAAACCGGACGGGAACCGGAGTGCGCTGCATTTTGCTTACCGAAATCAGTCGTTTTTGCTGAGTGACATTTTTGGGGTGTTGGCAGCTTATGGGCTGACCATTCATAGCCTCAGCCTATATGGCCAGATTTATCCCCCCATGCTGGTGTTTATCAAGCTGGTGGTCTCTCGGGGAGGGAAGGCGCTGCCCACAAAGACAGCTGACAATGTTTGTCGAGCCGTGCGTGAAGCTTTGGCAGGTCATTTTGAAGTGGAGGAGATGCTGACGGTTGAGTTTAACCTCAATGCTGGCCTGGAGCAGGTGGAAACAGAGTTCTATGTGGATCCGGTCTTTCATTTGCCTGCTCTGCTAATTGAGGCGGATAACCAACCGGGCCTGTTCTACAAAGTGATGTATGCCATTTGGCAAGAAGATTTATTAGTGGTGAATGCTAATTTGCTTGTGTGGCGAGGACGAACTCGCCTGATTTTGTACTTACTGGGTCCGAATGAAAGCCTGATTCCGGAATATCTGGGGCAAAAAATTGCGGATGGGGTCCGTTATCGTTTGCTGAACAAGGATTACTAATGGTCCACAAGTCTAAACCGCTTGGCGAAAGTAAGAGCACCCTTGAGCCTATCCCTTGTTCCTGCGCTCCTCATTTGCCCGAATCATCAACAAGCGTAATGGAACTTAAGCCTTCGTATACTCGAACCTTTACGGTGAAAAAGTAAAGAGGGAAAGGGTGCTACTGACATTGGGTAGCCGTTAACTTACCTGGGTGAGGCAAGCTGCTTTGGAGACAGACCTTGGGGCGGTTAGCATGGATTTATGCCTTATCTCAAGCTTCTGGGTGTTCCCCATTTCTACACAATGACTTCGGGGCCAGGGAGTGCAGACACCCTGGTGTTTATACATGGCTGGCTACTCAGCCATCACTATTGGGCTCCCGTTTGCGAGATTTTGAGCGATCGCTACCCCTGTCTCAGCTATGACCTACGCGGTTTTGGTTTATCTAATCAAGGGCTCGAAAGCCGCCACGGTGCTGAGACTACATCCCATCCATCACCCTATAGTCTGGAAGCTTATGCCGATGATTTAGGGGCATTGTTATCGGTGCTCAACATTGGATCAGCTTGGTTAGTGGGGCATTCCTTGGGGGGCAGCATTGCCCTGTGGGGGGCGCAGAAATTTCCTGAACGGGTGAAGGGGGTGATCTGCGTAAATGCCGGAGGAGGCATTTACTTGCCAGCAGAGTTTAATCGTTTTCGTCAGGCAGGCGCGCAACTGGTGCGATGGCGATCGCCCTGGCTGACCCGTCTCCCAATGCTGGACTGGGGCTTTGCCCGCATGATGGTGGCCCAACCGCTCAGTCGTCAGTGGGGTGCGCAGCGACTGCAGGATTTTGTCGTGGCCCATCCCGAAGCCGCTTTAAACAGCCTGCTAGCCTCCACCACAGAGGATGAAGTGCATGGCTTACCCAGAATTGTGGCAGGTCTGCAGCAACCGGTTTATTTCGTAGCCGGGGCTCAAGATCAGGTGATGGAAGCACGATACGTACAGCATTTAGCCAGCTTCCACCGCCTATTTCAAACCCCCTTTGGTAATGTGACCGTACTGCCAAATTGTGGCCATATGGCTATGGTGGAGCAGCCAAAACCCTTAGCTACTTGTATTCAGAACGCTGTACAAAACGGTCTGGTCGAGCAGGCTTGCTGTTAACTTGCCAGGAACAATCAGGCTCATCAGGCCAAAATTTATCTGGATGAAGTGTTGGCAAACCCGGAGGATGAATGCCCGGAACCACAAAATGGGCAAGTTAGAATAGCGTTATCAATTTAGAGCGATTCGCTATGGCGCTTCCCCAGTTTCGGTATATTTGGGCCCGTTTGAGCCCCCTAGCTCATCCAGTGGTCCTAGCCTCAGGCTTGTTTGCCCTGCTGGCTGGGGCGTTTGCCCTGGAGTTTGTCCGTAACCCCAACTGGTACCGTGCCTATGACCCTGATGAAGAAAATGCGAATGGTGATCTAGTCTCATCAGATTTGACCCCTGAAGAGCAGGCTCAGGTAGCGGATATTGATAACTTGTCGTTTTTAACCAATAGTATTGGTAATGAATCGACTGAAGCTGGGGCAGCTTCAGATGCACAGTCGGAGTCCATAACTCTACTGCAACAACTCCTGGGCTCAACCGCGACTGACAACGCGGCTGCTAACTCGGAGAACACGTTAAATCGGTATTTAGATCGATACGCGGCCTTAGAGCTAGACAGTATTGATCCTTCAACCAATATTTATCGAAACCTGTTTGAATCAGCCAGTAGTGTAGAAGCAGATCCCACCGCTGCTCAGTTGAATTTTTCAGGACAAACCCAGGCTGGGGCAAGCAACGGCACCCCGCTGATTAACAGCAATCCCTTAGCCCAGGCGCTGCAAGCCTTAATTCCCGGCGGGGTGGGTCCAACGGCAAATGCACCAGCTGCAGAGCGCATCGGTGAAGACGGTACTGAGGTGAGTGAGCTGACCGCAGCGGGGACGGCTGTTGATCCCTTTGGGTTAAATGGTGCGCTCCGGCCCGTTACGTTACCAGCGATTCCGGGGACTTTTTTACCCACCACCCCAGACATGTCCCCGCCGCTAGGCACCACAGGCTATGTGCCACCTGCCTCTTTACCGCTGATTCCGCCGCTCAACACCAATTTAGGTAACGCTTACACGAATTTGGGCGTACCCACTATTCCTACTGGGGCTGGTTTGCCGCCTGCGGCCAATAGCACCCTGGATTTAACGGTTCCCACAGTCAACACTGGAGTCGTATCACCCCTATCCAATACAGCGCCTGCCTCGCCCTCGATTAATGCCCCGACGCTAACGCCATCGCCGTTTGCGGTGCAGGGTATTCCGGGCTCCTATACCGGCGGCGGCTATATCAACACGTTTTCTAACCCTGGCCAGGTTCCAGGCCAGTAGGCGGCGAGATCGCTAAAAGTCACAACTGTCGCCGCCGCTATCCCCACCGGAATAGCCACCGTCGCAGCTTCCCCCGTCACCCCCACCAAAACCACCCCAGCTAAAGCTAGAAGAGGCGCTGCTATCGCCGTAATCGGTGCTGTGACTATGGGTGCTAGAAGCGTAGGGCGAACTGAAATAGCCTGATCGGTTACTGCGCAGATGTACCCGAATAAGCGCGGTGATGATCAGGGTTGAGCCAGTGATAAAGCTGAGGGCCGCGAGGGTACCGCCAAGGGTATAGAAAAAGGCCCAGAAGATCAGCCCACAACCGTAAAGGACACAGGCGGCGGGGCTGAAGACCGCTTGCCTGACATAGGTAGACAAGCCGATTTGGGTAAGGCGGGTGAATTCTGTGCCCAATTTTTTGAGCAGGTTGATCACCAGCTCAAAGGTGAGGCCAAAAGCGAGAATGCCGCAGCTGATCAGGGCGAGGGTGGAAGCCTGGAGAAAGGTGGCGGTCACCAAACCGATGAAGAACCACGGCAGGCAGTAAGGGATTCTCAGCAGGGTGAGGAGAGAGTGGACGAGCCGTGTCACTGGGTTTAGGGGCTTGGAAGCGTATGGATGAGATCAGTGTTCACTGAGGCGATGGGGATATAGCTAATTGCTGCTCTGCATTTATGCAAACAGTCAGAAATTCTGTATTTTCTTGATTTGTTAAGACCAGCTAAATGCGTGTCTCAGAATACTTTTGCAGAGAATCTGGGATTCAAGAAGCTGGAATTTGGTGTGAGCCCCTATCATCAGGAAGACAATTGATATCTCTTAAAATCTGGATCTAAAGGAATGAAATCTGATTCTTTCTGTTCTTCTTCTAGCTGAATGATTAACTTCAACATATAACCAGATTCAGTAAAGCAGCAGAGTACTGTTGCCTCTTTCATATCCGATACCCATAGCCTGACAATGCTTCCAATGGGTCTAAGTGATAAATTGACCTCATTAGCATCGTCCAGCACAACTTCTAAGCAACCCTCTGCTTCATTCATATTAAGAGTTGCCATACCAGATTCCAAGCAAACCTTCATGCCATCTGGGATTAGATTTTTATCACTCAAGATAGCCTCTTCAGCAAAAAAAGCTATCTTGGAAAAAATTCTCTTGCCTGAATCATATAGCCTGCTTAATTTTTTTCTTCAGCTTGCACAGATTCTTCTAGGTCGGCTCTAACTCTATAAGGAAAACCAGCATCAGCTGAGTCGAAAGACCCTACATGTTCCTGTAAAATATTGAGGCCGGCGGCTGGAACAGCCCTACTACCAAGGAGGCTAGCTATATTCACTTTGGCAACAGAAATTTCTGATTCAACAGCCTTGGAATAGGCGATGTAAGCCAGCGAATATAATTCAAGGCTATGGAACGAACGACCAATAGAATTGGCAAGAGACCCTTTGAATTCCTCTGATCTTGACCGTTTAGTGAAATAGGCGAGTAATGAATCCCATTTGGAGTCTTTTGATAATTCCATAAGAGGATATTTGGAAACACGTAGAGCGTCTAAATCGTCACGCTAACCTGCGT
>ERZ1740060.449-NODE-449-length-23403-cov-6.106176_pt1 | contig 23403 bp, 23 predicted proteins | sample MGYA00581743_ERZ1740060 | MGnify/ENA primary metagenome ERZ1740060 (study PRJEB43018, sample SAMN04849235) | marine metagenome | isolation source: floating plastic debris | place: Pacific Ocean | collected 2008-08-27 | study: EMG produced TPA metagenomics assembly...
GCGGTTTTCCATCTTGTCCAACAGGATCATGTTGGACCGCGCCACCCGGGAGTGTGCTATGTCGCCGCAGATGGAAACGTTCACACGCTGCCGCCGCCCTTTCCTGCGCCTGATGGTGAGCGCGTCGAGCAAGGCCTGGCGACGCTCGCCCATCAGGTGCTCTATGGCGATCAGGTGAAGGGCGGCACGGTGCGTGTCGATATCGACCAGAACGAGAAGGGCAAGACGGTCGGCCTCAAGCTTGAATCTGTCGCTGAACCGGTGCAGCCGAAACGTGACCCGGTTCCGGCCAAGGCCAAAAAGAAGGCGCCAGCGAAGCGCAAGACCACCAAAGCAACGTCCAAGACCTCATCAGGTGGGCGTCGCAAATCGGGTGGCTCATCAGGGTCAGGACGTGGAACAGTGCCTAAGGTGCCGTTGAAGACATAAACCCGACCGACATGCAGTTGGGCTTAGGCCCAGAGCGTTCGGACAGAGGAGAGGTCCCGGATAGTCCTTCCGGGCCATCATCGAGAAACCAGTCAAAGCCTCGGTCCTTCCGGACCGGGGCTTTTTGCACCAAAGTCTTGAGGAAACGTCCATGCCCGAAGCGGTGAATCTCAAACAGAAACTCTCCACCTTCTCTGACCATTGGTCGCCGAAGATCGTCAGCCAGTACAACGGCAATGATATTATGGTCGTGAAATTCCAGGGCGAATTTCCCTGGCACGACCATCCCGACACCGATGATTTCTTCCTTGTTTTGGAAGGAGATATCATCATCGAGACCGAAGAGGGCAATGTCCCGCTGTCGCCTGGTGAGCTCTATGTGGTTCCCAAAGGCGTCAAACATCGCCCCGTCGCCAAATCCGAAGCCAAGGTGTTGCTGATCGAGCCGGCAGGCGAACCCAACACCGGTGATCTCGAAACAGCAGCAGTGAAAGTGACGATCTAACCAAGCACCGCTCGGTAGCGCGCTGCATGCTCGACCAGAACGTCCTGGTCGGCCATGCCGCCGGCATGCCCACGCAGCGGCACGCCCTCATGGCGCGGGATGACATGGACATGCAGGTGAAAGACTGACTGGCCGCCTGCCGCCTCGTTGAATTGCTGCACAGTTACGCCATCAGCCTGAAAGGCCTGTTTGGCGGCAATGGCGATCTTCTGAACGGTGGCAAAAAGGACGCTAAACCCCTCTGCGTCGGCGTCCAGCAAATTGCGCGAGGGTGCCTTGGGGATCACAAGCGCATGACCATCGGCTTGCGGCATGACATCCATAATCACCTTCACTGCGTCATCCTCAAAGATCGTTTGGCTGGGTATGTCGCCGCTCAGGATCTTGGCGAAGATGTTGTCGGGATCGTAGGCGCTCATGCCGCTTTGCCTCATTCAGTGGATGGTCAGTTGCCACCTTTGCGAAACGGCGTGCGCTCTTCAAGGTAACTGGACTCAAAAATCACCTGCTCCCGCTCGCCTTCCAGGTAGTCGGAAACCGCCCTGCGAAAGCTTGGGTTGGGGATAAAATGCATGCTGGTGGTGATGGCCGGCTCATAGCCTCGGGCCAGCTTGTGGGCACCCTGTGCGCCGGCCTCCACACGGTCGAGGCCGTGCTCAATCGCGTAATCAATGGCCTGATAGTAGCAAAGCTCGAAGTGCAGGAACGGGTGATGTTCGGAGCAGCCCCAATGACGGCCATAAAGCGCGTCAGAGCCTTTGAAGTTGAGCGCGCCAGCGACATAGGCGCCCTCCCGTTTGGCCAGCATCAACACGATGTCATCGGCCATCCGTTCACCGATCAGCGAAAAGAACGGGCGGGTCAGATAAGGCTGCCCCCATTTGCGAGCGCCGGTGTCCTGGTAAAACTTGAAGAACGCGTCCCAATGCGCCTCGGTCAGGTCGCTACCAGATAGCCATTCAATGGCAATGCCATTCGAAAGGGCCTCGCGTCGCTCCTTGCGGATCTGTTTGCGCTTGCGAGAGGCAAGTGCCTCCAAAAAGGCATCGAAACTCTTATAGTCGCGATTGTACCAATGAAATTGCTGATCATGACGTAAAAGGAAATCAGCGTTTTCAAGGAGTTGTGACTCGTTGTTGTCAACAAAGGTTATGTGGCCTGACGAAAGGTTAAGTTTGCCAACAACGGCTTGCATGCCGCGCGCTAGCAGGGCCATGCCAGTGGTTTGCTCGCTCTGGCCGGTTGTGAGCAGTTTAGGCGCACTCGCTGGTGTGAACGGGATGCTTGATTGCAGTTTCGGGTAGTACCGCCCGCCCGCGCGCTCAAAGGCATCGGCCCAGGCATGGTCGAAGACATATTCGCCATAGCTGTGCATCTTCAGATAGGCCGGCATGGCCGCTTCCAGCGAGCCCTCATGGTCGCGCACGACGATATGCGAGCCGATCCATCCGGTTTCTGGCGTTGCGGAGCCCGAATCCTCAAGCGCCGACAGGAACGCATAGGAGACGAACGGGTTGTAGACGCCGCCGTCGCGCTTGGTCGCGCCAGTCAGCTTTGACCAGGCTTCCTCGCCGATATCTGCCAGGTTTTCGACAGTCTCGATGGTGCGCGCATCACCGGGGGACGCTTCCGCAGGGGTTGGCGTTTCAGGGTCTGCCATCAAACGCCTCATGCGGGTCAAAACCCTCAAAGGTGATTTGATCAACCCAGCGCATAGCCCGGCGCGCCGTTGCCGCATCCTTTACTGTCCAGCACATCAGCGCTTTTCCGCCCAGCTTCTTGGCAACCAGCGGCGACAGCGCCGGCAGGCTTTTCACTTCGTATGAGATGAAATCAGCCTTGAAGCCCGGCCCATGCAGCAGTGCGCCAAAGCGTATGCGTTGCAGGAACGACAAGCTCTCATGCCAATGGGTGTAGGACATTGGTGCTGACACGACACCTACCGGACGGCCGGTGCCGTTTGAGCGGATATGCGCCATCACTGCAGGATCAAAGGACATGATCGCCGCCGGCCCATGATAGGCTTGCAAGGCACCGCAGACAGCATCGGCGAGCGCCATATCGCCATCATGGATGCTCTTCACCTCAATGACCAAGGGCGTGCGACCATCAACGTCGGCCAGCACTTTGGCCAAGGATGGTATCCGCGTGCCTGATCCCGTTACGGCGATCTCAGCCAACTCCTCCGTGGTGCGCTCTTTCACAAGACCGGTCTCACCAGTTAAGCGGTCGAGTGTTTCATCATGAAAAACAACCGCATTCCCGTCCGCTGTTCCCTGCACGTCAAGCTCGATGGCAAAGCCACGCGCGATCGCGGCTTCAAAAGCAGGTAAGGTGTTCTCGATCAGGCCAGCCGGCGCATCATGCAGGCCACGATGGGCGATGGGCCTGGCGGTCAGCCACTCAGGTGTGTTCGGCATCGGCGATCAGACCAGCAGCCCAAAAATGGCTTCAATGTCGGCCAATAGATCCAAGCTTGGTCGCTTAGCACAAGGCGCAGCAAGGCGTTGCTCAAGGCTCATAAACGCATCTTTTTCACGAAAAGGGTTGAAAGTCGGGGGCAGGGCCGTCCGTTGAGAGATGGCTAACCTGTCTCATGCTTTAGCATTTAGACATGACACGCAAGACGTCCAGTTTCAAAGCGGCAATAGCCATGCTGCCGTCCTTTCTCACCGCGCTTGCCGGCATCGGTCTGCTGGTGGCGCCTGCATCGGCGTCCAGCCTTTTGCCGCACCGCGCAGTCTATGAGCTTTCGCTCGTCAGCGCTGATTCTGAAGCGGGCATTGCCGGTGCCGCCGGGCTCTTCATCTTCCAGGCAACTGGATCGGCCTGCGCTGGATGGCAACTGGAAAGTACGCTCGTCCTGACCATTGAAGGGCGCAGCGGTCGTCAGCAACAGACCCGGTCAAGTTACTCAGCCTTCGAAGCGTCCGATGGAAGCGCGTTCACGTTCGAAAGTGCGGTACAGACCGATGGCGTCAGCCCCGAGCGCAGCCTCGGCGAGGCGGTGCGCCAGGACAACAGCACGCTTACCATTGAAGGCGAGCATGTCGAAGGGGATGCAGGCAGTGATGAAACACCGCGCATGCTTGCCACGTCGGCGCCGTCCGAGACTCTCTTTCCCAACGCGTTGACCGCGCACCTTTTGCAAGCTGCGCAGGACGGCGAATCCCTGGTCTTTGGCACCGTCTTTGATGGCACCCATGACAATGGGCTTGCTCAACCGTTCACGGCGACAATTGGCGCGCGCGAGATACCCACAGTGACCGAGGCCATCCGCGCTCGACGCCAGTCCAGCGAAGAGCGTGGCGACAACCATCGCGGTTGGGATGATTTCCCCAAGCCCACCGAAGCCTGGCCGGTAACGCTGCGCTACTTCGATCCTGACCGGCCTGATACTGGCCCGAGCTTCACCGTCAGCTATCTGCTTGATACCAATGGCGTGTCGGAAAACGTGACGCTCGCCTATGAGGCGTTTTCTTTGGGCGGCACGCTTTCGGACTTTGAAGCTTTCCGCCCCGAATCCTGCGCTGACTGAGCCACCGTCCCGCGACCGTCATCGCCAAGCATGAGGCCCACCTGAACGGCCTCATCGCCAAACCGAGCACGCAGACTGTCCATCGCCTGCTCGGCGACCGTGCGACGCTCGGCATCGGCATCGGCCAGATCCCGATCGTCGGCCTCAGCTGCGTCGCCAAGCTCACTCATGCCAATCCCCAAGAGCCGGTAGGGCGTGCCATCGGCAAGTTGTGCCAGAAGCGGCTCGATGGTGCGGAACAGACGGTCGGCACTTTGTGTCGGTGTTGAAAGCGTGTGCGAACGGGTGAGGGTTCGAAACCGCGCCGTCTTGATTTTCAACGTCACTGTCCGCCCGCTCAGATGCTTGTCTTTCATCTGCTTGGAGACACGTTCAGCCGCGCTGCGCGCAATCACTCGCAGCGTGTCTAGGTCGGCAATATCGTCATTGAAGGTGCGCTCGCTTGAAACGCTCTTGCGGGCGCGGTCTGGCCGTACCGCACGCCGATCAATGCCCAGCGCCTGATCCTTCAGTTTCGGTCCGTGCTCACCAAACTGCTTCCACAAGCGTTCCACATCGGCCTGTTGCAGGTCGGCCAGCGTGCGATAGCCATGCCGATCCAGTGAGCGGGCCATAGCCTGGCCGACACCAAACAACGCACGGACTGGTTGCGGAGCCAGAAAACGCTGCGTCTCCTCCAATCCGACAATGGCAAAGCCTCTTGGTTTATCCAGATCAGAGGCAAGTTTGGCCATCGACTTGTTGTGCGACAGGCCCACCGACACCGTCACACCGACCTCATCTTCAATCGACCGGGCAAACCGCAACAGCGTCATAACTGGTGCGCCACCATGCACACGTTCCGTTCCCGTTAGGTCGAGAAAGGCTTCGTCGATGGACAGTGGCTCCACCAAAGGTGTGAGTGCCAACATGCGTTGGCGAATATCGCGCCCGACTTCGACATAGCGCTGCATGCGCGGTTTGATGATAACCGCGTCCGGACATAGCTGCCTGGCCTTGAACATTGGCATGGCCGATCGAACACCGGACATGCGGGCTATATAGCAACAGGTGGAGACGACACCGCGCTTGCCACCGCCGATGATCACCGGTTTGTCTTCCAGCGAGGGGTCATCGCGTTTTTCAACCGATGCAAAGAAGGCATCGCAATCGATATGCGCGATCGACAGTTCAAACAGTTCAGGATGGCGCAGCAGGCGAGGCGAGCCGCAGGACGGGCAACGCGCCCCGTTCAAGGGGTTACCCGTGTCAGGCCAATGATGCAAACAGGCCCGGCAGACGGTGTGCGGTTCGTTGGCTGCGGGCCTGTCAGCCGTCATCACCCCATCTCCAACCGGCGCGCAAGTTGAGCTGAAACCAGCGCCGGATCGCGGCCCGTTTCGGCGCACAGCGCAAGCAGAAGCGGCTCACTCTGGCTCAGATAGTCCAAAAGCCCATCTTCAAAGGATGGGTCGCCCAGCCCCTCCCGCAGCTCGCTCGCAGACAGGCCGGTCGTACCAAGAAGCCGCTCAAGCTCTTCCAAATGCCCGCCCAGAAAGACCAGCAGATCTGCCACCAGGCGGCTGCGCTCATCATCTGTTAAGGTTGCACCAGTTTTGGCCGCCATTTGGGTCCGTCCTCGTGATCATTTTGCGGCCAAATCCGCATCGCTTTGCTCTTTATTCAATATTTCATGTGCATTGATGCCACCCAAGCCTCTCAAGATTCCCTAGGGGGAAGGCGGCCCGGACCAATCTCGCGGCCGACAGGAGCCAAGAATGCAAAAAACAATCCTCATCGTAGAGGACAATGAGCTGAACATGAAACTGTTCGGCGACCTGTTGGAAGCCAAGGGCTATGCCACGGTGAAAACCGGTAATGGCATGGAGGCTATGGACCTTGCGCGGGCGCATCGCCCAGATCTCATTTTGATGGATATCCAACTGCCAGAGGTCTCTGGCCTCGATGTCACTCGGTGGCTCAAAGAAGACGATGAACTGCGCCACATCCCAGTGGTGGCCGTCACCGCCTTCGCCATGAAGGGCGATGAGGAGCGAATTCGCTCCGGCGGTTGCGAAGCTTACATTTCCAAGCCGATTTCCGTTGTCGACTTTCTGGAAACCGTACGAACTTTTGTAGGTGAGGCGTAAAAGACATGACCGCGCGTGTTCTGGTTGTCGACGATATTGTTGCCAATGTGAAACTGCTGGAAGCCCGCCTGAAGGCTGAGTACTTCGAGGTGCTCACGGCAACCAGCGGGTTTGAAGCCCTCGACATTGCAGGCAAAACCGAATGCGACATCATCATCCTTGATGTGATGATGCCGGGTCTGGACGGTTTTGAAACCTGTCGGCGCCTGAAGGCCGATCCACGCACGGCCCACATTCCGGTCGTCATGGTCACCGCGCTTGATCAGCCCAGCGACCGGGTGACCGGTCTGCAGGCTGGCGCCGATGATTTTCTGACAAAACCGATCAAGGACATCGCGCTGCTCACACGGGTGAAAAACCTTGTGCGGCTGAAGCGCTTGCTTGATGAGTTGCGCGGGCGCGCTGCCGCCAGCGACGGTCTCAACGAAACCCCGCTTGATGCCGCCAACAAGAAAGAAGGTGGCCGACTGCTCATCGTTGATGATCGTGAGAGCTCCTATGAGCGGCTAAAAAGCACGCTCCAAAAGCAGTATGAGGTTGAGGTTCACACCGACCCGGCCTCCGCGCTCTTTCATATTGCCGAAACAACCTATGACCTCGTCATCATCAGCCTTTCCTTGAAGGACTATGATGGTCTGCGGCTCTGCTCGCAATTGCGCAATCTTGAGAAAACCCGTGCCTTACCGCTGGTGATCGTCACCGAGCCGGAAAACGACGCCAAGGTGCTGCGTGCGCTTGATATGGGTGTGAACGACTATTTGGTACGTCCCATCGACCCCAATGAGCTTCTAGCGCGCACGGCCACCCAGGTTCGCCGCAAACACTATGCCGATCAGCTTCGCTCCAACGTCGAGCAAACCATGGAAATGGCCATCATGGATGGACTGACCGGTCTCTACAATCGGCGGTATTTCGACAGCCAGTTCCGCACGCTGGCACAGCAGGCCGCAAGTCGGGACAAGAAGCTTTCCATTGTTCTCACCGACATCGATTTCTTTAAGTCGATCAACGACACACACGGCCATGATGTTGGCGACGAGGTTCTGCGCGAATTCGGCGATCGTGTGCAGCGCTCGGTGCGTGGCGCAGACATTGCCTGCCGCTATGGCGGTGAAGAGTTTGTGCTTGTCCTGCCAGATTCCGATAAGGAAGCGGCCATGGCGATAGCTGAACGCTTACGTGTGCGTATGGAACAGGATGCGATTGCCGTTTCTGGCAACAGCAAGGAATTGTCCATCACCATCTCGCTCGGCGTTGCCAGTGTGGACGGACCGGAGGACACAGCCGAGGCGATCTTGAAGCGTGCCGATGAGGCGCTTTATCGCGCCAAACGCGAAGGGCGCAACCGCGTCATGCTTGCCGCTTAAGGTTACTTCGACCAACTTAACCAAAACAAGCAAGGTTAACGAACGGTATAAGCGCATTCTGACATGCAAATGGGCAGGAAGCGCTTGATGTTTGGGGGCATTTTGCGATTTGTGGGGTACCGCCAAAGTGCGGGTCCCAACCGGTTTCGGGTCCGCCGCACACCCCGAAACCCTGGGATGGCTGATGCCGTTTCCGAATACTGGCCTCCTCAAGCCTGGAGCGGCATCAGCCAGCCATTTTTGGCAGCAACGCCAGTTGTGATTGTAGCATCCAGCAGATAGCAGCCAACAAAAAACGCGCCTCAATGGGCGCGTTTTTTGTTGTTTCTTGTGTAGAATGGAAAGCTATTTAAATTTCGCTTCCTTGAATTCCACATGCTTACGGGCCACCGGGTCATACTTCCTCACGACCATCTTTTCAGTCATGGTGCGAGAGTTCTTCTTGGTGACGTAAAAGTAACCGGTATCGGCTGACGAGACGAGCCGAATTTTGATGGTCGTGGCTTTAGCCATGAAACTGCCTCGATCTTTGATCGGAAAAACACGGGTCCGACTGCCAGGCACGCTGACCGCAGGCATACACCTGGTCGGAGGATGCGCTGCTATCGTCGTTCGCCGCTCAAATGTCAAGTCTGATCGGGGTTTGGAGCACGCAAATTCCGCGAGCGCAGAGCCGGCTTACCGGACCAGTGCTTTGGTGTGCGGTCGGCGATCAAAAGCGGGAGGTCGTCGGCGCCTTCATTGACGGCGATCGCGTGATCGAGCATGCCACGGGTGATGTGGTGAACCTTCCCACAGGCGATCTCTTCCAAGGATCGCCAACCGGTGCTCAACAACTCGCCATCCACCAACTGCTGAGCAGCCGGCGGTGCTCCTTCTGACAGGATGCGAACGAGGAAAAACCGGGTATCGAATCGGATGGGTCCACCAGGCGGTGTAACAGCGCGTCCGACATAGCGAGCACGTCCATCAATGGACCTGCTCAGGTCGATCCCTGTCTCCTCCAGGCACTCTCGAAGCGCAGCGTTTAGGAGCGCATCAGCCGGGGATAGGCGTGTCATGGATGCGAGACGGTGTTTCACCCATTCTCGGTCCAAAGCGGAACGGTGTTTCGCATCCAGCCCCATGCTGGACCCATCCGTCTCATTGGGTTTCACCCAGTCCTGACGTTCAAGCCGGCCGCCGGGGAAAACCAGATAACCGGGAAGGAATCGCAGGCTCTCGCCGCGCTTGCCCATGAGCAGGTGCCGAGACCCCGTGCCATCGGTCCAAAGCGCAATCAGGCTTGCTGCCTGCCGAGGCCGAACGGCCATGCGTTCAGCGTCCCTTGGCCTTGCGCACCTGACGGCGAGCGTGCGCGGCAGGTGATTGGGCGCGGCGACGGGCACCTTTTGGCGGTTTCGAGCGCTTGCTGAGGCTGCGTGACGGCTTGCCGGCTTTGCCGCTGCTCATCATGGTGAAACGCAGGGCACCGGCAAGAGGAGCGGCCTCATCAAGGCGAACCTCAACCGCGTCGCCTAGCTGAAAGGCAATGCCGGTTGCGGACCCGTTAAGGCTCTGATGAACCTCATCAAAGGTGAAGTAGTCACCACCGAGCGTTGCGACCGGAACGAAGCCGTCAGCCCCTGTCTCGTCGAGGCGAACAAACAGGCCAGCACCAACAACGCCCGTGATGCGACCGGCAAAGCGCGCGCCGATCTTGTCGGCTAGAAAGGCGGCGATAAGCCGGTCCTTGGTTTCGCGTTCGGCCAGCATGGCTCTGCGCTCTGTACCGGACAGATGATCGCCGAGGCGCGCCAGGACCTCATGGCCAGCAGCCTGCGCATCATCACCATCACCCAGCCCATAGGCGACAAGAAGCGCACGGTGGACGAGCAGGTCTGAGTAGCGCCGGATCGGCGAGGTAAAGTGCGCGTAGCGACCGAGATTGAGGCCGAAATGGCCAACATTATCAGGGCTGTATTCAGCCTGTGCCTGGCTGCGCAGCACCATTTCGTTGATGAGCGCCTCGTTGGGCTCGCCGCGCGAGCGATCCAAGATCTTGTTGAAGTCCGCTGGACGCAGCGAGCTTTTCGAGGCGATGGAGATGTTGAGGCTCTTCAAGAAAGCCCGCAATCCCTCAAACTTCGCCGCCCCTGGCGCTTCATGGACCCGGTACATGCACGGCGTCTTTTTCGCTTCCAGCAGCTCGGCAGCCGCCACGTTGGCCTGGATCATGAACTCTTCGATGAGCTTGTGCGCATCCAACCTGTCGGGGACGCGCACATCTTCAACCTTGCCGTCATCGTTCAGAACGAGCTTACGTTCCGGCAGGTCCAGGTGAAGCGGCGCACGTTTCTCCCGTGCTGTGTGCAAGGCGCCATAAGCCTTCCATAGCGGCTTCAGCACGCTATCGCGTACATCGTCTGGGCAGGCCGGATAACCTTCGGGCGGTTCTGTGCCGTCGATAGCAGCTTGCGCCGATTCATACGCGAGACCCGCGTGCAGGCGAATCCAGACCCGGTGTAGGCTCTGCTTCTTCTTGGTGCCATCCTTTGAATAGATGAGTCGCATGGCGATCGCAGGGCGATCCTCATCGGCGCGCAGGGAGCACAGATCGGTCGATAGTCGCTCCGGCAGCATCGGGATCACACGGTCGGGGAAGTATACGGAATTACCGCGTGTCCGTGCTTCCCGGTCGATCAAAGTATGTGGGCGCACATAGTAAGCGACATCGGCAATCGCGACCGTAACGACGAATCCACCTTCATTGGCAGGATCCTCGTCAGGCACGGCCAGCACCGCATCGTCATGATCCTTGGCATCCACCGGATCGATGGTGATCAGCGGTAGGTGCCGCCAGTCTTCGCGGGTCTCGGGCTTGGCTGGTGCCAACGATTCCGCCTGTGCCAGAACGTCTTCCGGAAACTCATCGGGCAGTTGCTGACGAAGGACAGCAATCTGACTGATCGCCCGTTCGGTACCGAGCTGGCCGTAGACATCGACCACTTTGGCGTCCGGACTGCGTCCACGCCGCGTTCCGGGCAAACGGATGACAGCGACCAGATCACCGTCTTCGGCACCATTGAGATCGTGAACCCCGATACCCAGAACATCGGCCTTGCGATCCACCGGTTCCAGCCGTGCTGCCGGCCCATGGCCACGGTCGCTCCCCATGCGCACCACACCATAGTGGCGCACATCGGCCTTTCCGATGGCCTTGATGAGGTGGACAACGCCAGGTTCGTCGTCATTGGCTGCATGGATGAGACGCACCAGCACGACATCGCCAACCCCGGGCGGTGTGACGTTCGGGTTGCCGCGACGTGCACGCTTCTTTTCTTGCAAGATGAAACGCTGGCCGGCCGCCCCTTCGGCTTCAATGCGTGGCGCGACGATCAAGTCACCCTCATCATCCACCGACATAACGCGGGCGGGAAAGACCGGGGGCAGGGCACCTGCACGGCGGAACACCGGCCCATCTTTGGTGATCTTGCCATCTTCGCGCAGCGCTTTCAGGCGCTGTTTGAGGGTAATCTTGTCGGCGCCCTTCAGTCCGAAGGCGCGGGCAACTTCGCGTTTGCCTGCCGGACCGGGATAGCTTTCCAGAAACTCCAGGATGGCGTCGTCAGAGGGGAAACTCATTCGGCGCTGGCGGCCTTCTTTTTCGCAGGCGCTTTTTTGGCGGAGGCTTTCTTCGTGGTTGTCTTTCTGGCTGCCGTCTTCTTCTTGGCTGGCGCTTTCTTGCCAGTCTTCTCCGCTCGCGCGGCGATCAGTTCGAGCGCCTGCTCCATGGTCACAGCCTCAGGCTCGGTGCCTTTGGGAATGGTCGCGTTGATCTTCGCCCATTTCACGTAGGGTCCATAGCGGCCTGAATGCACAGTCACCGGACCACCATCGGGGTGATCACCCAGCGTCTTTAGAGCGGCCGGCGCGCCGCGGCGACCACCGCCTTTGGCTGCTTTTTCCGCCAGCGCGGCCACAGCGCGGTTGAGACCGACATCGAACACCTCATCGACCGAAACCAGATTGGCTTAGAGGCCGTCATGCAGCACGAACGGGCCATAGCGCCCAATGCCAGCCTGGATGTCTTTACCCGTCTCAGGGTGCGCACCGACCAAGCGGGGCAGGGACAAAAGGCGTAGCGCCTTCTCCAAATCCATCGCCGCCCTGTCCCAACCTTTCGGCAGGCTGGCGCGCTTTGGTTTGGTACCTTCGCCGAGTTGCACATAGGGGCCGAACCTGCCGTCACGCAGCGTGATCTGCTCGCCAGTTTCCGTGTCCTCACCCAACGCAATTGGGCCAGTCTGGGCTTCCTCATCATTATCATTGGAAGCAAGCTGACGCGTGTAATTGCAGGTCGGGTAGTTCGAACAGCCGATGAACGCCCCATAACGCGATATCTTTAGCGACAGGCGGCCATCATCGCAGGCGGGACAGTCACGCGGGTCTTTCCCATCGCCCTTGTCGGGGAAAACGTGCGGGCCCAGTAACTCATTGAGCGCATCAATGACCTGGGCGATGCGCAGCTCGGAAATCTCATCGACCGAAGCTGAAAATGCGGTCCAGAAGGCACGCAGAACATCGCGCCAGTCACGCTCGCCTGCGGAGATCTTATCGAGTTCCTCTTCCAGCGATGCGGTAAAGTCATATTCCACATAGCGCTTGAAGAAGGACTCCAGAAACGCTGTCACCAGCCGTCCTTTGTCCTTGGCGAAGATGCGGCGCTTTTCGACCTCAATGTAATCGCGGTCCTGCAGCACAGCGAGCGTTGCGGCATAGGTCGAAGGCCGGCCAATGCCGAGCTCTTCCATGCGCTTTACGAGGCTCGCTTCAGAAAAGCGCGGCGGTGGCTCAGTGAATTTTTCTGTCGCCTCGATCTTTTCTTGCGTGATCCGGTCCCGCTCGGTGATGGCCGGCAGACGCTTGTCATCGTCATCCTTGGATGATGCGCCCACATCATAGGCTTTCAGGAAGCCTTCAAAGGTGATGACCGAGCCAGTCGCCCGCAGCTCGGCAGTATGGCCTGCCTGATTGGCCTTGATATCCACCGTTGTGCGTTCCGAAACGCTGGCCGCCATCTGGCTTGCCATCGTTCGCGCCCAGATGAGGCGGTAGAGCTTGTACTGCTCATCATCCAGATAGCTTTTCATGTCTTCCGGCGTGCGGAAGAGGTCAGTCGGGCGGATAGCTTCGTGCGCTTCCTGGGCGTTCTTCGCCTTGGTGGAATACATCCGCGCGTCTTTCGGCAGATATTCCTCGCCATAGCGCTCGCCGATTAGGCGGCGCGTGGACCGAATGGCCTCCGGTGCCATCTGCACGCCGTCTGTCCGCATATAGGTAATGAGACCGGTGGTCTCGCCATTGATTTCCACACCTTCATAAAGGCGCTGGGCAAGACGCATGGTCACGCTTGGCGACAGGCTAAGGCGGGAGGAGGCATCCTGCTGCAAGGTTGAGGTGGTGAACGGCGCATAGGGGTTGCGGCGCACGGGCTTGGCTTCAACGCCTGTCACCTGATAGTCGGCCTGCTCCAGCATGCCTTTGACCGAACTTGCCAGATCGGCATCTGTCAGGTCGTGGCGGCCGTACTTTGTGCCGTCATAGCTGACCAACCGCGCTTCAAAGGGCGCATTCGCGCCGTTCTTGAGGTGCGCCAGGATCGTCCAGTAGGCCTGGGGATTAAAGGCTTCGATTTCCTGTTCACGCTCCGTCACCAAGCGAAGGGCAACAGACTGCACACGGCCCGCCGATCGTGAACCAGGAAGTTTGCGCCACAGAACCGGCGAGAGCGTGAAGCCGCCCAGATAGTCCCGCGCGCGGCGCGCCAAATAGGCATCCACCAGCGGTGCGTCGATGGCGCGGGGGTTGTCCATCGCCTCAAGAACCGCGGCCTTGGTGATCGCGTTGAAAACGACGCGCTGTACCGGCTTGTCCTTCAGGACCTTCTTGTCCTTGAGGATTTGCAGCACGTGCCAAGAAATTGCTTCGCCTTCGCGATCGGGGTCAGTCGCGAGAATCACGCGGTCCGCTTCTTTCACACTGCGGGCGATCTCATTGATGGTCTTGGACTTGCCGCTATCGACCTGCCAGCGCATGGCAAAGTCCTGCTCGGGGTCCACAGAACCATCCTTGGAAGGAAGGTCGCGCACATGGCCCATCGAAGCGAGGACTTTGTACTGGCTACCGAGATATTTGTTGATGGTTTTCGCCTTGGCGGGCGATTCCACAATGACGAGGTCCATGAGCGGCTTTCAGAACGTCAAACCGGTGATCTGCCGGGAAGAGGGGAAAAGAGGGCACCGCCATACCTGAAGAGCCCTGGCTTGACCATGGGTGCCCATACCGGGTTCCCATCTCGGGCCCGTGCACTGGGTCGATGGCGACGGCTGGAACATGAGTATCCAACCCTCACTTGTCAAACCGCCTGCTCTTTTAGTCCGGATCGTGGTAGCTGCTCATTGACGTAGCGTGAGAATTAAGCCGTCAAAGAAAAACACGTCTAATTCGGCCGACATTGAAACCTCGTCGCGTAAAACCTTGTGCGCATTGCGCACAAAAACGCGCGAAAAACATGGTTTCTCATCCTGGCTCGGCGTCAAAAGAAACTATTAAAGATAGAAAATGCTCACAATAACAACTTGAACGGGCATTCATCACTTGTTATGCAGTTTAGGACTGTAGCGGCACCGCAATCAAACGTTTAGGTTGCAAGTCAGGAGGCTTGGGGTGAAGTCAGAAAAGACGTCCGATCAAGGGCCTACGGGCTCTGAGCACCTAACAGAGCTTACGTTTGAGGCACCTTCCATCCTGCCGTTTCCACTTCATGCCCGCAAGAATGCGCGAGTCGATGAGCTTGAAAGCGCTGACGTGGAAGAACCAACGGCAGCTGATGTGGCAAGCTACGTGTCTTCCATGCTCTCAACGCTGGAAAGCGTGGCCCATCGGCATGATCTGCGTGTTCTCAGCCTTATGCTGGCCATGGCACGCGAACAGGCAGACGACGATGCCAGGTCGGTGACCGACTCGACACATCGTTGAGAATACCTCAGGCAGTGACGGACGGATTCCAGGCAAACCGGTCGCCGGCATAACGCACCAGCCGATCGGTTAGTTCCATTTCCACCAGCCAGGCCCGAACCATCGCCGTCGGCAAACCTGTGGCGGCAATCAAATCGTCTGCTGAAACCGGACTGACACCCATGGCAGACGCAAGTGCCGCCTCGCCATCGTCTGGAACAGGGGGCACGTCCGCGGCTTGGTTTGGGTTTTCTGTCAGCTGACCTCTGGGCGAGCCAGTAGGCGCTGCCCAATCCAACTCTGTCTGGTGCAGCGTCACGCTTGGTTCCAACAACGGCTCGATTTCTTCCCTCACATCCTGCGCAGAACGCACAAGCGTGGCGCCATCGCGCAGCAATTGGTTGGGACCTTCCGAACGTGGGTCGAGCGGGAACCCCGGCACCGCCATCACAGCGCGGCCAAAATCCGCAGCTTGCCCGGCGGTGATGAGTGAGCCCGACCGACGGGCAGCCTCCACCACGACCAAGCCAAGCGACGAGCCGGCGACGAGGCGATTGCGGCGGGGAAAGTCCTGCGCGCGGGCGGTCCAGCCGAGCGGCATCTCCGAATAGACAGCGCCGCCTGCATCGACGATCTGTTTCAGCAAATCGGCGTGCTCGACAGGGTAGGGGCGGTCAATGCCACCGGCGAGGAATGCCGCCGTGCCGGTTGAGAGCGCACCTTGATGAGCGGCCGCATCAATACCGCGCGCCAGACCGGAATGAACGGCATAGCCTGCTTCACCGAGCGTCTGCGCCATGTCGGTTGCCAAGCGGCGGCCGGCAGCAGACGCATTGCGTGAGCCCACAATGGCAACGGCAGGGTCGGGCAGGCGCGCGGTCCCGCCTTCCAAAACGCAGAGCAGCGGTGGCGGTCGATCAACCTTGGCGAGATAGACCGGGTATCCCGGCTCGCCGGCCGCGACAAATCGGGCGCCCAGCTGGTCGGCCAGGTCCAACTCCTCGTGAATCGCCTCTGGATCAGCAGGCTTGATCGCTCGCCCGCGCCGCGCAGTCATGTCGGCAAGGCGATCTAACGCCGTCTCGGCGCTGCCATAGAGGTTGATAAGGTCGCGAAAGGTGGATGGTCCAATCCGCGGTGTGCGGATGAGGCGCAGCCAGGCAAAACGCTGCGCATCGTTGAGGGCCGGGCGGCTAGCCATCGCCTCCGGCTGGCGGTTCAGCGGACCCATCGTCGCCCTGGCTTTTGCTCTTTTGTCCGATCTTGCTTTCCTCACCCGTAATCAGCCGTTTGATGTTGGCGCGGTGCTTCCACCAGATCAGGAGCGCCATCAACGCCGTGACCTCGCCGACGGCGGCCGCACCCCAAAAACTGCCCTCCGGCAGCAAGAACGCTGCGAGCGGCACCACCACGGTTGCGGTCAGCGCTGCAAGCGAGGAGTAGCGCAGCGCAAAGGCCATGCCGAGCCAGACGAGGGCAAACAACAATGCATGGGGCCATGAGAGGCCGGCGACCACGCCAAGAAAGGTCGCAACACCCTTGCCGCCTTTGAATTTCAGCCAAACTGGATAGCAGTGGCCCACCAGAGCGCCGAGGCCCGCCAAGGCCGCCAACGCGGGCCCATAGAATGTGGCGGCAAGAAAAACGGCCGCAAATCCTTTGCCAGCATCAAACAGCAAGGTGGCAGCGGCGATGTCCTTGCGGCCGGTGCGCAGAACATTCGTGGCGCCGATGTTGCCCGACCCGATGTTGCGCACATCTCCCATGCCAGCCATCCGGGTGAGGATCAAACCGAACGGAATTGATCCCAACAGATAGCCAAACAGAAAGGCGAGGGCGAAGAACGGCGCGGAGGCGGCAAGATTGATGGGGTCAGGCATGCAGCGGCATCAAACAAAAGACGAGAAAGATGAAGTGACCGGATCGTACGGCGCGCGATCACGGATGGAAAGCCAGGCAAACTCTAGGCCAACACCAGAGCCCCATCATCATGTCGCTCGGCAATCAGCTTGCCATCGACAAACGTTGCCTGAAGACGGCCGGAAAAGCGCGCATCTTCAAACGGCGTGTTCTTTGAGCGCGATAGCAGCGCATGCCGGTCAAGAACCCAGGGCTCGTCGGGATCGAACAGAATAACATCGGCCGGCACGCCCGGTTTCAACGTTCCGGCCTTGAGTCCCAAAATGCTGGCCGGCACCGTGGATAGTTTGGCGATCAGATCCATCAGGCTGATATGACCGTTGTGGACCAGACGCAGCGCCGCCGGCAGCAGTGTTTCCAGCCCGACGGCACCGTCATGGGCCTCCGCAAAGGGGTGGCGCTTGCGTTCAACGTTCTGCGGATCGTGGTCGGAAACGATGACATCGATCGTGCCGTCGCGAACCCCTTCAATTAGTGCCTCGCGATCATCCTCGGTGCGTAATGGCGGCGACATCTTCAGGAAGCTCCGCCACATCCCAATGTCGATCTCATTGAGCGACAGATGGTTGACCGAAACACCAACGGTCATATCAACGCCTGCCGCTTTAGCCCGGCGAACCGTCTCAACGCTTTGTGCGCACGAAATCTGCGCGGCGTGATAGCGCCCGCCCGTCAGTCCTGCCAGACGAATGTCACGGTCGAGCATGATGAGTTCGGCCTCAACCGGAATGCCTGGCAAGCCGTAGCGCGTCGCTGTTTCGCCCTCATGCATCACGCCGCCGCCGCGAAGGTCCGGATCTTCAGGGTGATGGATTACGAGCGCACCGAAATCACGCGCATAGGTGAGGGCGTGCCGAAAGATCGAGGCCTTGGCCACCGGAAGGCGCCCGTTTGAGAACGCCACGGCACCGGCTTCTTTGAGAAGGCCAATCTCGGCCATCTCCTCGCCGTGCAGGCCCTTGGTCAGCGCGGCGATGGGATGAATGTGCACCACGGCGGTGTCGCGCGCACGGCGCATTAGAAAGTCAACGAGAGCCGCGTCATCGATCACGGGGTCGGTGTCGGGGAAGACGCCAAGGCTCGTGACACCGCCGGCGGCCGCCGCCTGACTTGCGGTGGCCAGCGTCTCCAAATGTTCTGCGCCCGGTTCACCGACCCGCACTTGCATGTCGACAAGGCCCGGGCAGGCGACCGCACCCTTGCCGTCGATGGAAAGGCAGCCGTCGGGCTCTGCTGAGGAGACTGCATCGGGACCGGCGGCGATGATCCGGCCATCCATCATCAGGATCGCGCCTTCGGCATCAAGCTTCCGCGATGGGTCGATCACCCGCACATTGCTGATCTTGATGGGTTGGATGGCCATGGCGGGCAGTCTCTAACTGGCAGGACGGGTCGCATCGGCATTGCTGCCGGGCAGATGGTGGGCAAGCGCGTCCAGAACCGCCATGCGTACGGCAACACCCATCTCCACCTGTTCGTTGATCACGCTCTGCGCGCTTTCGGCGACCTCAGGATCGATCTCCACGCCACGGTTCATCGGGCCAGGATGCATCACCAGCGCGTCGGGCTTAGCGTATGTCAGCTTTTCGGCATCAAGGCCGTAATAGCGGAAATATTCGCGCGTCGACGGAATGAACGAGGCGTGCATGCGCTCGCGTTGCAGACGCAGCATCATCACCACGTCGGCGCCATCAAGCGCCTTGCGCATGTCGGTGAAGACCTCGCAGCCAAGCCGATCGATAGCGGCCGGGATAAGGGTCGAAGGACCGCACAAGCGCACCTGGGCACCCATCGCGTTGAGAAGCAGAAGGTTGGACCTTGCGACGCGCGAGTGGAGAATGTCGCCGCATATGGCCACGACCAGTCCACGAAGCCGGCCCTTATGGCGGCGGATCGTCAGCGCATCGAGCAAGGCCTGCGTGGGGTGCTCATGCGCGCCGTCGCCAGCATTGACGACCGAACAGCTGACCTTGCGGGCCAGCAGATGCACGGCGCCGGCCGCGTGATGGCGCACGACAATGATGTCCGGACGCATGGCGTTCAGCGTCGCTGCCGTGTCGACCAGCGTTTCGCCCTTCTTCACCGACGAGGAGGCGACTGCCATGTTCATCACGTCGGCGCCCAGCCGTTTGCCGGCAAGCTCAAAGGAAGACTGTGTGCGGGTGGACGCTTCAAAGAACAGGTTGATCTGGGTTCTGCCGCGCAGCGTGCTTCGCTTTTTTTCAACCTGGCGGCTGATCTCGATGGCCTTTTCAGAAAGGTCCAGAAGTGCCTCGATATCCCAGGGCTGAAGCCCTTCGATGCCCAGCAAATGACGATGCCCAAAGCGCGGTGCACTTGGGTCTTCGGTGTCGTCGACGGCGGAAAGGCTCATGAACACGCGTCATAGCTGCGCCGTGCCTTTCGGGCAAGGTGAACGCTGGTCTTTAAACAGCAAACTTGTGGCCAACAAACTTCCGGACTCTACCACCTAGCCGGCCTACGACTTTCGGGTTAGAAGCGCGCCGACTCACACTGCCATCAGGCACGGCTTTCCCGGGGGAACCTCATGACCGCTATTGTAGACATTCACGCCCGTCAGATCTTTGACAGTCGCGGCAATCCGACCGTCGAGGTCGATGTCGAGCTGGAAGACGGGTCCTTCGGCCGCGCTGCTGTGCCCTCGGGCGCTTCCACTGGCGCTCATGAAGCCGTTGAGATGCGTGATGGCGGCGATGCCTACAAGGGCAAGGGCGTCACCAAGGCGGTCGACCATGTGAACGTTGATATCGCGGAAGAAATCCTTGGCTACGATGCCGAAGATCAGGTCGACGTCGATACCATGATGATCGAGTTGGACGGCACGCCGAACAAGGCGCGCCTGGGTGCCAACGCTATTCTTGGTGTTTCCATGGCCGTCGCCAAAGCCGCAGCCGAAGCGAGTAGCCTGCCGCTCTACCGATATGTTGGCGGTCCGTCAGCTCGCACGCTCCCGGTTCCGATGATGAACATCGTGAATGGTGGCGAACATGCCGACAACCCGATCGACTTCCAGGAATTCATGATCATGCCGGTTGGGGCAGAGTCGCTTTCCCACGCGGTTCGCGTCGGCACGGAGATCTTTCACACGCTGAAAAAAGCGCTGTCGGAAGCCGGACAAAACACCAATGTCGGCGATGAGGGCGGCTTCGCGCCGGACCTGGATACGAAGGGTGCGCTGGGCTTTGTGATGAAAGCCATTGAGACAGCCGGTTACAAGCCGGGTGATGATGTGATGTTGGCGCTCGACGTCGCCTCCACCGAGTTCTTCGACAACGGCACCTACAATATGAAAGGCGAGGGGAAGACCCTCTCGCCGGGCGATATGGTCGACTTCTTGGCCGACCTTACCGCCAATTACCCCATCATCTCCATTGAAGACGGCATGGCCGAAGACGATTGGGATGGCTGGAAAGCACTGACTGACCGGATCGGAGACAAGGTGCAACTGGTGGGCGATGATCTGTTCGTCACCAACTCGGCACGTCTGTCGCAAGGGATTACCAAAGGCTCGGCCAACTCCATCCTGGTGAAGGTCAACCAGATCGGCACGCTCACCGAAACGCTGGAAGCCGTCGATATGGCGCACCGCGCGAGCTTCACCGCCGTGATGTCGCACCGCTCGGGCGAAACCGAAGACGCGACCATCGCCGACTTGGCCGTTGCGACCAATTGCGGGCAGATCAAGACCGGCTCGCTCGCACGCTCTGACCGGCTGGCCAAATACAACCAGCTCATCCGCATTGAAGAGCAGCTGGGCACGGCCGCGCTCTATCACGGCCGCAAGGTGGTGAAGGGCTAAAAACGCATCAGGTCAATCACTTAGAGGCCTGGAAAAGCCCGCCTTCGCCTATCGGTGTCGGCGGGTTTTTCATTTCAAGCGCCAAAAAAACAGCGCGATCAGCTTTCCTTAACCATCCCCCTTAAATGGCCACTAACGCTGGTATGATGAACTATCGCCATCTCCAACGTTCGAGCCCCTCTATGCTCACCCGACACAAGCCGCGCTCCCGCAGATCGCTCTACGTCTTCCGCGCGGTCATTCTCCTGTTCGGCGTCTATCTTGCATACCACGCCTTCCATGGCGACCATGGTCTGTTGGCCCATGCCGAGGTCCAGGAGCGGGTGACCACCCTGGAAACAGAACTTGTCGAGCTTACCGAGCGGCGCGAGCATCTCATGGACCGCGTTGAGGCTATGGGCGGCGATGATCTTGACGGCGACCTTATTGATCAGCACGCTCGTCAAATGCTTGGTTTGATCGGCACCGGCGAGCGAATTTTGCGCCCGTAAACTACCAGCTTTCAACGCATGATTTCGCTGCAGTGCAACAATTTAACTCAAAAGCAGTTAACTACATAAAAAACACTGATATTATTGGATAATATCCTACTTTGGTCAAAACTGTTTTGACCTTCCTTTCACGTCGGAAACGGTCTACATGTTCCTAAAGACTGGCGTCGGTCGGGGGACTGTTTCGGCGGCGGTCGCATAAGATTATCGCGCTTGAGGAAACCCGGAGGACCGTCAATGGCCCGAGCAGCCAGTCCTGCATCGAAATCGCCTTCCAAAACATCGAGAAAAACAACATCCCGGCGGGCGTCGAAAGCCGCCCCGGCGGTTGCGGACTTTTCGCAGGACCAGGAATTGCTCGCCTATCGCGAGATGCTTCTGATCCGCCGGTTTGAAGAAAAAGCCGGCCAACTCTACGGCATGGGCCTCATCGGCGGCTTCTGCCACCTCTATATCGGTCAGGAAGCTGTCGTGGTCGGCATGCAGATGGCCATGGAGGAGGGTGACCAGGTCATCACCGGTTACCGCGATCACGGCCATATGCTGGCCACTGGCATGGAAAGCCGCGGCGTGATGGCCGAGCTTACCGGTCGCAGCGGCGGGTACTCCCGCGGCAAGGGCGGCTCCATGCATATGTTCTCCCGTGAGAAACACTTCTATGGCGGCCACGGCATCGTCGGCGCGCAGGTTTCGCTTGGCACTGGTCTTGGATTTTCCAACCGCTACCGCGAAAACGGCAATGTTTCTGTGACCTACTTCGGCGACGGATCAGCCAACCAGGGCCAGGTCTATGAGAGCTTCAACATGGCCAAGCTCTGGAGCCTTCCGGTCGTCTACATCATCGAAAACAACAAATACGCGATGGGTACCTCGATCGAACGGTCTTCATCGACCACCGATCTGTCCCAGCGCGGCATTTCCTTCGGCATCCCAGGCGAGCAGGTGGACGGCATGGACGTCCGCGCCGTTTACGCCGCTGGCGAGAAGGCGCTGGAGCATGCACGCTCCGGCAAAGGCCCCTACATTCTGGAGATGCTGACCTACCGCTATCGCGGGCATTCCATGTCCGACCCGGCGAAATATCGCTCCAAGGACGAGGTTCAGAAGATGCGCGCTGAGCACGACCCGATCGAGCAGGTCAAACAGCGCTTGATGGACAAAGGCTGGGCCAGCGAAGATGATCTGAAGGGCGTCGACAAGGATGTCCGGGCCATCGTCACGGATGCGGCCGAGTTCGCGCAAAGCGATCCTGAGCCCGATCCGTCAGAACTTTTCACCGACATCACGCTTTAAGGAGGGGGTACCATGCCAATCGATATTCTCATGCCGGCCCTCTCCCCGACGATGGAAGAGGGCAATCTTGCCAAATGGATGGTCAAGGAAGGCGACAGCGTTTCCTCTGGCGACGTTTTGGCTGAAATTGAAACCGACAAGGCGACCATGGAAGTGGAAGCCGTGGATGAAGGCACGGTCGGCAAGATCGTGATCGCCGAAGGCACCGAAAATGTGAAGGTCAACGAGGTGATCGCCGTGCTGCTTGAGGACGGTGAGGACGCTGGCGCCATCGGCTCAGCGCCTGCGGCCGCGCCGGCTCCAGCAGCCGAGGCACCGGCCGCGCCAGCAGAGGCACCTGCACCTGCTGCTGTGCCCGCAGCACCAGTTGCTGTCGTTGCCGCAGCTGATCCTGACATCCCCGCTGGCACCGAAATGGTACAGACCACGGTGCGCGAAGCACTGCGTGATGCGATGGCCGAAGAAATGCGCCGCGACGCAGATGTCTTCGTCATGGGCGAGGAAGTTGCCGAGTATCAAGGTGCCTACAAGGTTACCCAGAACCTGCTCCAGGAGTTTGGCGCCAAGCGTGTCATCGACACGCCGATCACCGAGCATGGGTTTGCCGGCGTGGGTGTGGGTGCAGCACTGACCGGGCTCCGACCCATCGTTGAGTTCATGACGTTCAACTTCGCCATGCAGGCGATTGACCAGATCATCAACTCAGCGGCCAAGACGCTTTACATGTCCGGTGGCCAGCTTGGCGCGCCCATCGTGTTCCGTGGGCCGAATGGCGCAGCAGCACGCGTGGCTGCCCAGCACAGCCAGGACTATGCCGCCTGGTACAGCCATATTCCTGGTCTCAAGGTCATCCAGCCATACACGGCGTCAGACACTAAGGGCCTCTAGAAGGCAGCCATACGCGACCCCAAC
>ERZ1740060.450-NODE-450-length-23356-cov-8.171366_pt1 | contig 23356 bp, 19 predicted proteins | sample MGYA00581743_ERZ1740060 | MGnify/ENA primary metagenome ERZ1740060 (study PRJEB43018, sample SAMN04849235) | marine metagenome | isolation source: floating plastic debris | place: Pacific Ocean | collected 2008-08-27 | study: EMG produced TPA metagenomics assembly...
ACAGGGCCATATTCCTGGAGCCTACCACCTCGATCTCAACCGAGATTTATCCAGCCCGGTCCAAACCCATGGGGGACGTCATCCTTTGCCTGACATTGAAACTTTGGCCGCTAAGTTAGGACATTGTGGCATTGAATCTCAAAAATCAACTCCTGTCGTGATTTACGACGATTTTCGGGGGGCCTTTGCGGCGCGGTGCTGGTGGCTATTACGCTACTACGGCCATGAATCGGTTGCAGTTTTGGAGGGCGGTATTTCAGCTTGGACCCAAGCGGGACAACCCCTGTCAGCGGAAGTACCCAAGGCAAAAACGGCAACCTTTAGTCCTCAACTCCAGGCGGGTTGGATTTTGGACTATGAACAGATTCGGGAGCAACAGGCCAAAGGGCAGGGGCTACTGGTTGACGCGCGATCGCCCGAACGCTTTCGAGGCGAGCAAGAACCGATTGACCCGATTGCGGGGTCAATTCCGGGGGCGGTGAATTACTTTTGGCAGAACCTTGTGGATGAGCAAGGACAATTCCTGCCTGTAGCGGCTCTGCAGAGCTATTGGTCAGCAATTCCCGCCGACAAAGAACCCGTCATGTACTGTGGCTCAGGCGTCACTGCCTGCGTCAACTTGCTGTCGCGGGCAGCAGCCGGTTATGCCATGGCCCCACTGTATGTGGGAGGCTGGAGTGACTGGTGCTCTTACTTGACTGAGGCTTGAGTAGACCGCCCCTAAGCCCCGGCAACAGCCAGTTCCTCAACGGGAAGCTCAAGACAATATCCTGCGCCATACACGGTCTTAATGAACTTCGGGTGGCGAGGATCCGGCTCTAGCTTGGTACGCAGATGGCGCACATGCACCCGAATGGTCTCAATATCGTCATTCGGATCGTAGCCCCACACCTCTTTCAGAATTTCGCTGGGGGAAACCGTCTGACCATGACGCTGCAACAGGCAATGAAGCAGCTCAAATTCTAAGTGCGTCAGCTTCACTGTGCCGTCAAACCAAACCGCCTCAAACCGCTCAGGCACCAACGTCAAAGGACCATAGCTCAAAATCTCACTGTGCTTAGCCGCCTGGGGAATGCGATCAGTGCGCCGTAACAAAGCCCTGACCCGAGCCAACATTTCTTCTAGCTCAAAAGGCTTAGTCAGATAGTCATCGGCCCCAGCATTAAAGCCGTCGACCTTGTCTTGGGTCTGCCCCAAAGCAGTCAACATCAGTACCGGGATATCAGCCGTACGGCTATCGCGACGAATTCGCTGGCACACCGTCAGGCCATCGACCCTCGGCAGCATCAGATCCAGCATGATCAAGTCAGGCAACAACTGTACGGCAAGGGCTTGACCCTTGACACCGTCACCCGCCTGACTCACGTCATAGCCAGCCATCTCTAAGTTAACTGCGACCAGCTCTGCAATAGAGGGGTCATCATCGATTACCAATATACGAGGCATCATTAAAAAAGGTGTAGAAACGCTATTCTGACTAAGCTATGAATTACGAAAGCAGATTAATGTTGCTGAGATCGTTAACGATGACGACCCAAGTATAAGCTTTATATCTAATTATTTCAGCAGCTCTTCAACTTTTCTGAGTTCTTAAATTTTTCTTTCGGTTCAAAACGGTCTGAGAAGCTTCAATTGTGCTGTCACTCGTCAACTTGATTTCTAGTTCCATCACGGTCAACGGGGTTTGCAGCACGGAATCTAGATTCAACTTGATGGAGTCGATTCCCTGTTCAACCCAAAATCTTGCAAGTTCAGGGTCGTACGGGGCACTTGGCCACAGATGCTGATTTTGCGCCCCTTGGCTTTTGCCGTTGCGATCGCCTCAGCCACCCTTGTTTCTGGGCACCTACTTTCCATGCGCTAATCCATAACTCTAGTTAGGGCCGAAATAACGATGCCAATCGGTAGGGTTAGCTTAACCACAACTCAGAAATTGCATGAATTCCTTTGTCCCGAAGCATGTCATCAACCGTATTGCCCATAACGGATCTACTCTTTGCAGATGCAATTGGGGTCGCAGTTGGGGGCTGATCGCCCTTTTATTAGTCGCTTGTGCCCCCAGTCGTATGGAACAGTGCGGACAACTCGGAGAAGCGACCCGCACCGTAATGGATTCCGTAATGGCAGTTCACCAAGATCAAATTGGCAAAAATGCCTACGATGCTGAATACGAGCGGCGGCAAGCGGAAGCTTGGGCCCAGGGTAGCCAAACGATTCAGGCTGTGACCGTTTCAGACCAACGTCTGCAAACGATTCAAGCCGATTTGGCCAAAGCCTACGAATACGCCGGTACCGTCACCCGTCAAGGGGCTGATCTCATTCCCGAGAATGGCTACATGACCGCTGATCTTGAGGCCACCCATAATGCTTACCAACAACAAGCCCAGGAACCGATTGCCAAAGCGGTCGATGCGCTCAATCGCTACTGCATTGGCGGTTCTTAAGGCCCGGTGATGTTTTAAATGTTGAGACAAAAGCGGCTTTCGCTACGATAGCTGAGCAGCCCCATTTAAGCACTTCCACGCTTTGGCATTCTCTCCTCTTCCTAGTGCCCTATACATTGTTGGCACTCCCATTGGCAACTTGGGAGACATCACCTTCCGTGCCATCGAAACCTTAAAAGCCGTTGATTTGATCGCGGCGGAAGATACCCGCCGTACAGGACGGCTGCTGCAACATTTCGAGATTGCCACACCTCAAACCAGTTACCATGCCCATAACTGGCGCAAACGTCTACCGACTCTGTTAGCCCATCTAGAAACTGGTCAGAGCCTGGCTTTGGTCAGCGATGCTGGTATGCCAGGTATTTCTGATCCGGGCTTTGAGCTGGTAGAAGCCTGTGCCGACCAATTTATTGTGGTACCCATCCCAGGGGTCACGGCAGCAGTAACAGCCCTATGTGCTTCAGGGTTGGCCCCTCAACCATTTACCTTTGAAGGCTTCCTGCCCCCTAAAGGTCGTCTTCGCAAAACGCTGTTAGAGGCTCTGGCCCAAGAACATCGGACTATGGTGCTTTACGAATCACCCCACCGTCTGTTGAAAACGCTAGAGGATTTGGCGATCGCTTTGGAGCCGGAACGGAGAGTGGCGATCGCCCGAGAACTCACCAAGCAATACGAGGAAATCTGGCGGGGCAGTCTTGCCGAGGCAATGGCCCACTATCAAGACAAAGCCCCTAGAGGGGAGTTCACCTTGGTCATTGCTGGTTCCATTTCAGTACAAGAAGAATCGCCACCATCCGAGATAGACCTCAAACAACGATTGCAAGAATTGTTGGAGTCAGGTTTATCTCGATCCCAAGCCAGTCGGCAGTTGGCCCAGGAAACGCGTCAACCCCGGCGCGATCTCTATCAGCTAGCACTCACCTTACCTGAGCTAACGTTGCCTAAAGATAAACCTTAAACAGCCCCTGCAGTCTTTAGACTGCAGGGGCTGAAAAATTGAGCTTACGCGAATTTCTAGACCTTAACCGCCCAAAGCTTCGGCACCACCCACGACCTCTAGAATCTCCTGGGTAATGGCTGCCTGACGAGCCTTGTTGTAATCCAGGGTCAGACTTTTAACCAACTGATTGGCGTTATCGCTGGCATTATTCATGGCTGTCATTCTAGCCGCCAGCTCACTCGCTGCCGACTCTTGCAGCGACCGCAGAATCTGGTTATTTAAGTAGAGGGGCAGCAAGGCATCCAAGATTTGGACTGGGTCCTGCTCAAAGATCATGTCCTGGGGCAGCGACTGCTCTCCACGGGTGACTTTTTCTCGCTCTACGGCAAATTGCCCTCCCCGAGTAATCAGGCGGAAAATCTCATCGTCCTGGGCCTCTAACCCTTGAGGATCAAGGGGCAGAAGGGTTTGAACAACGGGACGAGAACTCACCAAGGATACAAACTTGGTGTAGACAACCTCTACTCTGTCCACTGTTCCAGATAGGAACAAAGATAGGAGCTGATCCGAAATCCGTGAAGATTCCTCAGCGGTGGGAATTTGCTCTAAGCCAATGAAGGACTCACTAATAGGTTGACTACGACGTTTGAAGTACTGCGACGCCTTACGACCTACAAGCACATAGTTGTAGCCAATGCCGGAAGCCTTAAGTTCCTTGGCTCGGTTCTCGGCGCGACGAATAACGTTGGAGTTGTAGCCGCCACAAAGACCGCGATCGCCTGAAATCACGAGCAACCCGACGCTCTTAACGTCTCGCTTTTGCAGCAGAGGTAAATCTACGTCTTCAAACCGCAGGCGGGTTTGCAAACCATGCAGAACCTGAGCCAGACGGTCAGCAAAGGGACGTGTTGCAGTAACTTGCTCTTGGGCACGGCGAACCTTGGCAGCGGCCACCAGTCGCATCGCCTCTGTAATTTTGCGTGTGTTTTTAACCGATTTAATGCGATCACGAATCGCTTTCAGGTTAGCCATTATCTCTTTCTCACCTTACTGGCAGTGCGGTAGGCAGCCCGTTGAGCTGCCTACCGCAAATTACATTGGCTGTTATGCAGCCGCCATGAACGTTTGCTTAGCTTCCTGAATACCGGCCTTCAGGATTTCAAGAACCTCATCCGTAAGTTTCTTCTCGGACTTAATCAGTTCAGCATATTTAGGCTTACTGGTCCGCAAATACTCACGTAATGCCAGGGCAAAGTCAACGACCTTGTCGGTGGGGACATCATCCATATACCCTTTGGTACCCGCGAAGATAACTGCAATTTGCTCTTCCACAGGTAAAGGAGAATATTGAGCCTGCTTCAGCAGTTCCCGCAGTCTGGCACCACGAGCTAGCTGGTCCTGGGTTGACTGGTCCAAATCAGAGGCAAACTGGGCAAACGCTTGAAGTTCATCAAACTGAGCCAAGTCCAGCTTCAGCGTACCAGCCACCTTTTTCATGGCCTTAATCTGAGCAGCACCGCCAACTCGGGACACTGAAATACCCGCATTAATTGCCGGGCGCAAACCTGAGTTGAATAAGTCAGAAGACAGGAAGATCTGACCATCGGTAATCGAAATAACGTTGGTGGGAATGTAGGCCGAGACGTCACCCGCTTGGGTTTCGATGATCGGCAAAGCCGTCATGCTGCCTTCACCCATTTCAGGACTGAGCTTAGCGGCGCGCTCCAGAAGGCGAGAGTGGAGATAGAACACATCCCCAGGGTAGGCTTCACGACCGGGCGGACGACGGAGGAGCAAGGACATTTGGCGATAAGCCTGAGCTTGCTTAGACAGGTCATCGTAAATCACCAGGGTGTGCTTGCCTTTGTACATAAAGTACTCAGCTAACGCCGCACCGGTATAAGGCGCTAAGTACTGCAGCGGAGCAGGATCGTTAGCATTAGCGGCAACCACAATCGTGTAATCAAGGGCGCCGCGCTCTTCCAAGACGTTAACGATTTGAGCGACTGAAGAAGCCTTTTGGCCAACGGCGACATAGACACAAACCACATCCTCTGACTTCTGGTTGAGGATAGTGTCGATAGCGATCGCCGTTTTACCGGTTTGGCGGTCACCAATAATCAACTCGCGCTGACCACGACCGACCGGAATCATGGCGTCAATTGCCGTAATCCCTGTTTGCATAGGTTCGTAAACCGACTTGCGCTGAATAATTCCAGGGGCCGGAGACTCAATTAGACGGGTCTCACTAGCGGCAACTTCTCCTTTGCCATCTACGGGACGGGCCAACGCATCGACCACGCGACCCAACATCGCATCACCCACCGGAATAGATGCAATCTTGCCAGTGGCGGTAACAGAACTACCTTCTTGAATTTTGCGGCCCGCACCCATCAATACGGCACCTACATTATCTTCTTCGAGGTTGAGGGCAATCCCAATGGTGCCATCCTCAAACTCCAGCAGTTCGCCTGACATCGCTTTCTCCAGGCCGTAGATCCGGGCAATCCCGTCCCCGACTTGAAGAACGGTGCCCACGTTGGACACCTGGACTGACTGGTCATACTGCTCAATCTGCTGCCGAATGATGCTGCTAATTTCGTCAGGTCTGATGCTTACCATGGGAATCGCTCTAATGAACCTACAATGGACGACAGAAAATCGAAATCAAACTTTCAGAACGGATGAAAAGGACAACGTCAAGCTGCTGCCAACTGCATCCCTAAACGGCGGAGTTGCCCCCTGAGACTCGCGTCAACAATCTGAGAACCCACCTGAATAATCACGCCACCTAATAATTCGGCATCGACTGTGATGGACAAATCAACCTGATTTGCGCCCGTCATGGCCACGACTTGATTACGCAAAGATGTTTGCTGGTCGTCAGAAAGCGCCACTGCCGCAGTGACTTCCGCTAAAACTGCGTTATTCAACTCCCTCAACAAGGACTGATAGGCTGCCAAGACGGCGGCCAAAAAGATAACTCGCCCCTTGTCCACCAACAGTTTCAAGAAGTTGACAAACAGAGGATGAAATTCACTGCCGACCTGCTGCAAGACGCCCTTCTTAGGCTCAGGTCCCATTAATGGATTAGCCAAAAACTGCTGTAAATCGTCTGCAGAAGACATTAGTTCAAGCAGAGCAGCGGCATCCTGGCCAAAACGATCGGTCAACGATTGGGCTTTAGCCAATGTCATCAAGGCCTGAGCATAGGGCTCAGCAATCTCCGAAGCGATCGTGCTACTACTCACAATTACCCTCCCAACATCGCGATGCTCTTATCAATCAGGCGGTTTTGAATGTCATCATTCAACCGCTCAGGCAAACGTGCTTGAACATCTGCCAAGGCCATTTCAACCACGCTTTGACGCAGCTCACGCACAACTCGGTCTTGCTGAGAAGAGAGATCCTGAGCTGCCGATGCCTTCATCCGCTCAATGTCTGCTGCCGCCTGATCAAGGATGGCCTGATGTGCTTTCTCAGCATTATCTTGGGCCTGCTTCAAAATGCTTTCGGCTTCTGTCTTAGCCAGAGCTAGCTTTTGCTGCTGCTCTGCCAAGGCTGCCTTGGCCTCGCTCTGCCGACCCTCTGCATCCTTAATAGCATCTTCAATATTACTTCGACGGCCTTCCAGAGTACTGCCCAAAAACTTACTGCCGAAATAAACCAGAATGCCAATAACGATAGAGAGGTTGATTAAATTTGCTTCTAGCACATCAAAGTGAAAGCCAAATCCACCCTCCTCTGTGGCCAGAAACCAAAGCGTTGCCATAACACCTTCCTTCGAATCAGTAAACGGAATATTGAATGCAACCTATGCACTTCTAGAACTTACGCAGCAGTGCTTAAAAGTTTGTCCAGCAAACTCTGACTCAAAGAACTGACTTGCTGTTCTAAAGCAGACAAAGCAGACTGCTTCTGAGCATCCAGCTCACGCTGGGCTTCTTCTCTCTGAGATTGAGCCACCTGCTGAGCTTCAGCCATTTGTTGGGCTGAAATTTTCTGCGCCTCCTCCTGTGCAGCCACAACGGTTTGCTGGGCTTCACGACGCGTTTCTGCAAGCTCCTGCTCGTACTGAGTTGCCAGCGCCTCCGCTTGAGCGAGTCGCTCTTTAGCAGTGGTACTGGTCTTTAGAATGTAGTCACTGCGTTCATCTAAAGCCTTGCCCAACGGCTTGTAAAAGACCGCGTTCAAGACCGCCGCAAAAATCACAAACTGAATGGCCATCAATGGCAACGTGCCATCAAAGTCAAACAAGCCTCCGGCTTCTTCGGCCAATAAGAAAGTCCAGCTCATCACATCTCCGCCCTAGGTCAACGCACCAGCGTGCGTACAAAATTTGAGAATCAAATCAACTCGGACGTTGAAGGAATCAGGCAAAACCTGACTCCTCAACATCCATCGTCCTAGTGCCTAGCTAAAGGGGTTAGCGAACAGCAACACCAAAGAAACCACCAAACCATAGATGGTTAGAGATTCCATGAAAGCCAGGGTCAGCAGCAAGGTGCCGCGAATCTTGCCTTCAGCTTCGGGCTGACGAGCAATACCAGCAACAGCTTGACCAGACGCATTACCTTGACCAATACCAGGGCCAATAGCGGCCAAACCTACAGCCAAAGCAGCAGCTACAACAGAAGCACTAGCAACAATCGGATCCATGGGTCTTTTACCTCAAGTAAAAACTGTGAATGTTAGTGAAACTCATCAATGGGAATTGCGCTTCCCCGAGATAGCTTCTAAACCTCAGTTGAGCTACGGAGCAATATCCATTAGCCAACAACTTTCCAACTGGACGATCCTCAACAGATCATCCATGCTCTTCTGCACCATGCCCTTCCATCGACTCAGCAATGTAAGCAGCAGACAAGGTTGCAAACACGAGTGCCTGAATTGCACTGGTAAATAGTCCCAGCAGCATAACTGGCAAGGGGACAAATAAAGGAACCAGTAACACCAGCACCGCAACCACTAACTCATCAGCCAAGATATTTCCAAAAAGACGGAAACTCAGGGATAAGGGCTTGGTGAAATCTTCCAAAATATTGATCGGCAGCATTACCGGCGTAGGTTCAATGTACTTCGCAAAGTAACCAATCCCACGCTTCCGAAGACCTGCATAAAAGTAGGCCAACGAAGTTAGCAATGCCAATGCAACTGTCGTATTAATGTCATTGGTCGGAGCGGCTAACTCACCTGCAGGCAGATGTATCAGCTTCCAAGGAACTAAAGCACCGCCCCAGTTGGAGACAAAAATGAACAGAAATAAGGTGCCGATATAAGGCACCCAAGGACGATACTCCTTTTCGCCGATCTGGTTTTTAGCCAGGTCACGAATAAACTCCAGGGCGTATTCCATCAGGTTCTGAAGTCCAGAGGGAATACGCTCAACATTGCGTGTCGCCAAAAGAGAGACGACGATTATCGCTCCCATTACTATCCAAGACGTAATGAAAACTTGACCATGAAGCCTTGTACCGCCCAATTCCCAATACAGGTGCTTCCCAACTTCAAGTTCGGCAAGTATGGGCGATAGCAGCACTGGAATCGAGTTCAACATCTCTATCTAGTTTTAAGGTTTGAGTGAAAAGCAACCAAAAAAACAGTGCTAAACTTTCAAAACCGAAAGTACAAGCAAGTTCAATCGCTCAGAAAGGCGCTCCAGTAGGTGTGACCGACAAGGGCAAGCTTGTGGGTCAAGAATCCGAAAAATACAGGCAAAAAGTCAATTTGTTCTAGCTTTAAGGCAACCAAAAAAACTAAGGCTACCAGAGCTAAGCGTCCGCCCGAAGCATCTCTAGACTCAACACCAATTTGAGCAACGCTCCTAGACAGCATCCTTAAGTAGGCAAGACCGGCCAGAGAACCGACTCCATAGCTTAAAGCTGTCATCAGGGAGAACTTCAGCCAAATACCTAAACAAGCAACTATCGATATCACTGCAGCAACTAATAAAAGTTGACCTTGAAATCGGTAGTACCCGTCCATCGGACTTTCTGAAGGAGATGACGATGTTGAGTGCGTATCAACATCTTGGCTCTCTTTATTAGAGATAGTCTCCACTCAAACTGCCTGAATAAGTACCGACATCAGTTGCTAGGAATGGTCCTCAATGGGAGCCATTGCTTAAGCCGAGGTCAATCATATCACGGTAACAAACGTTAATTATTTGGCTTTTCAGTCAGGTTCTAGATTCTTTTGGCCGTGCTTTCTGAGAACGCCTTAAAGGGTAGGGATCATCCAGAAATAGCCCGGTTTAGCCTTCTAACGTTTGATTTGACCATCAAAGTTGTGTGATTGGAAGCAACTTACAACGGAGATGTTAATCGTCGGGGGTAAGGATCACCAGTTGGCGGCGTTGCAAAGACTTGACTCCGTCTAGGTCTAAGTTCGTTGCAGCTATACAGTCCGCGACGGTTACTACTTCTGACTGTTGTTCGCAGTATTCCAAGAAGGCATGTTCTGTCTCCGTTAATTCCAGGGGTTGATAGTTGCAGTCGAGAATAGAGCGACTTGGCCAGCCATGCATACAGGGGTTGCGGTCAGGGGAGGCTTGGCGTAGCGCCTGATCAGACCAATCCACTGGGGAAAAAGGTGGTTTGGCCAGGAAAAACTCGTAATGGGTGATTTCGGGGTCTAAGACTTCTATAAGGCGATAGCGCTGACGAGGAGAGAGCGTGGCCGTACGCTCCATCAAGTCTGGAATTTGGCCAATTAACCGTTCTAGATCCCAATAGTTCGAATTTGAAAAGTTGAGAAAGTCTAGTCCACTCGCATCAATTAGCTCAAACAAGGTGTCAACGGTATAGTCAACTTCCTGGGGATGAACGTACATATCAGCAAAGCTGGCGTCTCTTTGGTTTTCCCAAGCCCAGCGCTTTTCTTCCCGAAGACGGAGGCGGTTGTCTTCGGGTAAGTGGGCAAAGAGTTGGCGGCCAACTTGAACCCCATCGGTATAGTCGCCTTTGCGATCGCCCTGCAATAGAGCAATCGCCTCTTGCATCAGGCTAATTTCCCAACGACCCAGAGCTGCATATACAAAGATATGAATGATACCGCCAGGGGCCAACTTACTGGCCAGCTTCTGTAAACCCCGAATCGAGTCAGGCATATGGTGCAGCACACCCACACAGTTAATCCAGTCGAAGGTGCCTGGGAGCTGATCAACGTCGTAAATACTCAAAGGTTGGAACGTGGCGTTACTTGCACCGGACCGCTGGCATCGTTCTCGGGCAACCTCAATGGCGCGATCGCTAAGATCAATTGCAGTAATGTCAGCTTCAGGATTCAGGTGCGCAATATACTCTGTACCCACTCCCGTCCCACAGCCCGCATCTAGAACTCGTACCGATTGAGTAGTCGGCTTACGACCTGCGCAGAAGGCATAGGCCGCTGTCCAATGCCATCGCCAGTTATATCCGGGTGGTGGCTCGTCTAATAAGGGCTCTGGCGGAAAGGGATAGGTGTTGTAGAGTTTGGCAACGGCAGCACTAACAGCTTGAGAAGAAGTCATCTATATATAGATAATAGATACGCAGAGAATCTACTTTAATCGCTCATGGGAGCAGTACAGCGACAAGTCCAAACCTAGACCTTTAAGGACTCAGAATCGATACATAAGTTCATATTCTCCTGCGATCGCAACGCTCTTTTAAGGTGTGAAGCCAGGATTAGAGGGATTTAAATTACACAGTTTTTAACAAAGCGTTGTTCATTGACTGAATCGTTTTAATCTGAGGTTTAGCTGTAGTCTCCTGAGTAAGGAAGGCGAGCGTGTTTTTGAGTTAGTTCACCAGCAGCGTAGATTCATTCAGGTCATTGGGCCGGTTGTCTTTACTGAAAGCGAATTACTGGTGAAACTTTATTGCACAACGTGATGAAGATAGGGAGCGGTTGAGAAAAGCATGAGTCTAAAAGCCAGCGGTGGAAGTAGTGTGGTGCAGCCCCAGCTCTATCAAACGCTACCTGTTGCAACTATTTCCCAAGCCGAACAGCAAGATCGCTATATCGATCGAGGTGAGTTAAGCGAGCTCTCTAGCTTTTTTAGCTCGGGGGCAAAGCGCATTGCGATTTCAGAGGCACTCACTCGTTACTCTGAGCTGATTGTCTCTCAAGCTGCGAACCGAATTTTTGTCGGCGGTTCTCCCTTGGCATACTTAGAACGCCCGCCAGTAGACGAGTCAGCCATGGAGATGACTCGGGCCGGTACTGTTCTCAATGAGCAAGAGGCGGCAAAGCTCGGCACGGCGACCTATGTGGAAGACAAAAGTGGTAGTAGCGGCAGTCTTTTTTCAGGATTAGGTTCCCTCTTCAGCGTATCTGCGCCTTCTGGACCCATTCCACCAGGCTTTCGGCCTATTAACGTTTCCCGTTACGGCCCCAGCAATATGCAAAAGTCGCTGCGGGATATGAGTTGGTTCCTGCGCTACATCACCTATGCGATCGTTGCCGGAGACCCTAACATTCTCTCCGTCAATATCCGTGGCCTTAGAGAAATCATTGAGAATGCCTGTTCCTCGGCAGCAACAATTGTTGCGCTTCAGACCATGCGGCAGGCATCGCTTCGCTACTTCAAAGCAGACCAAGAAGCGCAAGACATCGTCACTCAGTACTTTGATGTAGCACTGAGCGAGTTTAAGGCACCCACCCCCTCAAATAAATTGCGGCAGCGTCCTTCTGCTGATCTTCAAGGGTTGCAGCTCCCCCAAATCTACTTCAATGCCTCAGAGCGTCGGCCCAAATACGCCATGAAGCCGGGGCTTTCAGCCCTAGAGAAAAAAGCCGTTGTCAAAGCTGCTTACAGGCAGGTTTTTGAGCGGGATATCACTCGAGCCTACTCACTTAGCCTGTCTGACCTGGAATCCAAGGTCACCAACGGCGAAATTTCAATGAAGGAATTCATTCGCCGTCTCTGTAAGTCCCCGCTATATCGCAAGAATTTCTTTGAGCCTTATATCAATAGCCGAGCTTTAGAGCTAGCCTTCCGCCATATTCTCGGTAGAGCCCCCAGCTCTCGTGAAGAGGTACAGAAATACTTCTCAACTGTTTCGGAGGGTGGCTTAGCAGCTCTAGTAGATGCCCTGGGTGATTCAAACGAGTACAGCGATTACTTCGGCGAAGAAACGGTTCCTTATCTACGAGGTTTCGGCCAAGAAGCCCAGGAGTGCCGCAATTGGGGTCCACAGTTCGACCTCTTTAATTACAGTGCGCCCTTCCGCAAGGTGCCTCAGTTGATCACGTTGTTTGCAGCCTATGATCGCCCTCTTCCCGATCAGCACCCCTATGGCTCCGGCAACGATCCGCTTGAGATTCAATTTGGGGCAATTTTCCCCAAAGAAACTCGCAATCCAAGCAACAGTCCGGCGTTCTTTAACAAAGACACCCGTCGCATTTTAATTCGCCGTGGGCCAGGCATTACCAGCCAAATCAGCAACCCTGGAGCCCGTGGGGTTGCCCCAGGGTCATTAGGTCCAAAGGTTTTCAAGCTTGATCAGATACCTGCTACGGGCAATACCCAAGCCAGTATTCGATTCTCTGAGAGCTCAACCCAAGCCGTCATTAATGCGGCTTATCGGCAAGTCTTTGGTCGTGAACCCTATTCCGGTCAACGTTCAAGCGTCGCTGAGACCAAATTAGAGAACGGCGAGATCACGCTCAGGGAATTTATCCGCATCCTAGCTAAATCAGAAGCCTTCCGTAAGACATATTGGACGCCACTTTATGTCATGAAAGCAGTTGAGTATATCCACCGTCGCCTATTGGGTCGAGCAACCTACGGGCGTCAAGAAACGAATAAGTACTTTGATATTTGCGCCAAAAGGGGATTCTATGCCTTTGTAGATGCAATTATCGATAGCCCTGAATACGATCAAGCATTTGGTGAAGATACCGTCCCTTACGAACGTTATCTCACCCCGGCTGGCACATCCCTGAGGGGGATGCGCATGGGCACCTTGGCCGAACGCGGCATGGCACCCACGACCTCTGAGGTAACACCTCGATTTGTAGAGCTGGGCGACGTTGGTGATATGCGGGCTGAGCCTGATATCCAGGTTCGAATCACCCAAGGGGTTAACCGTCAGCGAGAGCAGACAAAAGTCTTCAAGCTCACGTCTCTGGCTGACAAGGCTAATTTAAAGGTGGTTGCTCAAGCGGCCTATCGCCAAATCTTTGAGCGGGATATTGCACCCTACGTCGTCAGCGCCCAATTTACGGCCCTAGAAAGCAAGCTGGGTAATGGGGAAATAACCCTCAAGGAATTTATTGAGGCATTAGGCTACTCAGAACTCTATCTGAAGGAGTTTTATGCGCCTTACCCCAATACAAAAGTCATTGAACTAGGCACCAAGCATTTCTTGGGTCGTGCGCCTTTGAATCAGGCAGAGATTCAGAAATACAATCAGATGTTGGCCACTCAAGGTCTGAGGGCCTTTGTCCGAGACTTGGTTAATAGCCCTGAATACAGCGACTGCTTTGGTGAAGACACCGTTCCCTACCGGCGCTTCCCAACCCTGCCAGCGGCAAACTTCCCGAATACGGAGCGTTTGTATAAGCAACTCACCAAGCAAAATAGTGATGTGGTTGTGCCCAGCTTCGAGCCCGTCAACACCACCACTGATGTTACGAAGTTGCCTTTAATGTCAGGAACGCTGGTTGACTAAACAGCAAAATCAATACGTCACGGAGGATTATTCCAGGCCATTTAATTGCCTGGAATAATCCTCCTGTATCTGGCCTGAGCCCCTGAAAATTCAGGCGGCCTCAGGCTTTTTGCTGGCGATCAAAAATTCGCTAGGGCTTTCAAAATCTATTGGGACGTCCAAATCTGAGGGAAGTATTACAAAATGTTTCTTCCTGCTTAGGAAGGTTAGGACAATGCCGGACAATGATTCCGGAAGGTGGCTATGCCGAAGGCTATAGGGGTAAGCCCGTAGAACCATTAGGGATAATGTCAACTTATTAAAGAAGTTGAAGTAGACCTGTGGTTGCTCTCGTGTGCTCTCGTCTAATAACCAATTGTCTTAAAAGGCAAGGCCCCTTGCGCTCAATAATCATTTGTAATGGTTAATTGGGGTTAGCGAATACCAGTTATTCATAAACCTGGTTACATTTTTCGGAGGAATCCATCAATGAGCATTGTCACGAAATCTATCGTGAACGCTGATGCTGAGGCGCGTTACCTTAGCCCCGGCGAACTGGATCGCATCAAGGGCTTTGTGTCTTCTGGTGAGCAACGTTTACGGATTGCTCAGATCCTGACTGAGTCCCGTGAGCGCATTGTGAAGCAAGCTGGCGACCAGCTTTTTCAAAAGCGTCCCGATGTTGTTTCCCCAGGTGGAAACGCATACGGTGAGGAAATGACTGCAACCTGTCTGCGAGACATGGACTATTACCTACGGCTCATCACCTATGGTGTGGTCGCAGGGGATGTCACACCTATCGAGGAAATTGGTCTGGTGGGCGTCAAGGAAATGTACAACTCTCTGGGCACCAATATTCCTGCTGTAGCTGAGTCCGTACGCTGCATGAAGAGCGTTGCTTCTGGTTTGCTGTCTGGTGAAGATGCTGCTGAAGCTTCCGCCTACTTTGACTATGTTGTTGGGGCAATGCAGTAACGCTGCAGCTTCGCGACACAGTTTCAATTTAAGGAAGGTTATTTAAGGGAACAAACCATGCAAGACGCAATTACTGCTGTCATTAACTCCTCTGACGTTCAGGGCAAGTACCTTGATGGTGCTTCCATGGAAAAGCTGAAGGCTTATTTCCAGACCGGTGAACTACGCGTTCGTGCAGCTACCGCTATCAGCGCTAACGCTGCCGAAATCGTTAAGGACGCTGTTGCCAAGTCCTTGTTGTACTCCGACATCACCCGTCCTGGCGGCAACATGTACACCACCCGTCGCTATGCTGCTTGCATCCGCGACTTGGATTACTATCTCCGCTACTCGACCTATGCCATGTTGGCTGGTAACCCTTCCATTTTGGATGAGCGGGTTCTCAACGGTCTGAAGGAAACCTACAATTCCTTGGGCGTGCCTTCTGGTGCAACTGTCAATGCTATCCAAGCAATGAAAGAAGTGACCGCTAGCCTCGTTGGCCCTGATGCTGGCAAGGAAATGGGTGTCTACTTCGACTACATTTGCTCTGGCTTGAGCTAAGCCATCACTTTGGTTATGGCTTGAACGTGCTCCCGCAGCACTTATATCTGGGACGAGTGTTTTTGTGGACCAACCACCAAAGCATTGGTTTAAGAAATGGGTCGCTGTGGGAGCCCTTGTTTAGTCCGGCTTCATAGGGTAGAAACATCAGTTTTGGAACTTCTGTTTGACAGACCTTTATTGATGAATTAAAGATGCCCATTTAGATTTTGGTTGATTTGAAATTTTGAGTCAGGAGATCCTAGACATTATGCGGATGTTTAAAATTACGGCCTGTGTGCCTAGCCAAACTCGCATTCGTACCCAGCGGGAGCTGCAAAATACGTTTTTCACAAAGCTAGTTCCCTACGAAAACTGGTTTTCTGAGCAGCAGCGTATCCAGAAAATGGGCGGCAAGATTGTCAAGGTTCAACTGGCGACGGGTACCCCTGGCGCGAATACAGGCTTAGGTTGAGCAAAGTTGTCTAGGGCTTTACTGCTTTCATGTTGATCAGGCATCGCTTGTGAGCTGATCTTTTACTAAATGCAAAGCCAGGTCTAGGTGGGAGTTGTTTCTCATCAGACCAATCAGGCACTCCAGTAACGGGGTGCCTTCTATTTTGGAGGGATTCGATATACTGGCCGGACAGTGCTGCAATGGCGGCAGCATTATTTTAAAGTTCCGTTCTTTAACTATGAGCCTTTTATCTGGTGCAACCCTGTTCACACGCTTGGTGCCAATTATTGATGGCAGCACAGTTGAATGGTCTCGGGAAGCCCGTTTATTAAGGTGGTTGACGGTGCTTTGGCTAGGATTAGGGCTCGTCACCCTATTTTCAGCGTCCTATTCTACAGCACTGGCTGAGACGGGATTCGGCTGGCGATATTTAATGGTTCAGCTCCTTTGGATTTTTCTGGGGCTATCGGCCTTTAACTGGATTGTGCATCAACCGCTGGAACGGCTGGTGCGGTTATCGGGGTTAGCCTTTTTTGCGTTGTTGGGTTTGCTGTTATTAACGCTGATGCCAGCGTTAGGAATTACCATCAACGGCGCTACTCGATGGTTGGCCATTGGTCCTTTTTTAATCCAGCCGTCAGAGCTGATGAAGCCGCTCTTGATTTTGCAAGCGGCGCGCGTGTTTGGTTTTTGGCTGAAGCTACCTTGGTCTGATCGCGGTATCTGGCTGGGTTTGTTTCTGCTTGTAATCGGGATAATTTTGCTGCAACCCAACTTAAGTACTGCCACGATTTGTGGCATGGCCCTCTGGGTGATTGCTTTGGCAGCAGGTTGGCCCTATCGCACGCTCATATCGACAGCCCTTGGGGGACTATTCGTGGCTGGCGTCAGTCTGAGCATGAATGCCTATCAACGGGAGCGGATCACGGCTTTTCTGGATCCTTGGGCAGACCCGATGGGCAATGGATATCAGTTGATTCAGAGTTTGTTGGCGATCGCCTCTGGGGGACTTTGGGGGTCTGGATTTGGCTTTTCTCAGCAAAAGCTGTTTTATTTGCCGATTCAGTACACCGACTTTATCTTTGCGGTGTATGCCGAGGAGTTTGGATTCATTGGCAGTGTTGTGCTCTTGGTTTTTCTATGCGCATATGCCACCTTAGGCATGCAGGTTGCTCTGAGCGCCACCAAAACCTTGCATCGGCTGGTGGCGATCGGAGCCATTGTTTTGCTGGTCGGGCAGGCATTTTTGAACATTGCCGTGGCTGTAGGGGTTATGCCCACAACAGGGTTGCCCCTACCCCTATTTAGCTATGGCGGCAGTTCAATGATTTCGAGTTTGGTGATTGCGGCACTACTGGTAAGAGTGGCTCGGGAAAGCCGTGAATCCGATGTGATTAACCTCAGCAGTAAGCGCTCCCAGCCCAGAACGGTTTAGATTAGGCTACTTTTCAACCCTAGCCGTGGCTCCAAAGAAGAATTGATCTGCTAATGAAGCCTTGGAAATCTGAGATAGCTCGATACAATTAGAAACATTGAACAGAGCGATCTCAAACCATGATCGAGGGCATACAAACGGGACTTTATGAGTTAAGTCAGCAGGCCAATCAGTTGGTTGCTGAGCAATTGACCCATATTTCACCTTTAACCCTAACCATTGTCTGTTTGGCAGGGCTCTTGACCAGCCTCACCCCCTGCATGTTGTCAATGCTACCGATCATGGTGGGGTACATGGGTGGCTATGAAACCAATAATCCGCGTCAAGCCCTATTTCAGTCCACTGGCTTTGCCTTAGGGCTCGCCACTACCCTAGCGATTTTAGGGTTACTGGCTGGAACGCTGGGGCGTATTTATGGCCAAGTGGGTGCGGGTTTACCGATTGTGGTCAGTGTTTTAGCCATTCTGATGGGGCTGAACCTCTTGGAGGCGCTACCCATACCGCTCCCTAATGTCGGCAACGTTGAGTTCTTGAACCAGGGCATGCCGCTGATTGTAAAGAGCTATATGCTGGGCCTCACCTTTGGCATCGTGGCATCCCCCTGCAGCACGCCGGTTTTAGCGACGCTATTGGGCTGGATTGCTGCCAATGAGGATCCCTGGTTTGGGGCCGCACTCCTATTGGCCTACACCGTTGGCTATGTCTTTCCGCTGGTTTTGGCAGGCAGCTTCACGGCCACCATTAAGCGGCTGCTGGCGTTGCGCCGCTGGTCAGGATGGATTACGCCCGCCAGTGGTGTGCTCTTAGTCGGGTTTGGGGTCTTTTCTTTGCTGATTCGCTTTTTACCGGGCCAGTTGGTTTAATGATGACCCATTTATGGAAAGGGATACAGCGCTACTTCAAGCGGGACTTGCTGCCTTTGCTGGCTGATTTAAGGCTAGCGATCTCCCTGCTGCTACTCATTGCCCTGTTCAGCACCAGCGGCACCGTGATTGAGCAAGGGGAATCCGTGGCTTTTTACCAGGCGAACTACCCCGAAGACCCGGCTCTATTCGGTTTCCTGAGTTGGAAGGTGCTACTCACCCTAGGGCTAGATCATGTCTACCGCACTTGGTGGTTTCTCTCTATCTTGATTCTGTTTGGCGCCAGCCTCACCGCCTGCACCTTTACCCGCCAAATCACGGCCTTGCGATGGTTTTCTCGGCCGTGGAACTTTTACACCCAGCCCCGACAGTTTACAAAGCTGGCCCTCAGCAGTGCCTTAGACCAAGGCTCCGTAGCAGAGGTGGAATCAACCCTCGGCCAGCGGGGCTACCGCATATTCACCCGTGACCAGGCCCTCTATGCCCAGAAGGGGGTTACGGGTCGCATTGGCCCGATCGTGGTCCACGCCAGCATGTTGCTGATTCTGGCCGGAGCAATCTGGGGATCCCTGACGGGGTTCTTTGCCCAAGAGATGATTCCTGGGGGACAAACCTTTCAGATCCGCAATATTTTTGATGCCGGTCCTTGGGCAGCCGCTCAAATTCCTAAGGACTGGGCGGTCAAGGTAAATCGATTTTGGATTGATTACACCGCCGAGGGGGCGATCGATCAGTTCTACTCAGATCTGTCGGTGGTGAACCCCACTGGAGAGGAACTAAAGCGCGACACGATTCATGTCAATAAGCCATTGCGCTATCGGGGCGTCACCCTGTATCAGGCCGACTGGGGCATTGCCGGGGTGCGGGTGCGCTTCAACAACAGCCCGGTGCTAGAGGTTCCCATGGCCCAACTGGATACCCAAGGCAAGGGTCGAATCTGGGGCGGCTGGGTGCCGACCAAGCCCGATATGAGTGAGGGGGTCTCCCTGGTTGCGACCGATTTACAGGGCACATTGTTGGTCTACGGCCTGGATGGTCAGCTCATATCGACGGTGCGCAAGGGCATGTCTGCGGAGGTGAATGGCATCACCTTATCGATTGTGGATTTAGTTGGCAGTACGGGGCTGCAGATCAAGGCAGACCCAGGCATTCCATTGGTTTACTTAGGATTCGGGTTACTCATGATTGGGGTGCTGATGAGTTATGTATCCCATTCCCAGGTGTGGGCGTTGGAGTCAGAAGGGCAGCTCTATATCGGCGGGCGTACAAACCGAGCCCAAGTCGCCTTTGAGCGAGAGCTGCTGCAGATCATTGACGGGCTAGCGCTGAATACAGCCTCAGGCTAAACTCCGCCCAAAAGGATCTCTACTAGCGCCTGGGGAGACTCTAGGGGGAGCTGGTGCCCGCCGGGAATGTGATGCACCGTGCTATCTGAGAGGAGATCGCGCTGAAAGGCTTGGTCCTCTGATCGGACAAACTCACTGCTTTCGCCAAATATCAGAGTTGTGGGCACGGCCACTTGACTCAAAATCGTGCCGTAGCGATCGCGGGTAAAGGTGCCGCCACTCAACCCAAACCGGGTACGCACCTGTAAACGGGCATCCCAGCTCCATTGCACGCCCCCTGGTACAGGTTGAATAATCCGCTGGGTGAGGGCTTCGGCCCGTTCTTCACTCAGAAACGGTAGGGCTTTGTGGAGGCGATCGCGAGCTTCTGCTGGCTGAGCATACACCGTATGGGTGGGGGCGGTTGCCAGGTAGTCTAAATGGGCAATTAGTTGCTCAGTGGTTTGGCTCTCGTCATCGGCTCCTGGCACCACCGGCTCGACAAGGGTCAGAGATGTCACCTTATCAGGACGGGCGCTGGCCCAAGTGGCGGCGACCATCGCCCCCATGGAATGGCCCACCAGCGCCACTGTTTCTAACCCCAAAACTTGAACTAGGGCATCCACATCCGCCAAGTGATCGAGCAGTTGATAGTTGCCCTCAGGGCCGAGGTGGGCAGATTTGCCGTGGCCGCGCAGATCGGGGGCAATCACTCGATAGCCTTGGGCCACCAGGGTTGGTGCGAGATCATCCCAAATCGCCCCCTGCTCTAATACCCCATGCAGGCAGAGCACCGGGGGACTATCCGACTCCCCCCAGGTACAAACGCACAGGTCTAATCCACGCACCGTCAGCGTTTGCTCGGCCATGGTGGCGAGAGGGGCCGTTGTAATCCAACGATTGATCGAGGCGATAGAGGGGGATGGGGGAACCGTGTAGTCCCAAATTTTAGCCAGGAGCTGGCTCTCGGTTTTTAGGGGTTGGGGCAATTGAATGGTTTTCCAGGCGTCTGCCAGACTGGGGTCAATGGCGCGGCGGCGGTGGAAGTTGGGGTCATCAATGGGCAGCGACTGGGCCGTGACCCCATCGGTCATGCGCTGCTCAGCATGGCTGTAAGGATCGACCAGGGCTGGGTGGAAGGGCAGATTGAGGAAGGTGCAGAGCGCCGCCATCACCGCCTGGGGATTTTGGACTAAATCTTCGTAGCGGATTGTATGGCTGCGATCGCCCTCAACCCCTGTTAAAAAGTCTCGAATATTTTGGTTGCTGAGCTGCCACACCCGCTCTGCCAAGCGATAGGGATCTTGATCGGGCACCTGAAAGAGCTTATCCATACGGTTACTGACAAAGGAGTCAATTACCGCATGGGGATGTCGCACCAGGTGAATGTAATGGGCTTGGTCAAAGAGAGCCTCTGCCCGCTCCAACGTAGAGCGGCTGAAGCCATAGGTGGGGGACTTATCCACCAGGCGGCGGGCACCGCTGAGCCGTTGCAGTTGAGCGTAGATGGCGGGGATATCGCAACCTTGATCTAGCCATTGACTCAGATGGCGATCGCTGGCCTCGGCATCCAGATCAAGCAAGTCCATCGCGGCCCGCTGTAGCCCTTCCCCCAAGTAGTTCTCGGCCAGGGCCGCTTGCCGTTCGGCCAAGGTGGCAAAGGGCAGCAAATGCAGCTCCGGTGGACAAAACAGATCCGGGTGTCCAGCCAACATCACCCGCAATAGGGTAGAACCGGAGCGGGGGCTGCTGAGCAGAAAAATCGGCCCAGGCAGCTTGTGCTCTGGCGGGGCAAAGTCACGCACCTGCCCCCAAATCGGGATTTGCCAGTTCTCTGTTTCTTCGGAAACCGTACTTGGATCAGGGGTCTGGTGAGCACGGACCAGTTCCTGGGCCAAATAGTCACTCAGAGCAGCCAGGGTAGGGTGCTCAAACACTTCACGGGGGTACAACGTCAGCCCTAAATCCCGCTTACATAGCCCCAGCAGATCCATCACCATCAGGGAGTCTAACCCCACATCCAGCAGGTTGCGATCGACTGGGATAGCATCGGTTCGGCCCAAAATAGTGACAATCTCTTGATGTAAGTAAGCCTGCACCTGATGAAGTCGCTCAGGGGCAGATAAGTGAATCAGCGTCTGCCACCGGGACTTTTCGGGAGCCGCCTGCTCTGCTGGGGCCAAAGCCTGCAGCCAAGGCGGGGGTTCCGGCAAGCGTTGAAGCAATTGCTGCCATTGCACCTGCACCGCAGCGACTTGTGGAGGACAGGTCTGCCCTTGGGTGATCAGGGTTTTGAGGTGTTGAATCCCGTCTGTCACCGTGAAGCTGTCAATTCCCTGGGCCTGCAGCCGCTGCACCGTATCCCGATGCTGGCTGGCCAAGCCTGCCCCCTGCCAGGGTCCCCAGTTAATGGATTGGGCCGGTAAGCCCTGGGAGCGGCGCAATTGGGCTAGCCCATCTAGAAAGCCATTGGCTGCGGCATAGTTACCCTGCCCCGGCGAGCCCAACAGGGAAGCCACCGAGGAAAACAGCACAAAAAAGTCTAACGGCAGATCCGCAGTTGCCTGGTGTAAATGCCATGCCCCTTGAACCTTAGGGGCCATCACCCTTTGGAACTGCGCCCAAGATTGGCCCACCAATAAACCATCCGCTAATGTCCCTGCTGCGTGAATCACCCCCGCCAGAGGCGGATGGTCGGCTTGGATAGTTTCTATGATTTGACGAACCGCTTCACCATCGGCCACATCCACTGCTGCCACAATGACCGTAGTCCCCTGCTGCCGCAAAGCGGTTAACACCTGTTGGCTGTTCTCGGTTTCGCCCCGACGGCTGATCAACACCAGGGTTTTGGCCCCCTCATCCACAAGCCATTGAGCTGTGGCGAGTCCTAAAGCCCCGAGTCCCCCCGTAATCAGATAGGTTTTGTCAGGACGAATGGTAACGGGCTGGGGCACATAGCTCGGAACGATCCATGGGGTGAGCCGTGCTCCCCAGCGGCGATCTGGAGCGATCGCCAACCGATCTTCCCGTTCCTGGCCATTGATTTGCGCCAACAGTTGCCCAGCAAGGGCATCGTCCGTTCCATCTAGAGTCACCCACCCGCCCCACAGGTCTGGATGTTCTAGGGAGATCGCGCTACTGAGTCCCCATAGGGCACTGGCAAGGGGCGCTGGCGTCGGGGCGGCACTCCCTTGTGGCTTACCTTGGCCTGATGTCACAACCCACAAACGGGTTGACAGGGATGCTGCCACCATTCCCTGTAGACAATGCAGCAATCCAGCCGTGCTGCTTTCAATCGAGTCGAGTCCCGACCCTGCATCCATGCCCCAGAGATAAATCACCGCCTGCCAATCGGTCCAGGACTGAAGCTGCCCAAACAGCTTTTGGCTATCGGATCGCACCCTCGGATTGAGCTGGAATGCTCCGGTCTCTTTCTTCCCAGAGGTCTCACCGGAGCGGACGGTGACGACTGCTGCACCACGGTTTTGCAACAATTGAGCCAGCGCCTTGCCGACCCCCTGATCATCCAGAAAAATCAGCCAACGCCCATCTATGGTCGGTGGTAATGGGGGCAACAGAGGCAAGGGCTCCCAGGTCAGATGGTAAAAATCTTGAGGCGTAGATGGGGAGGATGCCTGCATCGAAGGCACGGGGGTTAACTGGGCCGGAGGCTCAAACCAGTAGCGCTGTCGCTGGAAGGGATAGGTAGGTAGGCCATGGAGCAGATTGCGGCTATAGGGGCGATCGTATGCGGCCCA
>ERZ1740060.451-NODE-451-length-23347-cov-11.203289_pt1 | contig 23347 bp, 40 predicted proteins | sample MGYA00581743_ERZ1740060 | MGnify/ENA primary metagenome ERZ1740060 (study PRJEB43018, sample SAMN04849235) | marine metagenome | isolation source: floating plastic debris | place: Pacific Ocean | collected 2008-08-27 | study: EMG produced TPA metagenomics...
ATTATTAGGGGAGAAATTGAAGAAATTGGAATAGGGGGCGACGGTTATAGCCTATCATTCCAAAACGGGGCCAGTGTGGGTACATTGGTTTACAATGGTAACACGTATAATCCCGGAGACGAATTTTTAGTGCCTGTGGGAACTTTTGAAATGGTCTATACAGGAACCAGTGACGGAGACCACAACCTTGTATTTAATGGATTGTCAACTTCCAATGTTCCAAAACAAGCTCCTATTTCATTCAAGTTTGAAAAATATGTTGAACCCTTTACTTTATCAGTTACCCAGGCCAATGGTCGCAAACTTTCTGGAGAACCTTTCAACATTGCGGTAACAGCGAATGCAACTAATGGACATGACCCAAACACAGATTATTTTCTTTCTTTCGGTTTCAACGGTACCGATAGGGGTTCGATAATCTACCAAGGTGTAACCTATACAGAGGGGCAACCAATTCCCATACCACACGGCTTTAGTAACATTTCATTTACCGCAAATAATGATGTTGACTTTCCAATAGTGTGGACAGCCACAAACACGACTGACGAGGAAGAACAACAGAATATGCAGATAGATATGTACCCCAGACCGAAAGTAAGCGGGGTACTTACATGGTTCTTTGCCGATAATAAACGAAGCTGTGGTAATGGCTGTAATTGGGATTACCACGGATTGGTAAAAATGGACGTCCAAACCGACCCATCGGCTTCCGCAGATATTTTCAGGATTCGTGTACGAAACAATAGGCCCAACCATCCGACACAAGGGCAGTTTAGGACCTATACAACCAGTTTTACCTCTGGAGTCAAACGTGACGGCTTCCACGAGTTCTATTTCGATACTTTCGTTCCCACAGGTACTAGTGAATGGTATGATAATCAACCTTACACGATTACCGTTGTGGATAGCAACGGCGTGGAAGGTGTTATTGAAGGAATATTTACCAACGATAAGAACGATGGACAATAATTGTTAACCCCAAAAATCCCTTACCATGAAGAAGACTTTTTATTTACTGTTGTTAGTTTTTGTTTTCGGATGTGATGATTCGGATGACTTTGAGCCAAAAACAAATGCCTTTGGAACACAAGTACAATTGGAGGCAAATGACCCGGAAGCTTTATCCCAAAGGTCTTTTGAATTCATGACCATAACAGCACAAGGCGAGCCTTTTGATTTCAATGAGGACGGAAACGCCAGTTTCGACATATTGGCACAATTTCCTGAATGTGCTAGGGATGATAATTACCTATTCCAAAACCAACTCTTCGAGACGAAGTTTGTGGGCGAGCAGTGCGATTCTGGTGTTGGCCCTCTGGACGGACTTAATGATTACGTCATTGCAGCACAGGATGAAACGAACACTAGTTTTAGGCTTATTATCAGAAATACAGAAGATGTGTTCCAAAGCATAAGTATTGACAACCTTGAAATATTTGAGGATGACGAAGGGATGCGTACCATCATTGGAGAGTGGACAAGCTTCGACCCTGATTTTGTTTTCGATGTAATCATGACCGAAGTTGAACGCTCCTAAATATTGAATCATGAAAACAATTGCCCGTTTATTTTTGCTATTGGGATGCTCCTTGGGGTTGTTGCACTCGTGTAATGACCCTATGGAGTTGAACAATAAAAAGGCTTTGCGCATGTTGGAGGAATGCCCGGACGAATATAAACTGACCCAAGTAGTGCCCTTGACAACAAAATACATCGATTTCAGGGAAGAGGATATGCAGGCTTATAAAACCCACTATGAGTCTTTGTCGGATAATGGATTTATCGAACTTGAACAGAGAGGGGAATTATACCATCTTACCTTTACCGAAGCGGCAAATGAATTTTTAGTAGCTTCCCAGGAAGCGAAGAACTACAATTCAAATTACCGTAGAAATGCCATGTTCGGTTCTTCCGTGAAATTTGTGATAACTTCTCGAAGAAAGGTTAGTGAGGTTCTGGAGATACAAGAGCGCCCACAGGTAAACGTGGCCGAAGTAACCGCTAAACTGGAGGTCACTGATGAGACTCCTTTTTATTTTTTGGAGTCAAAATATGACCTAAAAGCCAAAAAAAGGTTTGTGTTTCGTAAGACTACGGACGGGTGGAAATACTGTAAACCTTAAATTGATTTGCGCACTATATGCATCATATTTTTATTCATTCCGCTGTTATGCCAATCACAGTACAGCGATAGCCTAGCTACGAGGTTCTTGACTCTCTCCAAGGGGATATCCGATGTAGAAAAACTAATTGATATCATCGGAGAGGACGCGCTGAAGAACGAATCATTTGACTATGTTCCCACTATAAATCCTCTTAATCCCAAAAAGCTCAAACGGTTTTCGGATGGTTTTGGAATGCGTTTCCATCCCATAGATAAAGAGGACAAACAACATTTAGGTCTTGATATATCGGCGAAGGCCGGGACACCAATCCATGCAGCAGCTTCAGGAACAGTAAAACGTACCAAGAAGTCAGATTCTGGATATGGAAACCAGGTGCTCATTGAACATCGGTATGGCTTTAGAACCCGGTACGCACATATGTATCTTTTTGTTGTGGAGAAAGGCCAAACCATAAATAAGGGTGACATTATCGGGTACGTGGGAAGTACTGGTAAAAGCACTGGCCACCATATCCACTATGAAATATGGAAAAATGGTACGCCAATAGACCCCTACCCTTTCTGTTTTCTTGAATAAGAGGGGGTATTACTACAATCCTTCCTGTTTAAGTGCGGTATAGCTGGCGTATCCGATGCCCAACCTTGTGAAATTTCAAATATTCAATTCTCATACAGGTATACCGTTGGAATAATTCCATAATTTTGGAAAATCACCTAATAACTCATAAAATTGAATAATTTCTACTGCCTGGTCGATTGCAATAACTTCTACGCCAGCTCTGAGAGAGTCTTTGACCCATCTCTGAATGGTAGGCCCGTGGTAGTACTTTCCAATAACGACGGATGTGTCATTGCCCGGAGCAATGAAGCGAAAGCATTGAATATTCCCATGGGCGCACCATACTTCGAGTACAAGCAGCTCCTATTAAGGCATAAGGTCATCGTGAAATCCAGTAATTATGCACTTTATGCGGATATGTCCAGTAGGGTCATGAACATACTCCAGCGTTACTGCCCTGATGTGGAAGTCTATTCCATAGATGAATCCTTCCTCTATTTCAAAGGATTTGATAGTTACTTTAACCTGGCATCCTATGGGAAAAAAGATAAAAAAATTTGTTTTTCAGGCCACGGGAATACCAGTATCCATAGGGATTGCCCCAAGCAAGGCCCTGGCCAAGGTGGCCAATCGCGTGGCCAAGAAATTTCCTGAGCGTACCGGAGGGGTGTACTGGATGAATGACGATATCAAGCGCACAAAAGCACTGAAATGGCTAAAAATCGGTGACGTTTGGGGCATAGGTGGGCGATACACAAAGATGCTCCAGCTCCAGAACGTTCGGACCGCATATGATTTCGTGCAGCTCCCCGATGATTTTGTCAGGCACAGTATGACCGTAGTCGGGTTACGTCTTAAACATGATTTGATGGGAAAACCATCAATCCAGATGGAAGAAGTCCAAAACAAAAAAGGTATTGCCTGTACCCGTTCCTTTGATAAGGATTATTCGGATTTTGAAGATGTCAAAGAACGCATCAGTACCTATGCCAGTGTTTGCGCCAGCAAACTCAGAAAACAAGGATCTGATTGTAACCTGGTCCACGTATTCGTGCGAACCAATCCGTTTAGGGAAAACGTACCACAATATGGCCGTTCCACTGTGATAAGGCTTCCTTATCCTACAAACTCCAGTTTGGAGATTGTAGCATATGCAATAGCCGGCCTAAAGGCTATTTTTAAGAAAGGATTTGCCTATAAAAAAGCCGGAATTATGGTCATGGGGCTTACGCCCTCCGAAGCAAAACAACTTAACGTATTCAAAAACTCCGACCCTAGACATATGCCCCTTATGAAAGCAGTGGACCGTATCAATTTGCTTTCCGGATATGATGTCGTTAAATTAGGAGGGCAAGACCTTAAAAGAAAGTGGAAGATGAACAGGAACCACCTTTCGCCAAGATACACCACGAACATCAACGAAATACCGAAAGCAAAATGCAAGTGATCAGAACGGATAAGTTTACTTTCTATAAAGCCAAAAAAGGTAATGGTATAGCATTCCCATTTTTTGATGTTGGCGTTTCGGCCGGTTTTCCATCCCCAGCAGATGATTTTATAGAAAACCGGATTTCATTGGAAGAATTGTTGGTTGAAGACGCCGAGGCAACTTACTTTGTTAGAGCTCATGGAGAGTCGATGGTGGGCGCCGGCATCCATGACGGTGATGTTATGGTTGTTGATAGAAGCATAACACCTAAAAGTGGACATATTGCCATATGTTGTATTGATAACGAACTCACAGTAAAACGCATCAAAAAAGAAAAGGATAAAATTTCTTTATTACCGGAAAACCCCAATTTCAAGCCCATCGTAGTAGATGGGGAAATGACACTTATGGTGTGGGGTGTTGTAACTAAAGGTGTAAAGGATTTTCTAAAGAATTTTAATCATGTGCTATAACACCAGGATAACGCGAAAAGCAGAAGAGATTGAAGCTCACTATGGGGTCTCAAGGACCGAAAAGGGTCTGGCCATAGGAGAGCTCACCTATAACCATGCGAACGGATATAACCATCCCAACTTTTGGGTGATACCCCAGGAGGGCCCCAAGTTGATTACTCCGATGAAATGGGGTATGCTTCGGCCGGATATCAATGCGGACGATAGCAATTATATCTCCCTAGTAAGGAAGATAACCGGCCAGGGCCTTAATGCCCAATCTGAAAAACTGTTCGACCCAAAATCCTACTATCCAAAAAGTTCTCTGGTCCGTAGGTGCGTTGTTCCCTTGGACGGGTTCTATGAGCCGCATACTTGTAGCAAACCAAAAGATTATAAAGTACCTTTCTATTTTTCTCCCAGGGATGGGGAACTATTGAGCTTGGCCGGAATATACACGATTTCAAAACAAAAGCTTGTAACCTTTTCGCTACTGACACGCGAAGCGGAACCAGGAAGCATGTACGCCAACATCCACAACAAGAAAAACTGGCAAGGCCAGAACAGACAAGTGGTCACTTTGGCCAGGAACCAGGTTGAACAATGGCTATCAAACGATTTGGTACAGGCTGATGTGGAAAGATTGGTCCTCAATGGGCTGGAGGAACAGGCCTTAACGGCACAACCCATTAGCAAAGACCTTTTTTCGAGGAACGCAAACAGTGACCGCCCAGATATAGTTGATGTGGTCCACGACGAACGTATTACGCTAGATTACTCTGAGTATACCAGGTAGGACTACTTTGGAATATTTCCCGCTTCTATTTCTTTGACCAGAATGTCAACGGCCTCCAGATACATGCTTTCTTTTTGGAATTTCGTAAGAAATTTACGGTGGAATCCTTGCCAGTCCATTATAAACTGAAGGGCACAATGTGGAACTTGACCTATATAGCTGGCCTCATACATCCACAATAATGCATTCTTATCGATATCATAGTCATTGCTCCCTATCATGTTACGATAAAGTTCTATGGCCTTACCCCCTAGCTCTTTGCCTATATCCGAAAGCCAGTTTTCGTATTCATCGTCAGTGAGTGAACTGTATTTTTCAAGGTCATTGTGCGCATAGTATGCTTTTACCTTGCCATTGACTTCAACTCGTACCGGAAGATTGTATCTATTGTACTCAATTGTTTCCTTTCCTTTTTTCTTAAATTTTTTTGCCATTGATTACTATTTAGGTTTCATTAACGTTTGTTTGGGGGGAGTCAATTACTAAATGTTTGTATTTATACAGAAAAACAGTGGCAGCCAATAAAGCGCAGCCCAATGTTATCCATAACCTTATATCTGGGTTGTTCAATCCACTTTCCGATTGTCTTGATATTATCAAAACCAATTGGAGAAGGCTCAACGCTACCGGAACTATTATTATTGGTCTATAGGAACGCCCTTTACCGCTTATAAACGGCCCCAACCAACAGAAAAAGAGATATAAGTATATCATAAAGGTGTATATCAAAATACGATAACTACCAAACTCCCACACCCAAGTCACTGTCTCTCCGTCAACAATTGTTTTATGTGTCATTGCTTCGACAAATCCAAAGTCTGGCAACCAATCCATTGCTTTGCCATTGCCGTAAGTCATAAAATCATGTACGAACAGCATACACGACAGGGCCAGCATTCCAATCCACCAAAGAATTTCATTTAAGCCCACAACCCTTTTGTTTGAACCACCAAACAGCTCAAACGCCCTTTTGTTTTTTTGCCGATAGGCCAATTCACTCCTATAATCCCAAAGTCCCACAACTATCAGAATCATAGAAATGCCAATAAGTTTAATCAGAGCATTATTCCATATGGTTGACCTGGCTGAAAGAAAAAGAATGACCATGTGGTATATCGCCGCAATAATTGGAACCCAGAGGTATTTTTCATGTCTTTTGTTGATCAGATGGAATTTCCAGAACCAAAGCCCGATAAGGGCCTTCACTTGTATAAGAAAGTAAAAAAGGAAGACCCCTACCATTGAATAGTTAAAGATCTTCCTCTCTTCAAAGGGAACCCACGGTAACAATGTACCGTCCTCCCCGATAAAAAATTCATGAATAAATGGCAAAAGAGTTACCAGAATCACGAATATGGCAATACCATAATCATGTGTCCCCGTTTTGTATATGTTTTGGATCCACGGCGTTAACGTCTTCATGTAATTCTACTGATTCTTCAAAATCGTCTGAACAAGACACCGCAAATGAAGCTGTGAACAAAACTAGAACGGCACGGAATAAAATCGCTTTCCTCATAATGGTTTAATTTTTGGATTAAACCACTATAACCAATTTATTACGGCTAAATTGCTCTTTTCTAGGGCTTTGTTGTGAACTCTAAACTTTGAGATGCCAACACCCAATATACTGATATTTAGAATATTAGCCATTATCGTAAAACCTCAAAAAAACTGGGGGTTTTCTTTAAGCAACACAATAGTTTACCTTAAAAATACTGGGGGTTTTCGTTACCGAGGTTTATAATCGCTATATTGGTACGACTATCCATATGGCAACCAACATATTGTTTCCATATGGCACAGGGACCGCCTCCCCCTCCCCCAGACGGTCCTTAACCTCAAAATCACTGTATATGGAAAAATTACGCCAGAAAATACGGGACAGATATCCCCTTTCATCCCTGGAGAGCATTAGTGTACTGATTTCATATGACAAACTGCAAACCCGAAAAATCGAGACCATATCCCTATCCGAGCTTTTGGATAAGTTCCCCACCACACAGGCGAGCAGGATATACAAGAATTTCGATATCCCTTTTGTGAGGTGCCTTAGGGTATTTCTCATGAACCACTTTAACGGCACACCCGAACCCTTGGACGAGAAGGAGGCAATAGACGGGTTGACCAGAAGTGAAATAAAGCAGATTGAATCCTTGGTGTTGGAATCCATAAAGTATTGATAGGACATTGACCGGGCTATACCTCCAATCATTTTAAGCCGTTTTAAGCCATTTTAGGGCTTGTAGTAGCTTCTTGGTCGCTTCCTCATTCCAAATGGGCTACATAACCCCTTAGAATGGATTTATGTACTATCCCTAATGCATATCCCCAAGTTCCTGTGGGAGTTGAAAATTTATGCAGGCTCCAGCTCCTCCGGGCGATCCGGATCCCGGTTCGCATCCGGAGCGCCTTCACCTTTTAAATTGCCAACACCCTCGTAACCGCGCACAATAGCCATTCTTTCTCCAGTCCCTTGCGTGGGACCACTCCCGCCCCACTCTACCCCAACGGTCGCGGATCCGCACGAGGACCCGAAAGAATGCAATTGTTTTTCCCCTTTGCTATGAGAAAAAGGCCCCGTTACGGGGCCAATTACCAACCCTACTTAATCGGGTACAGGTTAATCCAGACTTCCCCTTTTTGATTGGGTAATGGTAGGGCATTTAGCTTGAGAGACAGATGGCCTTCCTCATTTTCCAGCACCACACCCAGGCTAAGATAATTGTACTTGGTTTCACCCTCTTCGTTTTCAAATTTACCAACGGTTTGCGCTGCATTGAATTTTACTTTTGACATAATCTTGATTTTTGATTAAACATTAATTTCATGCTCATAAAAGACTAGGACACCGGGGGCAATTGGCATCATATGGGAAGTTCACGACCGCTACAAAAATTTTCCCGTTAGGCCGAAAAATTTTGCATATGGTTAAGCCGTTTTGCACCGTCCAAATCTTTGCAGTGGAATTATGTTGTGCCATCAAAAAGGATGATCTCAGTAAAACAATGTATTCACTACTGGAAATATAGAACAAAGAGTGAGAGTAGAATATTTCAGCACCCTGGTCTGGGCTTGGATTTAATCGGGCATCGAGCCCTCAAAATCCATATCTCTTTCATTACGTCAATACCGCAAGTTAACCAAGCCGCCTTTGCCCGGTCAAGACAGACCTGGTAAAAATCGGAACCACCTCCAGGAGGTCCACCCAATTTTTACCACCGGGTGCGCACACCCTGGTTCCGTCCTGACTCTCTCCATCGCCCACGGGCTTACTGTTGGTTAAGCTTGCCGTATTAACTTATAAATTTTATATCATGCAAAAAGGAACTAGTAATTCCCGAAACAAGAAAACGACTACCACAACGGACAAGAAAAGCGAAACCCCCGTGGTGGTCAAAAACGAGGTCGTGGCTGCCGAATCTTCCAAAGAACAGGATGCTGAGAAAGCCTTTGACGGTCTAATGTCCCATTACCATAAAATGGAACTTTTACGAGATCGGTACAACAGGCTCAAGGTAAAACGGGATAATGTGAAGACCCAACTGGCCGAAATGGAAATACTCGCTAAGGAGTTACAGAATGACTTTGTGGACGATGATGATTCAGAAGAAAAGCAATTCCACTTCAGCATAAAGCTGACAAACGAGGACGACCATCGCATAGGGGTCATCTCAAAGATGAACAAGCCAGAAGTGGTAATACCATTTACGAGGCTTTTACTGTTAGAAATCGAGAAGATTTTAGAGAGCTTTCAGAACGACATTGTTACTGAATCTCAAAAGTTAAAGTAAGAATGGGGCTTCGGCCCCTTTTTTACTTCACTTCCTCCCCACACTCCACGCACATATCCATTACTACAAAGCCGTGTTTGCACTCCTTAACACCAGAATCTACCAGCACTCTACTAAGGTTCATTTCTTGTGTGATGGTCAATTTTTGCTCTTTTTTCATGTGTATGTTTGGCCTTTAAAGATACGATTTTCAAAGGTAATATTCAATGTTTTTTAGGCTTGTTTTGTCATGGTTTTTCAATCAAAAACAACGCCAAAACCAATCCTTGAAATGGGGTTGTTCCCCTGTCATGGTCTTTGTGTCAAAGACACCCGCCAGGGGAACGGAATTAAAGCAAGTAGGCCTTACCGCCCCACATACGTTTTTCTTCACCTGGCCACGCCGTGGCCACTAAAAAACGCACGCGGATCCACGGCGGTTAAGTTCTGGTATATCAAGTTCCTTGATAAGGTAAGATTTGGGGAAAATAGGAATAAGACATAATTGTAAATATCTATATATCAGTTTGATAGAATAGATATAAAATATCGTATTATATATCATATAAGTCATATATATCATATAAAATTTGTATCTTTATGATGTAATCAAAAGGAAAGGAAAGGATAAATGGATATCGCAATACGACAGACCGAAGCAATAGCAGGTACACAGGAATACTATGATCATTGGTTTTCTGAAAATGACAGGTTGCAAGAAATGGTTATCAATGTACCCATATCCAGACGGTCAGAACTTGCGCACAATCTTGAAATCGTACAGGAGAAGCTTTGGGGCCTTATATAACAGATGTAACAAATATCATATATATATTAACTATTAAATATTTTAACATGAGCAATTTTAGAAACAGAGTACAGTTAGTTGGGCACTTGGGTCAAGACCCAGAAATCAAAACCTTGGAAAACGGGAGCAAAGTAGCCAGTTTCTCCATAGCGACCAATGACAGCTATACCACCACGAAGGGCGATAAAGTTGAAAACACCGAATGGCACAATGTGGTCGTATGGGGAAAGTTAGCGGATGTCGTTGAGAATTACGCAAGCAAGGGGAAGGAAATCGCTGTTGTTGGAAAACTTACCCACCGATCCTATGAAACCAAAGAAGGAGAGAAGCGATACGTTACCGAGGTAAAGGCAAGTGAAATCCAATTGTTTGGGAAATAAGCAACAAAGAAAAAGGGCGTAGTTCTCTTAACTCCTGCGCCCTTTTCAATTACAAACTATAAAGTTTATAATCATGCAGGATAAAGATACAAAAAAAGAAAGCAAAAGGGTTGCGGATATCTCCATACGAACCCTTGCAAAGCCAAGAAAATTACAGCTAGAGCGATCGGCCACCGATACCGTTGTGTGAAGATTCTCCGCCGGAGAAGTAGTACACATCTTTGTGATTGACCCAGAAGTCGTAGAACCCAACCAAAAAGATAGCTGAGATGTATTCCAAAGAGACAAGCAGAAAACTGGAAAAAAAACTGAACGGGTTCAAGGTCAAAGGGGGAGGCCTTCCCCTTCCCTTCCCTTTCCCCAGGCATGCAATGGACTATACCGAAGGGGTACGTTTCTTTATCAATGAATGCGGTGGCTTCGATACGGTGATGCACATCATGGAAAGCCTTTTGGTGATTGACCCCAACATGGAACATAGTTATGAGGTGGTCATCAGGAATCCTGAAACCTTCCCTTGTGAGCTGACCTATATCAACCTTGATACTGGTGATTGTTCCCATGATGAGATAGCAAGGAGCGCCAAGCTTAGGGTGCGGAAAGCAAATCTGATAATGGATGTCAGTGTCCTAAAACTCAAGAGCGAATTTAAAAGGGATATATCATAACTATCTTATAAATCATATATAACATATAGATGGAAAAGAACAAATCATTAGCGGACATTGAAAAAGATTTGAAGAATGCTAAACTGCGCTTTCTGGAGGTGGTAAGGCATGGGGACGGTGTTATTTCCGAATATGACCTTATGATGGGGTATGATGCTGATTTCTACTTGAACCAGTGCCCGATACTTGCCGGCCATATCATATACTACCGCAAGGAACTGAAAGAGGCACAAAAGAACGGCGTCCAAACAAAGCTGTTCTAATTAAAAATGTATCTTAAGAAACAGAAATGGATAAGACAAAACCAACATCAAAATTTTATGGGCTGTTTCAAGTAATCTTTGATTACTACAACGAAGCCCTGTTCGATGGACAGCTTGTGGACTGTATTATTTCCATGACCCGAAAGCATAGAGTGTTTGGCCACTACGCCTATAAACGGTTCTACCATGCCACGGAAATGGATACCGATGAGCTGGCCATTAATCCAAGTATGATTTCAAAATATCCCTTGATAGAGGTGTGCCAGACAATCGTGCATGAAATGTGCCACGGATGGCAGTGCCATTACGGGAAGCCGCCCAGAGCGGGCTACCATAACAAGGAATGGGCGGCCAAAATGGAATCCATCGGTTTGATGCCCAGCCATACCGGCGAACCCGGTGGCAAAAAAGTTGGGCAGAACATGGCGGACTATCCCATTAAAGGGGGTAGGTTCATGTTGGCCACGGAGGAACTGATGAACAGCAACCTCTTTGAGGAACTTTTCTTGGAGGTGAACCAGAACATGATAGACCAACTGGATCCAGACAAGCCCCTTTTTGACCAGGTTAGGGATTTACACCTTCAGTATGTTCAGGTACACGCCCCCAAACCGAAGGGAAACTATAAATATTCCTGTAGCTGTAGCAATGTTTGGGGCAAGCCCGGACTGTCCCTTTCCTGTAACCTTTGCGGTGAGGAATTTAAGGCGGTAAATTAAAAAATATGTTATGTCATATATGTAATTAATCTACTATATTTGTTATATATCATATAATCATTGAAATTATTATGTCAACAACCGCATTAATGAACGTGAAAGGGGGAACCGGTAAGACCACCACGGTTATCAACCTTGCTGCACAGGCAAGCATGAAGAAACCCACCCTAATGGTCGATTGTGACCCCCAAGGCAATGTAACAAAGCAGTTCTCCGAACAGATTGCGGAGCATGGAGAGCGTTACGGAACTGTAAGGGATTTGTTCTTTGGGCGAACAGCAACACCTATTGAAGTAAGGAAAAACCTTTTTTTGATTCCTTCGGGCGACCTTATCAGTGTGGACCTCGATATCCAAAATAAAATGCACCGGGAGTATATCCTTAAGAAAAGCTTGTCCAAGATAGTTGGGAACTATGATTACGTTTTCGTTGATTGTCCACCGGCAAGGAACCTAATAACCCTTAATGCCCTGTGCGCATCAGATTATGTCATCATCCCGATAGAGGCAGAATACTTTTCAGTGGACGGGGCAGAGGATATGATAGAATATGTTACGGAAATCATCAATGAGCAGGCCAACGAGGATTTGGTACTTCTTGGGATTCTGGTCACCAAATATGATGACCGGCTCAATATTGGAAAGTGGATTATGGACGAGTTCAAGGAAAGGGGATGGAACGACGCCCTATTCAAGACGATGATTCGGGACAATACCGATGTTAGCGGTTCACAATTCAAGAAAAAGACCATTTTTGAATACAACCGGCGAAGCCATGCCGCAAATGATTATGCGAAACTTGGACAAGAGGTATTGAATAAAATAAAGAAACTGGAAAAACAAACTGTTTAATTATGTCAGACAAACAAGGACTTAAGACCCTAATGGGGAAAAGTGGCAGGGGTACAACCAAATCCCCTAAACCTACCGAAAACAAGGAAGCCAATGAGAAGGCCTACCGGAGTTTTTACATGCGGACAACCACGAGCGAACTATTGAACAAAATTCATATCATGGGAAAACTGGACAATTCTAAGTACAGCTTGGCGGATGCCCTTGACGATGCAATATTACTGTTGGCCCAAAAACGTAAAATAGAAAGTTGATATGAGCACAAGAAAATATTTGGTCATCTACGAAAAGTCCATGGACGGGTACAGTGCCTATGTTCCAGATCTTCCCGGATGTACATCTGCGGGAGCTGACCGTGAAGAAATTGAAAGGAACATCATCGAAGCGATGACCCTACATTTAGAGGTAATGGAGGAAGAAGGCCTAACGATACCGGAACCTTCTTCAGATTCCCAAATGTTAGTGATAACGGGGTCATGAAATACCGTCAAATCGTCAAGTTGATTGAAAAGGATGGATGGTATCAGGTGAGACAAAAAGGAAGCCACAGAGCCTATAGGCACAATACCAAAAAAGGGATTGTAACGGTTGCGTATCACCACCTTTCTGATGACGTGCCAAAAGGAACACTTAACAGTATTTTGAAGCAGGCACAACTCAAATAAATCTAATGAATGTATATATGGAAGACGTTAAAGCAAAAAGGAAAAACTCCCCCAGGACCGTTTTCGGCGAGGAATTGACCATCAATTTCTATTCCGATGAAACCTATCCAAAAAAAGCAGTGCGGACCATTAGGGTAGGGGAATTTCTTAAACGGTTTCCAGAAAGCCAGGCCGGTTTTGTGTACAAGGAACACCGCTATCCTTTTGTACGTTGCTTAAGAGCCTTTTTTCTTCAACTCTATGATATGGAGGTGGATCCGCTCTATGAACGTAACAAGATTGGAGGCCTGAGCTCCGAACGCATCGATGCGCTTGAGAGATTGTACAAAAAGCATATTTCGGAAAAGCAATGAGCCGGTATGAAATGCAAAGGGGGCAGCTCTGGAGTGTAGAGGGTGAAATTTATGAGCTTGTTGATTTCAGGGTGACAAAGGCCAGTACCCCGCAGGGTTTCCTAACAACCGCCTTTTTTAAGAGCAAGGATCCCAACAGCGAAAACCCCAGGTTTGAGGAAAGGGTAGAAACGGTACTTTCAGAAGAGCATGTCTATAAACGGCATTTGAGGACATTGACCAGAGAAGAATTGGAGCACAGGGAAAAGGAAGTGGTTCAGGATGAGCTCGCCAAAATCAGGCGAAATGGGGACCGGGCGAATTTGATGGGCCTTGAGGAATGGTTGGAAACCGTACCAAAACCGAGCGGCAGACTCTATAATATATTGCGGAGATTGTGCCTGAAGGAGTTCAATGGTTTGGGGCGGGACATTTCTCCCTTTAAAATCAGAAAAGAGGCCTTCCTTGAATTGAGCAGAGCGGGGCAGAAGTCCTGGGAAGATTTTGAAGCATTACGAAATATAGAATGTTAAGTTGTGGAGCATCCAAATAAAGAACAGCGGGTAAACCAGGCGGAGCTCTTGGCAAAGCTTCCTGAAGAAATGCGCGAAGAACACGCTAGGATATTCCGATTGGGGAACGCTGCTTACATCTACCACCGCCAGGCAGATGAACTTGAGCCAACGGAAGAAGATTTTAAGGAATGGCTTGAGGGATTGCCCAATACTATTCGTAGGGACATGGAAATGAAAGGTTTTGAACTGTGCAAGGGCATACTCTCGTTTACCAGGTACGTGAATGAAAAAAACGACGTCGGAATGGGGGAGTGGATGAAACGAAATTTAAACGAAGAGGACTATAAGGCTTGGGCCGCTTTGAGAAATGAAGATGAATAATTGAAAAATAGATTAAGAATACATGACACCTGAAAAAATAATTGATAAGATAAATGAGTATGACAGCCTGTTCCAGAGATCGGTAAAGGACACCGAAGCGGAGATAGATTTCCTTTGGGACTATTTCTTCACCAACGGTGAATGTAGGACGAGACAATACCTCAAGGAGGTTCTTGGTGCCGGCGACATCATGGACTTCTACACAGCAGAGGATTATATAACGATACGAACGAACCTGAGTTTGGGAAAATGAATCTAAGAAATGAAGAACATGAAAACCAGTATTGACGTATTCGACATTAATGCCCAGAGGAAAGTAGGGGCCTTCCCTATCGAAAGATTGGATAAAATGTACGATGAATGGCGGGCAAAGGGCATCGGCGTGCTTCTCGACAGGGATGGGGACATATGCTTGGATGACGAGGAACCAGAGGACGACGGGCTTTATTATTCGGAACAGGTAGAGGATTTGGAAAAATGGAAACATGCCCATAAATGACAAACCTTATGGAGAACCCAAACGAACAAAAGATATGAAATGGACACTGGCACTGGAGGACGCGCTCGATGAGCTGGAGGGACTCCCAAAGACCGACTGGCAACACCGCCGCAACGAGAGCCTTAGGAAACTCCTGGAAGCGCTCAAGGAGATGGAAAACGAGTTCTATTGCAAAGAGGCCCTTGAGACGAGGGAGGAGGAAAGGAGGGAGCGTGAAATTCTGAAGGAAAGGATCCCGGGATGGGAAGAAAACAACGATTGAGATCTGTAGGAACACCGGAAAAAACCCAGTTACGGATTGAAAGCAAAAAAGGGGATATCGGGTGTTAAAATGAAAGAAGCCCTACAGGAACGTTAAAGGGTTCTTAAAATAGTCAGGGCGATAATATTCGGCCGTATGGCCACTAGAGGGGCCTTTTTTCAACAAGGGCGGGGGACGGGAGCGGAAAAAAAGTAAAAAACGGAAGGTTCCATAACGGGTATTATGTCAAATGGGATTTAACATTTGACTTTAAGATACGGAAAACCATAATTAATTCAAAGTCTAACTAAAAACTGAAATATGGACAAAGTAAAGGTTACAATCGACGGCAAAGAATTTGAAATGACCAAGGAAGAAGCTCAAAAGGCATCCGGCTCATGTAAGAAGGGAGATACTTGGTGCGTTGGGGGAAATTTGCTCAAATGTAATAGCAAGGGGAAATGGTTTGACTCCGGGTTTGATTGCGATTAGCTACTTGGGGGAGTTTCTTAATTATAAAAATACATTCAAAAGCATGAACAGACTGGTTACTAAAATGGAAACAAAAAGGGCCAACCTTTTTATGGAGTGCCTGGCAGCCTACAAGGAGAACAAATTTGTCGAAACGGATATTGAGGCTAAATTTCTATCATATGATTCCCAAGGTGGAGAATGTGAAATCGAGCTGACTTCCTCTAGGGATATAATAGGCGAGGTGTTCATTATCGGGGAGCACATGGACATAAGGTTTGAAAAATTGAACTGAACAGCCCTCCGGGGGGGGTTTCTTAAAGCAATAGGGAAAATGAAAATACATCGGTATAGACAAAATGAGAATTTGGCCAACTACTACTTTACCAAGAACAAGAACCAGTGCCTTATGGTGGAGTACAATAAGAAATACGATTTTGGGAAACACTCCGATGGTGGATGCAGAGATCTTGAAGTGATTATACATTATCAAAATTCTTGGGTAATCAGTCCGGAACATGAAGAAATCAAAATCGAACAGGTTCCTGATGCTATTAGAGATGTATTAACCTATTTGAAATAGCCCAGTTTGGGGGAGTTTCCTTAAAACAAATAAATAAGAATCATGATACTTGACAAGAAGCATTTAGGCTATTGGAAGCGGAACAACCAGTATTGGCGGATAACCGAGCACAAGACCCTTATGGTCAACCTTTCGGAAGACAATAGGCATTACGACGGTGATGCACACATCTTTTTCAACAAGACAGATTCTCCCGTTTATTGTCAATCAGGCAGGGTAAAGATTTCAAGGGAAGAATTTGAGGGCGCAGTATTGGCCCATATCAATAGGTTGGAATCATTTCTGGACAAACCCTCCAGGGGAGCCTCAAAAATCGAAAGTTTGGATAAGCTAATGGACGAAGTGATATTTGAGCGGAACATAAAAATTGGAGATACCATTACCTTATTGAACGAAAGTATTGTTCTGGATACCAAAAGGGTAGGGGATAGATACCATATTATTCAAAACGGTAAGCTTATCCATTCCTATAAAATCTTTGAGAATTTTTTGAGGAAGGTTGAGGATATTGCCGTGAAAGAGAATTTAGAGTTTGAATAGGCCCTGCGGGGGAGTTTGTGAAACATTAAATAACAATATATGAAACGCAAGATTATTTTATTGCTGCTTCTGGCGGCCATGCCTATGGGCTTGCTAGCGCAGGACAAGCTAAAGACAAAAATTCAGGATTATTCCTTTGTGGATGCAAAATTCGTCTACTACGAACAAGAGACGAATGAACCACTTTGGCGGTTCTATCAAAGGACTAACGCCTTTATGGAAAAAGAGATTCAAGACGGGTGGCACACCGTGGATTTTCAATTGGAAAAAGACAACATTGATGTTGACGGCCAAACCCAAACCAAGAGAACAATGGTCGTGCTCTTTAACAAGGAAATCACGGGCAAGGCTAAGGTAAAAATCAACAAAGCTGGCGAAATTGTATCATCTATGGATTTAAATAAAAGGTGAACCCATCCAGTTGACAAATCACATTAAAACTATAATAATTGATGAACAGCATAAATAAAAAATCCAACAAGGTCCTTCAGCCCATGAGGTTCGTGGATGCTTACTATAGTTTCACTCCAACACAGCGGGACTTCATCATGCTTGTTCAAGACAAGACAAGTAAGCAGAAAACGATTAAATCTGATTTCACGATAGACCTAAAACCATATTTTGAAGCTAAAGGGCTTAAGCTTTCTGATGTTAGACATGGGCACTTTACCAATTTGACTTCGGACCTTTTAGAATCCAAAGTAACGTTTAAGTATAGGAAAGGGGATAGGCTATATTCCCACTATAATTTGTTTAAGCGCTGTACGGTTAATAAAGACTTTAGCCTGGATGTATCTATTATCGATGATGTACTACCCCTATTCTACATCAATAAGCTTGAAGAGGGCCACTTTAAGGACAACAGGCTTATTAGGGAGGCTTTTGAGGCCAGTTATCCAGAATACGACACTTATGTTGCTTACTTGCCGGAAACCTTCATAGATTTTAAGGAAAGCTCTACCAAGAAGTTGTTCACTAAACTTTTACAGTATCGCAAGCTAAAGAAATATCGATACGAGTTTAGTAAAGAGGAACTCTATTTAATGCTTGGTTATGGACATCTTGTAGATGTGAAAGATGAAGATATCCAGACCAATATTTTCAACTTGGTAATGCAGGAGTTTGTCCAAACAAAGTATAAGGGGGTAGAAGGGTGGAAAACTCTGAGGAAAAAACTGAATCAGTGGCTAAAAGAAATATCAGACCACAAAGATTCGGGCATTAAGATAAAAACCATTAAAAGCAACTATTTCGCTACCGAAGGTCGGCCTGTACGAAGTATATTCATCGATGTTGAATATGATGACGAGCTTGTCAATCTATCAGATGACCAGAAAAAAGGATACGATATATTGATTGGCTACGGCCTGTCAAACAACCAGGCCCGAAAAATAGTTAGTGATTTCAAAACAAGTGAGATTTCAGGTAGGATCCGGGAACGGATTGTTGCCAAACGGGACCATCACGGAAACAAATACTATGGAGAGTATCAGCGCCACGACCATAGGAAAATCGATAACGTCCCAGGCTATATTTATGGGATTGTCTTTGGGTATGGTAAGCAATAGACCTTTTCGGAAACAAAAACCCCTTTCAAATAAAAAAGCGCTACAAGACCTTATTTTCCCTTTGTGGAAGAATAGTACCCCTTTACGGAAATGAAAACCCCTTTACGGAAATGAAAACCCCTTTACAAAATTGTGCATTTTATTTTTATGATTGTCTAATAGTCTTACTATCAATATTATAACTGAATAATACAGTGAAATACTGTGTGGAAGAAAAAATCCCTTTTAGGGGAAACAAAACACCTCTTTTCGGAAACAAAAACCCCTTAAATCGCTGTTAAGCATTGATTTTACTACTATTTTAGGGCTCCATAATTTATTTATAACTTGTTATAATAATGTAATTCAATCAACCCTCCCACCCTCCTACTTAAGCGCCGTGAGGCTTAATAAGGACAAAATATCTCCTTAACGTCGTTATTTTGAAGTTTTTTACGGGATTTCTTTTAGCATTTTCCACGAAATGCATTATCTGTAAAAATCATAGATTTTATCTATTGTTAGCTGCCAAAATTTCAGGTTTCCGCGCGAAGTTTTTGGCCAAAAAAAAAGGCCCTGACAAGTCAAAACCTTTTCATAGACAATGCGTCTCGGTCTGGATTTTGGCGCTTCTCAAGGTCGTTCCCACGTTGCCTCATATTGTCCTTCCTCACCAGACATTCAAATATAGTAATTTCTTAAATCTGTAGTACATCGATATCTTATAAGATTTTCCTTATGAGTACGTTAATCTTATAATGGCTAACAAAAGACCAAATACTTCCACGGTCAACAAGGTCCGAACCAAATTGAAATCCGAAGGTAAATTGGATGTTTCAACAATGACTGGTATCAAAATTGCACTTGAAGAGAAAAGAGCTAAAATGGAAAGAAATAAGTTGATTACCACTCTTTTCAGGTCCGAAAAGAAAAGAGAGCTAGATGAAACCATCAGTGCGCTTACCTATCTTTTGGAGAATGAAATCATTCAAGATTAAAACGCAGCTCACCGCCGTCCAATCCCGTGTGAATGAATCCATTTATATGAAAAAAGGGGAACGGTTGGGCAAGCTGCATTGTCTTAATACCTTCATATTGGTTGTGGATGAGATGCATTTTGAGCACGGGGACAATCTAAGAAGATGTGAATTGCTGACCAAGTAATTTTCCTACAATTCGTCAAGATGTAACGTCTTATTTTTTGATTAAAAATAGGATTGTAGAAATTGAATATTGTAATTATTTAAAGGCAGCGCCTTTACTCAAAAAATAGGAGCAAAGCGACATCCGTATTTGTCCCAATTTCTTACCTATGGTCCGCTAGGGCCATTGATATAAAACAACCTACTCGCCCGTGGATCCAGACCAATTTTTTAGCGTGCCGGGAGCAAAGCGCAAAAAAAATTGGGCTTGGGGGCGAAAACATACCTATTAAAATAAAGTGCAGTTCATCGAATATTTAGTGGATGTTAGAATGAGTGTGGACTAAAAATTTAGTTTAGATAGTGAAGAGAATGTAATGAGCAAGAAGGCATCGGGCATTCCCGATACTATAAATGAAAATCAATACATTACATTCATTTTTTGTAACATTAACATATATATTTAGCTTGCAACACCTATAAATAGTAGATTTAACACGTATATGGAAAGTGAAATAACCACAATTAGAGTGGAAAAAAATACCAAAGAGGATTTTCTATCTCTGCAACGGAAACACCGCTACAAGAATGCTACAATTTTACTTCAGGACATGGTTAGTTTTTTCCTGAGCAACGATATTACGCCGAGGCAAAAGGAGTCCGTACAACAGTTCATTAAACTTTTCCGCGAATCACTTTTCAAAAAATTGGGAGCGTTTGAACGGGATTATTTCAAACCCCATTATCAGGATTTCAATGCTGTATCCGGATTCATAAAAGAGCAGTTTGAAGTAACGCAAAAGATGGTTGCCGATTATGGTTCAAAATCTGTAGTTGCTACAAAAAAAGAGTCGGGAAATAAATCGATTAAAGCTAACGTAAAGGACGTGGAAAATACCGCAATCAAAATTGAGGCAGTGGAATATGTCCTTGAAAACTTTGAGAAGAAATTCAAGAAACAAGGTGACAGTATTACCATGAACGAAGCGCATTATACGCAAATGAAATTGAGTTTAAAAAACATACTTAGCAAATAGAATGATTGTCAGGGTCCATACATCCAATCTCCCTAAAGGGAACAATAAAGGTTCCTCGGAGAAATTATTCGATTACCTATCCAAAGAGGACCAGGTGAAGGATCATTTTGACAAAACCGGTTTTTTCAACTATGAAGGAGAGGGGTATAGAACGTCTGATGCAATTCGGACCATAGATGGCTATAAAGGTAAGTTGGGAAAAAGCGAGAGTAAGTTTTTTATGTTGACCATTAATCCTAGTGAACGGGAACTACGTCATATTATGCCCATTGGGTCCACCGATATAAAAAGCCTGCAAGGGCAACAGTTGGAGTCTTATGAAAGAGCACTCCAGGAATATACCAAAAGAGTGATGGACAATTACGCAAATTCTTTTGATAGAGGAGTTGACGGAAAAGACCTGGTGTTTTTTGCCAAAATTGAGCATGAAAGACAATATAAAGGTGATGAAGCGAAAAAATTAGGGGTTGAAAGAGGAACAAATAAACCTGGTTTGCAATCCCATATTCATGTCGTTGTGCATCGATACAATAAGGACCAAACCATGAAGCTTTCTCCACTTGGAAAGAAGAAGGCCACTGGTAAAAATACCGTGCTCAGAGGTGAATCTGTGAAATCCGGATTCAATCATATGGACTTCCGTGAGCGTAACGAAGAAAGCTTTGATAAGATGTTTGGCTATGCAAGGAAACAGGAAGAGACCATAAACTTTCATGTTGAAAGGAGGCAACGTTCCTTTTCGTCGGCGAATTTGGATAGAGCGAATGATTTGATGCTCAACTCTCAATTTAGTCCGTTATCAACACCGGTCAATGAACTTAGGAAACAGGATATCGATTATATAGTGACAAAAGAGCTCAAGGCGATGAACCCTATTGCAAACGCAATAAAGGAGCAAACCAAGGAACTAAAGAAAGGTCTTATGTATGGAAAGGATTAGGAGCTATGCGATAATAGGTTTTGTTTTTCTGGTTACGGCCATGCTCTTGTACGTAGTTTTTTCAACGAAGCGAAAAGTGGGGATTATTCTCACTCTAATAGGTGTTGGCCTGTTGTACACGGGGCTATACATATACTTTTCACCACTTTGGTTGTGGGTATTGTTGGGAGCAATCTTGATTACCGTTCCTTTTTACCCTTTGGGAAATAATTCAAGTAAGAAAAATTCACATCCTTATACAATCGTTTTAAAACATAAAAAAGGGGCAATAGAATTTTATAATCCATTCCTTGGATTCCTGGTTTATGGAGGTGCCGGTTCTGGTAAGACAGTGAGCCTTGGCAAACCCCTTTTATCAGAGTTTATGCGTTTGGGCTTTGTGTTTTTTATTTACGATGCCAAGGACAATGATTATACCAAGACTGCATTTTGGTTGAAGGAGAAATTGGGGTATCCCCATCCAATTTATAATATCGATATCGTTAATCTATCTCACGGTTATCAATTCAATCTTTTTGCACCACATCTATTTGATAATGAAAGTGAAGTTGAGGAAATGTCAACTGTGTTGTTCAAAGTACTGGCCAAAAAGGTAGAATTAAACGAATGGGACGATAAAGCCAGAGGTGTTTTGAACGCTGCTGCGTTTTACATTTTCAAATACCATAAAGAGCATTTCACCGTACCCCACATCCTGAACCTGGCCACACAAACCGATGGAGAGGATTTGATAGAACTTTTTGAAGGCGATCCAACCTGTAAGAGTTATGCAAAAGCTTTCATCGGTGCTAAAGGGTCTCCAGCTACATTGAGTTCAATTGTATCGACCCTGGCGGGTGTTATTGGGGCTTTTGCCGCCAACAAGCGCATTTGCTATGTGCTGAACGGAAACGATTTTGATTTTTATCTAAACGATCCCGAGAATCCGAAATCTGTTGCTATTACCAATAATTTCAAGTTGAGAGAACAAATAAGCCCACTGGTGGTTTTGATGTTCGTTATGGCTATGAAACGAATCAATTTAGGGAACACAGTTCCCATGGTGGGCTTTCTGGATGAAGGAACGACTTTCAAAATAGAGAACCTGGAGGCCTACCCAAGTGAAATGCGAGAATATCTTTTTGCAATGGTCATTCTTACACAGAATCCGGGTAAAATAGAAAAGTTGTACGGAAAACATGACCGGTCAAGCTTGGAATCCAATGTCCAAAACCATTTTTACGGAAGGACCAAAGACCTGGAGGCTGCAAAGCATTTTACCCAAATGTTCGCGACCATTGATAAGGAACGTAGATCGGTCACCACCAGAACCAATTCTGAAGGGGCCAGTACAACGAGGAGCATTGAGGAAAAGGCAAGGTACAAACCTGAATTTTTTAAGGATCTCAAGCCAGGGGAGTTTGTTGGTGGTGCCGTGGAAAGCAATCTAAAGGAATTTAAGGTAAGGTTTAAGCCTTACGCTGGTTCCAAACTTGAGGAAAACCCATTCGTAAAAATGGTAACTGCTGAAGATTTGGAACGAAACTATAATTTGATAATAGAAGATGTGAGGGCCATGGCCCTACAAAAATTAAGAACATAACCTTTTAAAACACAGATATGAAAAGAAAAATTTTGATGTTGATAAGCTT
>ERZ1740060.452-NODE-452-length-23221-cov-8.347406_pt1 | contig 23221 bp, 25 predicted proteins | sample MGYA00581743_ERZ1740060 | MGnify/ENA primary metagenome ERZ1740060 (study PRJEB43018, sample SAMN04849235) | marine metagenome | isolation source: floating plastic debris | place: Pacific Ocean | collected 2008-08-27 | study: EMG produced TPA metagenomics assembly...
GGAAGCCTTTTCTCGAAATGAGTGCTGATTGATACTTTCCAAATATCCTCTCAGCGAAGTTGCCTACGACGCACTTTTAGAGCTGCATGAAGGGTAAGGCGCGCCTGAATGAAGAGGAGCGCATCGCTTTAGAGTCTTACCTGCGAGCCAAAAAGCCCCTCATCCTGGAAGTGATTTACGGATAAAAAGACCCCTCACGGTGACGTGAGAGGTTTAAGGGAGAACTATGCTCAACGCGCTTTTGAAGAGTATCCCCCGAAGGCAAGAGCGAGATCGTGTCAGTCGATACGGGAGCCTTAAAAAAGGCGGTCTAAATCCTAAATGACTACCGTTAACTCACTGGCAGGATCGTCAGACCAGTCACTTCCTCACCGTCATACCGAATCACCCAATCATCATCAGTGACTTCGGTATCCGTTGCGACTTTAGCTGGCTGATGGAAGTTGACATACCAAACATCTGCCTCTAACGCACCTCATACCGGGTTGCTTGGCGACCTTCATAAAACACCCAAATCTCAGCTCCATCTGCCCTGACGTACACATCCGCTGTTTCATTGCGCCAGGCTGGGAACCCAAAAGAGCCTTTCATATCACTGTAGTCTTGGGGCCAGGCGAGCGATCGCAGCGCCGCCCACTCTTCAGCAGAGAGCTGTCCGGCACCACCGTAAACCACGGTGTTTGCCTGTTCCGCAGCGGTTGGCCCTGGGGTGAGTGCAGCCCAGTCCGTTTGGCTACAGCCGATCAGGGCGATCGCCAACCCTATCCATAACCTTGACTTCATCTGGCCCTCCGCACCTGTCGGTTCTCCCTGATTCCTCATTCCAAGGCTAGCGCCCAGATCCGCACGGGCCAATGGCGCATCTACCGCCCAATCAGGTTTTAATAATGACGGTTTAGCATTTGTTTCTCAACTTTTGACTTGGGAGGATTGACGCCATGACTGAGGCTCAAAACGTTTTTGGAGAAACCCTCCAGCCCTGCAGCACCGACCCGATGACCGGGTTTTATCGCGATGGCTGCTGCAATACTGGTTCCGGTGATTTTGGTCGCCATGTGGTTTGCGCCGAAATGACCGAAGCGTTTCTCAACTACACCCGTGCTCAGGGCAATGACCTGAGTACACCGGTTCCAGCCTATAACTTCCCTGGTTTGAAGCCGGGAGACCACTGGTGTCTCTGCGCCTCGCGCTGGCAGCAGGCTTTTGACGATGGCGTTGCCCCTCGGGTTGACTTGGCCGCAACTCACATGAGCGCACTCAAAACCGTGAAGTTAGAGGATTTGAAGGATCACGCGATTTAGGCATCATGAGTCAATTCGCATACTCAGGTCGAGCCAGGGCGATCTCGTAATGGTGGCACTGGTGGAAATGTAGTCCACCCCGGTTTCGGCTACGGTGCGTAGGGTGGTGAGGGTGATGTTACCCGAGGCTTCGATCTTGACGTGGGGCGATTCTGCCCGGATCAGGTCCACTGCGGTTTTCATTAGGGCTGGGGCCATGTTGTCCAACATGATGATGTCGGCTCCGGCGGTAAGGGCGGCCTGCACCTGTTCCGGGTTTTCGGTCTCAACTTCGATGGTGAGGGGATAAGGGATGCGTTGGCGAATCTGGCTCACCGCCGCTTCAATGCCCCCCGCTGCGGCAATGTGGTTGTCTTTGACCATCACCCCGTCATCTAATCCCATGCGGTGATTGCAGGCTCCGCCCACTTGGGTGGCGTATTTTTCGAGCAGGCGCAAACCGGGGGTGGTCTTGCGGGTGTCTACCAGTTGGGTGGGCAAGTCAACAATTGTGTTGACGTATTCGCGGGTCGCAGTGGCAATGCCGCTGAGGGGCATCGCTAGGTTGAGGGCGACCCGTTCCCCGGTCAATAATCCCCAGAGGGGACCGGTAAGTTGGGCGATCGCGGTACCTGCTTCTACTACTGCCCCTTCTGCAACCAAAGGTTTCAAAGCCAGGTCCGGGCTGAGCAGCTGAAACACCCGCGCAGCGATCGGTAACCCCGCAATCACGCCCGGTGCTTTTGCCACCCATTGGGCTTGGCCCGGTCGCTGCACCATGTCACCGAGACCGTCGGTGGTGCGATCGCCCCGGCCAATATCTTCTTGCAGCCAAGCCGTCAGCAGCGGATCAAGCACGATATTAGCGGGCACCATGTTGACATCCTTCTTTGTGGGTGGGCTAGCAAAGACGATACCAGCTCGCATCGCCCCACCTCACGGCTTGGGTGCTCGTACAGGAACAGGCTCTGACGCTACACTGGGCGTACTTGCTGCGACGGCCTTGATCATGTCTGCGCCCATCACCGAAGCACTGCCAGAGGTGAACCCTGCTGAGGTTTCCGAGGCGATTGTTTTTCCGCCCGGCGATCTCAATAGTGACGAACCCCCCGTGGAAACTGAATTACATCTACGCCAAATCCTGCTGCTCATCCAATGTTTGGAGCGGTATTGGAGCGATCGTCAGGACTTCTACGCCTTTGGTAATTTGACGGTGTATTACAGTCCTCGTCAGCGCAAATCTGAAGATTTTCTAGAAAAACACTCTGAACCTTTGCTGCAGGCAAAGAGTAAAGAGGCGGTTCAGAGTATTTTTGGACCGGACTTTTTTGTAGTGAAAGGTGCAGAGCGTAAGCCTCGAAAAAGCTGGGTTGTTTGGGAAGAAGACGGTAGGTATCCCAATCTGATTGTAGAACTCCTATCGGACTCAACCGCAGCGACAGATCGAGGACTGAAAAAACAGCTTTACCAAGACACGTTCCGCACCCCCGATTATTTTTTGTTTGACCCACACACGCTGGAATTTCAGGGTTTCCATTTAGTGGATGGAACCTATCAAGATTTACAACCGAATCAACAAGGCTGGCTTTGGAGTGAACAGTTACAACTCTTTTTGGGCATTGACGACCAGCAACTGCGATTCTTTACTCCCGAGGGGCAATTGGTTCTGAGTCCTGAAGAAGTCGCAGCTGAGGTGGATGCAGAACGGCAGCGTAGTCAGAAGCTGGCGGCGAAGTTACGGGAGCTGGGGGTGGACCCGGAAGAGATCGCTTAGCTACACCCGATCGCTTGCCCCGCCAACCACCCTGTTGTCCAGGCACTTTGAAAATTAAAGCCCCCGGTTACTCCGTCAATATCCAGCACTTCTCCCGCTAAAAAGAGACCCGGACAGCGACGGCTTTGCATTGTTTTGAAGTCCACCTCTGAGAGCTTCACACCGCCGCAGGTGACAAATTCCTCTTTGAAAACCCCTTTACCGGAGATCGCAAATTGACCGCGACTCATCTGCTCAACCAGTCCATTCACGCCTTTCTTCGGAAGGTTGGCCCAGGTGAGGCTTTCATCCAAACCGACCCGCTGCACTAGATACATCCAAAGACGGCGGGATAGTGGCAGAGGGCAATGATTCATGATCGCCCGTTTGGGCACCTGAGCACGAGCAGCTTGCAACTCGGCTCTGATCTCATCCATCGTCATTTCCGGAAGCCAGTTCACCTGTAGCGTCCCCTTGTAGCGCTGCTCATGGAGCGATCGCGCCCCCCAGGCCGACAGTTTCAACACCGCAGGACCGCTCAAGCCCCAGTGGGTGATCAGCAGCGGGCCGGTTTGGGTGAGGGGTTTGGTGTTGGGTAAGGAGAGCTTTAGATTCACCGGCTCGACTGAGACGCCTGCCAGCGATCGCAGCGCCGGATCCGCCACATTAAAGGTAAACAGGGATGGCACGGGCGACAGGACTTTGTGCCCCAGGCTAGCGGCGATGCGGTGTCCTTGGGGGCTGCTGCCCGTGGCGAGAAGCAGGCGATCGCACTGCAAGGTCTCTCCTGATCGCAAGGTGACGGTGAACCCAGATTCAGTTCGCGTCACCCCACTCACCGCTGATTTCACCCGCAGCGTCACCCCCAACTGCCGGGCCTCTCGCTGCAGACAATCCACAATCGTGGCCGAATCATCCGTCACCGGGAACATGCGGCCATCAGCTTCGGTTTTGAGCTTGACGCCCCGGTCTTGAAACCAGTCCACCGTGTTTCGGGGCTGAAAGCGGGTAAACGCTCCCCGCAAGGCTTTGCCGCCTCTGGGGTAGTGGGTCACCAGTTGCGCTGGGTCAAAGCAGTGGTGGGTGACATTGCAGCGTCCTCCACCCGAAATTCGCACCTTGGCTAAGGGCTCTGGTCCCGCTTCTAGCAGGGTGATCTGGGCCTGACGATGGGCTCTCGCCGCCGCGATCGCCCCAAAAAAGCCCGCCGCGCCGCCGCCGACGACGATGATCTGAGAGGGTGTTTGAAAAGTTCTCGGGACTTCCTTTAGCGACATGGATCACCCAAAAGAGTGACGATAGCATCAGGGCTTCAGCCATCCTACTGATGGGCTTCAGTATTGCTCAAGACTGGCTTACCCCCTGTTCAAACATCCTCTGAGGAAATTTCACCATTCCTATACAGGATTGAAGCGAATGCAAAATTCAAAAGGCAGAATTAATCCTGGCTGCCTTTGGCTACAAATGCCCCCGTTTACCCGCCGCTAGTAAACTCTGAAGCTGAATGAGGAGACTCCATACAATCGATGGTCAATGGGATTATTCTGCGGCGTTTCTGCTAAAAAACTTCTTCAGCTAAAAGTTTTCCTTTAACCCGTTCATATTCATCTTCGAGAAGCCATTCTTGGGCAGCTTCATAGTTGGCGTGAGTGACGATAAGTTTATAGTCGGATGCAGGATTAAAAATACAGCAAGTGCCATCTTGATCACCCACCAACATGAGAATCTTAGGTGGAAAAAGAACTAGATCAACCCAAAGTTCTAGGAATTTCCAGGTTTTAGCTTGTTTTGCGAGGGCCGGTGCGTGGAATTGCATGATACTCACCTGTTGTCTTCACAATTTTAATCTCACCGTAGTAAAGAGGGGTTGGGCTCCTGTCTGCTCTCCTATCTGCTCTAAGTATGTAGCCGATTGGCTCAGAAAAGTAGAGTCCATATCGTTCATAATCATCCCCTTCATCCTCGATTCCTGTTCGCTCTCCACCCTCAATGATCGCCCGCGTGACGCGTTTCAGAGTTTCGGGATCATTGAATACGTGTGCTTTACCTTCTCTTCGAAGCAGTCGCTGGACTTGAGGGGTATTCGGCAAATGGCGCGCAACCAAGCTTGGTCGGAGGTCAGGAGTAATATCTCGGTCAATTCCACTCATGGGTTTGGCAAAGCGCGACGAAAGTATTCCGCGTCATCTTTCTATAGCGCTGGCCACTTTGCTTAGGACACCTAGGATTGCTCTGGGCTTTAGCGCATAAGCAAAGTGGGTCGCAGTCTTGTCCTAACCGGACTGGCGACTGCTATATTTCTGACTGATCCCTCTTCATCAGCTTCCCGCTCGGTTCGTGTCACCTCTCTTGTACGGAACAGAAGGGCTCTAAGCAGAGCTAACTATTTTCTGAACCGTCAATTTTGAACTTTGAACTGTCAACTGAAATACTGCCGCACAATCTCAACGATGCGCTCAGAGGCTTTGCCGTCGCCAAAGGGATTCACCGCTTGGGCCATGGCATCATAGGCAGCCGAGTCACTGAGCAATGCAGAAGCGGCATTGGCAATGGCGGCTGAATCGGTGCCCACTAGCTTGGCGGTACCGGACGCTACCGCCTCGGGCCGTTCCGTCGTCTCCCGCAGCACCAATACCGGTTTCCCTAAACCAGGGGCTTCTTCTTGCAAGCCGCCCGAATCAGTCAGCAGCAGGGTACAGCGCTGCATTGCCCCCACCAATTGACCATAGTCCAACGGTTCACAGAGAAAGGCGCGGGGGTGATCGCCCAAACGGGCCTGGAGGGGGGCCCGGACGGTGGGGTTGCGATGGAGGGGCAGCAGCAGTGCCGTATCAGGGAAGCGATCTAGCAGGGTCAAAAATCCCTTAGCGATGTCGTCTACGGGCGCACCCCAGTTTTCGCGGCGATGCACCGTCGAGTGCATGACTCGATGCTTGTCCCAATCCAGGCCAGGGATGGGGCATTCGGGCCGTTGATCGGCCACGGTGAGCAAGGCATCAATCACCGTGTTGCCGGTTTGGTGGATCTGCCCCACCACCCCAGATTTATGGAGATGGCCCACAGCGGTTTCGGTGGGGGCAAAATGCAGGCGGGTGATTTGCGAAATCAGGCGACGGTTAGCCTCTTCAGGAAAGGGGTTGAGCAAGTCGTCCGTACGCAGCCCCGCTTCCACATGGCCCACCGGGATTTGCTGATAAAAGGCGGCGAGGGCGGCGGCAAAGGCGGTAGTGGTATCCCCTTGGGCAATCACCAGGTCAGGTTGCAGCCGTTGAAAGCAGGTTTCGAGGCCCTGCAGGCTGCGGCAGGTAATATCCGTGAGGCTCTGCTTGGGCTGCATGATGTCCAGATCCTCATCGGCTTCGATTTGGAACAGGGTCATCACCTGGGCCACCATCTCCCGATGCTGACCGGTGAGCACCACCCGCGTCTCAAAGCCCGCCGCCTGCTGAAAGGCCTGAATCACCGGGGCGAGCTTGATGGCTTCGGGGCGAGTACCGAGGGTAATGCACACCCGGATGGGCTGAGGCGCAGAAGAGGTCGAGGTCATTGTGTCCAAATTAAAGCCTTCCTATGATGGCACGGCCCACCGCCCCACCTGGCAAAATAAGGGTTGACCCGATCGGAGATGTCATGGCCCACACAATTACCCTGACGGCGACGGCGCTGGCGCAGCTCGATTTAACCCAGGCAGTTGCCGTGCTGAAGCCGTTATTGACTGGGGGTCAGATTTTAGATCCTGAGGTGAAGCTCATGTTTGAGATTGATTTCCCTCAGGACCCCACCGACCCGAGGGAACTGTCGGAAATTCCGGAGGTGCGTCTCTGGTTTATCCGCCTCGACAGTATCTACCCTTGGCTGCCCTATGTGCTGGACTGGGAGGCAGGAGAGTTAGCCCGCTATGCGGCGATGTTGGTGCCCCATCAGTTCAGTCCCTCGGAGGGGATTCGCTACAACCCTGAGGGGCTGGAGATTTTTGTGATGGGCAAGATTTTTTTGATTAGCCAATGGTTGCAAGGCCAAGGGGAGTCATCGACAACGCGGTTGAAGTTTATGACTCAGATGTTGGGGTATGACATTGATGATGGGTTGTTTGAGTTGTTGGGCAGGGCCTAGGAGGTGAGCCATGACAGCAGTCTTAACGCCCACGCGCCATCAGGTGATGCTGCACGGCATGAGTTGGGCCACGTATCAAGGGCTGATTCGCGATTTGGAATCAGAGCCAGGAAAACGCTTGACCTATGACCATGGAACCTTAGAAATTATGGTGCCGCTGCCTCCCCATGAAAGCTATGAGAGCCGTTTGGGTCGCCTCGTAGAAGTCACGACTGAAGAAACCAACACTGAGATTGCTAGCTTGCTGATAGACTGCCACTGCATCATCCTAAGAGGGTGTTATGTCAAACGATGCTCTCTAACTAATAGCTATACCCTCTGATCTCTCCATGACAAATTCGACTTCGGGGAAAACATGACAAATTCGATCACTCGCCTCAATCCGTCGGCATTGCCAGATGCCGGGGAAATGGGATATTCACAGATATCGATAGTCGAACCGGGCCGTATGGCTTATGTATCTGGCCAAGTCGCATGGCGGCCAGACGGTGAAGCAGCACCTGAGAGCTTACTTGAGCAAATGAGTATTGTCTCGATCAACACAAAGGCCGCGCTGGATGCCATTGGGGCCGTACCATCTGATGTTGTGATTGCACGCATTTACATGACCAATCTCACCCCTGAAAGATTAGAAGAAGCTATGCCACCGTTTCTAGCTATTTTTGAGGGGGCTCAACCCTGTGTTACTGGCGTTGGTGTCGAGGCGCTTGCTGCGCCCGACCTGCAAGTCGAGATGGAATTGGTTGTCAGGCTTCCTGATTAGTTGCTGTTTTCAAGCTTAGTAGGGTGGGCAATGCCCACCGCATCAAGTTTGGGAAGTAGCTTAATCAAAGCTTGATCAAGTCTTTTCCGATGCTGAAATCCTGCCTAAGTCAAACCGTAGTATTGCATCAAGGTTAATTGTGGGCAATGGCCACCCTACGACTCAGGTGAAGGGAAATTTGGAGATTGGTGCCCATGATAGGTTCACACAATCTGCAACCCTATTATGGCCTTGCTTCCGGACTTGATATGATCAATGCAATGGCAATGAAGGCTGAACAAGTGTTAGTTACTTATGTGATCTGAGTGGCAGGATGAAATTGTTCAAAACATTAAGTTTCACAATAAATTTATTTGATGAAAATAGAAATTCAACTAATAGGGTGGATGACGTCAAATAAGCCTTGAATAGACTAATACTCAGTGGCGTAAATTTCGCCACCGTTATGCCCTCATCCCCCAACCCCTTCTCCCTGAGGGCGAAGGGGAGGCCGATTTTGAGTCCCTCGCCCTTTGGGAGAAGAATTTAGGGTGAGGGGTTATGGTTGGGTTATTTGTGCCGAGCAGTACTATAGGTTAGAGGTTAATTGTGGGAATTGCTACGGCTAAACTTCATCAGGAGAGATGAGTATTATGGTGTTAAGAACCATATACAGAAATGCGAAAAATGAAATAAGCTTTTTTCGGAGAAACCTAGGACATCAACGTGGACGTTTAAGGTTGCGAAATCGTTACCTTGACAACTTCATCTTCATCCATATAAATAAAACTGGTGGAAGTAGTATCGAGAAAGCTCTTAATTTGCCTTTCGAGCATCTTACTGCGTCAGAAAAAATAAGACAAATAGGTCTAGAGAGATGGAACTCTAGGTATACTTTCGCAGTAGTCAGAAATCCTTGGGACAAAGTGGTTTCGCATTACTTTTATCGCGTTCAGACAAATCAGACAAATATGGGAAATGGACATATTTCCTTTGAAGATTGGGTGAGATTGGCTTATGGCGATAAAGACTCACGCTTTTATGATAAAAAGAAAATGTTTATGCCTCAACTCAACTGGATTTCTAATTCTGACGATGAAATAATAGTTGATTTCATATGCCGCTTCGAGAAGCTTAGCAATGATTTCGAACATGTATGTAATAGGGTTGGGATGCCTGCCGAGCTGCCTCATGTCAAGACATCGAAGCGCGGAGATTATAGAGATTATTATTGTGCAGAAACATCCGAGATTGTGCACCAACATTTCTATAAGGACATAGAAAAATTTAATTATTCTTTTTAAGATCTAGACTCATATCTAGTTATGAGGAAAAGTATTGCCTCATTTAAAAATCCCACCATAAAAATCAGCTTCTCCATATCCATGGAGAAGCTGATTTTTAGAAGCCAGACTCTGCAGTCTAATGGATCGGCGGCATCACTACACGCTTAGCCAAACCCAGCTTTTTCAGCCCACTAATCACCCACCACGTCGGGTCAATTTCCCACCATTGCCAACCCGCTTTTGCCACATTCGGATAAGCGTGGTGGTTGTTGTGCCAGCCTTCCCCATAGGTCAATAACGCCGCCCACCAGAGATTGCGAGAATTATCCTCAGGCTCAAACGTGCGATAGCCCTGCATGTGAGACGCCGAGTTGATCAGCCAAGTGCTGTGCCAAAGGATAACCGCCCGCACAAACACGCCGTAAATCACAAAAGACCAGCCACCCAAGGCGTAGAGCGCCAATGCAATCGGCACTTGCAACAGTAAAAAATACCGGTCGAGGAAGCGGTAGAAGCGATCGCGGGCCAGCTCAGGGGCAAAGCGACGATAGGCCCGCGCCTCAAAGAAGTCTGCCTTCGGGTAGAAGATCCACAGCATGTGGCTCCACCAAAATCCACGCTTCGCAGAATAGGGATCTTTATCAATATCCTCAGTGTGCAAGTGGTGGAGACGATGACCCGCTACCCAGAAGATTGGCCCCCCTTGGATGGCACAGGCCCCCAAAATTGCAAAGCCGTATTCCAACAGCTTGGGCAGCCGAAAGCTGCGGTGGGTCAGCATGCGGTGGTAGCCCAGACAAATGCCCAAGCTGCCAAAGGCCCAGTGCAGTGCAATGGCCACCCCTACAGCCGACCACGAAAAGAACCAGGGAGCCAGACAAGCCAAAGCATGAACGGCTCCGAAGAAAAACACATTAACCCAAGACAAACGGGCTCGTGCTCCTCTCTGGGGAGGAGCCTCAAGGCGATGAGCTGTAACCATAAAAATCCTTAAACGTGAGTCAGCCCGCCCATCGGCGAGTGACGGACAAATACGGCGTAGTCAGACCCAGCCATTGGGATGGGGTAAACTTTTGCAAGTGCCGCTTACATTTAGACTGTAACAGCACCTTCCCAAAATGTGCAAGTGTCGCTTGCATTTTGTGTATGTCCCGTCCGCCTACCCGCGATCGCCTCATTCAAGCCGCCTTGTCTCTGTTTGTCAGTCAGGGCATTGCCGAGACCACCACCAAGGAAATTGCCGAGCAGGCCGAAGTGAACGAAGTCACCCTGTTCCGACACTTTGGCAATAAATATGGGTTGCTGTTGGCGGTAATCGGTGAGGGCACCGCCTTTGAGCAGGTCGAGCAGATTTTAGTGCAGCCCTTGCGCACCACCAACTCCTTCGAACAGGCTCTGCAGGATTACGCCCTAGGTTTTTTGGCGAATAGCGATCAGGTGCCGGAACTGCTGCGATCGCTGGTAGGCGAAGCCCGTCACTATTCCCCCGAAAATCGACAGGTGCTGGCCCATGGGTTAACCCACATTGAACAGGCTGTGGCCCAAGCCCTGCAAGCAATGGTTACATCTGACCAATGGCAAGATCCTCAGGATCCAAGCCTGATTGCGGCCCTGCTGAATCGCCTGCTGTTGGGTCACGCCTTGATGACCCTAACCGGTGAAGAGAACGGTCCTTGGGGCGATCGCGCCGGTTTCGCCACCCATTTGGCCCAATGGTTTCAACAGGGTTTCCTGGCCGCACCTCCTGTCCCGACCACTGAGACCTCAGAGGAACGCACGATTTCCATTACCGATCTCCCTGCTTCCCAAGTTCACGAGATTTTTCAAAATGCCAAGAAGCAAGGACTGCAGATCTACGCCTTGGTGTACGTCTTGTTTGGGGCCGGAGTGTCCCCTGCCGAACTGCTGCAGCTTGAGCAGGTTCATTATTTGAGCGATCGCACCCAGCAAAGTCTGCGGGTCGGAGAGGGTCGCCAAGTGCCTATCAACCAATGGATCCTGGGCAAGCGCTACGGCACCTATCACAAGAACCCCCTCACCCAATGGCTCAAATCCCGAAAAGATGAGTCCCCCGCCCTGTTTCTCAACCCAGATAGCACCCCCTTAACTGCAGCGGGCCTCAACCAATATTGGCAAGCGATCGCCGGTGAGATTTATACCGTTGCCGGTCATCCACCCGTGCTAGAGCAGGCGGAACAGACCTGGTGCGTCGAGATGTTTATGCGAGGGATGGGTTTAGAGGAAATGGAGATCCTAACTGGATGGAGTCGACCGAAATTAGCGCCCTTCGTGCAACGGGCTCGGGAAAAAAGCGCGATCGAGCAAGCCATCCGTATGGATCAAAAAAAGCCTTCGGCGACAAGCACAACACCTTAGTTCTGGATGACTGCATTAACGGAGCATTGCAGCTTCTAGCTCCCCTGCGCTTTATGCCTTCCGCGCTACGCAAGGTCCCCCGGTCCTAGGCTCGACTCGACACCCATGTTCAAAAGGTTATGGGCATCTGCAATTTCCCGCCAGAGGCACGTCCTTCAGCCATAATGACAACGCTAAGGCGCGTCAAAAGACTCTGGTTTCCTCTGATGGTAGCCCTTAGCTTGGTGTCTCCGGCTATGAATTCGGCTATGAAGCTATCGACTCTTGTACGCACAACAGTACTGGTACCCGTGGCAGCGATGGGTTTAACCATGGGAGCAAGTTTGCGCGCCTCGGCTGAGGTTTACAACCCCATCCCTTTACCTGGGGGCAATGAAATTACCGACACGTTGTCAGAAGCCGATATTCCTACTGGCTTTGGCGGCTATGCCCGCGACTATACGGTGTACCTAGAGGCAGGCGATCAAGTTGCGATCGATTTGACCTCGAATGAGTTTGATACCCTGGTAACCCTGCTCCACGCCAACGGCACTACGGTAAGTGAAAATGATGACGGCCCTGATGGCACCACTAATTCCTTGCTATTTGCCCGCATTACTGAGTCTGGGGTGTATACCGTGCGCGTGCGTGCCTATGCCGGACAAGGCGTTGGCGAATTTTTCTTGAAAGTTGCTCGACTTCGTCCGGTATAAAACAATACCGCTTGATTTATCGCCCCTTCATCTTGACTGGAGCTCTATAAGGATTTTGCAAAGATAGAGAGTATTGGCTTGATTACGTGATTTGCCTACGGCATTCTACGGATGGCTGAACCAGATACTTTCTGAGCTACTGCAAAAGTATCGATGACCTGTCAGGTGTAGGCGTGTCAAAGTGCCCCTTTTTTATTGCTTTATCTGAATAAAGACTCCGTAAAATTTACCATTTTTGAGCTGGTTTTGGTTTCGCTTTCTAAATAGCCATGGGAATATATGTGTAGTTGAAAGTGTTCTAGTTCAAACACTTTTCGAGGTCGTCGAAGACAGTCCTGAAAATAATTCACGAAAAGGTGCGACATGGCCACTCCTTTAATGCTATCTGAGTCTGAAGTGACACCCTTCAGCTTCTATAGTGATGCCAGTATTTATGAAGGCATCATCTGCAGCTCAGGAGCTTACAAATTGAGTGCATCTTTTGAGTTAGATCAACAAAATGAAGCATTCCAATTTGCCCGAAAGCTTGCGAAAGCCTCTAAAGTCGTTTTGACCACAGGAGAAATCAGTCACCGCATCTGGGTAAAGTTAGGGGGTATCGTCCACTGAGCAGGGCAATCGCATTTAAATCATATTTCCATTAGTGTCTAGAAATCAAACTTTTTTAGATGTGACTTGCTAGTCTTCATCGTTCAAATCGCAGCTTTAACATGGATTTGGATGTTCGCCCCCCTCATTGCCAAACCTTGCCCGCCCTATTCTCGACTTAGAGCTGCTTGTCCCTAATCAGCGCCATTACAAAGCAATACCTTCACGAGAAAATCGTTGTCCATAGCGGCTCGATAACGCAGCTGCTTCAGACTCTGCTTGGATGGCTCACGTTTGAGCTTTTTGATAGTCGCGCTAGGAGGGACTGAAGCAGGGGTGCCGAAGCCTTTTGAGATCAGGAGTGATTCACTCAATTTAGGGACGTATGACTATTCTCAGCTCACCTGGGCTAACCACCTTTTGGCAAGTACGATTTATACAAATTAGCTGCAATTGTCCTGATTCATATCGCTACTGGTAGGGGCAGAATTTACTCATTTTAGATGCCTAATTCAAAGCCAGCTTCCAAGAATATCTCGCCCCAAATACTTTTTGATCTACGAAAAGACGATTCCTGGTTGCTTGGGGTGGCTTCAGAACGGTTTTGGATTTTTTATCGAGATCGCCTCCAGTTTCTTAAGACCAATAAACCCCATGATATTTTGTTGGTCACTGCCGATCCAGTTGAAGCGATCGCCAGTGTTTTCGCTTCATTCCTATTCCCAACCCGCCTCTGGCTCGGTAACCCCACTTGGGGCCAACAGGAGTGGCAACAAGTGGCTACTCAAATGCAGCCCGATCTGATTTGGGGCCAGCTGCCTGAAGGGATATGGCATCAGGAAAAAAACGTAGGGGCGCACAGCTGTGCGCCCCTACCCGTAGATGTAGATATAACCCAACTGTTGATTCCCACCGGAGGCTCCTCCGGCAACTTGAAATTTGCCATCCACACCTGGGAGACCCTGATGGTGGCAGTACAAGGCTTTCGGCAACACTTTCAGGTGGATCAGGTGGATGCCTACTGCGTGCTGCCCCTGTATCACGTCAGTGGATTGATGCAGGTGCTGCGCTGTTGGGTCTCTGGCGGTCGGCTGATGCTGCAGCCGTTTCGGGAACTGATGCAGCAACCCTTGCCAGAACCAGGGGCAGGAGCCTTTCTCTCCCTAGTCCCCACCCAACTGCAGCGGCTACTAGACGCAGGCCATAGCGATTGGCTGCGACAATTTCGAGCTATTTTGCTGGGCGGCGCTCACCCTTGGCCCAATTTGTTGAATCAGGCCCGACAGCAGCAGTTACCCCTAGCGCCCACCTACGGCATGACCGAGACCGCCGCCCAGGTGGCAACCCTCTTGCCCGAAGAATTTCTGACAGGACAGACCAGCAGCGGGAGATCGCTCCCCCACGTTACCCTGACCATCCAATCCGCTACAGGTGAGGTGCTGTCCCCAGGGCAGATTGGCCACATTACCCTCCAAACCAATTCCTTAGCGCTGCAATACGTGGGGGCTCCCTTGGCGCGTCCCTTCCAACCCGAAGATTTAGGGTGCCTGGACGAGGCCGGATACCTGACAGTGATAGGACGGCAGGGCAGCTTGATTAATACGGGCGGAGAAAAGGTCTTACCCGAGGAAGTGGAAGCGGTGATTCGGGCGACGGGGCAAGTGGCTGACGTGGCGGTGTTGGGCGTGGCCGATGCCGATTGGGGGGAACGGGTGACGGCGATTGTGGTGCCGAGTCCTGGCTATGAGCTGGATAAACTGCGTCATCAACTCAAACAGCAGTTAAGTCCTGCTAAACAGCCCAAACATTGGCTACAGCAGACAGCACTCCCCCGCAATGCCCAGGGCAAGCTCAATCGTCAGCAGCTACAGGATTGGGTGCAGCGGCACTGTGAAGAGCCAGCCAACCCTGGAGCGCTTGGGGCAACGGGCAGCGACAGCGATCGCTCACGTTAATACAGATATGAATGGTTTGGGCGGTGGCGGCAGATCGTTTAGTGGAGCCGATGATTTCATACTGCACTGCAAATCGGTGTTCATCCATTGCGGTGGCCGTTAGATGAACGGCGATCCGATCGCCGCAGTGGAAGGGCTGGCGAAAGTCGATATCGGCATGGACAATCGGCACCGCGATCTCGCCTTTACCGAAAAAAGCCTGTAGCTCAATACCCGCATCTGCCAGCGCCGCTTCATAGGCTTCGTGGCAAATGCTGAGCACATTGGCAAAGTAAACCACCCCCGCTGCATCCGTATCTTGAAACCGAATCGTGCGGTGATAAACGAAAGCCATCGCTTTCTAGCTGGCGTTTGGCTGAGCCGGACGATAGGGAACTTCGCCTGCCGCCTCGCTAGCATCAAGTTCAGAATTTGGCACGACACCCAGGGCCTGCAGGGGTTGATTCAAGACATTCACAAAGTTTGCCGCCGTTTGCCGCAGCAATTCATTCGGGTTCACCAAGACCCAGCCTTGGGCGGTGAGCTGGCGCACTTCAAAGTGCAGGTGGGGGCCAGTCGAGTTGCCGGTGCTGCCGACTAGACCGACAACATCTCCTTGCTCTACCGTTTCACCTGGGCGAACCATCAGTTGGGATAGGTGGGCATAGCGGGTCTCTTCACTGCCGCCTTCGTGGCGCAGGATCACCGTTAATCCATAGCCCCCCAGGTAGTCAGCGGTAGAGACCGTCCCGGCTTTTGCGGCCAGAACTGGTGTACCCGTTGGGGCCGCCAAGTCAGTACCGGTATGGAAACGCTGAACCCCGAAAATCGGGTGGGTCCGCATGCCAAACAAAGAGGAAATGGGCGCAGGTGCAGCTAACGGAAAGACAAATTCTTCAGCACCGCGTCGCAGTAAGTTAATGGGGCGCAGGGTCTGATTGATGGCTTCGCGGCTAATGATGGTGGTATTGCCCACCGTGACGCCGTCGATACCGACAGTCACAGGTCCGACGCTGACGTTGCCGGAATTGGAAGTGGGTTGACTGGACGAATTGCCTTGGGCCACGCCACCACACCCCTGCTGGGTTTCACTCCCTGGAATGGCAGTAAAGCGGCAGCCTCGGGAGCGATCGCTAAAGACCACGGTCGGGTTTTCAGGGGATGCTGTTGCCCCGAGCTCGTAATTTGTGGAATCGATAAAGACATTGTTGTAGTTACCGGGAGCCGTGGGGCGCGTCAGCACCTCAACTTGAGGGCCTGACTCCACAGTCGGGGCGGGTTCTGGGGCGGCAGCGGGCTGTGGTGCTGGGGCAACTGGTTCGGGGGCGGCGATGGTAGAGGAAGGCTGAGGACTCAGCAACGACTCTGCGGAGGTTTCAACAACAGGGCTCTCATCTTCCGCGATCGCGGGCAGCGATATGAAGAGGCCACTGCTGAAGACGCCAATCCAACCCGCGATCGATAACATCTGCCGCAACCTGGGGGAAACGTGCGTTCCTGATGTGGCCCTATTGGAGAAATTCTCCGAACCCATGTTTGCTACTCCGTCAAACACCATGACAAAACCTTACACATTCTAGCGCCCATATCCGAGCTGAATTTCCCCTGGGCGAAGTTCCCGAATTAATTTGCTTTCTGGGGTTTGCAGCACTACTTTAAGAGTGCCCTGTTCTGAGACGCCGATGACCTGGGCGGGGTGCCCATCTAGGGTAATTAATTGTCCCATATTTACTAAATGGTCTTGATAGAACTGACACAGGGCCGAATTCCCCTGCCGTTGCCAGGTATAGACACCCTGCAGAATTCCCCGCAAGGAGATCGCAATCAGGTCCTCTAGGGTCTCCAGCCCACCTGCCGGTTTCTGAGCCTGGGAAGAAGTAGACGCAGACTGGAGCCAAGATGCCAACGCAATCCCTGGAGACGAAACTGGGTTCGACCAGTTGATGCCCACCCCGACGACCGCGATCGATAAGGCATTTGCGCTAGTACGGGTTTCGGTCAATATGCCGCCCAGTTTCTGGCCCGCTATTACCAGATCATTGGGCCACTTGATTTGTACGGGAATACTCAGGGTATTCAATGCGGCGACAACCCCCCAAGCGCTGGCCAAGGTCAGCCAGATGCCATCGGTAAGGGGTAACTCAGGTTCCAACACCAGCGAGAGGTATAAACCACCGGGCAAAGAAGTCCATTCTCGACTCCACTGGCCTCGCCCCGCTGTTTGCTGCCCCGCCAGCACCACCGTCCCCGCAGCCGCACCCTCATCAATCAACGCCCAAGCTTGGGTATTGGTGGAGGTGAGGTTCTCAAAATAGTGGAAGGTTAATCGAGGCTTAAGGCCCCCCAGGGCAGGTGACAGCCCCGGCTGGTCTAGAGTTGCTAAAATCCGTTGAAGATCCACAGGGCAATGGAGCGAGATCGCCTGCAGGTTACCATAGCCAGCCCTGACAAAGAACCCCTTTACTTTTTCACTCCTCCCCCCCAATGGCATCCACCTGGCACTGGCAAACCTGGAATGATCACCCTTATCTGATCACCAGCCTGTTAGCCGATTGGCCCCATGGTTTTTTTACCCATCAGTCTTGGCCTCATCCGCCTGAAATCCTGACTGAAGCGCTCGATGCCACAGCGCGGGTGTATCGCGTCAAGCAGGTGCATGGAAATCAGGTGCTGAGTTCCGAAGCGGTGCCTGCCGCTCCATTGGCGGAGACTACCCTGCGTCCTGAAGCCGATGCCGTCGTCACCCAGGCGACCCAACAAGCCGTCTGGGTTTGCAGTGCCGACTGCACCCCGGCCTTGATTGCTGATGTAGCCACAGGGCAAGTGGCCGCGGTCCATGCTGGTTGGCGGGGCACCGCTCTCAAGATTCTGCCCACCACCATTGCCCGGATGCAGGCCCAAGGTAGCCAGCTCAAAAACCTACGGGTCGCGTTGGGACCCGCCATTGCGGGGGAGGTCTACCAGGTAACCAATCACGTTGCCACTGAGGTGGGCCGCACCGTTGCCCCCCCTGCCACCGATGGCCCAGCCGTGATTCCAGAACTCCAAGGCTGGGAGCCGCCGCCCCTAATACCCGATCAGACACCGGGGCGCACTCGTCTAGATGTCCGCCAGATCAATTGGCGACAGCTCACCCAGTTGGGCTTGGACCCTGAGCAGATCGAGATCGCCCCCCACTGCACCTATCAAGAACCGGAACGATTTTTCTCCTATCGCCGCACTCGCGAAAAAAAGGTGCAGTGGTCCGGCATTGTTAGCCGTTAATCTCTGATCACTGATTGATTCTGCAAATCAGTGCCCTGTCAAACGCGAGTTCGGAAACAGAATTTGGCTCGCAGCTACCCGCCCAAGGGTAAACTGCGGTGGCTTATTTCAGCGCTATTCCCTGATGCACGACAAAAAGCGACCTCAACGGCTGGGTTGAGATCGCTTTTTGCTTTTGACGTATTTTTAGGTCGCTATCACCCTTCTATTGAGGGGGCAAAAGAACTGCATCCACAACATGGATAACGCCATTGCTGGCTTCGATATCAGCGGTAACGACATTGGCACCATTTACGGTAACGCCAGAGCCAACCGCAACATTCAAAGGAATTCCTGCAACAGAGCCAACATCACCGGAGACCAACTGGTCAGACGTGATGCTACCGGGTACAACGTGGTAGGTCAGAATCGTCGCGAGTAGATCCTTGTTCTCAGGCTGGAACAGGCTCTCAATGGTGCCTTCTGGCAAACGGCCAAAAGCATCATCTGTCGGTGCAAAAACGGTGAATTCGGTGTGGCCATCTAAAACGCCGACTAGCTTGGCATGCTTCAGCAGCGCCGTCAGCACGTTAAAGGATTCGCTGGTTGAGGCGATTGAGACAATCGTCTCCCCACCATGGCCATCTTTTGCCTGAGGGGAGGTCGGCTCCATGGCTTGTGCAGAGGATGCTGCAAGCGCAAGGGCAAGCACATTTGTGAGTAGAGCGATCTTTTTCATGAATTGACTTCCAGCAGTTTTTTCAATGGGGACAAAATAACTCCACAACTAAATTGTAACGCTTGTTTGCAAAATATTTATTTTTGCAAAACTCCAAATGTGCTTGGTTGTGTGACGTGCTCATTTTGGCTTTCGAGATACGTTTAGATTGCTGCCAGTGCGCTTCAATGGGCTGTCCACGAGCTGATTCCAGACGTCTTCTAGTAGGGTGTAGAGCACCGGTACCACGATCAAACTCAGCAGGGTGGAGGTGAGCAGCCCCCCAATGATCGCCACCGCCATGGGCTGACGTAGCTCCGCCCCAGCCCCCAGCCCCAGGGCAATGGGGGTCATCCCCAACACCGTTGAGGCGGTGGTCATTAAGATCGGTCGCAGCCGCACCAACCCAGTTTTCAAGATCGCGTCCGTGCGCTTCAGCCCAGCCCGCCGCAGCTGGTTGGCATAGTCCATCAACAGCAGCGCATTTTTATCCAGCAGCCCCAACAGAAAGAGCAGCCCCAGCAGCGACACCATGCCAAAGTCGCTCTGGGTAACCAACAACGCCAGCATGGCTCCCACCACCGATAAGGGCAGCGATAGCCCCACCACCGCCGGTTCCAGCAGTCGCCCAAAGGGAATCAGCAGCACCGCCAACATGCAAATCACCGCGAAGACTAGGGTGCGACCAAAGCTGCCGAGAACCTCGTTACTGCGGGCTGAGTCACCGCCCAGATCAATGCGAATGTCATCGGGAATGATCGACTCGGCGATCGCCACCACCTCATTGGTGGCATCTCCCAACGCCTTACCATCCGAGAGGTTGGCGCTAATCGTAGCCACCCTGGCCCCGTTCTGGCGATTGATTTCGACGATTGCGTCATTAGTATTGGCTTCGCCAGAAATGCGTATATCGGCAAACCCCGGCAGCCCTTCCATTTCTGCCTTGATGTCAGTGGTTGCCTGCCTCAGGGCCGCTAAATTCTCACCCACGAGCACCACCTGTAGAGGTGTTTCGCCGCCAATATCCACAAACTGGACATCCTCAACGCTGGTGACAATGCCATCTTGTTCGGGCAAGTCTTGGCGCAGTTGAGCCTGCACCGCAGCGGTGTCGCGATCGCGATCCTCCCGCAGCTTGATGTAAAGGCTGCCCTGGTTGGGTTGGCCCCGTCCGCCTACGGTAGTCAGCACTGAAGCCACTTCCGGCAGGTCAAAGACAGTATTTTCAAACGGTTCGGCGTCAGTCAACGCCTGAGCCAAGAGCTGAGCGCGTGGATCAATCGGTTCAACCGGCAGGGCAGTGGCTAGGTTGGCATCGGGTAAGGGGCCGAGATCTAGGGGAGCCTCTTGCAACTGGGCCTCACCCGATTGCGCAATGCCCTGCTCCAGCAGTTGCGCCTGATTCGGCAGCTCTGGCAGCGGCACGGTGTAGTTGAGATAAAACTCTCCCCGGTCCAACTGGGGGATAAACCCCTGGGGAATCAGCGGAATAATCGCAATCCCGGCGATAAAACTGGCGATCGCCAAGCCCACCACCACCCAGCGATGGTAAAGGGACCAATGCAACAACTTACGGTAGGCCCGCTCTAACCCTGAGGTGGCTTCTGGACTGACCGCCCCGCCCCGCTGCTGTTTAATCCGCAACCAATACACCGCCAGTACGGGGGAGAGGGTGCGGGCCACCAGCAACGAAATCAGTACTGCTGCCGAAATGGTCAGGCCAAAGGGCTTGAAAAACTGCCCCACTGTGCCCCCCATAAAGGCCACCGGCAAAAACACCGCCACGATAGTCAGGGTCGAGGCCGACACCGTCAGGCCAATTTCTTGGGTGGCCATCAGGGCAGCCTGTTTCGGGCTGGCCCCGGTTTCCATATGGCGAACAATATTCTCAATTTCGACGATGGCATCATCCACAATGATGCCGATCACCAGGGCCAGGGCCAGCAGGGTAATGGTTTCCAGATTGAAGTCGTAGACCGCCATGACGATGCAGGTGCCCAGCAGCGACAGGGGAATGGCCAGGGCGGTAATCAAGGTGGCCCGCCAACTGCGCAAAAAGCCAAAGATCACCAGCACCGCGATCGCCACCGCCCCCAGCAGGGAATCAATGGTGGCTTGGGTGGCGGCTTGGATATAGTCTGCCTGGGTAAGGGCCTGGGTAAGCTGCAGGTCCGGTAGGTCGGTCTGGAGTTGCTGAATCGCCGTCTCGACCCGGTCCACCACTTCCAGGGTGTTGGCGTTGCCCCGCTTCACCACCTGCACCGCCAAGGCATCCTGACGATCAAACCGAATTAAGGTGGGGGGATTTTGCAAGTCAGCGAGGAAGTCCTGCTCTGCCTCAGGCTGGGCCGTGATGGTGCGAGTCCCAGCCCCCAGCAGGTCGACCCTAAGCACCCCCTCAATCTGGCGCAAGGGGGGCAAAATTTCGGCCTCGGTCAAATCCGCCAGTTCATCCAGGGTCAGGTTTTCATTAGAGATGGCATAGGTCACCGCTGCGGCTTCATTCAGATTCAGCGGAATCACGTCGAAGCTGGTTTCAGTAGGCAGATTGGCCTGAGAGATCGCCGCTTCTGCTGCCGTGGTCGAACCCTCTAGGTTGGTGCCCACATCAAAGTTGAGGGTGATCACCGTGCGCCCAGCGGTGGTCGTCGAGGTCATTTTGCTGAGACCCATTAAGGACTGCAGTTCGGCCTCTAAGGGCGCAGTCAGATTGGCCTCGCTATCGATGGCGGTGGCTTGGGGCGCAGTGGCGTTAACCACCACCACTGGAAAGGTAATGTCGGGAAAGAGGGCGTACTTTAAGGTGCTAAAAGCAAACAGGCCCGCGACGGCGATCGCAATCCAGCAGCAGATGGTCAGCCAAGACTGCTGAATCGCCAGCCGAGAAATATTAAACCGTTCCCGAACGGTCGCAAAGGTAAAGCGGGCCATTATCGAACCAAAAAGTGTTGCTATGGTACCGCGTTCCCTAATAGGCCTAGAGCTGATGTCAGTCAGCAACCCAGGGTCGGTACGAGGCGCGGTTTCTAGTTAATACATCTGGGTTAGACGCTGCGCAGGGCAACAATCGGATCGAGCTTGGCTGCTTGTCGGGCGGGAAATACCCCAAAGAAGAGGCCAATGCCCCCTGAGACGCCCACGGCCACGGCGATGGCGCTGCCCGAAATGCTGGCTTCTAGGGGGGTGATAGCCCCCAGCAAAAATACGCCGCTGATGCCCAGACCACTGCCCACAAAGCCCCCAGCCACGGCCAAAATCAGCGACTCGATTAGAAACTGCACCAAAATATCCCGCTGGGATGCGCCGATCGCCTTGCGCAGACCAATCTCCTGGGTACGCTCCCGCACGGACACCAGCATGATGTTCATGATGCCGATGCCCCCCACCAGCAGAGAAATCCCAGCGATCGCCGCCAGCATCAGCGTCAGCGCTCCCGTAACGGCTGTCGCAATCTCTAGGAGGGTATCTTGGCTTTCTATGTAAAAGTCGTCGTCATCCACAATGTTGTGGCGCAACCGCAGCAGGTTCGTAATCTGAAATTCCGCCGTATCCATTTTCTCGCGGTCAGCGGTCGAGACGACAATAAACGACACTTGAATACCATAGGGCGACTGGCGCTGCCCGACCAGCCGACTGGCCTGGGTAGTAATCGGTACAAAAACTGCGTCATCATAATCGAGCCCGAGACTCGAACCTTTTCGGGCCATTACCCCGATCACTTCAAAGCTCACCCCCTTAATCCGAATCGATTGACCAATGGGGCTTTCTTGATCAAATAGCCGCTCTACCAGGGCTGCTCCTAACACGGCAACCTGACTACGACGTTCTAAATCCAGTTCAGAAATAAACCGACCCTGAGCAATCTCAAAACTGCGCACCGTTAAAAACTGCTCATTCGTGCCAATCGTAGTCGTGTTCGCACTACGGTTTTGATAGGTAATTAGGCCGCGATCGCTAAATTCTGGGGCCGTCCCAACAACACTGGGAACCTGTTGGGAGATTGCCTCAGCGTCCGCCACTACTAGGGTTTTAGGCACTTCTAAAGCGCCGAGTTCGCGAGTTTGACGATTGCCAGGCACCACAAACAGCACGTTAGGCCCTAGGTTTTGGAGCTGGTCATTGATGTAGCGCTGCGCCCCCTCGCCAATGCCCACCATCGCAATCACTGAGGCATTGCCAATCACAATGCCGAGCATGGTGAGGCTACTCCGCATCTTATTTGCGGTTAGGGTCGTCACCGCCATCCGCAGACTTTCAGTAAAATCCACGCCGCTCCTCTAGTGGGTTCACTGCCATTGTCGCGAAGATTTCAACGATTGTGGGGTCTAGAGGGATGCGGGGTTCTCCGTCGCGGCTTCCTGCCAGAGCCCCGTCACTTGCCGCAGGCTGCAATAGTCGCCATTGCCCAAAATCAAATGATCCAATAGCGGAATCGCCAATACCTTAGAGGATATTTGGAAACACGTAGAGCGTCTAAATCGTCACGCTAACCTGCG
>ERZ1740060.453-NODE-453-length-23204-cov-3.475528_pt1 | contig 23204 bp, 16 predicted proteins | sample MGYA00581743_ERZ1740060 | MGnify/ENA primary metagenome ERZ1740060 (study PRJEB43018, sample SAMN04849235) | marine metagenome | isolation source: floating plastic debris | place: Pacific Ocean | collected 2008-08-27 | study: EMG produced TPA metagenomics assembly...
GCGCGCGCATCTCGCACGCCGCGGCCGAGTCGCTGGCGATCCACCGCGTGTCGGAGATCTCGGGAGACCCGCTGCGATGGTGATCGAGGATGGCCACCGTGTCGGGCTTGCCCGCGATCCAAGGCTTGTATGGCTCGAGTTGCCCCCACGCGCCCGTATCGCAAATCAAGCACTTGTCGAACAACGGTGGCGGGTCACCCGCGTCGAGGTGGACCCACGGCGTCTCACCCAAGATCTCATCCATCCACGGCGGGAGCTCGCCAGCATATGCGAGGCTTACCTCGATGCCGATCTGTTGGGCGCAGCGCGCAATCGACAGCGTGCTGCCTACCGCATCGCCATCGGGCCGCACGTGCGTGACCAGCAGCAAACGCTTGGTCCCGCGCAGCCACTCGGCCATCTCCTCGGGTCCAACGGTCGATTCATACACGGCGCTCTCCATCGCGCTGCTCATGCGGTCACATGCTCCTGAATCCAAGGGTGTTCTGTGGAGTCGAGAAGTTCCGCCGCCCGCGCGACATCGCGATCGAGCTGCGCCTTCAAGTCCTCGATCAATCCGAAACGGACCTGGTCGCGCAACCTCGAAACGAACGCGAGCCTCAAAGACCATTCATACTCGGGAGCGCCCGCAGATGGCTCGAACCCAATGAGGTGCGCCTCGACGCGGCGCTCTATGCCATCAAACGTTGGTCGATCCCCGACATTCACCGCTGCCGGCACCGCACGGCCGTCGCCCAAGTCAGCGAAGCATGCGTAGACGCCGTCGCCGGGAACCATCACCTCGGAACGTATGTTGGCCGTGGGGAATCCAATTGTCCGGCCGCGCTGGTCTCCGCGCAAGACCTCGCCAGCCAACTCGTACGCCCGACCAAGCACCCGGCCTGCATCGGCCACCCGACCGTGCTCCAACAACCATCGCACGCGGGTGCTCCGAGCGGGGACCATCGTCTGGTCGTCCAGATCCCCCTCGATCGGTTCGACGACTTCGACCCTGAAGCCACGCTGTCGCCCCAACTCCGCGAGCGTGCGGACGTCACCGGCGCGCTTCGCCCCGAAGCAGAAGTCAGGCCCCTCTACCACCGCGATTGGCCGCAGCGGCATGAGGACGTAGTCCACGAACGCCTCCGGCGAAAGCCCGAGTAGTCCGGGCGTCGGCTCCAGCCGGAGGACCTCGTCCGCACCAGCATCCAGCAAGAGGTCGGCTCGATCCTCGAACGTGGTCAGTCGCGGTGGTTCGCGACCGGGAGCAAGCACCGCCGCCGGGGCGGGATCAAAAGCCAGGGCGACCACCCGCGCGCCACCCTGGTGCTCCTCGGCAATCCGAGAAGCCCGCTCGACCAAGGCCTGGTGCCCAAGGTGGACGCCGTCGAAGACCCCCACGGTCAGCACTGCGGGGTTCTCCGTATGGGTCGTGATTGGATCGGTAACGGGCTGGTCTTCGACAGATTGCACTGAGGCGTCGTACGTCGCCGTGGCGTCGAGATGGTGCGGCTCCCCCGCGGTCGGCTCGAGGGGCCGGGGCGTGAGCATGTATAATCCGTGATCCGCTCGCACCCCGCGCCCAGGCGCGTTAGGACATCACGCGACCATGCCCATCTTCAACCGCAAGACCGACCGCCGGACGGCCACCCCAACGCGAACCGTCGTGGTGCCACACCCGAGCGCAGCCTCGAGCAAGCCCGCGTCCAACGGCCATGCGCCAGCGTCGCGAGTCGCGATCACGCCCAACCCACTGAATCCGCAGATCGACACCATCGGCCGCGACATGCTCAACCGGGCCCGCAAGCACAAGGCCGGCCTGCTGAGCAAGAGCTTCTACTCCGACAAGCTCATGGACTGGTCGATGCGCGACCACGGGTTCAAGGTCGAGATGTTCCGCTTCGTCGACACCTTCCCCGTGCTCACCACCAGCGACATGGTGCACGAGCACCTCGTCGACTACCTCGACCAGGAGCACGTCACCATGCCTCCCGGCATGGACCTGGGCCTCAAGGCCGGTTCGCTGGCCAAGGGGCTGATGACCAAGACGATCTCCGGGCAGATCGAGGGCATGGGCAAGAAGTTCATCGCCGGCACCGACGCCAAGAGCGCGCTGCCCGGCCTCGAGAAGCTGTGGAAGGACGGCATCGCGTTCAGTGTCGACCTGCTGGGCGAAGCCTGCGTCAGCGACGATGAAGCCGAAGACTACAAGGCCAAGTACCTCGATCTCGTCGAAAACCTGCCCGAGAGCGTTAGCGGCTGGAAGCCCAACACCCAGCTTGAGCGCGACCACCTTGGCGCCATCCCGCGCACGAACGTCTCGATCAAGATCAGTTCGCTCAGCGCCAAGGCGGACCCCATCGACACCGAGGGCGCCATCGCCGACCTGATGTCCAGGATTGTGCCGATTCTCGAACGCGCCCGCGACAAGGGCGTGTTCGTCAACTTCGACATGGAGCACTTCGCGCGCAAGGACCTCTCGCTCGAGCTGTTCTTCCGCTGCTGCGAGGCCGCCGACTTCCAGGCCGGCCTCGCGATGCAGGCCTACCTCAAGAGCGGCGTTGCTGACGCCCACCGCGTGAGTGAATGGGCCAAGCGCACCGGCCGCATCGTCACGGTTCGCCTCGTCAAGGGTGCATACTGGGACAGCGAGACCATCCACGCCGAGCAGGAAGGCTGGCCCTGCCCCGTGTGGAATACCAAGTGGCAGACCGACCAGTGCTTTGAGGACATGTGCAAGGTGTTCATCGACGCCTGCCCCACGGCCCCGGAAGTCGAAGGCATTGGCCCGACCGCGCTCGAACCCGGCCGCGGCGGGGTGAAGCTCGCGCTCGGCTCGCACAACGTCCGCTCGGTCGCAGCAGCCCTGGCGTACCTCGACAGCAAGAAGCTGCCGCGCACCGCCATCGAACTCCAGATGCTCCACGGCATGGCTGACCAGCTCAAGCACGCCGCGTCCGACATGGGCCTGCGCATCCGCGAGTACGTGCCCGTGGGCGAGATGATCCCCGGCATGGCCTACCTCGTGAGACGGCTACTCGAGAACACGAGCAACGAGAGCTGGCTCAAGGCCGGCTTCCTCGACGAGGCCGACGCCGGCTCGCTCCTCGCCCAGCCCGCGCCCAAGCCCGGCGACCAGGACAAGGCCGACGACCTCTACAGGCTCGCGGCCGAGCGGCACAAGCTCAGCGTGTCCCACCCCGACGTCGGCGACGGCAAGGCCTTTGCCACCGAGCCGATGCGCGATTTCGCCGAGCAAGGCCATCGCGATCGCTTCGCAGCCGCCATCGAGACCGCAACCGTGCCGAGCGTTGCCAATGACCACACGCCAGAGCAGGCCCCAGCGATGATCGATGCCGCCGAGCGCGCGTTCCCAGGGTGGCGCGACGCCGATCCGGTGAAGCGGGCCAACGTCCTCGTGCGCGCCGCACAAGCCATGCGCGAGCATCGCGACGAGCTCAGCGGCATCATCATCAAGGAGAACGGCAAGGACTGGCGGAACGCCGACGCTGATGTCGCCGAAGCCATCGACTTCTGCGAGTACTACGCCCGCGAAGCCGTCCGCCTCTTCGATCGCCAACGCCTGGGCCGCTTCATCGGCGAACTCGACGAGACCTGGTACCAGCCCCGAGGGGTGGCCGTCGTGATCTCGCCATGGAACTTCCCGCTGGCCATCGCCTGCGGCATGACGGCCGCCGCCCTAGTCACCGGCAACACCGTCATCCTCAAGCCCGCAGAGCAGACGCCCGGCATCGCCGAAGTTCTCGCTGATATCCTCATCGGCGCGCTCATAGAAGAGTTTGGCCCGAAAGGGCCTGAGGTTGGAGCTCTGCAGTTCTGCCCCGCCCCGGGCGAGACCACCGGCGCCGCGCTCGTCCGCGACCCGCGCGTGGCCATCCTCGCCTTCACCGGCAGCAAAGCCGTGGGTCTGGACATCATCCAGGCCGCCGGCGTAACGCCCGACGAGCAGCACCACGTCAAGAAGGTCGTCTGCGAGATGGGCGGCAAGAACGCCATCATCGTCGATAGCAGCGCCGATCTCGACGAAGCAGTCCTCGGCACACGCCTGAGCGCCTTCGGCTTCCAAGGCCAGAAGTGCAGCGCCTGCAGTCGCTGCATCATCGTCGATCCTAAGGGGCCTGATGGCGAACACACCCGGACCTTCATCCGCCGACTCGTCGCGAGTACCAATTCGCTGGTCATCGGCGACCCCATGAAGCCCGGCACCGATGTTGGCCCCGTCATCGACGAGGAAGCCGCAAGCAACATGCGGCGTCACATCGAGACCGCGAAGAAGGAAGGCCTCAAGCTCGAACTCGCCATGGACGTCCCCGATGGGCTCGTTGAAAGCGTCGGCAAGCCCTACATCGCACCGCACATCTTCAGCGGCGTGACCCCCGACAAGACGCTTGCCCGCCAAGAGGTCTTCGGTCCCGTGCTCGCCATCATGCACGCCAAGACCTACGAAGAAGCGCTCAAGATCGCCAACGACCACCCCTACAAACTCACCGGCGGCGTCTTCACCCGCAAACCAACGCATATTGCCAAGGCCAAGCGCGACTTCCGCGTAGGCAACCTCTACATCAACCGCGGCATCACCGGTGCCCTCGTCGCCCGTCAGCCCTTCGGTGGCTTCGGCATGTCGGGTGTGGGCAGCAAGGCCGGCGGCGTGGACTACCTCCTCCAGTTTGTGGAGCCCAGGGCCAGCTGCGAAAACACCATGCGCCGCGGCTTCGCACCCGAGCTCTAAGCCTCAATCACGAACCTCTCGCGTTAGCGCGGGGGCATCCGATGCACGAAGAAAAACCCCTCGCTCGCGCGAGGGGTTCGTTCGCTTGGTTCCAGGTCCGAGTCGTGATTCAGAGCACGCCGTCGGCCAGCGGGCGAGCCGTCTCGATTGCGGGGATCTCGATCACCTTGGGCGCGATCTCGATCACGCGGTCGATGCGGGTGGTTGCGTCCTGACCACCGATGCTCAGCTTCGCACGCTCTTCGTAGCTCAGCTCCTTCTGGCCGGATGCCAGGCTCTCGAGCTTCTGCTCCTGCTGGGCACGCACCTGGGCGAGGCGGTCCTTCACCTGGTCGATGCTGTGGGCCTTGTACGGGCCCAGCTCGTCCAGTGTCGCCTGACGCGCTTCCATCATGTCGATCATTCGGTCGTTGCGGGCGATCGCATCGATCTGCTGGTTCAGACGCCATAGTTCACTCTGGAACTGGGTCCGCTCGCTCTCGAGCTTGACGAGCAGATCGTTCAGTCGATTACGCTGCTTGCCGAGCAAGTCGATGTCGCGAGCGATCGTCTGGGCCTCGACCTGGTACGCATCGCGGGTCTTCTGGATCTGCATCGCCCGGGCCTGTGCGTCGCTCAGCTCCATCTTGGTGCCGTTGAAGCTGACACGAACGATCGCGCCGTGGCCAGCCTGGTTGCGTGCGTGCTCAGCCTGAGCGAACAGACCGTGCATGGCTTCGAGGTCGGCCTCGGCCAGCTCGACAACACGCTGGGCAACGTTGAGCTCACGCTCATACTCAGCAGTTTGTGTGTCCAGCGTGGCCAGGTCTTGGCGGACGCGGGTGATGCGCTCGGGATACTGGGCCTCGAGCTTGCGGAGCTGCGCCCGCATCTTCACCGGATCATCGATGTTGCGATCGATGGTCTCGTTGACGGTGTCGCGAGCCTGCGAAAGGGCTGCACCTACACGCTCGGGGCCGGCAACGGCGATCAGGCCGCCGCCCACGAGGGTCCCGATGACGCCGACGCGAATGATGGTCTTGACCAAAGGCATGAGCCGACCTCCTTAAAGAGTCCTGTTTCGGCCTCGGCCCGGGGCTTGCATCCCCTCTCAGGCCTCCGCCGGCGAGTACCGGCCCTTCCCTTCGTGGGCCGCATACTCGACTGCACCCTTGTTGGGAAGCAAGCCACATCGATTTCACAACCCGCGAAATTTCGAGCACCGCAAGGCCCGCCTAGCCCCCTTTGGATCGCTGCAGGGGCAACCCGTGACCGGAAACTCCCAAGAAGCTGACAGTGAGGCGTTTCGCCCTGCTTTCTGCACCACTCGGGCCAGAAGCGCGTCATAATGACTCAGGGTGCCGCCAATCGCGTCTGGCGCCAATCAGAGAGGACCTAGGGGAACCGCGGATGCTCAACTCCGTCACCACAAGCTTTATCGGGCGACTGAGAAACAACGACGAAGCCGCTTGGTTCGAGCTGTGGGAGACCTTCGGCCCGGTCGTTCGCACCCAGCTCACACGCTGGGGCAAGGGCCGCATCGGCGTGGAAACCGTCCGCGACCTCTCTCAGGAGACCCTGGCCGCCCTGAGTGGCTCGATCGATCGCTACGACCCCAGCCGCGGGGCGCGATTCAGCACCTGGCTGCTCGCGATCGCCAAGCACGTTTTAGGCGACGAGATCGACCGCCGCATGGCCCAGAAGCGCGGGTCGGGCAAGAAAGCCGTGGCTCTAGACGAGCGTTGGGCCACGGTGCCCACGAGCATCGGCGCCGACGCCGAGTATGAAGCCGCCGTGTTCCGTGCGAAGATCGAGGCCGCCCTGCGGTCTGTTGAGCACGAGGCCGAGTTCGTCGACTTTTCCATCTACCGCATGCGCGTCCTCGACGGCATGAGCGGCCGAGACGTCGCCGCCCAGTTGGGCGTCAGCGAGCCCACCGTCAGCCGTCGATTGGCCAAGGTCCGAGACATGGTGCGCCTTCGCTCGCGGGCAATGGTCCAACAATTTAGCTTCACCGAAGACGAACTTGAGGAAGCGGCGCGAAACGGGCTCGACCTCAATCCGACCAAGGCAGAGGACGACCTGTTCGACGAGGCCATCGCCGAGATTTATCACCGGCAGGCCGAACTCAGGAGGAAGGACGAACAGGCTGCCTTGGAAGGCTGACCGGCACCCTCCCCACCGGTCCGCTAGGAGGATCCGATGACCACCCCGCTGCTTTTGATCTTGGCCATCTTGCTGCTCTTGCCCGCGGCGATCGTCATCATCATTTACGCCGTCAAGGCGTTCGCGTTCATTGTCCGGCGGCTGGGTGCGTTCATCATCGGCATGGTGGGCGACACCCTCCGACTGATCGGTATTGCCATCACAGTACCGATCCTCAGCTTGCTCGTTGTCGCGAACATCGTCATAGGTCGCTGGTCGGCAGCCGGACACTTCGGCCGCGGCGTTGCCGACGAGGTTCGCACGTTCGGCGCCGCGGTGTACCGCCTGGTCATTGGACACCCCGCTCGCCTGCTCTTCCTTACGCCGCTCACTGAAGGCATCGAACGACGACTGCCTGACATCGCGGCCGCCGCGCCCGGACCCGACAAGCCGCGTCGCCGCACCGGCTCGTTCGAGGGCTACGAGATCACCGGATCGCTGCCCGGCGGCGGCTCGGGCGGCAAGCTCTACATTGCCAAGCCCGACGAGCGCAAGCGCGGCGCATTCCTCCGCCAGGGCCAGGGCGAGGTCGAGCACGTCGTCATCAAGTCGTTCCACTTGAGCGAGGGCTCGAGCCTGCCCCAGATCGTCCGCGAGAGCCGAAGCCTCGAGTCGGCCCGAAAAATGGGCCTTGTCCTTGAGCACGAGCTCAACGAGGAACGGTTCTACTACGTCATGCGGTACGCACCGGGCGAATCGCTCACCCGCGTCACCCAGCAGATGCACGCGATGACCGGCGGTCAGGGCTTGAGCCAGCGCGACATGCGTACGGCCTTGGGCTACGGCCGGGACCTGCTCGACACGCTCGCCGCCTACCACGCCGGCGGCCTCTGGCACAAGGACGTCAAGCCCGACAACATCATCGTCGACGGCAACCGCGCTCGACTGGTGGACTTTGGCCTCATCACGCACCTGCGCTCGGCCATGACGCTGACCACGCACGGCACCGAGTACTTTCGCGATCCAGAGATGGTCCGGATGGCGCTCCGGGGCGTGAAGGTCAACGAGGTCGACGGCGATCGCTTCGACGTCTACGCCGCTGGCGCCGTGCTTTACGCGATGGTCGAGAACAGCTTCCCCGCGCACGGTGGCTAGAGCCGGATCAGCCCGCCCTGCCCCGAGGCCGTCCGCTGGATCGTCCGCCGGGCTATGGCCGACTACGACAAGCGCTATCGCTCGGCCCGCGAGATGCTCGTCGATCTGGACTACGTGCTGAAGTCCGAGGACATGTTCGCCGTCAAGCCCGCGCAGCTCCCGAGCATGGGCGATGGCGACGCCGTCCAAGATGCAATGGAGTCGGACACCCAGCCGGAGAACGCCCAGCCCCCACAGGTTGCGCACGTCGCGCACGCCGCCACACCGAAGGTGAGTCCGCCGCCGGTACCCGAAGACGAGGAGACACCTAAGGTCGCGAAGTCGCCGCGCGTGAAGGTCCTCAACTGGTGGACCGGTAGCTTCAGCATCGGTGACGCCGTGCCCAAGCCTGCGCCTGAAGTCCCCGTTGACGTCGGTGTCCCTGCACCAGCCGTCGTGCACGCGAGCACCCCGAAGGAGCTGCGTCCTCAGCGCACTGCACGGGAACAGGTTTCGGCCGCACGCAGCCGGGCCCAGGAACGCCGCCGCCGCGCACACCAGCGGCGCAAGGGCCTCAACGGGCGATCACCAACGGCAGGTCCTGTCCGCACGCGCTTCGGCATCGGCCTGGCCATCATCCTGGTCGTGCTCCCAGCCATCGCCGCCGGCCTGCTCACCCTCCGCTTCGCCGTTCTCGATGACCGCAGCGGTGGACAACGCGAGATGATCTCTGCGCCCGAGATGCCTGAGGTGCCCGAAATCGCGCTGGCTCCCATGCTCTCGTTCGATGCCGATTCATCGCGCCTGCTCGCCAGCGAGTTCCGCGAAGCCATCCGCCACACCGCGGCGGCCCAGGGCGGCGTCGAAGGCACCTTGCTCGTCGTCCGCGATGCTGCCGGGCTCTCGCTCGAGGCTCGGGCCATGCTTGAGCACCGCTTGGCCGCCTTGCGTGCCGCCGGCGTGAACGTTCTGGACGCTCACAATGCAACCGACAGCGAGATCGGGTACATCACAGACCAACTCGCCAAGTTGCGCAGGCACTTGGGCATCGCCGACCCACGCACCGAGACCGGTAGCCGAAAACTCGGCCAGTGGATCAAGACCTCCGACGAAGTCGACGCCATCTACTGGATCGCACCGAACGAAGACGATGCGACAAGCCCGACCACGATCACCGGCTCTCGCGGGAACGCCGGCGAGCAGATCATCGAAGCTCTCCGCGGGCTGCCTTAAGCGGAATCGCTCGCTCGGGCTTGCTCCGCGCCGGTGTTCGTCGGTCCGACCGAGAGCTTCTCGAGCGCCCGCTTCGCGATGAACCCCACCACGCCAAGCACCACAAAAGTGATCGCAATGCCGATGATGGCGATCAATGGGTCCTTGCCCAGTACCTGAAAGATGTCATCGCCACGGCTGGCACCCGCTGCCGCAAGCAGCACCGCTGCGAGCGTACGCGGAGCCATCCCAAGTGCTGTCCCAATCACGAACGGCACGCGCGCGACGCCCGTGGTCGACATCACCAGATTCGTTAACGCGAAGGGTGAGTTCGGCGGAATGCGGAGCAACGTCACGACCATCGTGGTCCGTAGGGCGCCGTGACCGACGAGTGCGTTGCGAATTGCCTCAGCCTTCTGGTTGCCCGCGATGACCTTCTCAACGCGATCACGAGACACCGTCCGAGCGATGAAGTACCCGATCACCGAAGCGCCAACGAAACCGATCCACGCCGCGCCAAACCCAGTCACCGGCCCGAACGCCCAGCCACCCAAGATGGCCTGCGAGTATGTCGGCAGCGCGCCAAAACCGGCGCTGAAGATGAAGATCACCGTGTAGAGCACGATCCCCATGATCTGGTGGTCCTGCAACCATGCCGAGATCTCGCCGATGTTGGCCAAAAGCAGCAGGCCGCCAATCGGTGGCATGGCCGTCCGCAACACACCGAGCACGCCCGCCGGGCCAAGGCTCCTCACAATGCCAACCCCCTCGCGCAGGCGATCGCGACCGAGCGACCCGACGATGCCCAAGGCCAGCAGTACGCCGCCCACAGTCGCCACACCGATGGAAGCAAGGCGGTAAGGCCCGTCGTACACGTTGTCGATCAACCAGCCGGCCAAGGCATCGGGCAATGACCGCAAAAGCAGCCCGCACCCGACGACGCCCGCATACATCGCAAGCCCGATCGTGAATGCTCGATCGGCGGGCGTTGCGGGCTTCTTGCCGGCGCGCTCCGGAACGTCTTCCGCTGGGAGGAGTGTTTGCTCGTCGGTAGCGGCGGGAGCGGTCGCGCCGGGCTCGGTCGTGCTCATGTCCCAGCGTACGCGAAGCCGGCCCTGAACGACTCCGCCTACGCTCCAGGCATACCCGAAACCCAGCGCCCGTCGGGCCATCGGCTGCCGAGGCGCCTTTCCCGCCCGCTCGCTCGGGCCGAGGACGTCCGCAATGCTGCCCAAGCCCCCGCCGCGCGAGCCCTCCCTGGGCTTCATCTACTCGCCGCCGTACCGTGTTCAGGGCATCTCCATCGCCGGCGATGCGACTGCAATCCAGGTCCCCGAACTCGATGTCGTGTTCGACATGGGCACATGCCCGCGAGCCATGCTCGCCGCGCCACTTTGTGCGCTTAGCCACGGCCATATGGATCACGTCGGTGGTCTCGCGTACTACCTCTCCCAGCGGCAGTTCCAGGGCATGGGGACAGGCGAAATCGTGGGCGATGCCCGGATCCAGGGGGATCTCAATCGCATGCTTGAGGGCTATGTCGGCCTAGAACGCCAGCAGACCCCGTTCAAGATCCATCCGCTGCAAGATGGCGAGAGCCACCCGCTCAAGCCAAACCACTTCATCCGCGGCTTCCACACCGAGCACACCGCGCCATCCATGGGGTTCGTCGCCTACGAACGGCGAACCAAGCTCAAAGACGAGTTCGTCGGGCTGCCCCAAGAGAAGCTCGTCGAGTTGAAGCAACGCGGGACCGAGATCACCCGCAGCTTCGAAGTCCCGCTAGTCGCATACACCGGCGACACCCTGCCGGGCCCCCACCTGCTCCGCTCGGACATCAGAGCCGCACGAGTGGTCATCTCCGAATGCACCTTCTTCGAGAAGGGACACCGCAAGCGCAGCCGCATCGGCATGCACATGCACGTCGACGACATCGCCGAGTGGCTCCCGCTGCTCGAATGCCAGACGCTCGTAATCGGCCACATCTCACGCCGTTCGCAGCTTGGAGACGTGCGCCAGGCACTTGCCGACCGGTTGAGCGAAGAAGACCTCGCCCGAGTGCGAGTCCTGATGGATCACCGCACCAATCGGCAGGAATATGACCGGCAAATCGCCGAGTCCGAAGCGGCTTCGGCGGGCTCAGAGGGCTCCTAACGCCTCCGGTCGCATCGTGTCCGGTTGACACGTCCGATCCATCGCGGTACCTTCCAAATGCGTCCGATCGGGCGGCAGGCATCCCAGACACCGGCCCACGTCCCTCCCCTGACGAGCCGTGACTTGTCCGGGCTTAACCTGCGCGTCACGACGGAAGCTGTTGCGGGCCGAAGCGTTGGGGGTACTCAGAGTGTCACAATCTGCCTCGCCGGAAGTAGGACACGGCTCCGACCGGGACAACGAAGCCGCGAAGCTGTGGGCCCAGACGCTCGAGAGTGTCCAGGCAGAGCACCCCACCCTGATTAGGGTGTGGTTCGAGCAGCTCCAGCCGCTCTCGCTCAACTCGGGCTGGCTCACGATCGGCTGTCTCGAAGACGTGCAACGCGCGTACCTTCAGAGAGAGTGCGGACGCGTGTTCAGCGAGACGGCCAGCATGACCAGCGGCCGCATCGTGAACATCCGCTTCGTCGCACTCAATAGCGCGCAGGATGGTCCACCGCGGGTTGCGCGCCAATTGGCCATCAATCCCGACAACACATTCGAGAACTTCATCATCGGACCGGGCAATCGATTGGCACACGCTGCCGCGAAGGCCATTGCCGAAGAACCGGGCCGCCGCTACAACCCGCTCTTCATCCATGGTGATGTTGGCCTTGGCAAGACGCACCTCCTGCAAGCGATTTGCATCCATGTGCAATCCGCGCATCCGAATTGGTTTATCGATTACGTCTCGTGTGACGAATTCACGAACCAATTCATGGAGGCCGTCCAGGCTGGTCGGATGAGCGATTTCCGCAACGAGTTTCGCCAGGTCGACATGCTCGTCATCGACGACGTCCACTTTCTGGCCAAGCGGGACCGAACACAGGAAGAGTTCTTCCACACGTTCAACGCGCTGTATCAGACCAACCGCCAGATCGTGCTGAGCACCGACGCGCCACCGGAAGACATCCCCGATCTGGAAGATCGGCTCATCAGCCGATTTAAGTGGGGCTTGGTGTCATCGATCGAGGCTCCCGACTACGAAACCCGCATCGCCATCGTGAAGACCAAAGCCCGCTTGCGTGGACTCGAACTCGGCGAGGGGGTTGCCGAGCACGTGGCCAGCTGTATCGACTCGAACATTCGCGAACTCGAGGGCGCCATCACAAATCTTCAGATCCGTGCCTCGGTCGACGGCGGCTCGATCGACATCGGACTCGCAAACCAAACCATCGCACCTCCCGAGCAGGAAGACACGCTCGCGAGCGCCACGATGCAAGCCGTCCTCGATGCCGCCATCTCGTTCTACGGCGTCAAACTGGCGGACCTTCAGGCCAAGAAGAAGACCCGGTCCATCGCAAGGCCACGCCAGGTCGTCATGTATCTGGCCCGCAAGCACACGCGGCACTCGCTCGAAGAGATTGGCGGATACCTCGGCGGGCGCGATCACACCACGATCATGCACGGCGCCAACAAGATCGCCGACTTGGTGAAGGAAGACTCGATGTTTGCCGCCGAGCTTGAGCGAGTCGAGTCCCACATCCTGGGCGATCACCGCCCGTCGTGACGTAGGGACAGCATCACTTTGAAACAGCAATACGAAACAAGCCGGGCTTCCACCCGGCTTGTTGCACTGCGAATCTGGGTTCGCTCAAAAACTAGGCGTCATCGCTCTCGTGGTTGACAACCCGGGGCATGTTCTCGAGCACCTGATCAATCAGCCCATACTTGAGCATCTCCTGATCGTCGAGCCAGAGGTTGCGATCGCAATCTGCCTCGATCTTGTCGGTGCTCTGCCCGGTCGCATCCGAGTAGATCTGGTACAAACGCTCGCGCAGGCGGATGATCTCCTTGGCCTCGATCTCCAGATCGGTGGCCTGCCCTTCCATCACGCCGCCAATGAGGGGCTGGTGCATCAGGTTGCGGCTGTTGCGCAAGGAGTACCGCTTGCCCTTGGCACCACTCGCGGCAATGACCGAGCCCATGCTCGACGCCTGCCCGATGATGTACGTGCAGACGTTGGGCTGGATGAAGTTCATCGTGTCGATGATGCCCAGGCCGCTGGTCACGCTGCCGCCGGGCGAGTTGACGTAGAGGTGCACGTCGCTCTCGGGATCCTCATTGGCAAGGAACAGCAGCTGGGCAACGATCAGGTTGGCCATGTCATCCATGACGGGCCCGCTCAGGAAGATGATCCTGTCCTTGAGCAAGCGCGAGTAGATGTCGTATGACCGCTCGCCGCGGCCGGTCTTCTCGATGACGATGGGAACCAGGTAGTTTGATTCAACGCTCATGGGCGATTCTCTCCGACTTGGGGTGGTGGCTCATGAAGCCACAGGGAACGACGCGTGAAGGAGGGTCCTCGAAGCAACCGGCTCAGCCGCCGGCGTTCTTGGTGTGTTGGAGCACCTCGTCCACAATGCCGTAGGCCTTCGCCTCCTCGGCGCTGAAATACTTGTCTCGCTCGCTATCCGCTCGGATCTGATCAACCTGCTGGCCCGTGTGGTTCGCCAGGATCTCGTTGAGCGACTGCTTGCTCTTGATGATCTGCTCGGCCTGCAGGCGGATGTCCTCGGCCTGCCCGGTGATGCCGCCGTAGGGCTGGTGGATCATCACCTTGGCGTGCGGCAGGATGTACCGCTTGCCCTTCTCGCCGGCCGTCAGCAACACCGCACCGCCCGAGTATGCCCGACCGATGCAGTAGGTCGCCACGGGGCTCGAGAGGAACTGCATGGTGTCGTATAGGGCAAGTGTGTCGTCGACGGCCCCACCGGGGCTGTTGATGTAGAAATTGATCTGCTGGCCTCGCTTCTGGTCCTCGAGGTACAGCATCTGCATCATGACCCGGGCGGCCGAGGCGAAGTTGATCTCCCCGATCAGGAACACGACCCGGTTCTCGAGCAGCAGCTCGTCGATGCTCATCTCACGCGTGCGTTGGTAGGAAACGGCCGATGCGGGCATGGGCTGTCCTTCTCCTCTCTAGAAGCCGGCCGCTGGGCCGACCCGGAGTTCTGGGAATCGCCGCCTGCCTCAGCCTGAGCCGGGCGGACGGACGCTGGGCGGACTCATGGGCTACCTATCGGCCCATGAGGGGACTGGCTGCAACCGGCGGGCCATGCTGGGCTGCCATTCGCGAGCCGCGAGCCCCTCAGGACCGCGACAAAACCGTCTCCGAGCCCATATCGGCTGGAAGGCCGGACTTGCTACGCCCAATCATCCGCCGTTCTGGCAGGCGATGCCCTCGGGGCCCAAAAGGCCGGCCTTTATCGCTGGGATGGCCTTGGGCAGATCGCTTCCGTACACTGCAAGCCCTTGCGTGCCCTTCGAGGATCGCGAGGGCGAAACCAACGGGTCACGCCTGCGGAGGGGTTGTTCTTTGCCGACCGCCGTCATTAGCGACATGCACGGAAATGCGACGGCCTTGCGCGCCGTTCTCGCCGACATCGAAGGTCGCGGCGTTGACCGCGTCGTCTGCCTCGGAGACATCGTCGGTTACGGACCCGAGCCGCTCGCGTGCGTCGACCTCATCCGCGAGAAGTGCGCGTGGTCGCTCATGGGCAACCACGACTTCGCCGTCCTGTACGAGCCTACGAACTTCAACCCCATGGCCGCATCCGCAGCCTACTGGACACGCGAGCAGTTCGACGCCGAGCCCGACGAAGCAAAACGCACCGAGCGCTATGGCTTTTTAGGCCGTCTCCGTGTGCGAGTGGCCGACGCCGATTCGCCGCTCAAGTCGCCGCTCTTGGCCGTCCACGGCTCCCCCCGCCGACCGATCAACGAGTACATCTTCGATAAGGACGTCCGCGACGCCCCCGAAAAGCTCGACGCGATCTTCGAGCGTTTCGAGGGCGCGTGCGTCGTGGGCCACACCCACGTGCCAGGCGTCTTCACCGATGAACCAGACTTCTACCCGATCGATGAGATCGGCGACGGCGGCTTTAAGCTCCGTGATGACGAAAAGGTCGTCATCAATGTCGGTTCCGTGGGCCAGCCGCGTGACGGTGACCCCCGTGCGTGCTATGCCCTGCTGCACGACGACCGCGTCGAGTTCTATCGCGTTGAGTACGACATCCAAGACACCGCCAACAAGATCAAAGCCATCACCGAGCTCGACGATTATCTCGGTGACCGGCTCTTCAGCGGCAGCTGAACCGCTCAGCAGCGTCGCGCGAGTACCATCCCGACACACATGGCCGCACCACAAAAGAGCATCCTCCGAATCATCCTGCCCCTCGCGATCCTCCTAGGCCTTGGCCTGTTGATCGCGATGCCCATCCTGCAAGGCGGCGCCTCGTCCCAGCAGCCCCAAGCGGAGAGCGAAGCTACCCCATCGCAGGATGCCGCCCAGGCGTCGGCAGACCCCGTCCAGCAAGAGCCAGCCGCCCCACCTCTTGACGAGCCGATCACCCAAGCCGCCGATGAAGCGAGCGCCGCGTCGACCGAGCCTGGAGCGGAACAGACACCAGCGGATCCCCAAGTCGATCCGGCACCAATCACGCCAGATCCCGTCGACAGCGTCGCCGAAGGCGAAGAACTCCGTGTCTTGCCCGTCACCGGCGAATCCGCGAGCAAGGCCTATTCCCGGATCGGCGGGGTCGACCCAAGCGCACACGCGCTCGAGGTCACCTTCTCCCAGCGCGGCGCGGGTGTCGAGCGCATCTCACTCGCCGGGTACAACCAGACGCTCGGGTCGGCCGAGCCCGTACCCGCGCAGCAACGCTGGACACTCCCGACCGTCGGAGGCGGCTCGATCAGCATCGTGCCCTTCGCCGCCGTTGCCGTCGAGGTCGACGGCCAGTCCGTCGGTGTCTACACCGCAACCGACGACGAAGGCGTCACTCAGCCCGCCTGGACCGAGATTGAGCCCGGCCTGTTCCAGGCGACCATCGCCACCGCCGAAGGCACGCCCGTCGTCCGACTCGAGCGCCACTACCAGACCGACGGGTCGAGCAACGACTTCACCCTGGTCCAGTCCGCCGAGAATCTGACCAGCGAGCCCATGACCGTGCGCTGGATCACCTTTGGGCCCGCACAGCTCTACCAAGAGAGCCAGGGTTACGGCGGAGATAAACGGCGCGTCCGCTTCGGATACGTCGAACCAGGTTCGCCGCACTTCGTCGTCGGCGGCGATCGCATGAAGACGATCACACAAATCGCCGGCAAGCGAGACTCCACCAACGGCCTCTATCAGACGAACGTCGAGCTCTGGCCCGATCGTGAGGTCAACAACAAGGGGCTCCAACTCGCTTGGCCGGGCCTGACCAATCGGTACTTTGGTACAGCCGTCCACGCAGTCGCAGAAGGTGACCCAACCCCAGGCGTTGCCCCACTGCTCACCAGCGTCGAACGCGTATCCCGCGTGCTCCTCGATCCCGCGGCGCGCACCGAGAGCCCTAACTACATCATGGGCCTCCAGCTTACCAGCCCGCAGTACGACCTCCCCGCCAGCGGCTCAACCGCGCACACGCTGGGCATCTACAGCGGCCCACTCGATCGCAGCCTGATCACGGCCAATCCTTCCGCAGCAGCCGTCATGCTCCGCCAGCTCGTGCAATATACCTTCGGCGGCCCATGCGCCGTGTGCACGTTCCCCTGGCTCGCCCACATCCTGATCTGGCTGCTCCACATCATCCACGACTATGTCGCGTTCGACTGGGCGCTGGCGATCATCATCCTGGTGCTGATTGTCCGGACGATCCTGCACCCGGTGACCAAGTGGAGCCAGATCCGCGTCCAGCGGTTTAGCAATCAGATGCAACAGATGGCGCCCAAGCAGAAGGTCATCCAGGAAAAGTACAAGGGCGACCCCAAGCGCATGCAGGCCGAAATGGCCAAGCTCTGGCGCGAAGAAGGCATCAACCCCGCCGGCATGCTGGGCTGTCTGCCCATGTTCTTGCAAACGCCGATCTGGATCGCGTTGTACGCGTCGCTCTACTTCGCGATCGAGCTTCGCCACCAGCCCGCATTCTTCGGCGTGTTCCAGCAACTGGGCGGCTGGCCTTTCTTGGCCGACCTTGCCAAGCCCGACAGCGCGATCTCCCTGCCCGCGGCGGTGCAGTTTCAGCTCCCGCTGATGGGCAACATCACGTCGTTCAACATCCTGCCTCTTGCGCTGGGCGTCGTGTTCTTTATTCAACAAAAGTACATGATGCCGCCCCCGAGCGCCACGATGACGCCCGAGCAGCAAACCCAGCAGAAGATCATGAAGGTCATGCTGGTCATCATGTTCCCGATCTTCATGTACAACGCGCCCAGCGGGCTCGCCGTCTACTTCATCGCCAACTCCGTGCTGGGCATCATCGAGATGCGTTACATACGCAAACACATCGATAAGCACGACCTGCTCACCCCCAAGCAGCGCGAGCCGGGCAAGAAGACCTTCATGCAACGGATGATGGAACGCGCCGAGCAGCGCCAGCAGATGATGCAAGCCGCCCGAGGCCAGGGCCCGGTGAAGGGCCCCACAAGCGGCGCCCTCGGAGCCCGCCGTAAGAAGACCGAGAATCGCCGTAAGGGCCGCCGTCCCTAACGCACCCACCCGGCACCAATGGACACCACGTCGACCATCGTCGCGCCGGCCACCCCCATCGCGCCAGGCTCGCGCGCTGTGGTCCGCCTGAGCGGCCCAGCCGCATTCGACGTGATCAACGCGATTGCCGACGAAGATCTCGACCGCAGCCGCGGCGTCGGTCCGCTCCGGCTTCGACTTCCCGTGGGCGTGGTACCCACGCTCGCCATCCGCATGCCAGGCCCCACCACGTATACCGGCGAAGACGCCGTGGAACTCTTGCTCCCAGGCTCACCGACGCTCATCGATGCGGTCGTCCGTGCGCTTATCGCACACCCACAGGCGCGTCACGCCGAAGCCGGAGAGTTTACCGCACGAGCCTATCTGAATGGGCGACTCACGCTCGAGCAGGCCGAGGGAGTCGCCGCCACGATCTCCGCGGCGAACGAAGAACAGCTCCGCGCCTCACACCGCCTGCTTGATGGGGAGTCTGGCCGACACTACGCCGGCATGGTAGACCAACTCGCGTCCGCGCTCGCGTTGGTGGAGGCCGCCGCCGACTTCGCCGAGGAAGAACATGTCGTCCCCATAAGCGCTGGCGCACTCCGCGAAACACTGCATGCCCTGATCGAGTCGATCCGTTCCGAGTCTTTGGGACAACGCGGCCGCGAGCACGCCGCCGCTCGACCAATGGTCGTACTCGCCGGCCCACCCAATGCGGGCAAGACCAGCCTCTTCAACGCACTGCTCGGCCGCACACGTGCGGTCGTGTCACCGACGGCCCACGCCACGCGCGACGCAATCGTCGAGCCACTCGAATTGACCCATCCACGCCTCGGCCTACTCGGTTGCGATCTCGTCGATCTTCCCGGCGTGCCAGACGGCCTCGACCCCATCGAACGAGAGAGTGTCCAGGCGGTCATCGATCGAGCGATCGACGCCGCCGACCTCGTGCTGCAGTGTGATGCGGAAGCACGCTTTGAGTCCTGTCACCGAAGTGACAACACCATTCGTGTGCGCACCAAGGCCGATTTTCCGATCGCTCAAAGCGACGGCGCGATTGACGTCAGCTCCAAGTCCGGCCTGAACCTCGAATCCCTGAAGCTGCTTCTGGCCGAAACCATCGAATCCTCGCAGCGCGAGGCGAGCGCTGGGCTGATCCCGCGCCATCGCGACCTCGCCGATCAAGCGAGCACCGCCCTTGGGCGAGCCCACGCCGCTATCGAACACGATCCGCCCGCGAGCCTCCCTTTGGAAGGCGAGGTGGTCGCCGCCGAGATGAGGCTCGCACTCGATCTCCTCGGAGAACTCGGCGGGCGAGTCCATCCCGACGAGGTGCTCGGCCGGATCTTCGCGAGCTTCTGCGTGGGCAAGTGAACCCACCCGATCTGAGAATCGGCGCGTCCGCATAAGCCCCCTGCGGTCCGCTTGTACCAGTCAGGCCGATCGCTGCGCCAGATCACAGGCCGCACCGTGGATTCGGCCGCCTCAGGAACGTTTCGCGGCAACACGCTGCCGATCCACCATCGACGCGGTCGCAATCAAGGCCGTGGTGGAGGGACTCGGAATGTCCAAGCCGATGGGACAAATCCTCGTCGATCGGGGTGTGCTCAGCGATACTCAGCGAGAAGAAGTGCTCCGCGCCCAGCGCGGCACGAATCGCCCTTTTGGTGAGCTTGCCGAGAGCATGTTCGAGGTCTCTCAGCAAGAGATCGAAGCGGTCTGGGCCGAGCAGTACGGCGAGATCGCAGAGTGGGTCGATCCATCCTTGCTTGATATTCCCGAACACGTCCTCTGCGTTCTCAGCGGTCGACAGGCAGCCCAATTCGCAATGATCCCGATCCGCTACGCGGGGCGCTCGCTCGTGCTATGCACGACGAGGGAGCAACTGCCTCGCGCACTTCGCTTCGCGTCATCGACTTTTGGCGCCGAGTGCACGCTCGCGCTGTGTGAAAGCGACCAGCTCATCTCGGGCTTGCAACGCCACTACGACGTCGACGCCGCCGCGTGGGAAGCCATCATGCGTCAGCTCGATCCGAGCGAAGCCGCCTGACGACGGTCAATCCTTCGCAATGGTTGTGATGGGTGGATCTAGCGGTAGCACCCTGACGAGCTGCATGTACGCGTCGTGGTGCGCTTGCACTTCGGCCAACGAATCGCCGCCAGACTTCTCGAGGAACGCCCGAGCGATCTCGAAGGCCACCATGTTCTCCATGACAACACTGGCCGCCGAAACAGCGCACACATCGCTTCGCTCGTAGTCGCTCTGCTGCGATTCCTTCGTGTTCAGGTCTACTGACGGCAGGCCGCGCAACAAGGTGGAGATCGGCTTCATCGCACCGGTGACGACGACCGGCTGCCCGTTGGTGATCCCGCCCTCAAGCCCGCCCGCGTTGTTACTCGTACGCACGAAACCCAGTCCGGGCTCATCCGCACGAGCGCGATCGAAGTGGATCGGGTCATGCACCTGCGAACCGGGCAGCGCGGCAACTTTCCGCCCAAGCCCGATCTCCACGCTCTTGAACGCCTGAATGCTCATCACTGCGAATGCGAGCCGCGCATCGAGCTTCGATCGCCAATCGACACAACTCCCAAGCCCAGGCGGAACACCGAAGACGTGGGCTTCGCACAAACCACCAGCGGTGTCCTTGTCGACCTTCGCCTGACGGATGACCGCAATCTGACGAGTCGTCGCATCCGCATCGGGGCAGTACGTCTCGCTCTCATTGCGCGCCGCTTGGAGCTCAGTCCAGTTCTCGACGCCAACTTCAACATCTGTCGCTTCGGGCCCCACGCGACGTACGAACCCGAAGACCTCGATGCCGAAGAGGGACAAGAACCCGCGCGCCAACGCACCGGCCGCGACGCGCGCCGCCGTCTCTCGAGCGCTGGCTCGCTCGAGCGTGCCTCGGCAGTCGGTCGTGAGCCACTTCAGAGAACCCGCAAGGTCCGCGTGCCCGGGCCTTGGCCGATAGACCGGCGGCGTGCGCTCGACGTCGTCCATGCGTGAGTCCTTGTTCACCACACGCATCGCGATCGGTGAGCCAAGGGTTTCGCCAAGACGGACGCCGCTCAAGAACTCAACGCGATCGGTCTCGATGCGTTGCCGGCCGCCACGTCCGTACCCGCCCTGGCGCCGCGCAAGCTCCGCGTTGATGAGTTCCTCATTGATCGGTACACCCGCGGGCATGCCGGTCACGATCGTGATCATCCCCGGTCCATGGCTCTCGCCGGCGGTCTGGTACTCAAGCATCGCCATCGGCGATGATATCGGCGCGATCGACGCTATTGCTGCGGCGGCGCACCCAAAACCGAGAGGATGTTGCTGCGATCGTCGGTCCAGAGGCGGAAACCCTCGCGGGCAGCGGGCGATCTCCACAGCGCTCGCTGCCGCAGCGGGGCCAGATGGTCCGCCTCGCGAGACAGCATGACCCATGTACTCGCGTACCTCCCGGTCTCCAAACTGTCCTCAGGCGTGCGTTGGTCCACACGCATCATGGCAAACAAGCCCAGCCGCTCGGCCGCGCTGGCGACCACCGGCTCCAGATCTAGATACACGTTGGAGATATGGACCGCCAGCACGCCACCTTCAGCGAGTTGGCCGAGGTAGACCTCAAACGCTTCCAGCGTCAGCAGGTGCACAGGAATCGCGTCAGAGCTAAACGCATCGAGCACGATCAGGTCGTAAGGCTCCCCCTCGTGCTGCTCCATCAACAGCCGGCCGTCACCCACGCGGTACTCGATATTGTCCGCACGGCTCTCGCTCAAGAAGGTAAAGTACAGCGGATTGCGCGCGATCCGCACCACCGACGGATCGATCTCATACGCATCGATCGACATCCCCCGGCGGCCATAGGACGCCAACGCTCCCGTCCCGAGCCCAACGAGCGCAACCCGATCGAGCGCCTTGAATTGAGCGGGCGCAGCCTGCCCGTCAATCAACGCAAACACCTCGGCGATCGGGCTCAAGCGGTGGTAGTACGCCAGAGGCTCCTGCTCAAAACCCGGACCGAGCCGCTGGATGCCATGCGCGGTCGATCCCTGCCTCAACTGATGGAATGTGGCCTCACCATCGCGCTGCGCGGTGATGACTCGTTCCACGGTGTGCACGCCGAAAAACGTACGGTCGATGTGGACTACTTCAGCAGGGCCCTTCCATAGCGCCGCGCTGAGCAACACGCCGCCCACTGCAAGCGCGAGCGAGAGTGGCATCGCGTGGATGACATAGAGCACGATCGCAGGCAGTCCAATCACGATCGCGCGCTCCAGCATGCCCGCCGACGCCGAAAGAGGCTGCAGCCCCAACGCCCCAAACACTACCAGCGTGGCCACAAACACGAGCACGATCGTGATGCCCAGGGCGAGTTGTACCGAAGGATTTTCTGTGCGGGCAACGTCCTTGGCGTTCAGCTTCGGTAACCCGGGCAACGCGAGCATCGCCAAGGCGATCGCGATTGGATACTCGAGCACGCGATCGAACACCACCGGCGCGAGCAAGGCGTTGAACGCGCCACCGAGCACACCACCGAGCGCCACCAACAGATAGAACTCGGTGAGGCGATTGGTACCGGGGCGCAGCGTGGCGAGTCTCTGGTGGCAGAGCAAAGCCGCGAACGCGAACGCGGCCACATGAGCACCTGCAACCGCCCACAGCGGCTGACGGGCGTGCAAGAGCATGGCCACGACGACACCCACAATCGCGATCGGTGCCAGCCGTTGTACGAGTCGCTCCAGCCCAGGCCGACGTACGCCAAAGGCAATGATGAACGTCAGCAAGTACAAAGACAACGGGACGACCCACAGCAGCGGCGCGGCCGCAATGTCTGTCGTCAGGTGTTGGGTCGCGCCAAGCATCAAGCTCGACGGCACGGCCGCGAGGCCAACCCAGGCGAGCTTTCGAGACCACGGCACGTGTTCAACCGCGTCAGCGTTGCCCTGGTGACTTGCAGGCCGCGTTCGCTTCGCGACGATGGCCCCGCCGATGCTCAGCAGGACCACAAGAGCAACGTAACCGATCGACCACCATTGACGCTGCTGTTCGAGACTCAGCAGCGGCTCGACCACAAACGGATAGGCAAGCAAGCCAAGCAGGCTCCCAGCATTACTCGCTGCATAAAGCGGATAGGGATCGGCGGCCATCGGGTGATCCGTCGTCGAGATCCACTTCTGGAGCACCGGCGACACCGTCGACAGCACGACATATGGCGCCCCCACTGCCACCGCGAGTGAAATCAGGAGCCAAACCGCCGGCGAGCCATCCGGAGCCCCGGACCGCAACGCAAGCGGCAGCGCGAGCACCCCGCCTGCAGCCAGCACGACGTGAGCAACCACCGCGCTCCACCGTCCCCAGACTCCCAC
>ERZ1740060.454-NODE-454-length-23165-cov-5.035180_pt1 | contig 23165 bp, 22 predicted proteins | sample MGYA00581743_ERZ1740060 | MGnify/ENA primary metagenome ERZ1740060 (study PRJEB43018, sample SAMN04849235) | marine metagenome | isolation source: floating plastic debris | place: Pacific Ocean | collected 2008-08-27 | study: EMG produced TPA metagenomics assembly...
CTTTCTGAATGACGAAGCCGTAGCGATCCTGAAGACGACCGGCGGCTGCGACATCGACGGCGAGAACGTGCGCATGGGCCGCGATTTCGTGATGGAGATGATCGGCAAAGCGCCATCGTCATTCACGATCACACCCCGCAATCCGGACCGGACGATCACCATCGGCGGCAAGCACCTGAACTTTGGCAATGTCTCGTCGCCGCCAAGTTACTGGGATATGAAAATCGGGCGCAAGGTCACCGGCTCGCGCGAGATGTGCGCGAACCTTCTGAAGCTCAGCCAGTATTTCAACTGCATCCATTTCGTCGGCGGCTATCCGGTCGAGCCGCAGGACATCCATGCCAGTATCCGCCACCTTGATGTGCTTTTTGACAAGCTGACACTGACGGACAAGGTGGCGCATGCCTATTGCCTTGGCAAAGAGCGTGTCGAGGACGTGATGGAGATGGTGCGCATCGCCGGGGGTCTCAGCCACGAGGCGTTCGAGTCCTCACCGCACATGTACACCAACATCAATTCGACCTCGCCGCTGAAGCACGACTATCCGATGCTCGACGGATGGATGCGACTGGCGCGGCGCAATCAGGGTCTGGTTGTCACACCCTTTACGCTGGCCGGAGCCATGGCGCCGGTAACGATGGCGGGCGCGGTGGCGCAGAGCATTGCGGAGGCGCGCTGCGCCGTGGTTCTGGCTCAGGTGATCCGACCGGGTGCTGCCTGCGCGATTGGCACCTTCACCTCCAATGTCGACATGAAATCCGGCGCGCCTGCCTTTGGCACACCGGAATACATGCGCGCCACACAGATGACGGGGCAATTGGCCCGGTTCTACGGATTGCCCATGCGCGCCAGTGGCGTGTGCGCCGCGAATGCGCCCGATGGTCAGGCCATGTGGGAGACAGGACATAGCCTTTGGTCGGCGGTCCAGTCGGGGGCCAATATGGTCTATCATGCGGCGGGATGGCTCGAAGGTGGGCTGATCGCCAGTCCGGAAAAGTTCGTCATGGATTGTGAAATTCTGCAGCAGATCCAGCGCTATTGCGATCCTGTCATCACCGCCACCACTCCGGACGACATCGCGATCGACGCCATTCGCGATGTGGGCGGGCAGGGGCATTTCTTTGGCATTGCTCATACGCAGGAGCGATACACAACCGCGTTCTATCAGCCGTTTCTGAGCGACTGGCGCAATTTCGAAGCCTGGGAAGCGGCAGGAGGTGTCTGGACCTCGGAACGGGCGCATCAAACCTACAAGGCAATTCTCGAGGATTACGAGGCACCGCCCATGGATACAGGTGTCCGGGATGAACTTTCCGACTTCGTTGACCGTCGCAAAGCCGAGGGCGGGGCGCCCACCGATTTCTGAGCTTTCGCCCGCTATGCAGTGCTAAAGCGTCCGACTGCAAACCTGATGCGCAGCGTTTGGGCGCACGCCCTGTGACGCTTTCGCGTGGTCTAACCTTCGCCCGGCCGCGCCAGCGAAAACTTTTCCCGGACCACCGAGTAGTCGCGATAGCCCATCCGAGCCAAGGGATTGAATGCCAGCACGTCGAATATGCCGTCTCTGACGCAATCGTCGCGCATATGGACGCCAGTCACTTCGCCGAAAACGGCGTAATTTGCCTCACCCGGAAGGCGCAGGATTTGTGTGAGTTTGCATTCCAGCGCGGCGGGCGCGTCGGCCACACGCGAACACGCGATCGTTTCACAGGACGCGCGCGCAATGCCCGCGTGGTCGAATTCGTCGACCTCCTTGTCCAGAGCGCCAGAAGACGCATTCATCAGATCGCGCATGGCATATTCCACGATGTTGACACAGAATACGCCGGTTTCCCGGATGTTGGCCACGCTGTCCTTGGTGTCGCCCCGATCCGGTTTGGTGGAAGTCGAGGCGAACATTACCTGGGGCGGCAGATAGGCCACAGCATTAAAAAAGGAATACGGTGCGAGATTTTCATCGCCTTGCGCCCCGCGCGTTGAAACCCAACCAATCGGGCGAGGGGTGACAATGGCGTTGAACGGATTGTGCGGCAGACCGTGGCCGTCTTCGGGGCGGTAGAACATGAGGAGAAGCACCTTAGGGATCGGTTTGTGAAGCCCTTACGCCCGTGCTACGCCGCGATCCAGCCGAAAATCGGCCAGACGAGGATGCAGACTTGTTCGCGCTTTCACAGGAAACCGGCGAAGACATGTGGGAGGTCGAGGCGCTCTACGACCTCGTGTTCGCTCCGGGTCGTGAAGCCTTGTCATCGTACCGGTTGCGAGAGGACGTGCCGCCTGTCGCGGACTTTTGTCTTTTGGCGCGAGACAGGGATCGCATTTTGGCTGGTGCAATCCGGGTATGGCCCGTTCGAGTGGGCGCGTCGAACGCGCTACTGCTTGGCCCGATTGCTGTGCATCCCACGCGACAGGGAGAGGGTCTGGGTCGTCTTTTGATCGAAGATGTGCTCTTGCGTGCGCGCAGCGCGGGTTGGTCGCGCGCCATGCTTGTGGGTGATCTTCCCTATTACGGCCGCTTTGGTTTTGAGCCTCTGCCGGGCATTGAAATGCCCGGCCCCACCAATCCGGAAAGGATCTTGGGGCGCGCGCTTGTGGCCGGAGCTTGGGAGGGGCTGACGGGTACTGTCACGCGCGCCGCTTGACAAGCCGTGTCGCGATCCCGATGTCACAGGCATGCCAGCCGATCCCCCTTTAGAAATTCTGCCCGCTCCGCTGCCTGACGAGGAGGTCGACGCGCGCCTTGAAATGCTTGTGGCGCGCTACAAGGCGGCGGGCAACATCGGGATCCAGTTGCTGAACGCGGTTGGTGGGCAGGCGGAATCGCTGGCCACCGGTCTGCCGGAACCGGTGCGCGCGCGCATGGGCGAGGCAACCGAAAGCGCTTTGCGCCTCGCCATGGAAACAGCCCACCTGTCCCGTGGCATTGTCGAGGGTCAGCCCGGTTGGCTGACCCGGGCATTGACCACCACAATGGGAGCGGCAGGCGGCATGGGTGGTCTGCCGACCGCTTTGGCCGAACTGCCGGTGACGACGACGGTTCTCTTGCGGGCCATTCAGGACGTGGCCGTCGAACACGGCTTTGATCCGCGAGAGGCGGCGGTGCGCTACGATTGTATCGAAGTCTTCGCCTCCGCCGGTCCGCTTGACCATGACGACGGCGCAGACCTTGCGTTTCTCAGTACGCGCATGACGGTCACCGGCCCTGCTTTGCAGCGTTTGGTGTCAAAGATCGCCCCGAAACTGGCCACCGTTCTTGGCCAAAAGCTCGCCGCGCAGACGGTGCCTGTGCTGGGCGCGGCAGCGGGGGCGGCCACGAATTATGCCTATACCCGCTATTATCAGCAGATGGCTGCTGTGCATTTTGGCCTGCGTCGCCTCGCGATCGAGGCGGACGTGCCGCACGAAACGCTACTTCGTGATTTTCGCGCCAGGATGCGTGGCCAACGGATCGATCGCGGCTGAGTCTCTCGCAGACACATTCCACACGTGCTGTTTGCTTATCCGACGCTGGACGTCCTTGCGGCTCCCATCACAGAGTATTAGAACAATACATGAACAAATGAGGTGATCATGGATGATCTGACAACGTATCAGGCCAAGTCCGGCACGCTCGAGCCGGTCTTTACGATAGAGGTTCAGAGGTTGCCGGAGGATGTGGACCGCATTCTTGACGCCGTGATGAAAGTTCATCCGCTGAGCTTTGGCCGATATCAGCGCAACGCCAGCATATCGGCCGTTGGGAAAGAGACGGCCCAACCCGAGCCCAATTCGACGACCACAAACCATGTGGACGGCTTCGAGGCCGGATCGACCGAGACGTATCCAATGGTGGAACTCAAAATCTCGATCAAACGGGATGTCGCGGATCTGGCGAAGGTGATGGATGCGATCCTCTACGCCCATCACTATGAAGAGCCCGTGATCTTCGTGCGCGAGGACTGGGCCAGCCGGGCCGCCTACGATCCAATGAGTGATAATCCGAACCGGTGGTGGAACAATGGCAAAGGATTGCCAGGCCCAATCGAATGACCGTGAGTCATGAACGCGCGCAGATCAGAGCTTACCCTTGAGATAAGCCATGACGCCCGGACGCGCGCTTTGATAGCCGTCGCGGCGCATCTGCTCGATCACATCATAGAGTTCTTTGAGATTGGTGAGCCGCAGGATGGATATGACCGGTCCGATAGAGGCCGGGCGCATCGACAGGGTCTGCAGGCCGATGGCCGCGAGGCAGGCGGCCTCCACCGGTCGCCCGGCATCCTCTCCGCAAAAGGAAAGCGGTGTGTCCAGTACATCGCAGCGATCCACGATGCTTTCGATGAAACTGAGAAAGCTCACGTTGAGCGTGTCATAGCGCCGTCGCACCAATTCGTTCTCGCGGTCGGCGGCAAAGAAGAACTGCTTGAGATCGTTGCCGCCAATCGAAAGAAAATCCACATCGTGATAGAAACTGTCCGGCGCAAAAGCCAGCGACGGCGTCTCCAGCATAGCGCCGACCTGCAAGCTCTCCGGCAACGGGTGGCCCAGAATGCGCTCGCGTTCCAGCGCCTTTTCCATTTCCGCCCGGGACCGGCTGAACTCGTCTCGTTGAGCGACGAACGGGAACATGATTGTCAGGGGGCGTCCGGCCGCAGCGCGGATCAGCGCTTGCAGCTGCATGCGCATCACGCCGGGCTTATCGAGGCCCACACGAACCGCGCGCCAGCCCAAGGCGGGGTTGGGTTCGGCCGGAGCCGTCATGTAGGGCAAAACCTTGTCCGAGCCGATATCGAGTGTACGAAAGACCACGCGCTTGCCTTTCGCGGCGTCCATCACCCGGGCGTAAAGCCCGCTCAGTTCGGCTCGTTTGGGCATATGCGCGCGAACCAGAAACTGCAGTTCTGTCCGGAAGAGACCGACACCGTCCGCGCCTGATCCTTGGAGGCTGGGCAGGTCCGCCATCAGACCCGCATTCATGTGCAGCGAGATGCGTCGACCACAGAGCGTTTCGGCGGGTTTGTCCCGGATCGATGCGTATCGTTCCTGCGCCTGCGCGTGCATCGCCATCTTGTCGCGAAAGGCGCTGGCGACCGTGTCATCGGGGCGCAGGTGCACCGTGCCATTATCGCCATCAACGAGGATCGTATCCCCATTGAGGGCTTCGGTCGTGATGCGTTCGGCATGGATTACCAGCGGGATCGCCAAGGCGCGCGCCACAATGGTGGCGTGCGAGCCGACAGAGCCCTCTTCGAGAACGATCCCCTTGAGCTTGCGCCCATAATCAAGCAACTCAGCGGGCCCGATATTGCGCGCGATCAGGATCGGCGCCTCCGGCATTTCCGCCCCGGTCTGCGCGCCCTGACCCGTCAGAATACGCAGCAGCCGATTGGACAGATCGTCGAGATCATGCAGACGCTCGCGCAGATAGGCATCCGTGACCTGTCCCATGCGCGCCCGTGCCGTCGATTGCTCTTTCTCCACCGCGGCTTCGGCGGAAAGGCCGAGGCCAATGTCCTCTTCCATGCGGCGCATCCAGCCTTTGGAATTGGCAAACATCCGGTAGGCTTCGAGCACCTGAAGCTGCTCTTTGTCGCCTGAGGCCGCCGTGTCGAGCATCCGATCGACGCCCACGCGCAGGGTTTCGACCGCCTCCGTCAGCCGCGCCAGTTCCCGTTCGGGGTCTTCCGCGATCGGATTGGTGACAACCACGCGCGGCTCGTGCAGCCAGACCTGACCACGGGCCACGCCCTCTTGCGCAATACCCCCTCGAAAGAGCACCGGTTGTTGGTGACGCGCCGACATGGCCGCGCCTTCGCCCACGAACGCGCCGAGTTCGGCCATCTCGGCGATCACCATGGCGACAACCTCGACGGCGTAGACCTCTTCTTCGGAATAGAGTCTCACCTGTTTGGATTGCACCACGAGAACGCCGAGTGTTTCTCCCAAACGCTGGATCGGCACGCCCATGAAGGAGCTATAGGCTTCCTCGCCTGTCTCAGGCATGTACCGAAAGCCCTTGGTCGCGGGCGCGTCGTCGGTATTGATGTTCCGCCCTGTGCGCGCCACCCGTCCGACCAGTCCTTCGCCGAGCTTCATGCGGGTTTCGTGGACGGCTTGCGGGTTGAGGCCCTCCGTGGCGCACAGTTCCAGCGTTTCCTCGTCACGAAACAGATAGATCGAACAGACCTCGAGCCGCATTTCCCCGGCGATCAGATGCACGATCCGGTCCAGTCGCGTCTGGCCGCCCGCATCCTCTGCCATGACGGCGCGCAGGCGGCCCAGCATCTGCCGGCTGTCTGTCTTGAACTGCGCGTCGTCCATGCCGTGTCCTGTGTCCGGGATGCACAGACAAAGGGGATCGTCTGCGCTGAACCGGGCTAAGCCGCCTTCTCTAGCCCAAAGGCATCATGCAGCGCCTGAACCGCAAGTTCCATATACTTCCGGTCGATCAGGACGGAAATCTTGATCTCGGAGGTTGATATGACTTTGATATTGATGCCCTCGTCGCGCAACGTCCGGAACATCGTGGCGGCCACACCGGACTGGCTGCGCATGCCAATGCCCACGGCTGAAATCTTGGCCACTTCCGTATCGGCGACAAGATCGTGGAAATTCAATTCGCCACGCTCCTTTGCCTCCTGAAGCGCTTTTTCGGCGCGGGCGACCTGATTGGTCGGACAGGAAAAGGTCATGTCCGTCCGCTCTTCCTCAGAGATGTTCTGGATGATCATGTCCACTTTCTCACCCGAGTCTGACATTGGCCCGAAGATCGCGGCCGCGATACCGGGGCGGTCCGCAACGGAGATCAGGGTCATCTTTGCTTCATCCCGGGAATAGGCGATCCCATTGACGATATTGGATTCCATGATTTCCTCCTCTGCACAGACCAGCGTGCCGGCATTGTCATTCTGTTCTTCGAAGCTCGACAGAACACGCAGACGCACATTGTAACGCATGGCCAGTTCGACCGACCGCGTCTGCAGAACCTTTGCACCCAGACTGGCCAGTTCCAGCATTTCCTCGAAGGCGATCTTGTCAAGTTTGCGCGCCTTGCCTGCGATCCGCGGGTCGGTGGTGTAAATGCCGTCCACATCGGTGTAGATATCGCATCTCTCTGCGTCAAAGGCGGCGGCGAAGGCCACAGCCGTCGTGTCCGAGCCGCCGCGTCCCAACGTGGTGATCCGCCCCTCGGGGCTGAGGCCCTGGAACCCCGCAACGACCGCCACACGCATGCCTTCGCCGAACTTGGCGTTGATGTTATCGGTCGGGATCTCTTCGATCCGGGCGGCCGAATGGGCCGAGGAGGTCAGAAGAGGGACCTGCCAGCCCTGCCAGGACCGTGCCGGGACATCCATTTCCTGCAAGGTCAGCGCCATAAGCCCCGCGGTGACATTTTCACCCGACGCGACAACAGCATCGTATTCGCGGGCGTCAAAGAGCGGGCTGATCTCATCCACCCAGCCCACCAGTTCGTTGGTGCGTCCGGCCATGGCGGAGACGATGACAATGACGTCATAGCCTTTCGCCACCTCGACGCCTACCCGTTTGGCCGCGCGGCGGATCCGGTCGATATTGGCGACCGAGGTGCCGCCGAATTTCATCACAAGAAGAGGCATTTGCGCGTCTATGTCCCGATGAGGCCCGCCTGTCCCGGGTCCCGTTGCGCGGGGTTTACGCGGGCAGGGCTTCAAGGGCAAGTGGCGCGCGCGGCCTGGCGTTCTGCTGATCTGTCGCCTGCGGCGAGAGTATTTGGAGCAAGATGAACAGGGGCGCGGATCCTGCATCTGCGCGTGGCGTTCAGTACGGGTGCGGGTGCCCATCCCAGGTTTCAAAGCAGCCGCTGGTGTCAAGGCTCAGAGCCTCAAAGCGGTCGAGCAGGCCTGTCACGGCCATGTCGACGGATATGTCCGCGTTCTCTCCTCCCATATCCGTGCGCACCCAACCCGGGTGGTAGATCCCGACCGAAATCCCGAGAGCCTGAAGATCCCGTGCAAGGTTGCGCCCCAGATTGAGCGCGGCAGCCTTGGAACTGCGATAGATGTAGCTGCCGCCCGGGGCGCGCTCGTGGCTGGCCATCTGGCTGGACAGGATTGCAATCTTGGGAGCGGTCGCGGCCTGAAGGTTCGGCAGGAGCGATTGCACGGACAGAAAAACGCCGGTGACATTGACCGCAAAGCTTTCGGCCCACATCTGTGCGTCATAGCCATCGGCGAGATTTTCGGTTTTGTCGAGATAGACACCGGCATTGCAGATCAAAAGGTCGACCGGTGTTCCGTCAAGTGCGTGGGCGAGCGCTGTATGGCTCTTGGTGGAAGACACGTCGAGCAGCGCGCCTGTGGATCCGTCGCGTGCCGTTGCTGTGACGCGCGCCCCCTTTGCCCTGTAGGCTGCCGCGAGGGCCGCGCCGATCCCGCGATTTGCACCGGTGATCAAGACATGCATGCGCGCCTCTAGTTTGCCTTTCGGTTCGGGATGAATGGCAGCGGCGCGACAGGAACACCGTCCTCGATGAGTTTGCGCGCCTCATCGGGTTTAGCCTCACCATGTATAGGCCGGGCGGGAACAAGACCTTCATGCATGTCGCGCGCCTCGCTGGCAAAGCCGCCGCCGACATATTCGGATTTTTCCTCGATTTCCCTGCGCATCGCAGCCAGCGCCTTTTCGGCATCGTTCTGAGGTTGGGAGAGGGGGTGTGCCCGGTCCCGTTCTACCGGCGTTCGCTCTGTCTGGTCCTGCGCAGCCCTGTCCCGAACAGTCAGATTTCGCCCCGGTCGAACCGCCGGGGCCATGATGGCCTTCTCAACCATCGTTGTCCCGCAGGTCTCGCAAGTCAGCATGCCTGCGCTGTTCAGCTTCTCAAAAGCCGACGCAGATTGAAACCAGCTGTCGAACTGATGACCGTTCTCGCATTTCAGGGTGAATTTGATCACCGCACACTCCGTCACAATTCGGGTCAAGATAGATAAACGCGCTGTATTTACAAGTCGTTCCCAAACGGATCAGCGCGGCAGATGGCGAGGATTAAAACGGCGCAGCAGATGCGAAAGCTCTGGTTCGTTCACCCGTTCTGCGGCCCGTTTCGGGCTCATCCACTTTCTTTTGCGCTGGCCGGATTCCGGAAACTTGTCCGCCAACGCCCTGACTTTCACGGGATAGACCATCACGGCGCAGGGCAGGGGCCCCGCATCGTCGACGTCCTTGAGATAGGTATAAAGAGCGAGGCAGCCGCCTGTCACCTTGCCAACCACACCGGCCTCTTCCCAGGCTTCGGTCAATGCGCAAGACGACGGCGTGCATCCGTCGATGGGCCAACCTTTGGGAATGATCCAACGGCCTGTCCGACGCGATGAGATCAAAAGGATCTGGGTTTTGTCCGACACGATACGATAGCACAGCGCAGCGAACTGAGTTCTGACATCTCTTTTGTCCGTGATATCAACAGACAAGGGTAGCTGGGTTCGCTTATGCAGGGTCATCTCGCAGTCTCTAACGCATGGGTGTCACCGGGTAACGCAGTCAAATATAACGCGAATGCAACACTTTTGCCATGACGCACGGTTTTAGGGACGTCTGCGATCTTTCCCGTGGGCATGTGGCAGGCTGATCCGTGTGTCTTAACAGAACGCCATAGTCTCGAAACGGGCGCGATCGGTGATCTGATCGGCGTCGGCCCGGCCGCGCTTGACAAAGGTTACTAAAACAGTAAGGTTTGAATACTTCGCGCAGCAGATCGCAGCCACGCATCGTCATGACACAGAGAGGTGCTATGCAGCATTTGCCCGCGTTGAAAGGTGAGCCGATAGTTGACCATCAAAAGGCCGTTTCATCCGCGCGGGACACGTGGTGGCAGCCCATGATGGCAGTCGGACTGGGCATCGAGAGCATAATCGACCGGATGATTTGTCAGGTTGAGAAAGGGACAGAATGAACGCTCAACCAACGCCAATGACGCATGACGCCGCTGCGAATGACCCCGTCCCGGCGAGCTATGACGCGCGTGAACTGACCGCGGGGCAAACCACGGCGCATATTGTTCTGGACGGTAAAGTCTACACATTGCGCATCACTCGCGCGGGAAAGCTCATCCTGACAAAATAGGCAGGCCGCGAGGCAACGGCGACCGCAAGTCGATGCGCTTTCTTTGGCGTGATTGACATGTTACGCGGCTCACATGAGTGAGACAGCCCACAAGCCTTTGGGTCCAGATGCCAACAGACCTCGTTTCCGGGCGTCTGGCGAAGCCCTGTTGCACAGGTTTGCGGTGGTTTTCGCACTGATCTGCCTCTTGCCTATCGTCGCCGCAATCATTGCGGCCGCCACGGGCGATCTTGAAACCTCGCGCACGATGCTGGCACCGGTGATCGGTCGCTACGCGGTCACGACGGTCATACTCGTGGCGGTCGTAGGCATCGGAACGGCACTGATCGGAGCTGCGACGGCCTGGCTCGTGACCGTCTACCGATTTCCGGGCGTGCGCTGGCTGGAGATTGCACTGGCGCTGCCGCTCGCCTTTCCGGCCTATGTTATGGCGTATGCCTATACCTACCTCCTCGACCATCCCGGACCCGTTCAAACACTGTTGCGGGATGTGACGGGTTGGGGTCCTCGCGATTACTGGTTTCCAGAGATCCGGTCGCTGGGTGGTGCGGCGATTATGTTGACGGCGGTGCTCTATCCTTACGTCTACTTGCTGGCGCGCGCCTCTTTCCGTCAGCAATCGAGCAGCGCGTTTCTGGTGGCGCGCACCCTGAACTGCACGCCGCTCTCGGCTTTCCGGCGCGTGGCGCTTCCAATGGCGCGTCCCGCGATTGCAGGGGGGGCGTTGCTGGCCATTATGGAAACGCTGGCGGATTATGGCACGGTCTCCTATTTCAGCGTCCAGACCTTTACGACGGGCATTTACCAGGCCTGGTACACATCGGCCGACAAGAGCGCGGCCGCACAATTGTCGCTTTGTCTGCTGACCTTTGCGCTTCTCATCGCGATGCTGGAGAGGATCCAGCGCGGGCGCTCCAGCCATGCCGGGGCCAAAGGGGCGCGATTTGAAATGCTGGAGCGCGCGGTTTTGCGTGGCGGGGCAGGCTGGCTTGCTTTTGCGATTTGTTTCGTGCCGGTGTTGATCGGCTTCATTGTGCCGACGCTTATGTTGAGTTTCATGGTGCTGTCTGCCGACCATGTCTGGTCTGTGTCGCGCTACCTCGACTATGTCACCAACTCGTTGACCGTCTCTGGCGTTGCGGCTGTCGTAACGGTAACCGGCGCAATCCTGATCGGCTTTCGTGCCCGGACCCGACCGTCCCCGAGCTCTCGCTGGATGTTGATGTCAGCCAGCATGGGCTATGCCGTTCCCGGCGGTGTCATTGCCATCGGCCTCATGGTGCCCATGGCCGCTTTCGACAATGCCCTGGATGCGTTCATGGAGGCGCGCTTTGGCATCGATACCGGGTTGCTGATCACAGGGTCGATCTGGCTTCTGGTCACTGCTTACATGGTGCGCTTCATGGCCGTGGCGATAAACGCCTACGATAGCGGCATGGCGACCGTGCCCGTGCATTTTGACGAGGTCGGGCGTTCGCTCGGCCAATCGTCACCGAGGTTGTTGTGGCGGGTCCACCTTCCCGTGGCGCGCAACTCGGTGCTGACGGCGGCGCTGATTGTGTTCGTCGATTCGATGAAAGAGCTGCCCGCGACGCTGATCCTGCACCCATTCAACTTTCAAACATTGGCCGTTCGAGCTCACCGCTTGGCTGCCGACGAGCGCCTGTTTGAAGCCGCCGTGCCTTCCTTGTTCTTGGTGGCTTTCGGGTTGATCCCCGTTATTTTGCTGTGTCGTTCGCTTGGGCGAGAGAGGGCGCGGCCGCGCCACCGCGTTAGGACAACAGCGGCGGCCTGATCAGAAATCCTGACCGGACCGCCCATCTGCAAGGCGCGCGCCTTCAGACCTGAAGGTAGCTCTCAAGACTGTCGTCCAGCGCGTCCACCCAGGGCGTGTGATGCGGGGGCGCCTTCTGACCGGTCATGGGCGAGACATAGCCGTAATTGCGGAACTCCATGATGTCTTTCTTCTTGTGTTTCTTCCACTCGAAGAATGCCTGATTGGCCGCTTCGATATCGAAGCTCGGGTAATCTGTCTCCGCGACAAGTTCCTTGATGTAATTGCCCTGATACCGGATGCAGTCGTAATCGTCTGCGTTGGCGTCTTCGGCTTCCTCGCGGGCTTTGACATCGGCCTCCATGGTTGCGCGGTCCGGCAGATCGATTTTGCCCATGATCTGATCGCGTATCCACCAGGCTTGCGCGTCGAACATGTTGAACGTGTACCACTGGTCCTGCATGCCGACATAGAACATCTTGGGATTATCGATCCACACAACCCCTTTGTAGAGGTCTGCCGCCGCCAACCGGTTGGCCGTCTTGAGGCGCAACGCATCGGGCAGGAAGGGGAAGTGATGCTTGTAGCCTGTGCACAGGATGATGGCGTCAAACTCCTGGCTTGTGCCGTCCTTGAAATGGGCTGTCTTTCCCTCCACCTTCACCAGGGCCGGCACATCCTTCCAGTTGTCGGGCCAGTTGTATCCCATGGGCGCGGTCCGGTGCGCGACGGTGACCGATTTACAGCCGTATTTCCAACACTGAGACCCGATATCTTCCGCTGAATAGGACGTGCCCAGAATAAGGATATCCTTGCCTTCGAATTCACGCGCGTCGCGGAAATCATGGGCATGCAGAATGCGACCATTGAACCCTTCAAAACCCGGGTAGTAAGGCACATTCGGGGTTGAGAAGTGGCCTGTGGCCACGATCACATGGTCATAGTCTTCAACAGTTTCGATATCGGTTTTGCTGTCGCGCGCGGTCACAGTGAACAGTCCCGTGGCGTCGTCGTAGCGGATATCACGGACGGTATTATTAAAGCGGATCCAGTCTCGAACCCCGGCTTTCTTCACGCGGCCTTCAATGTAATCGAACAAGACCGCGCGCGGTGGGTAACTGGCGATCGCTTTGCCGAAATGCTCGTCGAAGGTGTAGTCTGCGAATTCCAGGCCCTCCTTTGGTCCGTTTGACCACAGATAGCGGTACATAGAGCCATGGCAGGGCTCACCATCAGCACCGACGCCTGTACGCCACGTGTACTTCCACAGCCCACCCCAATCATCCTGTTTCTCATAGCACACCACCTCCGGGATCTCTTCGCCCTTGGCTTTCGCGGATTGAAAGGCACGCAATTGCGCCAACCCGGACGGTCCCGCCCCGATCACGGCAACTCTCTTCTTGGTCATGCTGTCACAGCTCCCTGGTTGTGTCTCACAAGGTCAGTGCCCCGACCCCGTATTGGTCTGAACCAATTTTTGGATTTGGTTCTTTTGGTTTTTTCAAGTAAGCCCGTTACCAGACCAGTCTGTCAACGATTCATTGCGCGGAGGCTGTGGGATGCCCGCAGAGAGCCCCAGTTTTGCACAGCGATTGGCTGTGACCGGTGTGTTGCCCCGGTTTTCCGTTGCGATGCCGCGCAGTGTGGATATCGGGTTTCTCGCGCCTCTGAGCGGTCAAGCCGTGGCCTGGGGACTGCCCGGCCTGCAAGGGTGCCGCATCTGGGAACAATGGATCAACAAGGCCGGGGGATTGATGATCGATGGCCGGCGGTATCCGGTCGTGCTGCATGCCCGTGACAGCGGCGATGATCCCGATGCGGCTTTGACCAATGCCCACGATTTGTTGCGCGACCACGACATCAGGCTGATGCTCATGCTGGGCGGGGATGCCTGCCGCGCCGTGGCGAGAGAGCTCAGCGACCGGCGCATTCTGGGCTCCACCCTCCTGCCCTCGGATCTGTCACCCGATACCCCTTATCTTCTTGCGCCCTCGGAGGTTCACCCCGTCTATGTGGTCACTGGCGTCGATTGGCTGGCCCGCACCCGGCCCGACTTGCGACGCGTGGCGCTGTGCGCGCAACAGGACGGCATGGGGCTGCCGTCACTGGCCACCTACCGTGCCGCATTCAAGGCCGCAGGGATCGAGATCGTCAAAGAAATCCAGTATCCTGCCGCCGGTGCTCCGGCCGGGGACATTGTCCGTCCAATGCTGGACGCAGCGCCTGATATCCTGTGTTGGTGCACCTCTTACACCCCCCTTGTCCATGCGATGACCGACTATGCTCATGCGGCAGGGTTCACCGGTCAAATCCTGTCCTGCACGCTGGATCACTATGACCGGCTGGTCGCTCGTCTGGGGCCAGACTTCATGGAGGGCGTGACCTTTCAGTTCCCGGATTTCGATGATCCGGCGCTCACGGAAAAGGCTTTCTTCTTTAATCAGCCCAAGGCCTTCTATGATGCGTTCAACGCCGCGCATCCCGGGGGGTGGACGGCGGTCAGCTGGGAATATGCCGCGATCCTCGATATCTGGCACGCGGCGGTGCAAAAGGCGGGGACAACCCATCCCACCACCGTTTTTGCGGCCATGAAGCAACTTGGCGAGGTCACCCATGCCTTTGGGGCGGCGGAATGGTGGGGGAAGGCATTGTTCGGCATCGACAATGTCCTGGTCGGCGACTGGCCCGTCGTGACCATAAAACAGGGCCGGGCGCGGATCGCGGAATTCGGATCGGTTCCAGCCTGGCTGCGCCGACACGAGAACCTGCTGCGCGCCGAGATGGACGCACTGGGACAGATGTGGCAGCAACGCCTGCAGCGCGATACCTCTGTCGAACTGACGACCCGCTCCGTCTGAGCGCGGGTAAGGTCGGTTGACCTTGGCGGTCGGGAATGATCAACGACAGCCAGGGCAGCGCGCTCCAGCATGTTGGAAAGAACAAAAGATGACCTTTGGTGTTTTCATCGATGGCGAGGCCGGGACGACCGGTCTGCAGATCCGGTCGCGACTGGCGCACCGGTCAGACATTCGTCTGATCCGTTTGGACGTCTCTGTGCGCAAGGATCCCGAGGCCCGTATCGAGGCAATGAGAGAGGCCGATGTATCGATCCTGTGTTTGCCGGACGCCGCTGCCGCCGATATCGCGGGACGGTTAAGCCCGTCTGAGGCCCGCCTGATTGATGCCAGCACAGCGCACCGCGTCGATCCGGATTGGGTGTTCGGCTTTCCCGAGCTTGCCCCCGCGCGCCGGGCGCGTGTGGCCGATGCGGCCCGTGTTTCCAATCCCGGTTGCTATTCCACGGGCGCGATTGCGCTGCTGTCTCCCCTTGTGGAGGCCGGCGTGATCGCACCGGACGCACCCCTCAGCATCAATGCGATCAGCGGCTATACCGGCGGTGGCAAAGCAAAGATCGAGGCTATCGAAAGCGGCGAAACGGACGGCGCATTCGTCTATGGGCTGGAGCAGCATCACAAACATGTCCCCGAAATCATGCTTTATGGCGGTCTCTCCAAGCGTCCCGTTTTCGTGCCCTCTGTCGGGGCTTTTGCGCAGGGGATGATCGTGCAGATCCCGCTGCCGTTTCTGCCCTCTGCCCGGAGGCGCCTGATCGAGACGGCGTTGCGCGACGCCTATGCCGATGCCTCTTTTGTCTCGGTGCTTGCATCTGATGCCTATGGCGCACGGCTCGACCCCAGGCGCGTGAATGGCACCAACCGGCTGGAACTTTCGGTTCAGGGCGATGACGAAACCGGCTGCCTCGTGCTGGTCGCCGTGCTCGACAATCTCGGCAAAGGCGCCAGCGGCGCTGCCGTTCAAAACCTCAACATCATGCTGGGTCTGGACGAAACAACCGGTCTCGATGCGCAGAGTCCTCAGGGTGCCTGAGCTTCATCTTGCCCGAAATACTCCGGGGTGCACGAGGGGCTGGCCCCTCGTTTCCGAGCCTTTGGACGCGGTCAACCGTCCTGCAACAGAAGGTTCTGTTCCTCGACAAGATTGAGTTTGACGAATTCCACCGCTTGCGCCACGTCGCGCGCCGCAATCGCCGCGTGCAGCACCGTGTAACGCTTGCGGGCGTCCTCGATCCGGCGCGGCGTCAGGGCTCGTCGCCGAACGTCCGTATGGGCCCCCTGAGCAGAGGTTTCCACCGCAAGCCGGTAGCACGATTCCAGCAATGCGTTGCCGGTGCCCTCTGCAATTTGCATGAGAAGTCTGTCTTCGAGCGCAATGAAGGCGTCTACATCGCTTCCCGCCGCGTCGAATTCAGTCAAAAGGCGGCCGATATCGGCAATCTTGCGCGGCGGCATGTTAACCACCGCCAAGCGCACGATTTCAGGTTCAAGGATGCCGCGCACCACCAGATGATCCAGAGGACTGGTCTCGCCCGCGACCGCCTCGGCGGAAAGACGCGGCTGGGAACCGGACTCCCACGTGACAAAGCTGCCAGACCCGGCGCGACGTCGGATCACACCATGGCTTTCCAGCACATCCAGCGCTTCGCGCACCGTATTGCGCGCCACCCGCATCTCTGCGGCGAGGGCGCGTTCGGACGGAAGCCGCGCGTCATTGGGATAGGTTCCGGACTTCACCCGTGCAAAGAGCGTATCGACAACAAGCTGAACCGTCGCTCCCATGGGATGCGCCAGGAACAGTGCGGTTTCGTCGGGAGGAGAGGATCGGGTCATCGCACACACCAGACCAATTTCATCAATATTGGTATAAATTGGTCTGATCCAAACGGCAAGGGGCTTGGCCTCGACTGCCGATCGCGCCATGATCCTTCGGGCAAAGAAACAGGTATCGCGCATATGTTCCGTTCGTCACCCCTCACGGTCCGCTCCGACTGGATCGACTATAACGGCCATCTCAACATGGGTTACTATGCGGTTCTGTTCGATCTGGCTGCTGACGAGGCCTATAGCGCTCTGGGCTTTGGTCCCGATTACCGGACACGAAGTGGGCACACGACCTATACGGCTGAGTTTCACATCCGCTACCTGCGCGAGGTAAAGAAAGAAGACCGGTTGCAGGTCGCTTTTCACGTCATAGACTTCGACGCAAAGCGTTTTCACACCTTTCAGGAAATGTACCATACGGACGGATGGCTGGCGGCGACCGGTGAAGGCCTCGCATTGCATGTGGATACAAGCGGGCCGCATGTGGCGCCGATGCCCGAGCCGATACTCAGCGCCTTGGCCCGGATGAAGGGCGCAAGTGATCAGGCCCCGCAGGGTCTCGGCCGCGCGATTTCCATGCGCAGATCGAAAGACTAGGTCAGACTGAATGTGACTGGGCGCACGCGCTGATCTGTCTTGCGCGAGGTTTTCAGCGCCTGTGGCGCAATACCCATGCGCCAACAGCACCCATGATGACAATCGGCAGAAAAACAAGGCCGGGGGCCGCATTGCTGATCCCACCGGCAAATGCAGGCCCGATGACACCCCCGCCAGCATAGGCCAGCGAAAAGACGGACGCCCCGGCCACCAGCATCCGTCCTTTGTGTTCCCGGCCCAGTATGGCCAGCGCCGTGGTGTAAAGGCCCGATATCGCGGCGCCGCCAAGGGCGGCCAGCGGCCAGACGAGAGGATGGGTTATCGGCAGGAGGGGCATCAGGACGAAGATCGCGGCCATCACCCACAAACACAGTCGCGCAACCTGCCACCGGTTCATCCTGTCCAGCAACAGGCCCAGCAGCGGTTGGGCGACCACCATTCCTCCGCAGAGAACCGCCACCATTGTGGCGGCCATCCCGCTGCCCGCGCCGTTATTTGTCATGTAAACCGGCATCAGCGAGAGGGCGATGACATCCACAAATCCAAAGAGCAGCACGAGGCTCGCCAGCGCAGGGCTGCTTCGGATGAAGGTGGGTACATCGGACAGGTAAGGTTTTTCCGGCTCGACTTTGGCCCGGCGTGCCATCAGCGCCAGAACGAATGCCACCGCCGACAGCAGCAATGCGCAACAGGCAAAGGCCCAGCCATTGGCGGTACCAAAGAGCGGAATGGCCAGTGGCCCCACCACAAAGCCCGCGGACATGCCTGCGCTATACATGCCTGACACCCGTCCCCGTACCGTGTCAGACGTTGCTTCGTTTAGCCACGCCTCGCCAAACACGTAGATCGCGTTCACGCAGGCCCCCATGAAGAAGCGAAGCAGGAACCAGGCCAGCAGCGACTGGGTCAATGCAAAACCCAATACGGCCAGTGCCGTGCCGAAAAGGCCGGCGACGATGACCTGACTGGCGCGCAGACGGCGGCTGAACGTGGGAATGACAAGCACGGATAGCCCCAGACCGGCGATATAGGCGGCGGCATTCAGGCCGATCATCGCGTCTGACACGCCGCGTTCGGCGAGGATCAATGCAATCAGCGGATAGGTCAGGCCCTGCGCGACGCTGAACACGGTAATACCCACAGTGACGGTGACCACCGACCACAAATCGGTGCTCTGTTCCATCGGGGTGTCGTTACCCGTCTGAGACGTTTCGGGGCGCGGCATTGCAAAGATCACATGTCAGGGTGTGTGCCGCCGTCCTAAATCAGTCGTCACAGGCTCGCAATCGTCTGTCTGAGACGCGTGATGGTTTTTTTACTCTGGCTGCTCGCGCAAACGAAGCATGGCGGTCCCGTCGGCGTTCATCATCGTCAAGCGATCGCCATCCCGGGTATAACCGGTAACTGTGCCGATCGCCTCGAGCACGTCGCGTTGCAGGCTCTCTCTCTCCTCGGGACAAGCCATCAGCGTTCCGGCGAAATTCTCCGGGAAGATCAGCTTACTGATACCCTGCTGGGCGACGCTGATATCTGCCTCTCCGGAAAACCGGTTGCAGCCGGAATAGAGGCCAAATCGCCCACCGGCATCCAGAGTGAGCGTCGGTGGATCGTCCGCGGTCACGGGTTGGCCGCCAATCTCGACGATTGCCCAGTTCAATCCCGTGATCCTTTGGGACGCGCCGCGATCTGCTTGCGTATCGGAGATCCGTGTCAGCGTCAGTTCCATTGTCTCTGCTGCGTCGTCGGTAAACACGGAGTTATGCGTGGTTGTTCTAAACAGTGTCTCATCCCCTGAAAGGATGGCCGCCGACACGCTGTAGCGCCGTGTCTCGTCTATAAGAGCTGGATCATAGCGCAACGTCACCGTCATGGGCACGCCGGTCAAAGCAAAGCGTTGCGAGGACAGGCGCGGGGCGGGGGCATCGGCGCGCGACACATCAAGTAACATGACCTCCGCCACGGCATCGGGAGGGGGCGCGATGCGCTCGCGATAGGTCAGTGTGATTTCCAACAGACCTTCGTTCGCAGAGGCAGGCAGCCCCGCCATATGCCAGAGCAGAGCAGCGAGCAGGGGCCTTTTGCAGCAACGGGCCAGGATATCAGACTGCCAAAACCTTCGCTTTCTGTGCCTCGAATTCTTCATCGCTCAACACACCCTTTTCCTTCAATGTTGCCAGGCGTTCCAATTCATCCGCGGCTGACACATTGGCGACAGAGCGAATGTAGTCACGCTGCGCGCCCTCCATCTTCTCCAGAGCCGCGCGATTATGCTCTTCCATCTTGTCACCGCGCAAGACGAGGTAAGCCAGCACTCCCAGCCACGGCAAAAGCATGACCGCGCCGATCCAGATCGCTTTGCTTATGCCGTTAAGATCCTTGGAGCGGAAGATATCCGACACCACGGAAATCATGACCCAGAACCAGGCCACCATCAGGAACAGCCAGAAAATCGACCAGATAATATCGAAAAACCCAATGCTTTCTTCCATGTTTTTGCGCCCGGGGCGCGTGAACTCCCGGATCGAGCCTATGCGTGATAGGGTTTATGCGACAAGGGAAAATTGAATGATTTTCCAGAGCGATAGATCCACGCATGGAACATCGATATTCTCTTTGCCGAGAGTATTGATCTCGTCCAGCGGTCTCTCCCGCTTGGCTTGGAACGCGTGACAGAATTCAACGCCATTGAGTGTAAAGTGGCCAGCCTGGTTCAGATAACCACGAAAGCGAACCAGGCATTGTCGCGACGCGCGCAATGAACGCGCGTTGGCGGCAAGAGCGGCATGGGCTCCCGTGTCTCCTTGATACTGATCGCGTCGACGTAAAAAGGGTGCGGAATTCACCGCACCCTTCAACTGCCGGGATACTTATAGATCGAAAGCCTTAAAGGTCAGACGCCGGCGTGCTCTCGATGCCTGGCCAATTCTGGTCGGCTGTGTCGATCATGCTGGTTTCATTCTCAAGGAACAGATTGTGGGCACCGTCCGATGAGTTCAGATAGAGTTGACCATCAACGACTTTGAACAGATGCGGCTGAGTGGGAATTTTTTTGCCCTTGCTGGTGCCAACAGCGCACCATCCGCCATAAGCGGGTGCGAACTTCGCCGGGTCCGCCTCAAAGGCGGCTTTGTTCTCTGCGGAAGAGAATTTCCAGACCACGTCGTTGTACTCAACTTTGAAGTCGGCCTTCCCTTTCGTCGGCTCGCCCGCCTTGTGATACGCCACCGGGTCATAGCCGCTGATAGCAATGTTTTTCTCAGCATCGGCGATAAAGAATTCGTCCGCAGCATGTGCGGTTCCGACGGAGGCGAAGACGGCAAGAGTTGCGGCAGCGAAGCTTTGGCGGAGGTAGTTCATGAGCATTATGTCCTCTTGTGTTGTGTGGCTGCAGGACAATCGAGTAGTCGTGACACAGCAGCTGGGTCTGTTGCTTTTCAAATGCGCTGGCCTTGTCTGCCGGGCGCATGACACATCTGCATCGCGGTTGTGTTCAAGGCCAATGAACTTGCGTCACGTCGACATCACTCTTTGGGCAGGAGAGGTGTGCGGTGCATCGTCGAAAACGGACTTCGGCATCAAAGTATTGCGTAATTTTAGGCGTTTACGCTTCTCTCGAATTTGTGAGGTGTGGAGCATCCAGTCACTCTCGCAGGCCTGTTTCTGCATGGGGTAACGGGGAAGGAATGGGGAATTTAAGGGCCTTGCTCTGGATCTCTGTGGCCCGGATCCGGGCAACGCCGGACGCGATCTCGATGTCATACATGGCTGGACACCGGTATGCGGTCCCTTCGTCCTCGCGTTGTTCCGTAAGCCATTCTAACGGGATTTTAAACTTATGGCTGTTCCCTGATCAGAGGATGATCTGGCCGGCATCGCAAAGCGCACGCTGTTAGATCGAGCCCGAAAATGAATCTGGTGGTCGCTCGTCCAGAGACGCATGTCTTGCGTTTCTCGCCCGGAGCGCATGTGGAGAGCATAGCATTGAAAAGACGTTGCAGCGCTATGGGTGTCATTCTGATCTGTTTGGGAGTTCAGGCGACTTTTGCTGCCGACCCTGATAATAGTACCGCCGAGATTACGGCTCGGTCGGCTCTGTCCTTTTCCGATATAGGCAGTGTTGAAACATCGCATTCTCCGATGTTTCAGATGGCGGTCGAGACGTTGACTCTGGCAGGTCCGGATCCTTTCGGTTCTAGCCGTGGTGACGCCGGTGATCCCGTGCACGGATCAACGGGATATGATGTTCCCCGAGCGCTTCACGCTGTTTCGTCGTCAGAACCTGCCGACCCTTTGGAATTGACCGGCTTGACCTACGCATTCGGAACTTTCGATATCGGCGAGCGTGCAGACGAGATCTGGTCTTTCACGGATGTATCCGCGCCGGCCCAATACGATTTGACCAGTGGTCTGCCGTGGATGGCGGAGTGGGATGGTACCCTTGGGCTTCTAGCTCTGAACGTACCATTTTGGGAACTCTGGTCCCGATTTCCATCTGAACCTGGCGAAAGCACCGATATCATGTCTGATGTGTCACCGGCCTGGGTCGGTCTAAGACAATTGAAAGCCTACAGATCGCAGAGCGAACGGTTTCGCACGGAGGTTGAAGACGCAGCTATGTACCAGGTCCCCGGCAACTGGTGGTTCGAATGGCGCTCGCAAATGGACCGGGTGCGAAATGAGGCCGCCGACGGACCACTTGTCTCACTTGGACAGGGTGAGGCGTTCACGATATCAGTCAGGTTTCGTCGCGCGTTTAATCTCGACCTTTGAAGGCGCATCGCCCTTTGTCAGATGCGTTTGAGACCCTGACACCGTCCGTGTCCATATCCTTGCGCCTGCGCCTGCGCCTGGTGCTGCCTTCGTGCCCAGAGTTGGCGCGTCGCGTTGCGCGCCCGTCTATCGCTATGAGCAGGCGGCGTGCATGACCCGGGTCAGAGGCCCAGTTTCGCGGCGACGATCTGATTGACGGCCTTGGGATTGGCCTTGCCGCCTGTTGCCTTCATGACCTGGCCCACGAACCAGCCCGCCAGCTTTGGATTCTCTTTCGCTTTTTCGACCTGAGCCGGATTGTCTGCAATGATCTGATCCACAGCGGCCTCGATGGCGCCGGTATCGGTGACCTGCTTCATACCGCGCGTTTCCACGATCTCTGCTGGATCCCCGCCTTCGGTATAGACAATCTCGAACAGATCCTTGGCAATCTTGCCTGAAATCGCATCCGATGAAATCAGATCAACGATAGCCCCTAGTTGCGCGGGGCTGACCGGGCTTTCGGTAATGTCGTGATCCTCTTTCTTCAGCCGACCAAAGAGTTCATTGATCACCCAGTTGGCCACCAGCTTGCCGTCGCGACCTTTCGCGGCGTCTTCGAAATAGGCTGCGTTCTCCGCCTCGGCTGTCAGCACGCCCGCATCGTATTCACTCAGGCCGAAATCGCCCACGAAACGCGCCTTCTTCTCGTCTGGCAGTTCGGGGAGCGATGCGGCGATATCGTCGACCCAGGCCTGTTCAATTTCCAGCGGCAGCAGGTCTGGATCCGGAAAATAGCGGTAATCATGCGCCTCTTCCTTCGAGCGCATGGACCGCGTCTCGCCTTTGTCCGGATCATACAGCCGGGTTTCCTGCTCTACGGCGCCCCCGGCCTCAACAATCGCGATCTGCCGCCGCGCCTCATAGTCGATCGCCTGCTGGATAAACCGCATGGAATTCATGTTCTTGATCTCGCAGCGGGTGCCGAGATGCGAGAAGTCCTGAGTGTCCTGATACGTCTCGTACGCACCGGGGAGGCAGATAGAGACGTTTACGTCAGCGCGCATATTGCCGTTTTGCATATTGCCGTCGCAGGTGCCGAGATACCGCAGGATCTGACGCAGCTTGCCAAGGTAGGCGGCCGCCTCTTCCGGGCCCCGAATATCAGGGCGGCTGACGATCTCCATCAGACAAACGCCGGTTCTGTTGAGATCCACAAAGGACATGTTCGGGTCCATGTCGTGGATCGACTTGCCCGCATCCTGTTCCATGTGGATGCGCTCGATCCG
>ERZ1740060.455-NODE-455-length-23001-cov-23.551033_pt1 | contig 23001 bp, 26 predicted proteins | sample MGYA00581743_ERZ1740060 | MGnify/ENA primary metagenome ERZ1740060 (study PRJEB43018, sample SAMN04849235) | marine metagenome | isolation source: floating plastic debris | place: Pacific Ocean | collected 2008-08-27 | study: EMG produced TPA metagenomics...
GGGTTGGACGGCGGCGGGGTATCTTGGCGGCGGAAATGTGGCGAAGATTCGTGTTAAATTGTTTGTTTCTGGAATTGCGCCACCAACGAATGCCTTCTGAAATTTCTTTTCTTGAAAAGAGGGGGATTCACAGGACTCAGCGCAAATGCTAAGGTGTGATAATTGTTGGGAGGCACCCGTGGATAGCATCGAGAGAATAGTCAGAGACGTGCTCGGCAGCAGAAATGTTGTATCTGTTGCGGCAGAGAGAGATGTAGTCGATGACGATGACCGCTACCTTATGCTGCGTGTCGTATATGACGACAAGAAGTTTCATATTGATCCAAGCCTTCTCTCGAAGCTTGAAGATCAATTATGGGATCAATTGATGTATGATGATGAACGTTACATTCCTGTAGTGAGTGTTATCTCCGCGAGTGACGAAAATAACTTGAATGCTGCTTAGTAAGCAACTTCTTGAGACTGCAAAGAAACGGCTTGAAGACCGAAAACGCCTTACCGAGGCCGATTTGCGGCGCGCAACGAGCGATCTCTACTACGCAGTTTTTCATCGCCTTTGCGAGGCTCTGGTTGCACCAATGCGTCACGAGGGCGCGCTGAAGGAAGCTTATGTCAAGCTCTACAGGATACCTGACCATAACTATCTTGCGAAACGTTGCCGCGATGAACGTGTGAAGACCGCGCCCGAGCCAGTTAAGCTGTTTGCCCAACGACTTCTGACGCTCAAGAGGAAGCGTGCACTTGCGGACTATGATCCACTTGAACGCTTTGAGATCTCTTCGGTACAGGCTGAGGTTGGCCAGGTTGAACAGCTCTTCCAAAGCCTAGAGGCAATGGAAGAGAGCGAATTGTTTGAATTTGCAATCTTTTCAAGTTTGCCGGACAGAAAGGCCAATTAACTCCGCACCAACGTTTCGTAGCTTTGCGCGACGTCGCGGGTGAGGCTGCCAACCTCGAAGTTGTAGTCGCCGATTGTGCCGACGGGCGTGACCTCGGCGGCGGTGCCGGTGAGCCAGCATTGCTCGAACCCTTCAAGCTCGCCCGGCTCGATATGGCGCTCGTGGACCTTGATCTGGCGGTCTTGCAGCATGCCGATGACGGTCTGGCGGGTGATGCCGTTCAGGAAGCAATCGGGCTTGGGCGTGTGCACTTCGCCGTCTTTGACAAAGAAGATGTTGGCCCCGGTCGCTTCGGCCACGTAGCCGCGATAGTCGAACATCATGGCGTCCGAGCAGCCTTTGGCCTCAGCCGCGTGCTTGGACATGGTGCAGATCATGTAGAGACCGGCGGCCTTGGCGTGGCAGGGGATGGTTTCGGGCGAGGGGCGCTTCCATTGGGAGATGTCGAGCTTGGCGCCTTTCATCTTCGCGTCGCCGTAATAAGCGCCCCATTCCCACGCAGCGATGGCCATGCGGACGGGGTTCTTGGCGGAGGCGACACCCATATCTTCGCCCGCACCGCGCCAAGCGATAGCGCGTACGTAGGCGTCGGAGAGGCCGGAGGTTTTCAGGACCCGCTCTTTTGCGGCTTCGATTTCTTCCACGGTGTAGGGGATCTCGAAGTCGATATATTCGGCGGATTTCTTGAGACGTTCAGAGTGCTTCACGCTCTCGAAGATCTTGCCGTTATAGGCGCGCTCGCCTTCAAACACAGAAGAGGCATAGTGCATCGCGTGGGTCAGAATATGGACATTGGCGTCGCGCCAATTCACCATTTCTCCGTCCATCCAGATCATTCCGTCGCGGTCGTCATATGCACCGGCCATTTTGTCTGTTCCTTCCAATACGCCCTTCGGCTTTTCGATTATTTCACGAACTACGTCCGCATCGGACATAATGTTGCGTAAAAACTGCAAATCGCTACCAATTGATTCTTGGAATGTCAACAAGGCTGACTTAAAACGGAGGCAAGGTGACGGAATAACAGGCAAAGTGAGAACGCGATGGTAGATCAAAGCGCGCATGCGAGCGGTGAAAGCCTTTTGTTCCTGACAGACGAACAGCTGCGCAAAGGGATCGAGGCGATGTTTTTCGCCTATCGTGGGTTCACCGCTGACCCGGATCGTATTCTGGAAGAGCGTGGTTACGGGCGTGCGCATCACCGGGCGGTGCATTTCATTCATCGCTCTCCGGCGACGACGGTGAACAATCTACTCGCTATTTTGGGCGTGACCAAACAGTCGCTGAACCGCGTGTTGCGGACTTTGATCGAGGACGGTTTGGTCGAAAGCAAGGTCGGCACAAAAGACAAACGAGAGCGTCATCTGACATTGACCGATAAGGGCCGCGAGTTGGAACGCGCCCTGAGTGACGCGCAGCGAAACCGGATGCGTGACGCCTATCGCAAGGCGGGGCCGGACGCGGTACAAGGGTTCCGACAGGTGCTTGTTGCTATGATGGATAGCGACATGCGGCGCCACTATCTTGCGCTGAAGGATGCAGGCCAATGATCGAAATTGATGCACATCTGTTGATCGTCGATGATGATGAACGTATCCGCGGGCTGCTCCAGAAGTTTTTGATGCGCAGCGGGTTTATGGTGTCGGCCGCGCGGGATGCGGCTCATGCGCGGCGGCTTCTGGAAGGGCTTGAGTTCGACATGATCGTGCTCGATGTGATGATGCCGGGCGAGGATGGGGTGAGCCTGACAAAGGCGATCCGCGAGGATATGGCGACGCCGATTTTGCTGCTGACCGCAAAGGGTGAGACCGAGGATCGGATCGTGGGGCTTGAGGCGGGGGCGGATGATTACCTGGCCAAGCCGTTTGAGCCGAAGGAACTGCTTTTGCGGATCAATGCGATTTTGCGGCGGGTGCCTGCGTCGGAAGATGCGGTGATGACGCCAAAAGTGCTTCATCTGGGGCCGGTGCGCTATGACACGGAACGCGGTGAGATGTGGGAGGGCGAGAGCCTTGTGCGGCTGACCGCGACCGAGGCGCAGTTGATGCGCATCTTCTCTAGCTGTCCAGGGGAGCCGGTGAGCCGCACGCGGCTGGTCGAGGATCTGGGCCGCGATGGCGGGCAGGCGCAGGAACGGGCTGTGGACGTGCAGATCACGCGTCTGCGGCGCAAGATCGAGGCGGACCCGAAGCAGCCAAGGTATCTGCAAACGGTGCGCGGATCGGGTTATATGCTGGCCCCCGATTGAACCTGTTTGAGCGGGCGGCTATGGTCGCCAAGTTGGATTTCAGGAGCGCCCTATGAGTGATACCCCCGTTGCAGATATGAGTTTCGAGCAGGCCATGGCCGAGCTGGAAAAAGTGGTGGGTCAGCTGGAAAGCGGTGACGTGCCTTTGGAGCAGTCGATCACTTTGTATGAGCGCGGCGCAGAGCTGAAAAAGCATTGCGAGGCGAAGCTGAAATCGGCTGAGGAAAAGGTGGCTGCGATCACTTTGGGTGAGGGCGGTCAACCGACGGGGACGACGCCTGTCGAAGGGCTGTAGCCTTTGTTCAAGACAGTATTGGATGACACGGCGCGGGCCACGCAAGGGGCTTTGGACGCTGCGATGGCGGGCTATGGCGATCTGCCTGTGATCGAAGGTATGCGCTATGCTTGCAATGGCGGGAAGCGGCTGCGGGCGTTTCTGGTGATGGAAAGCGCGCGGCTGCATGATGTGCCGGATGCGGTGTCGGTGCAGGCTGCTGCTGCGATTGAGGCGCTGCACGCCTATTCGCTGGTGCACGATGATTTGCCGTGTATGGATGATGACGATCTGCGGCGTGGGCAGCCGACGGTGCATGTGAAATGGGATGATGCGACGGCTGTTCTGGTGGGCGACGCGTTGCAGACGTTGGCGTTTGATTTGCTGGCGGGGATGGAGGCCGAGGCGGATGTGCGGATCGGGCTTGTCGCATCCCTTGCCAAGGCAAGTGGCGCCGAAGGCATGGTGCTGGGCCAAGCGCAGGATATCGCGGCTGAGACGGCGCAGGTGCCTTTGACGCTGGATCAGATCATGGAGTTGCAACGTAATAAGACAGGTGCATTGATCCGCTGGTCCGCCGAAGCCGGTGCCGTGATGGGGCGTGCCGATATCGCGCCGCTGCGCGCTTATGCGCAGGCGCTGGGCCTTGCTTTTCAGATCGCTGACGACATTTTGGATGTTGAGGGCGATGCCCAAACCGCAGGCAAACGGCTGCAAAAAGATGCAGATGCAGGAAAGGCGACTTTCGTGTCTTTGCTGGGTTTGGATGCCGCAAAAGCGCGCGCCAAATCCCTTGTCGAGGAAGCCGATGCGGCGTTAACGCCTTACGGAAACAAGGCGGAAAACTTGCGGGAGGCCGCGCGCTTCGTTATCTCGCGAGATAAGTAAGTGTCAGCTTGAAGGGCCAGCACAATGTCAGATAAACCGAACACCCCGTTGCTGGATAAAGTCCAAAGCCCCGCTGATCTCAAAGGTCTTTCAGATGCGCAATTGCGGCAAGTGGCTGACGAATTGCGTGCCGAGACGATTTCTGCAGTGTCTGAAACGGGCGGGCATCTGGGTGCCGGGCTGGGCGTTGTCGAGATGACAGTGGCCATTCACGCGGTGTTTGATACGCCAAAGGATCGGCTGATTTGGGATGTCAGCCACCAATGCTATCCGCATAAGATCCTGACCGGACGGCGCGACCGGATCCGGACTTTGCGACAGAAAGATGGGTTGAGCGGGTTCACCAAACGGTCGGAAAGTGCTTACGATCCGTTTGGGGCCGCGCATTCGAGCACGTCGATTTCCGCTGCTTTGGGTTTCGCGGTTGCGCGTGATCTTGGTGGTTCGCCTGAGCATGGATTAGGCGATGCGATTGCTGTGATCGGTGACGGTGCCATGAGCGCTGGTATGGCCTTTGAGGCGATGAACAACGCGGGTCATTTGGACAAGCGGTTGATCGTGATCCTGAACGATAACGAGATGAGCATCGCGCCGCCTGTTGGGGCGATGTCGTCTTATCTGTCGCGGCTTTATGCAGGGGCGCCGTTTCAGGAGTTTAAGGCCGCTGCCAAGGGCGCGATCAGCTTGCTGCCCCCGCCATTTCAGGAGGGCGCGCAGCGAGCCAAGGATTTGCTGAAAGGCATGACCGTTGGTGGCACGCTGTTCGAAGAGCTTGGCTTTTCTTATGTCGGGCCGATTGATGGGCACGATATGGATCAACTATTGGCCGTGTTGCGGACCGTAAAGGCGCGTGCGGACAAGCCGATCCTGATCCATGCGATTACGACCAAGGGCAAGGGCTATGCTCCGGCTGAGGGCGCGGATGACAAGGGACATGGGGTTTCCAAGTTTGACGTTGTGACGGGGGCGCAGAAGAAAGCACCCTCGAACGCGCCGAGCTATACCAAGGTCTTTGCGGAGGCTTTGATTAAGGAGGCCGAGAAGGATTCGCGGATTTGCGCGGTGACGGCGGCGATGCCGGATGGCACGGGGCTCAAGCAGTTTTCGGAGCGTTATGCGTCGCGGACATTTGACGTGGGTATTGCCGAGCAGCATGGGGTGACCTTCTGCGCAGGCCTTGCGGCAGGTGGGATGAAGCCCTTCTGCGCGATGTATTCGACGTTTTTACAGCGCGGCTACGATCAGGTTGTGCATGACGTAGCTTTGCAGCGTTTGCCGGTGCGTTTCGCGATTGATCGTGCGGGGCTGGTGGGGGCCGATGGCGCGACCCATGCGGGGGCATATGACGTGGCTTATCTGGCGAACCTGCCGGGCTTTGTCGTGATGGCTGCTGCGGATGAGGCCGAGCTGGTCCGCATGGTTGCAACAGCTGCGGCCTATGACGAAGGGCCAAGCGCGTTCCGCTTTCCGCGCGGCGAAGGCGTGGGCGTTGTGATCCCCGAGGATGCCGAACCGCTGGAGATCGGCAAAGGGCGCATGATCGCGGAAGGCAAGCGCGTGGCGATCCTGTCCTTCGGAACACGGTTGCAGGAAGTCCAGAAGGCGGCGGAGAACTTGGCGGCGAAAGGCATTGCGCCGACCATTGCGGATGCGCGGTTTGCCAAGCCTTTGGATCGGGATTTGATCCTGAAACTGGCGGCCGAGCATGAGGCGCTGATTACGATAGAAGAGGGCGCTATTGGCGGCTTTGGAAGCCATGTTTCGCAGCTTTTGGCCGAGGAAGGCGTTTTTGACCACGGGCTCAAATTCCGCTCGATGGTGCTGCCGGATATCTTTATCGATCAGGCCAGCCCACGCGACATGTACCAGGTTGCAGCGCTGAATTCAGAGCATATCGAGGCGAAAGTGCTGGATGTGCTGGGCGTCGCCTCGCTTGAGAGCAAGCGCGCCTAGATTTCGGCTTTGAGCAAGGCCTGCAGCCCGGCGCGGTAATTGGGGTAGATCAGGTCGACGCCCAACTCCTCTTTGATGCGTTTGTTCGAGACCTTTTTGGATTCGGCATAGAAGCTGCGCGCCATGGGGCTCATCTCGGCTTTGTCGAAATCGATGGCTTCGGGAATGGGCAGGCCAAGCAACTTGGCGGCGTAGGCGATGACGTCTTGCGGCGGGGCAGGGTCATCATCGCAGACGTTATACGCGGCACCGGGGTTGGGTTTGTTGATTGAGGCGTGAAGGATCTGGGCGATATCCTCCACATGGGTACGGCTAAAGACCTGACCTTTCTTGATAATGCGGCGGGCGGTGCCGTTGCGCACCTTGGAGAAAGGACCGCGACCAGGGCCATAGATGCCGGCAAGGCGGAAGATGTGGAGGGGCAGATCGGGGATCGCTTGCCACTGTGCCTCGGCCTCGACCCGAAGCTGGCCGCGCTTGGTGGCGGGGGTTAGGGCGGCGGTTTCATCGACCCAGCCGCCGTCGTGATCGCCGTAAACGCCGGTGGTGGAGAGGTACCCCGCCCATTCCAGATCAGGCGCTTTGGCCACAATTTTGTCTGCCATCTGCGCCAAAACGGGGTCACCGTGTTCGTCTGGTCCGGCAGAGATCAGCAGATGTGTGGCGCGCGCAAGGGCGTCTGTCATATCGGCGCCGGGCCAAACCAGCGGGTCGACCCCTTCACCGCGCAGTGTTTCGGCCTTTTCTTCGGACCGGGTTGTGCCAATGACAGCCCAGCCTTCCGGTAAAAGAAGGCGGGTCAGGGCCCGGGCGGAATATCCGTGGCCAAAGGACAGCAGGGTCTTGGTCATGGCCAAGTCATGCCGATTGCCAGGGCGACTCGCAAGCAATTCGCTTGAAGGGCGCGACCGCACGGTGCAGGTTCGCATAAAAGGAGCAGCACAGTGAACAAGATGATTGCGATACACACGCCAGAGCATCACGACCATAAAATGTTCCGCGATGCTGAAAAGGCGGTCGATCATCTGATCGCGCTTTATGACGAGGCGACGACGTTCCTGCGCAAAGGATTTTCGGAGGCTTTGTCAGGCAAAGCGCCGGAGTGCCGCGTTCGTGCTTTCTATCCCGAAATCCGCCTTTCGACGACGACATTTGCACAGGTGGACAGCCGCTTGTCGTTTGGGCATGTGGCGCAACCGGGTGAATATGCCACCACAATCACGCGGCCTGAATTGTTCCGGAACTATCTGAAGCAGCAGATCGGTTTGCTGGTGCATAACCATAATGTGGGCGTGCTGATTGGCCCGTCTGCCACGCCGATCCCCATCCACTTTGCCGTTGCGGGCGATGAGGCGCTTAACGTGCCGCAAGATGGCGTTTTGAGCTTTACCATGCGCGATGTTTTCGATGTGCCTGATCTGAGCACAACAAATGATGATATCGTGAACGGTGCTGACTTTCGGTACGAAGATGGCGCCCGCCCCCTGGCGGCATTCACTGCGCAGCGCATTGATTATTCGCTTGCCCGTCTGGCGCATTATACGGCGACGGATGCGGGGCATTTTCAGAACCACGTGCTGTTTACGAACTATCAGTTCTATGTCGAAGAGTTTGAGGCGTTTGCCCGGCAGATGCTGAATGATCCCGAGAGTGGGTACACAAGCTTTGTTGGCCCCGGCAATGTCGAGATCACATCAGGTGATGAACCGATGCCTGTGCCTGCCAAGCTGCCTCAGATGCCGACCTATCATCTGACCCGTGAAAATCAGAGCGGTATCACATTGGTGAATATCGGAGTGGGTCCGTCGAACGCAAAGACAGCGACAGATCATATCGCGGTTTTGCGGCCCCATGCCTGGCTGATGGTCGGCCATTGCGCTGGCTTGCGGAACAGCCAAAGCCTTGGGGATTTTGTGCTGGCCCATGCTTATTTGCGGGAAGACCATGTGCTGGATGATGATCTGCCCGTTTGGGTGCCTATCCCAGCGCTGGCTGAAATTCAGATCGCGCTTGAACAGGCGGTGGCGCAGGTCACACAGCTGGAAGGGTTTGAGCTGAAACGGATCATGCGGACGGGTACGGTCGCGACGATCGATAATCGCAACTGGGAGCTGCGGGAGCATGCAGGCCCAGTGCACCGGCTGTCGCAAAGCCGTGCCGTCGCGCTGGATATGGAAAGTGCCACGATTGCGGCGAACGGGTTCCGTTTTCGGGTGCCTTATGGGACGCTTTTATGCGTCTCTGACAAGCCGCTGCATGGGGAGTTGAAGCTGCCAGGCATGGCCTCGGACTTTTATAAATCGCAAGTTTCGCGGCATTTGATGATCGGTATTCGTGCGATGGAACACTTGCGCGAAATGCCGTTGGAACGCATTCATTCGCGGAAATTACGCAGTTTCGAGGAAACGGCCTTCCTTTGACCCAGGAAAACACCACAAAATACGGCATTTTCTAAGGAAATACGCACCTAAGCGTTGTGTGCCCCCCCAAGATACGGTTTAGTATCTGCGATAACGCCCTACAAATCGGGCAATCGCCGAGGAGACATACGATGGCTAAACCTATGACAAAGACCCAGCTTGTGGCCGCATTGGCTGACGACATGGGCACAGATAAAAAGGCAGCAAACGCCGCTCTGGAAGCAATCACGGGCCTGATTACCCGTGAGGTCTCTGGCGGTGGTGCTGTGACGCTTCCGGGCGTTGGCAAGATCTATTGCCGCGAGCGCCCCGAGCGTATGGTCCGTAACCCGGCCACGGGTGAGCAGATCAAGAAAGAAGCCGACAAGGTTGTCAAAATGACAATCGCCAAGGCGCTGAAAGACAGCGTGAACGGCTGATCTTGACGGATCGTTAAGGTTAACGGAAGGGTCGCTGAGGCGGCCCTTTTTGTTTGGAGTGATGATGGACCTACGCGCAATCCTGATGGGCCTGGCCTTTGCCTTGATGTGGTCGTCGGCGTTTACATCGGCGCGGATCATCGTGGCGAGCGCGCCGCCGCTGATGGCGCTGTCGCTTCGATTTCTTATCTCGGGGCTGATCGCAGTGCTGATCGCCCGCGCGTTGGGGCAAAGCTGGCGGCTGACGCCGGCGCAGTGGCGCGCGACGTTTGTCTTTGGAATATGCCAAAACGCCCTGTATTTGGGTCTAAATTTTGTCGCGATGCAAACGGTCGAGGCCTCTTTGGCCGCGATCATTGCATCGACGATGCCGCTTTTGGTGGCTTTGGCCGGGTGGCTGATCTTTTCCGAGAAAGTGCGCCCCTTGGGCGTCGCAGGACTGATCGCAGGCGTGATCGGCGTGGCGCTGATTATGGGCGCGCGGATGCAAGGGGGTGTCGATTTGTTCGGCGTGATCCTGTGCGGCATCGGGGTGGTGTCATTAACCATTGCAACCCTGGCTGTCCGCGGGGCTTCATCGGGTGGAAATGTTTTGATGATCGTGGGCCTGCAGATGCTGATTGGTGCGGTTGCACTGGCGATCCCTGCCTTCGTGTTCGAAGAGCCTGTGTTCACGCCCAGTTGGACCCTTTTGGCCGCCTTCGTGTATACGACCCTTGTGCCAGGTCTTGCAGCGACAGTTGTTTGGTTCGTGCTGGTCGGGCGGATTGGCGCGGTAAAAGCGGCGACATTTCATTTTCTGAACCCGTTCTTTGGGGTCGCGATTGCGGCGCTTTTGCTTGGTGAAAAACTGGGGCCGTTGGACATTGTCGGCGTGGCGATCATCGCGGGTGGTATTCTTGCCGTGCAACTTTCAAAACAGCACAAAGTTGAGGCATGACAAATTGCTCTGTTTTGGGCAGATTACACAAGATTAGGGTCGAATTTGGGGGTGGTTATGCGGATTTTAGCAGGGCTTTTTGTGTTGGTTGCAAGCGTGGCGCAAGCCGGTGCGCCGGAGCCATTGGAGTATATACCCGGCCTCAAGAAAGAGCGCTTTGATAACGGCGAAACCCTGTTGGTGAAGTTCCGGACAGATTGGAGCATGACCAGCGCGCGGCAGGAAGAAATTCTGGATGAGATCATGGCGGAGGATCCGTCATATTCGCAAAATTTGACGTTTGTGACTGTCGATTACGATACCTACGGCAAGTCGCGCATGGCCGAGCGCCTGAAAGTCACGCGGCATGGGACGTTACTGATTATGCGAGGCGGAAAGGTTGTCGAGCGACTTGAAGCCAGCATTGATAAGCGTGAACTGAAAGCGTTTCTTGATACGGCAAATGCGGCTCTAAACTAGCCGATTTTACCTCTGTTCGCGCCGATCTGGCCGCGATGGAGCAGCAGATGATCGAGGATCACGCAGGCCATCATCGCCTCTCCGACAGGAACGGCGCGGATGCCGACGCAAGGATCGTGACGGCCTTTTGTGATGATCTCTGTGTTTTCGCCAGATGTGGTGATCGTCTTGCGGGTCGTGAGGATCGAGGACGTTGGTTTCACTGCGAAGCGCACGACAACGTCTTGCCCAGTGGAGATGCCACCAAGGATGCCGCCGGAGTGGTTACTGCTGTATTCGGGGCCATCGGGGCCCATCGTGATCTCGTCCGCGTTCAGCTCGCCGGTGAGCATCGCGGCGCTCATACCTTCGCCAATCTCGACACCTTTGACAGCGTTGATCGACATCATCGCGGCGGCCAAATCAGTGTCTAACTTGGCGTAAATCGGTGCACCAAGGCCTGCAGGGACGCCGCGCGCGGTGACCTCGATAATGGCGCCGACGCTGGAGCCGGATTTGCGCAGACCGTCGAGGTAATCGGCCCATTCGGTGGCTGCTTTGGCGTCGGGGGTCCAGAACGGGTTTTCTGCGACTTGGTCCCAGTCGAAACGGTCGCGGTCGATGCCATGCGGTCCCATTTGGGTCATGTAGCCGGTGATCTGAAGATCGGGGGCGAGCATCTTAATCGCCTCGCGCGCCAGCCCACCGGCCGCAACGCGCGCGGCGGTTTCGCGGGCAGAGGACCGACCTCCGCCGCGATAGTCGCGGATGCCGTATTTCTGCCAGTAGGTGATATCGGCATGGCCGGGGCGAAACTTCTCAGCGATATCGCCGTAGTCCTTGGAGCGTTGATCGGTGTTTTCGATCATCAGCTGGATGGGCGTGCCGGTTGTCTGGCCTTCGAAGACGCCTGACAGGATTTTCACCGCGTCAGGCTCGCGACGCTGCGTGGTGAACTTGTTCTGACCGGGTTTGCGCTTGTCGAGCCAGTGCTGGATCATCTCTTCCGAGATCGGCACGCCGGGGGGGCAACCATCGACGGTTGTGCCCAAGGCAGGCCCGTGGCTTTCACCCCAGGTTGTGACCCGAAACAGATGTCCGAAACTGTTCATGCTCATGCGCAATGCTCCTTTGCCGGATCGGTCTAGCGGGGGAAATCGGCTTGCACAAGTTTGACCCGCGCCTTACGCCTGTAAGCACCTCGGGGGGCCTTTGTGGCTGAGATGCAATTCTGCGGACCCGTTGAACCTGAACCGGTTAAGACCGGCGGAGGGAAGGTGTTTGGATATCCTCCACCCTGACCCCGTCCGGCGCATATGGAGGATGATATGAAACATCTCACACTTGCCGCGGGACTTATGCTGGGCGCTACAAGCGCGCTGGCTGAGACACCCGTTCTCACTGTCTACGCGCCTGATTATTTCGGCTCGGAATGGGGCCCCGGCCCTGCGATAGAGACTGCTTTCGAGGCGGAATGCGCCTGCGATCTGCAGTTTGTGACGGGCGATCTGATGCCGCGGATCATGCTGGAAGGGTCACGGATTAAGGCGGATGCCGTGATCGGGCTTAACACCGACGTCACCAAGCAGGCGCGGGAAACTGGTTTGTTTGCCCCACATGGGCAGGACACCAGAGCGCTGACGATGCCGATTGAATGGACGGACGAGATCTTTATGCCGTTCAACTGGGGCTATTCGGGGTTCGTTTATGACAACACCAAGATCACCAATCCGCCGACGAGCTTTGATGCGCTTGTGAACTCGGACGAAGACTGGAAGATCGTCATTCAGGACCCGCGCTCGTCCTTTTCGGGGCTGGCGCTGCTGCTTTGGGTGAAATCGGTTTACGGCGATGACGCGCAGGCGGCGTGGGAGAAGCTGGCGCCCAAGATCCTGACGGTGACAGCTGGATGGTCGGAAGCCTACGGGATGTTCACGGATGGCGAGGCGGATATGGTGTTTTCCTACACCACGTCGCCAGCCTATCACATCATGGCGGAAGAGGATCTGACGAAATCGGCGGCGATTTTTGAAGAAGGTCATTACATGACAGCCGAATTGATCGGCAAGATTGCCAGCACGGATCAGCCGGAGCTGACCGACCAGTTTATGTCGTTCATTCTGACGGATGCGTTCCAGACCATCATTCCGGAGGGCAATTGGAGCTATCCGGCAAAGCTGGATTTCGAGAAGCTACCAGAGACATTCCAGACTCTGCCGACACCCCCCAAGGCGTTGCTTTACTCCGAGGAAGAAGCCGCAGCCCTGCGCGATCCAGCGCTTGAAGAATGGCTGTCCGCACTGGGACGCTAAGCGTCTGGGCTGGAGCGGCTTCGGCTGCTCTGGTTCTGGCGCTGACCTTGGGCACGCTGGGCGCTGTTGCCTGGCGGGCTGATGGCTTTGGCGCGCTGGGGCCGCGCGATTGGGGCTATGTTTGGTTCACGGTCTGGCAGGCAGCGGCATCGGCTGCGATATCGGTTGCGCTTGCGATCCCTGTGGCCCGTGCCTTGGCGCGGCGGCAGTTCCGGGGCCGCAGCGCGCTTATCACGGTGCTGGGCGCGCCGTTTATCCTGCCAACTATCGTAGCGATTCTAGGATTGCTAGCCGTCTTTGGGCGCACTGGGATTGTTTCGGATATCTTGAGTTGGGCAGGTTTAGAGCCTGTTTCGATCTACGGCATCCACGGGATTTTACTGGCGCATGTGTTCTTTAACCTGCCTTTCGCGACCCGATTGATCCTGCAAGGATGGCTGTCGATCCCCGCAGAGCGCTTCAGGCTTGCCGCGTCGCTTGGCTTTTCGGCGATAGACGTTGCCCGCGTGTTAGAACGCCCGATGTTGCGCGATGTTGTCCCCGGTGTGTTCCTTGTGATTTTCCTGATCTGCACGACCAGTTTTGCGGTGGCCCTTGCTTTAGGCGGCGGACCGCAGGCCACGACTGTCGAGTTGGCGATCTATCAAGCCTTTCGGTTTGATTTCAACCTTTCGAAAGCGGCGTTGCTGGGGTTGGTCCAGGTGATGATCTGCGTTGTCGCAGGTGCTTTGGTCTTTAAGGTGCGGTTGCCGTCGACAAGCGGTGTTGGGCTGGACCGTGTGGTGCGGCGCTGGGAGGCGGATGGTTTGGTGCTCCGACTACAGGATGCTTTGTGCATCGGTCTGGCGGCCCTGTTCCTGCTGGGCCCGCTGAGCATGATCGTCATCGAAGGCATCGGCGGCGTGTTTCGCTTGCCTGGATCCATTTTGGAAGCGGCTTGGAATTCGATCTGGGTGACGGCGGTATCGACGATCTTGTGCATGGTCTTTGCCTTGTCGATGGCGCTTGCTGTCAGCCGTTTGTCATCCGGCGCAGGGGCGCTGGTCGAAGGCATTGGGTTTTTGACGATTGCTGCGTCGCCTTTGGTCATGGGGACGGGGCTTTTCGTAATGATTTTTCCGTTTGCAGACCCGACATCGCTGAGCCTGCCGATCACCGCGGTGGTCAATGCAGCGATGGCGCTGCCGTTTGCGCTTAGGGCGCTGGTGCCCGCTGTCAGAGACCTGCAGGCGGGCTATGGCAAGCTGAGCGTGTCGTTGGGGCTTTCGGGCTTTGCGTGGCTGCGCTGGGTTGCTGTGCCGCGGCTGAGACGCGCGTTGGGATTTGGGGCGGGCCTTGCGGCGGCTCTATCGATGGGCGATCTGGGCGTGATCGCGCTTTTCAGCAACCCGGAGCTTGAGACCTTGCCGCTTGCGTTGTTCCGTTTGATGGGTGCCTACAGGCTGGATCAAGCCGCATCAGCGGCGCTGCTTCTTGTGACGCTTAGCCTTTTGGCGTTCTGGATCTGCGACCGGGGAGGGCGTGTGAATGTTGACGTTTGACAAAATGCGCGTTGATCTGGGCGACTTCACTTTGGACATGTCGCTTAAGGTGCGCAAAGGCGTACGCGTTGCTGTCATGGGACCGTCAGGCGCCGGGAAATCCACGCTTTTGAACGTGGTTGCGGGCTTTCAGGAGGCGCAAGGACGCTTGCTGTGGGAGGGGCAGGATATCAGCGCGCTTCCCCCTGCTGGACGCCCTGTGAGCATGGTCTTTCAAGACAATAACCTGTTTCCCCATTTGACAGCTTTTCAGAATGTCGGCTTGGGGATTTCGTCAGGATTGAAATTGTCTGAAGCGGATCGAACCCATGTAAAAGAGGCTTTGGCGCGGGTTGGTTTGGAAGGGCTTGAAGATCGCAAGCCTGCAGCGCTGTCTGGTGGCCAGCAAAGCCGGGTTGCGTTGGCGCGCATGCTGCTGCGCAAAACGCCTTTGGTTTTGTTGGATGAACCCTTTGCAGCCCTTGGGCCTGCGATGCGGGTCGAGATGCTTCGTCTGGTGAAAGACCTGGTTTGTGAATCAGGGGCAACCTTGCTGATGGTGACACACGATCCCGAAGATGCCCGCCTGATTGCGGATCACTGTGTTTTGGTTGCGCAGGGCCGGGTGGAGGCGCCGGTTGAAGTAGATGCGTTCATGGCGGATCCGCCTGCGGCAATGCGGGCCTATCTGGGTTAGGCCATTTTGATGCCGGATATAAAAAAGGGCGCCTGACCGGGCGCCCTTTCTGAGTTCTATAAAGCGGTGCGCTATTCGGCCGGCTCGGCCTTGGCGCGGGCTTTGATGGGGGCCCACAGCCGCTTGTTCGTCAGGTAAAGCAGAACGGACAGCACGGTCAGGAACATGAAGGCGATAAAGCCTGTCTGTTTGCGTGCCATCATCTTGGGCTCTGCCGTCCACATCAGGAATGCCGCCACGTCTTGCGAAACGGATTCGATGTCTGTGGGTGAGCCATCTGCGTATTCCACATCATCGCCATAAAGCGGCGGCGCCATGGAAATCCAACCCCCCGGGAACGCTTTGTTCTCGTAAAGGATGGTGCCTGCTTCTTCTTTTTCTTCACCGGTGTAACCGGCCAGCAGGGTCGCAATGTATTCCGCGCCGCCCATGCCTTTGAAGAGCTGGTTGAGGCCCGAGCCATACGGCCCGTGGAAGCCAGCACGCGCCTTGGCCATCAGGCTGAGGTCGGGTGCATTTTCGAGGCCAGACTCTGGGAACTTGTCGTTCGGCGTTGCGGTGCGGAAATCCTCGATCGATTCGTCATAGACTTCCCAGAACTCCGCATAGGCGGTGACCTGATCGTCAGGCAGGTTTGGACCGCCTTCGTCCCCAAGGGTCCGGATGGCGACGAACTTCAGACCGTGACAGGCCGAACAGACCTCGGTGTAGACTTGCAGACCGCGTTGCAGCTGCATTTCGTCATAGGTGCCAAAAGGCCCCTCGAACGAGAAGTCGTAATCGTACACCTCGCCTGCCCCGCCAGCCGCGAAGGCTGCCCCGGCCGTGAGGCCGAGAGCGGTGGCAATACCAAGAGTGAGTTTTTTAAACATCATTTGTCCTTTCTCACTCAGCCGGGGTCGCGATGGCAGCGCCAGACTTGCCAGCTTTGCTTTTTGCGACCTTCGCATTGAAGTCGTCTTCAATGGTTGCCGGTTGCGGCAGCGGCTTCTCGATCACGCCGAGCAGCGGCAGGATCACCAGGAAGTAGGCGAACCAGTAGGTCGAGGCGACCAGCGCGATGTAGGGGTAGATGCCTTCGGCTGGCATTGCGCCCACCCACATCAGGATGAAGAAGTCGACGACAAGCACCCAGAACCAAATCTTGAACATCGGACGATACCGACCCGAGCGGACCGACGACGTGTCGAGCCATGGTGCCAGCGCCATCACGACGATTGCGCCAAACATGGCCAAGACGCCGAAGAACTTCGCATCGACGATGCCGAAGGTGACCCAGTCAACCGCGATCACGAGCCAGACTTCACCGTCAAACGCACGCAGGATCGCGTAGAAGGGCAAGAAGTACCATTCGGGCACGATGTGCGCCGGTGTCGCCAGCGGGTTTGCTTCGATGTAGTTGTCGGGGTGGCCCAGGTAGTTGGGCATAAAGCCGACGACTGCAAAGAACACGGCCATGAGCACGGCCAGTGCGAAGAGGTCCTTGATGACAAAGTAGGGCCAGAACGGCAGTGTGTCGCGCTCGGCTTCTGCTTTGCTTGTGCGGCGGACTTCGACACCGGTCGGGTTGTTGTTACCCGTGGTGTGGAAGGCCCAGATGTGCACAATCACCAGACCAGCGATCACAAACGGCAGCAGGTAGTGCAACGAGAAGAAGCGGTTCAGCGCAGGCTGACCCACCGCTGTTGCACCCAGCAGCCATGTCTGCAGCGCGTCGCCGACAAACGGCACAGCGCCAAACAGGCCAGTGATAACGGCTGTGCCGTGGAATGACATCTGACCCCAAGGCAGAACGTAGCCCATGAAGGCGGTGCCCATCATCATCAGGTAAATCAGCATACCGATGATCCACGTGACTTCGCGCGGCGCCTTGTAAGAGCCATAGTAAAGGCCCCGGAAGATATGCGCATACACAGCCACAAAGAACAGCGATGCGCCGTTCATATGCAGGTAGCGGATCATTGCGCCGCCATTCACGTCGCGCATGATATGCTCGACCGAGGCGAAGGCCAGATCGACATGCGGTGTGTAGTGCATGACAAGGATGACACCTGTGATGATCTGCAACGCAAGGCAGAACGTCAGCACGATGCCCCAAATCCACATCCAGTTCAGGTTCTTGGGTGTGGGGATCATGATGGTGTCATACATCAGACCGATCACCGGCAGGCGACGGTCCATCCATTTTTCAAAGCCAGACTTCGGCTCATAGTGATCGTGAGGAATTCCAGACATTCGCTCTTTCTCCCTTAACCGAGTTGGATCGTTGTTTCGTCGACGAACGCAGAGGTGGGCACCGGAAGGTTCTCAGGTGCCGGGCCACGACGAATACGACCAGATGTATCATAGTGTGAGCCGTGACAGGGGCAGAACCAGCCACCAAAGTCACCGGCATCGCCCAGCGGCACACATCCAAGGTGCGTACAGACGCCCATCTGGACGAGCCATTCGCCGCTTTCATCAAGCGCGCGGTTTTCATCCGTGGCAGGTGCGCTTTCTTCCCCATTGGCATTACGCGCAATCGGATCGGGCAATTCGTCCATGCTCACTTCGCGTGCGGCGGTGATCTCTTCCTCGGTGCGGCGGCGAATGAACACCGGCTTACCCTGCCACAACACAGTCAGCTGGGTGCCGGGTTCGATGGATGAGACGTCGACAGGGATCGAGGCTTGCGCCAGAACATCCGCGCTTGGGTTCATTTGATTGACGAGTGGCCAGATGGCAGCACCGGCTGTCACGGCACCCGCACCCGCAGTCGCGTAATACAGGAAATCTCGCCTTGTTCCTTCGTGGTCTTCAGCGTGGGACACGAGGTGTACTCCCTTTCGTCATTAGCTGGTCTTGCTTCAACTTGCTATGGGCCGCATCCTGAAATGCCGCCTCTCAACAGGGCTAATTAGAGCCCTGCAGCAGAGTCGTCCAGCATTCATAATGGCGCATGTGAGGTTTATGCCAGTTTGACGCAGGCCGCAAAGTCACAATTCAGGCATTTGCTGCATCGCCGCATTGAATCAGACCCTTAGAAAACTTAAATCATCAGCAGAATTGGCTAGGAAAGCCCGAGCAGATGAAACACCTTCTTTTACCCGTCACAGCACTTATTTTCTTGGCCGGATTTGCATCCGCCGAGCAGGAGCTGAGTGTCTATACAGGTGTCCAAACGGCCCCGCATAGCAGCGTCGAAGGCGATAATGATGGTGATGATTTCGATTTCGGCGTCGCGTGGGAAGGCCGTTCGGGGGAGGCACCGCTTTACTACGGGTTTCGGTATACGAATTGGCAAACTGAAAACTGGGGCTGGGGCGTGGAGCTTAACCACGCAAAGGTCTATGCCGATGACGATGCGCTAGACGACAATGATTTCGACAGCCTCGAGTTTACCGATGGTTTGAACCTGCTGACGCTGAACGGCATGTATCGCTGGAAAAACCAAGGCAACCCTTGGACGCCATATGTTGGCGCAGGCATCGGTTTGTCGATCCCGCATGTCGATGTGGATGTCGGCGATAACAAGACGTTTGAATACCAGCTGACGGGTTTCGCGGTCGTTGCGATGGCAGGCGTCAGCTATGACATCAACGATACCTGGGCTGTTTTTGGCGAATACAAAGGTAGCTTTTCCTCTAATACGGCAGAGCTTGAAGGCGGTGGTGAGTTGCAAACCGACATCGTCACCAACGCCCTCAATCTGGGTGTCACCTACAAGTTCTAAGGATCTCCTCAAGCGGGAGACGCGGCCGACCCGGCCAAGAGCCCACCGTCAATCGTAAGCTCTGCGCCGGTCATATAGGCGGCCTCGTCACTGGCAAGCATGACCGCCAGGGCCGCAACCTCATCAGGTGTACCGAACCGTTTCAGCGGGGTTTCCGCAACAAACGCGGCCATCCGCTTGGCGCGGTCAGGGCCGTGGCCGAGCATGGGCTCCCACATCGGGGTCAGCACGGCGGCGGGAAAGATCGCATTGCAGCGGATGTTGAGCCCTTGCTGCGCGCAGTAAAGCGCGACGGTTTTCGTGTGGTTGCGGATTGCGGCTTTGGAGGAGGCATATGCGGCAGCGCCCGGAATGCCGACCAGACCAGAGCGGGACGAGATGTTGATGATCGCGCCCGCTTTTGCTGCGCGCATCGCCCGGATCGCCGTGCGGCAGCCTAAAAAGGTGCCGTCGAGATTGGTGGCGTGGACAGCGTGCCAGTCATCGAGGCTGGCGTTTTCGGGGTCATGGGGCGTTGCGCCCTCTTCAAAGCCGGTGATCCCGGCGTTGTTGACCAGCACATCGAAGGCGGGGTGCACCTTAGAGAGCGCGACCCAATCTTCTTCGGAGCGGACATCAAGCGGCAGCCACTTCGCGCCGAGGCGCTGGGCGGTCGCGGCGCCGTCGCTGTCGTAAAGGTCGGTCAGAATGACGTTGGCACCTTCTGTTACGAAGGCTTCGGCGATAGCGGCACCGATACCGCGGGCGGCGCCTGTGATGACACAGGTCTTGTTGGAAAGTCGGGGCATGTGGTCCTCGATAGAAATAGCGTCAGAGCCGCTTGAAGTGGCGCAATGTCAGGAAACGGGGGAAGTCCGGTTACCGGTGACGCTTAATCATCGAAGGGGTCCTTATTCGGGCTGTGTTGCAAGCATAGAGGCGCGCGCGGCGAATGTCTTGTGCCAAGTGGCAAGTGCATCGCGGCCTTTTCGCCAGTCGCGGCCGTCATGGCGGAAGTCGAGATAAGAGAGCGCGCAGGCCATGGCGATATGGGCCATATCAAGACGGCTAGAAAGATGACTCATCCAGCGGGTGTTCACGGCGTCCAATGCGCGGTCGATTTTGGCCCACTGGCCTTCGATCCAGTCATGCGATTGCTGCGCAGGGTCTTTGAAGCGCGCCTCGTAGACCATCAGAACCGCGGCATCCATCATGGCGTCTGCAGTGGCTTCGAGCGTTAACGTCTCCCACAGGCGGGAGGCGGGGTATAGGTTTGCACCTGCGCGGTCGTCCAGAAAGCGGCAGATGACGCGGCTGTCATAGATCGCAGGGCCATCATCGCGGATGAGGGCGGGGATTTTGCCGGTGGGGTTCACAGCGACCAGTTCGGGGTCAGGGCCCAGTGGAGAGGCAGTGACGTTGACCATCTCAACATCGTCCAGCTGGTCTGTTTCATGCAGCAGAACGCGCACTTTGCGCACGAAGGGCGACGGCCCGGCCAAGAGCAGTTTCATGGATCAGACTTTCTTGAACTTGATACGGGTCAGCGCCGTTGCATCGATCTCAATACCCGGACCAGTGGCGCCAAGACGAATGGTGCGCTTGAAGCGGGCATGACCGTTGATCTGTTCGTCGTTCTTGCCAAGAGACATGCCTTCGGTGACATCGTCCATCGCATCCTCGGCCCGCTGGTCGCGTGGCGTCGCGGGTAGGTTGCGCGTCACGGCATAGGTCGCAAGGGCGACGGCACCGTAGCGAAACGCAAGACCAGCAATGGGAGCGATGGGTAGGGGCATGGTGTCTCCTGTTATCATTAATGTAGGGAGCAGGATCGCCTGCGTCTAGTCTTGCGGCGGATCACGCATGAGAGCGGCGAGACTTGGAAGTTCGCTGCCGAGGCCTGTCTCAAGCTGATTGGCGGCGTCGATGCGCACCTGGTCGGGCTTGTTTTGCCCCAGTTTGAAGGTGCTTTGGATATCGGTGATGTCGAAGCGGAACGGCAGGATTTGCCGCATCATCTTATCCATGACGCCGTCGCTCATCTTGCTGGTCAGCCAAGGGGCTTTGTCGAGGCGGTCCTCGTAAGCTGCTGTCTGGCGGTCGAGCAGGTCGTGCATATCGGCATCGGAGGGCGCGAGCGTGCCGCGCAGATGCACGGCGATATAATTCCATGTGGGGACCTGATCGGGGACGTTATACCAGTCGGGTGAGATATAGGAATCCGGGCCGGATACAGCGATTACCGCAGGAATAGGGTCTGTTATCCGCGCAATTGGGTTGGAGCGCACGAGGTGCAGTTCGGCCAGATCGGCGGTGTCGTTCAGCAGAAATGGGACGTGGCTGACGAGGGGGCCATCGCTGCCATTGATGCAGAGCTGGCCAAAGGCACGGTCGCGGGTGAAGGCGAGCGCGTGTTTCAGGTTGGTCCGGCGAAAGGACGGGTTGGGGTGCATGGGTACTCCGGCCAGTAAGTTGCGGGGTCACCTGAACTCCACTTCGGATATTTGTCCATAATTGCATTGTATCGCTTGGAGGCGAGGAATGTATCGAGCCAGTGGCGTAATGCGGTCCAGTCCTGAGCGTCGAACCATGTGCGATCTGTGTTCGCAAATTGCCGGATGAAGGTGATCGTGGCCATGTCGGCGAGGGTCGGTTTATCGGCCATGAGCCAGCGCGTCTTTTGCAGCTTTTCGTCCAAGTTGCGCAGGATTAGAGCCGCCTTTTCGCGCTCTTCCTCGGCGTTAGAGCCATAGCGCGTGTCGTATTTGTAGCGATCCAGCGCAGTTTTGAACGGCCCGTCGATAGTCGCGATGATCTGGTGGCCTTCGTCGGGCATATCAAGCCAGCCTTCGGGGTCGTTTCGGCCCAGCGCCCAGAGCATGATGTCGAGGCTTTCTTCGATGACCTGATCGTCTGTGACCAGAACAGGGACAGTGCCTTTGGGGGAGGTCTCAAGGAACTCAGGCGCCTTGTTGCGCAGGACAATCTCGCGGAGTTCAACTTGGATACCAGCGACCAATAAAGCCAACCGCGCGCGCATGGCATAGGGGCAGCGGCGGAAGGAATAGAGGATCATTCGGCCAGCAGTTGCTTGCCGTCATCCCCGGTGATTTTGGCGGTGATGATCTGGCTTTCCGCCTGTTTAGTGTCGAATTTCACTTCGGTGAACTGCGCGGTGCGACCCACATAGGCGTTCTCCATCAGGATGTGATGGGTCTTGCCGTGCTGGGCGCGCAGATGCTTGGCGACCTGTTTGGCCCTGGCAGCGCGGAGGCGCTTGGCGCGGTCTTTGATGATGTTGCCATTCACAGGCGGGATCTTCGCGGCGGGTGTGCCCTCGCGCGCTGAGTAAGGGAAGACGTGAAGCCATGTTAGATCACACTCGTCCACCAGCTTGAGGGAATTGGCGAACATCGCTTCCGTTTCGGTCGGGAAACCGGCGATGATGTCGGCGCCGAAGGTCATGTCGGGGCGCAGCTTGCGGGCATCTTCGCAAAAGCGGATCGCGTCGTCCCGCAAGTGGCGTCGCTTCATGCGCTTGAGGATCATGTCGTCGCCCGCCTGCAAGCTCAGATGCAGATGGGGCATTAGGCGCGGTTCGGTCGCGATGGCTTCCATCAAGGCGGGATCAACCTCGATACTGTCGATGGAGCTGATGCGCAGGCGCGGCAGGTCTGGCACGAGCTTAAGGATGCGCATGACCAGATCGCCGAGTTTGGGCTGCATTGGTAGGTCAGCGCCCCAGGAGGTCAGGTCAACGCCGGTCAGCACGACCTCGTTATAGCCACGATCTACGAGGCGCTTGATTTGGTCGACTACGACGCCTGCCGCGACGGAGCGGGAGTTGCCGCGACCGTAGGGGATGATGCAGAAGGTACAGCGGTGATCGCAGCCGTTTTGCACCTGCACATAGGCGCGGGAGCGGGTGCCGAAGCCGTCGATCAGGTGGCCAGCGGTTTCCGTGACGGACATGATGTCGTCGACCTGCACAGGCTCGACATCGCCGAGGAAATCGGCGGCGAGGCCTTGCCATGTTGCGCCTTGCATCTTCTCGGTATTGCCGACGACGGCATCGACTTCGGCCATGTTAGAGAAGGTTTTCGGCTCAGTCTGAGCCGCACAGCCCGTCACGATCAGGCGCGCGTTGGGGTTCTCGCGGCGCAGCTTGCGGATTTCCTGACGGGCCTTGCGGACGGCCTCTGCAGTGACGGCGCAGGTGTTGACGATCACGGCGTCGCTTAGGCCAGCCGTATCGGCGAGTTCTTTCATCGCCTCGGTCTCATAGGCGTTCAGGCGACAGCC
>ERZ1740060.456-NODE-456-length-22991-cov-5.758328_pt1 | contig 22991 bp, 24 predicted proteins | sample MGYA00581743_ERZ1740060 | MGnify/ENA primary metagenome ERZ1740060 (study PRJEB43018, sample SAMN04849235) | marine metagenome | isolation source: floating plastic debris | place: Pacific Ocean | collected 2008-08-27 | study: EMG produced TPA metagenomics assembly...
GAGGATCAGCATGCGTGCCATCAGATAAGCGGTGCGCGTTGTGATCAGATCGGCGCCCCAACGCGGCATCTACCAGCCTGCCATACCGACATGATCCGGATGATGATGTGTGAGGATCACGCGAAGCACCGGCTTGCCCTTGAGAGGTCCGGCAAGGATCTGTTCCCACAGAGATATACTTCGTTTCGACCGGATACCTGTGTCGACGATTGTCCAACCATCGCCTTCATCCAGCGCATAGATATTCACGTGATCCAGTGCCATTGGCAGCGGCAAACGAAGCCACAACACGCCCTCTGCCACTTCGCTCGCCGCCCCATGATCAGGAGGCGTCGTCCAAGGCGTGCTAAGAGGGGTGCCATCCTCGGGCATCGGTTCCATAATTCCTTTGTTGGCGCTTTTCAGGGGCGTGCTGTCCTATCACACGAATTTGGCGGGACTGCCATGCAAACCCGGACGACCCTGGCGGACAGCGTGACATTGGCGGCGAGACGGGATAAGCGCTGTCGTTGCTCAGGGTAAAGCTCTGCCCCACGGAACGTCATGACCATCGATACCGAAATACTAACGCCCGATGCGGCCGGAATAGAGCGCGCCGCGCATCTTCTTCGCGGCGGTGCGCTGGTCTCTTTTCCGACAGAGACGGTCTATGGCCTCGGCGCACATGCGGGCGAGGACAAAGCGGTGGCCCGGATCTTTGACGCCAAGGGACGCCCCCGGTTCAACCCTCTGATCGTGCACGTCGCGGACGTCGCGGCGGCCCGACGGCTGGTCGAGTGGTCCAAGATGGCCGATATCCTGGCCGGTGCATTCTGGCCGGGTCCGTTGACCCTTGTGCTTCCTTTGCGGAAAGGCGCACCGGTGTCCGATCTGGTGACGGGAGGACTATCGACGCTGGCCGTCCGGATGCCTGACCATTCAATTGCGGCTCGGTTGCTGCAGGAAGCTGACATTCCGGTGGCGGCACCATCGGCAAACGCCTCCGGTCGCCTCAGCCCTACAACCGCTGGTCATGTCCTCGATAGCCTTGCTGGTCGTATCGATGCAATCCTCGATGCAGGACCCTGCAAGCTGGGTCTCGAATCGACAATTGTCGGACTTGTCGATAGCCCGCGTTTGTTGCGACCGGGGGGTCTGCCTGCCGAGGTGATCGAAGATGCGCTTGGGGCGCCACTCGGCACGTCGGGACCCGGCATCGAAGCCCCCGGTCAGCTGGGCTCTCATTACGCGCCCCGCGCTGGTTTGCGCCTGAACGCGACGACGCGGCGAGACGGAGAGCGTCTGCTTGGCTTCGGCTCCGTGAAGGGGGATCTGACGCTGTCAGCCGGTGGCGATCTGGTTGAAGCCGCGGCTCAGCTGTTTTGTCATTTGCACGCGCTTGATACCATGGGCGATCATACGATCGCAGTTGCCCCGATACCCGAACATGGGCTGGGTCGCGCGATCAACGATCGTCTGCGCCGTGCCGCAGCGCCCCGGATGACCCCGGATCAGGCTGAATGACATAACCGGAGCGAGGGGCGCTGCCCCTCGCGCTCCCCGGAGTATTTTCTGCAAGATGAAGAGGCGCCTTGCGCCGTTACTGGCAGCGGGTATCGGCTTCGTCAAAGGCTGCGGTGAAACCCAGCAGCGAAAACGTGTCCTTGGTCACAGTTCCGCGCGATGAGCGCGCTGTGAGAACAGCGTCCGTTCCGCGCTTCATGGCAGCAACGATCTTGGCGTCATCCGACGGACTGGCTGGCCATGCCCATTCGCCTTCGGTGAACATCTCGAATTCCTGGCCACCGACATTGATGTTTACAGTGGACCCGCCCGCAAAGGGGTAGCCGCCGGTAAATGTCACCTGACCCGAGACGTCTGCCTCGGGTCGAAAGAATGTCATCAGAAGGATATCGCCCCGTCGCACGGCGACCACACGTCCATCGCGCGTATTGACCGTCTCCGTCGGCGAAGACACGGCCCAGCACTCTTTGGGCTGGCTTTCTTCAAACACGCTCCAGGCGGTTTTCGCCGCTACCTGGTTTGTGCTTTCCTCCTGCGACGCAGCTGGCGTTGTGACGGCCATGAGTGCGGCAAAAGCTGCGCTGGCGATGCCCCCTGACTTCAATGATCCCATTTTTCAGCCTCCAGCTGATTCAAGCCTCACTTTTGCGGTTGCCCCATCCTGCTACCAGGATTTCATTCAAAACCGCTGTTTCTCTCTCGACATGGTAATCCTAGCCTGAAACACAGCCATGGTGAAAGCTGGAATTGGCGATTTGTCGCGCGTTTTGCGGCAATCAGGGATAAGACAGGCAATGACAAAAGCAGTGCCTTTAACTGAGATATGGCGTGGCCCAATCATCGAAAGCCTGCATGTGGGTCATGCGATGATCTGCGACCACGAGGGTCACTTGATCGAGTCGTGGGGCGATCCGGACGCAATCGTGTATCCACGGTCCTCCGCGAAGATGATACAGGCGCTCGCGCTGGTCGAAAGCGGGGCAGCAGACGGGCTGAGCGACGCGCGCCTCGCCTTGGCCTGCGCTTCACATCAGGGTGCGTCGCTTCACACTGAAGCGGTCCATGAATGGCTCGCAGAGATGGGGATGGGTGATGACGATCTGCGATGCGGCCCGCAAATGCCGCAGGACAGATTGGCGTTCAACACGCTCATTAAAACCGACGGATCGCCCTGTCAGGCCCACAATGCCTGCTCCGGAAAGCATACCGGATTCATCACGCTGGCGCGTCATCTCAAGGCGCCGGGCAATTACATCGATATCAACCATCCGGTGCAGAAGGCGTGTCTGGACGCCTTCGAGGAGCTGACCGAGGAAACCAGTCCCGGTTATGGTCTGGACGGATGTTCGGCCCCGAATTTCATCTGCACGATGCAGGGTATGGCCCGGGCGAGGGGGTGGTTTTCAGCGGCACGAGAGGGTGAGAGTGTGCGGCGCAGTGCCGCCGCACGTCTGGTTGACGCCATGCATGCGCATCCTGAGATGGTGGCGGGGGAAAGGCGGGCCTGTACGGAGTTGATGCGCGCCTGTCATGAAAAGGCCGCGCTCAAAACCGGGGCGGAGGGTTACTTCGTCGCGATATTGCCGACGCGCAAGCTCGGTGTAGCGCTGAAGATTCAGGATGGGTCCACACGCGCGGCGAATTGCACGATCACAGCGCTTTTGGTCCGGCTCGGACTTCTGAACCCGGAACACCCCACAGCCCGGCGTTTCATGAATGCGCCGATCCTGAATCGCAACAAGATCGAGACCGGTCGGATGAAGCCGGTGGCAGACCTGCTTGTCTGAGCCGGCAAAGACTCGCGCAGCGCGATCAAAACGTCGTACAAACGGTTTTCCGCCCATTCCGTCATGCGTGATCAGCCACTTCCTGCGGATCGGTGGACGCCCGCTCATTGACGGCATCGGGCCGCTGTCGTGAACCTGCAATTTCAGCCGAAACAGGCTCGAAATCCGCATCATCGCGGGACGTGCGGGACACGTCATAAGCCAACTCCGATATTGGGGCGCCGGTTCCGATGAGAGCCGGATACTCAACGTGAAACGGAGATGTATCATGTTAAAGAAGTCACTTGCAGCTGTGATTGCTGTGCTCTTTGCCTTCCCCGCCCTTGCGATGGATTCAGATGGCGATGGATTGGTGTCCGCGGCTGAGTTCGAGGCAGCCATGCCCGACGCACCCAGTGGCACATTCGAGCAACTCGATGTCGACGGCGATGGCGCCCTGAACTCGGCCGAAGTGGCTGCAGGCCGGGATGCTGGCATCATTCCTGCCTAAACCGTGAAGAGCCGCGCGGCGCGCCGTGCCGCGTGGCGGCCTCTTTTTGTCCTATCCCTTCCCGCAGCGCACAAGGGCGGCGCTCTTGTACGTTGCGGGCTTTTCCAGCAGACTGGTTTTGTTCTCAGGGCGGGGTGGAAGTCCCCACCGGCGGTAAGAGGTTCGTCCTTAAGCCCGCGAGCGCCTCTGACACAGGTCTATGTGTCATTGGGTCAGCAGATCTGGTGCAACTCCAGAGCCGACGGTCAAAGTCCGGATGAGAGAGAACGCCAGCGGATGGAAAGGGTGTCATCGCCCTCTCTTTTCCTGTCGTCCTTCGCCTTGGGTGAACGTGTCGTTCTGTGTCTCGCTTCGGCGGGGCAAGAAAGGAAAGGAGAAACCAGATGACACACACCCGCTATGCCTTCGTCAAAGCCAGCTGGCACGCCGAGATCGTGGATCGCGCGCTGGATGGATTTCTACAGGTGATCCCGTCGGCGCAAGTTGACGTTTTCAATGTCCCAGGGGCGTTTGAGTTGCCGCTGCTGGCGCGCGATCTCGCGGCGTCGGGGCATTATGCTGCTGTGGCGGCTGCCGCGTTGGTCGTTGACGGTGGCATCTACCGGCACGATTTTGTTGCCTCCGCGGTGGTCGATGGTCTGATGCGTGCGGGTCTGGATACGGGCGTGCCGGTTCTGTCGGTTTCCCTTTCGCCGCACCAGTATCAGGACACGCCGCATCATAATGCGATCTATCGTGCGCACTTTGTCGACAAAGGTGTGGAGGCGGCACAGGCCGCGCTCCAGATCACGCGTGTCCGAAACGACCTGGCCGCTGCCTGATCCTGACCTTAACTGGCTGCGTCCGCGAATTCCTCGCGGGCGTAGCCCTGAATAAATAGAAGGGCTGTGAGGTCGCCGTGATTGATGCGGATATCGCATTCAGCCGCGACCGAAGGCTTGGCGTGAAGCGCGACCCCTGTCCCCGCCAGACCCAGCATACCCAGATCATTCGCGCCGTCGCCGACGGCAATGACATCCTCTGGTGTAAGGCCGAGGCGTCTGGTGATCTCATTCAGGGCGTCAACCTTGGCCTCGCGCCCGAGGATCGGGCGGCCCGCCTCGCCGGTTAGAAAACCACCCTTCACAAGAAGCGTGTTGGCCCTGTGTTCATCAAAACTCAGTTTTCCGGCCACGGGCCCGGTGAAGGCGGTGAATCCGCCAGAGACCAAAGCGGCGTAACCGCCATGCCTGCGCATCGTTCTCACCAAGACGGCACCCCCTGGCATGAACGTGATCTGCTCGGCCAGAACGTCGGCGATCACGGTTTCTGGAAGACCTTTCAGCAACGCCACACGCTCGGTCAGCGCCGCTTCGAAGTTCAGTTCGCCATTCATGGCGCGCGCGGTAATGTCCCGGACCCGGTCCCCGACACCGGCCCGTTCCGCCAATTCGTCGATGCATTCCTGCTCGATCATCGTACTGTCCATATCGGCAAGCAGCATCGATTTGCGCCGACCGTCGCTGCGCTGAACGACAAGATCAACGCGTTGCGCCTGCAAGCTGTCCCAGACTTCCCAGAGATCCTCCGGCTTGTGGGTCAGATTGATCTCCGCGGCTTCGGCTACGGACAACCATCGCGGCTTGGATCCCGTCCACCTATCGCGAACACGTTCCACGATATCGCTGTGTAGCTGGCCCGGGGGCGCGATCAGAGTTGCGGTGAATGCCATAGGTTGAAGTTTCCGATGCGAACGCTGGACACCCCAATGTGCAGCATTCCGCGTCCTCTAAGGGCATTTTCCATCTTGCGAAAGGGTGCCGCGAGCCGTAGCCCAATAGATGGGACACCCCTCCCCAACGAGGGGCGCGTATCTGGAAGGATAACCAAATGACGACACAGAAACCGGCAACGCGGCCGGATAATCCGCGTTTTTCGTCTGGCCCCTGCGCCAAACCTCCTGTCTTCTCTTTGGATAAGCTCGCCAATGCGCCGCTCGGGCGATCGCATCGCGCTGCTGTCGGCAAGGAGCGTTTGAAACGCGCGATCGAACAGACCCGCGAGATTCTACAGGTTCCGGCCGACTATCGCATCGGCATTGTTCCCGCCTCTGATACCGGTGCGGTCGAGATGGCCATGTGGTCCTTGCTGGGGGAGCGAAAGGTCGAGATGCTGGCCTGGGAAAGTTTCGGCGCTGGATGGGTCACCGATGCGGTGAAACAGCTCAATCTCGATGCAGAGGTGAAGACCGCCGACTACGGAGACATCGTCGATTTGGCGTTGGTAGACACTGATAACGACGTCGTTTTCACGTGGAACGGCACCACGTCCGGCGTGCGCGTCCCGGATGCCGATTGGATTAAATCTGATCGTGCGGGCCTAACGATCTGTGACGCGACTTCTGCGGCTTTTGCGCAGGATCTGGACTGGCCAAAGCTCGATGTCGTGACCTTCAGCTGGCAAAAGGTGCTGGGGGGCGAGGCCGCGCATGGCGTGCTGATCCTCAGCCCGCGCGCCGTGGAGCGGCTGGAAAGCTATACGCCCCCCTGGCCGCTGCCCAAGATTTTCCGTCTGACAAAGGGCGGAAAACTGATCGAGGGGATTTTCGAGGGCGCAACGATCAACACGCCGTCAATGCTTGCGGTCGAGGATTATCTTCTGGCGCTCGACTGGGCGCAGTCGATCGGTGGTCTGACGGCACTGATCGCGCGGGCGGATTCGAATGCGGCGGCTGTCGCGCGCTTCGTCGAGGCGCATGACTGGATCGATCATCTGGCAGCCGATCCGTCCACTCGGTCGAACACCTCTGTTTGCCTAAAATTCACAGACACCCGCATCACCGATGGCGCAACTTTCGCCAAGGCCATTGCAAAACGGTTGGAGGCGGAAGGTGTCGCGTTCGATATCGGCGCTTATCGTGATGCGCCACCGGGTTTGCGGATCTGGTGCGGCAGCACCGTAGAGACCTCGGATGTCGAAGCGCTTTTGCCGTGGCTGGCATGGGCGTTTGAAACCGAGATCACAGCACTCGCCGAGGCGGTTTGAACACCGCCCCGGTCCCGACTCTATACTGACATCAGAAATGGAGCCCAAAATGGCGCCCAAAGTTCTCGTCTCCGACAAACTTTCAGAGACTGCCGTCCAGATCTTTCGCGATCGCGGCATTGACGTGGATTTTCAACCCGACCTTGGCAAAGACAAGGAAAAACTGGCTGAGGTGATTGGCCGGTATGACGGGCTCGCGATTCGCTCGGCCACCAAAGTGACGCCGAAGATTCTTGAGGCCGCGGACAATCTTAAAGTGATTGGCCGAGCCGGGATCGGCACCGACAATGTCGACAAGGACGCGGCCAGCAAAAAGGGCGTGATCGTCATGAACACGCCCTTTGGCAACATGATCACCACCGCCGAACATGCCATTGCAATGATGTTCGCCGTGGCGCGGCAAATCCCCGAGGCCAGCGCGTCGACGCATGCCGGAAAGTGGGAAAAGTCTCGTTTCATGGGAGTGGAGCTGACGGGTAAAACGCTCGGTGTGATTGGCGCAGGCAATATCGGCGGCATCGTCTGCGACCGCGCCCGCGCCCTGAAGATGAAGGTGCTGGCTTATGATCCTTTCCTTGGCCAGGACAAGGCTGACCAGATGGGTGTGGAAAAGGTTGAGTTGGACGATCTTCTGGCGCGCTCGGACTTCATCACACTACACGTTCCGCTCACGGATCAGACGCGCAACATCCTGTCACGCGAGAACCTTGCCAAAACCAAGAAAGGTGTACGGATCATCAACTGCGCCCGGGGCGGTCTGGTGGATGAAGAGGCGCTGGCCGACTTGCTGAAATCGGGCCACGTCTCCGGCGCGGCCTTCGATGTGTTCGCGGAAGAACCTGCAACCGACAATCCGTTGTTCCAACTGCCCAATGTGGTCTGCACGCCGCACCTTGGAGCAGCGACAACCGAGGCGCAGGAAAACGTGGCGCTTCAGGTGGCCGAACAGATGTCGGACTACCTGCTGACAGGCGCGGTGACAAATGCGCTCAACATGCCGTCGGTTACAGCCGAAGAAGCACGCGTCATGGGTCCCTGGATTAAGCTCGCGGGCCATCTGGGCGGGTTTATCGGACAGATGACCGACGAGCCGATCAAGGCCATCAATATTCTCTATGACGGTGTCGTGGCGGGTATGAACCTCGACGCGCTGACCTCGGCCTCGGTGGCGGGGATCATGAAATCCGTCAATCCAGAGGTAAACATGGTCTCCGCCCCGCTCATCGCAAAAGAACGCGGGGTGAAAATCTCGACCACGCATCAGGATAAATCGGGGGCTTTCGAAGGTTACATCAAACTGACCGTGGTGACCTCCGAGCGTGAACGATCCATCGCGGGCACGGTCTTCTCGGATGGAAAGCCCCGCTTCATTCAGATCAAGGGCATCAACATTGATGCCGAGATCGGTGCCCACATGCTCTATACGACGAACCGGGATGAACCGGGCATTATCGGCGCGCTCGGCCAGACGATGGGCGGTAATGGCGTGAATATCGCGAACTTCACACTCGGCCGTGCGGATCCGGGCGGTGAGGCCATTGCGTTGCTTTATGTCGACGCGCGCGTGCCTGACGATGTCATCGGGAAACTCCAAGAATCGGGTCTGTTCCAGCAGATTCGAGCCTTGCAGTTTGATTTAGGGTAAAGCGGAGCATGTCGATAAATGCTTGATCGAAGCATGAACTGCAGCCTTGATCAGAAGGTTGGAAAAAAATGAGGGATAGATCATGACAGATGTCGTGCTGATAGATGGCGCACGAACGGCCATTGGAACATTTGGTGGCGCCCTGGCGGGCACGCCACCGTCAGAGCTTGGTGCGACCGTCACAAAGGCGGCGTTGGAACGGTCAGGCGTTGCGCCGGACCAGATCGGCCATGTGGTCTTTGGCCATGTTATCAATACCGAACCGAAAGACATGTATGTGTCGCGGCTGTCGGCGATCAAGGCAGGTATCCCGGATACAACGCCTGCAATGAATGTGAACAGGCTCTGCGGATCGGGGGCCCAAGCTGTTGTCTCGGCCGTGCAGCATCTGATGCTCGGCGACGTCGATTTCGCCGTGGCGGGCGGGGTCGAATCGATGACGCGGTCGCCTTTCATTATTCCCGATCAGCGGTGGGGCGCGAAGATGGGGGATGTTCGCACACTCGACATGATGGTGGGCGCGCTCAACTGCCCCTTCGGCACCGGCCATATGGGCGTGACCGCCGAAAACGTGGCCAGCGAGCACGATGTCAGTCGAGAGGATCAGGATGCCTTTGCCCTCGAAAGCCAGAAGCGCGCGGCGCAGGCCATCGAGCAGGGTCGCTTCAAATCCCAGATCGTGCCCATCGAGGTGAAGGTGAAGCGCGACATGGTCGCCTTCGATACCGACGAACATCCCAAGCCGACCACTGCGGAAGGCCTCGCCTCGCTGCGCACGGTCTTTCAGAAAGAGGGAAGTGTGACCGCCGGAAACGCCAGCGGCATCAATGACGGAGCGGCGGCGATTGTCTTTGCGCGCGCCGATGCGGCCGAAGCAGCAGGCGCAAAACCCAAGGCGCGCGTGTTGGGCTATGCCCATGCCGGCGTTCGTCCAGAAGTCATGGGAATCGGGCCAATTCCGGCGGTACAGACTCTGTTGCAGAAGACCGGGCTCAAAACAGAGGACTTCGATGTGATCGAATCCAACGAAGCTTTTGCCGCTCAGGCTATTGCGGTTAATCGCGGACTTGGTCTCGACACGGACAAGGTCAATCCCAATGGTGGAGCCATCGCGCTGGGCCACCCTATCGGTGCCACGGGCGCGATCCTTGTCCTCAAAGCACTCTATGAACTGGAGCGGATTGAGGGATCAAAGGGTCTCGTCACGATGTGTATCGGTGGCGGTCAGGGAATTGCTCTCGCAATCGAAAGACTCTGACAGGCCAAAGCTTAAAGGGTTTTTCACCATAATCGCGCAACGTGCTTGCCGAGTAGCTCTCAATAGGTCGGCAAGAAGTGAGTCTTCCGAACAAACTCGCGCAGGAGCGTCGCGCGCGGCTGGCCGCGGAACGTGTGCTTGAACAAAAGCAGGCGGAACTTCAGGCTGCGTACCGAAAACTTGGCAAGCATGCACAATCGCTCAGCGACGAAATCAAGGAAACCCGCGCCGAAGTTCAGTTTGTGCGCAGCGAGAATGAGCGCGTCAAATCCGATCTCAACATCGCCAACCAAAAGATCGAAATCGCCGAACGCAGGCTTTGGCATTCGATTGAAACAATCCAGGATGGATTTGCCTTCTTCGGGCCCGACAACCGCATGATCGGCGCCAACAATGCCTGGTTGTCTGTGTTCGATGCGCTCGAGGATATACAGCCGGGAATCAGCTATGTGGAAATCCTGCAGTTCTGTACCGAGGAAGGCATCATCGATATCGGGGATGAGACCCCGGCAGAGTGGCGCGAGCGTATGCTGGATCGATGGCAGACGGATATGCCCGAGCCAGAGGTCGTACGCCTATGGAACGGCGCCTATATCAAGATGATTGACCAGCGTGGCCATGGCGGCGACGTGGTCAGCCTCGCGCTCAACATCACAAGTACGATACGCTATGAAAAACGTCTGAAGGTGGCGCGCCGCAAAGCAGAGGCCGCCAGTCGAGCAAAATCGTCTTTCCTCGCAAATATGAGTCATGAAATCCGTACTCCGATGAACGGAGTTGTGGGCATGGCCGAATTGCTTAAGGAAACCAATCTTGATGAAGAGCAAAAGCTCTATGCCGACACAATCAAGAATTCAGGTGAGGCGTTGCTCGTCATCATCAACGATGTGCTGGATTACTCCAAGATCGAAGCTCAGAAACTTGCGCTCAACAAGGAAGCGTTCGATTTCGAAAGAACCATACAGGAATTGGTCATGCTGATGCAGGCCAATGCGCGAGACCGCGGAATTTCTCTTTTGGTTGACTACGACCTCTTCTTGCCGACGGAATTCATCGGTGATCCGGGCAGACTTCGCCAGGTGATCACCAACCTGATTGGCAATGCGGTCAAATTCACCGAGGACGGCCATGTTCTGGTCCGTGTGGTCGGGTTCAGCCCCGGAGAGGAGGAGGATCGTTTCCAGCTTAGCGTGACGATTGAAGATACCGGAATTGGAATTCCGGATGAAAAGATCAAACACATCTTCGGCGAATTCAATCAGGTGGACGACGAACGAAACCGGAAGTTTGAGGGGACCGGTCTTGGGCTCGCAATCTCGGAGAAACTCATCAAACTCATGGGGGGCGAGATCTGGGTTGAGTCTGTCGAAGGCGAGGGATCAACCTTTGGGTTCTCTGTCACTTTACCTCTTGCAGAGGGTGCAAAACCCGTTGACTTCAATTTGCCTGCCGGTCTGGAGCGCGCGATTTTGGTGGATCGCAACGATTTGACGCTCGCCATTCTCGAACGCCAGATGCGCGTCCTGGGGCTGGAAGTCATCGGTTGTAACTCCGCCGATGCAGCAAAGGCGGCCATGGCGGAGGGTGCGGACGTCATCATCACGGATCACAACATGCCCTCCATGGATGGGATCGAACTCGCTGAAGCCCTTCATGAGACTGGCAAGCCTGTGCCAATCGTTCTTATGACGACGAACGCCACACATGCCGAAAACGATCCGGGTCGAAAATACCTGCAAGCGGTGTTGAAGCGGCCCGTGTCGCGCCATGATTTGATCGCGGCCTTGAAGCAGATCGATCCGGAGGTGCAGTCACCGCTGAGCGCCCCGGAGGGAGTGACAGCAGATTGCCCGTCATCGGAGAACGATATCGGCGAGCCGCCGGATCGCGCCATGCGTGTACTTGCCGCCGAGGACAACAAGACGAACCGTCTGGTGTTTTCTAAGATGCTGAAAGCCGCAGAAATTGACCTGAAATTTGCGGAAAATGGTGTTCAGGCGGTCGATCTTTTCCAGAGCTTTCGCCCCGATCTTATTTTTATGGACATCTCGATGCCGGAAATGGACGGCAAGCAGGCTGCAACGAAGATCCGCGAGTTGGAAAAAGAGACCAAGGCGCATGTTCCGATCGTGGCGATGACGGCGCATGCCATGGATGGGGATGCCGATGCGATCCTCGCCTCCGGCATAGACTTCTATCTGACCAAACCCTTGCGAAAAGGTGATCTGTATGAGCAGCTCAGCTCTGCTGCAACCGAGGGTATGAAAGCACCGCTGCCAACCTCACAGCCATAAAAAGCGCCAGGGCATTGCGCGACCTATGCAGCGCGGGAAAAGACGAAAGTCGAGTCCGTGCTGTCATCCGGCTCAAACCGATATCCCCCGGACTCGAAATCCTTAAGGGAGCCGGGGTCGCTCAACCTGTTCTGGATAATAAAGCGCGCCATCGCGCCGCGCGCCTGCTTCGCGAAAAAACTGATGATCTTCAGCTTGCCATCGCGCCATTCCTTGAAGACAGGTGTGACGACCGGCAGGTTCAAACGATCGCTTGGCACTGCACCGAAGTACTCCTGACTGGCACAATTCACCAGAACTGCACTTCCGGTTGCCTCTGCCTGCGTGTTGATCGCCTGCGCCAGTGTATCCCCCCAATATTCATAGAGCGTCTTGCCACGCGGCGTTGCCATGCGGCTGCCCATTTCGAGACGGTAGGGTTCGATCTCATCCAGAGGACGCAGAAGGCCATAAAGCCCAGACAGGATGCGCAAGTGGTCTTGCGCCCAGTTCAGTTCGTCCGGATCGAGACTCGCCGCTTCCAGCCCGGTATATGTGTCGCCCGCAAAGGCCAGTGCCGCCGGCTTTCGAGCCATCTCGCCAAAGCGGGCAAACCGGTCGACGTTGAGTTCCGCAAGCGCATCGCTGATCTGCATCATTTTCTTGAGGTGTTCAGCGGATAAATCGCGTGCGAGTCCCGCAAGCTCATGTGCCCGATCCAACATGGCGGGTTGGGTTGTCTTGATCCCGTTGACGGGTGACATATCCAATTTCTTGGCCGGAGACACGACAACAAGCATGCGAATTCCCTGTAAAGCAGTCCGTTCAACCGGATCTAGTCCGTTGCTTGCAGAACGTCCAGAAAAGCGGCCCCAAACCGTTCCGCGCGTCGCTCTCCCAGAAGTGTGGCAAGCGATTTGAGATCCCTTGGTCGCAAGGACGCAATGCGAGCAAGCAGGCTGCGCGAGCAGGAGAGTGGCTTTTCCAGTCCACATTCTCCACGGGCCAGACGCGCCTCTGCCTCGATCAAGCGATCAAAAACCTGTCCGGCGGGCGCTCCGGCCAATTTGCGACGCGCCGGGTGAAGCGCCGCCGCGCCGCCGCAAATGACCTCCAGAAAAGCGCTGCCATAGCGGTCGAGCTTTTTCTGGCCAATGCCGTTGATCCGGGCCATGGCGTCCAGATCCGAAGGGCGCTGCGTTGCCATTTCGACGAGCGTTCGGTCGTTGAAGATGATGTAGGCTGGCACTTTCGCGGCTTCTGCCAGTTCGCGGCGCTTTGCCTTCAGCGCTGCCAGCAACGGCGCGTCCTCGTCAGCGACAAGCGCTTTCGCTGCCGGTCTCTGGGTGGTGGAGTCAAGCGTGTCCCGCCGAAGTGTCACGGTTTGCGTTCCCTGCAGAACCGGATGCGCCGCCTCGGTCACTACGAGACCACCATGCCGTTCTGCATCGGGTCGGAGCAAGTCCTGACCCATCATCTGTCGGAACAGACCCTGCCAGGTTTTGGGCGCGATATCTTTCCCGACGCCGAAGGTGGGGAGCTGATCATGACCTCTCGCGCGGACTTTGTCCGTTGTGTGCCCGCACAGAACGTCAATCAGATGGCCCGCGCCATAGGTTTGTCCTGTCCGCAGGGCGGCGGACAACGCCTTTTGCACCGCATCGGTGCCATCGAAACTCTCTGGCGGTACGGCACAGGTATCGCAGTTACCGCATGGCGCCGCCGTTTCGCCGAAATAGGCCAAAAGGCTGACGCGCCGGCAACCGGGCGTTTCTGCTAGTCCCAGAAGCGCATTCAGGCGACCATGATCGGCGGCCCGACGTTCTGGCGGGGCAAGCCCCTCGTCAATCTGGGTTCTGCGCAAACGGATATCGTCCGTCCCGAAAAGTGTCAGCGTTTCAGCGGGCAGACCATCGCGGCCGGCCCTGCCAATCTCTTGATAGTAAGACTCGATCGATTTTGGCAGGTCGGCATGCGCGACCCAGCGAATGTCGGGTTTGTCGACACCCATACCGAACGCGATCGTGGCCACGACAACCAAACCGTCTTCGCTGGCGAACCGGCGTTCCACCTCGCGTCGATCTTCGGCTTCCATGCCACCGTGATAGTGGCAGGCGACATGTCGCGCTGATGTCAGAGCTGCGGCCAGCGTTTCGGTCTTGGCGCGTGTGCCGCAGTAGATGATCCCCGATTGCCCTCGCCGCGCATCGGCAAAATCCAGGATTTGTTGACGCGGTTTGGCCTTGGGGGTGAAGGCGAGGCTGATGTTGGGTCGATCAAAGCCACGCAGAAAAGTGTTAGGTGCCTCAGTGCCAAAGAGCCGCTCGACAATCTCTGCCCGCGTCTCGGTATCGGCGGTGGCGGTGAAGGCAGCGACCGGAACGTCCAGCGCGCGCCGCAACTCTCCGATCCTCAGATAGTCAGGTCGGAAATCGTGCCCCCATTGGCTGACGCAATGCGCCTCATCCACGGCCAGCAGCGACACGTCGAGCCGACGCAATAGCGATAGAGTTCCGCCAGAGGCCAGTCGCTCCGGCGCGAGATAGAGAATTTTGAGCCGACCGTCCTCGATCTCGCGCCAAACCGCCTCGTTTTCATCTTCAGAGTTTGCCGAGGTCAGTGCGCCGGCGGCGACGCCAACGGCGCGCAGCGAGCGGACCTGATCGCGCATCAAAGCGATCAGGGGCGAGATGACAAGAGTGACGCCCTCGCGCATCAGCGCGGGAAGCTGAAAGCAAAGCGACTTGCCACCTCCGGTGGGCATGATGGCTAACGTGTCCTGCCCCCCGGCGACGGAGGCCACGATCTCTTCCTGGCCGGGGCGAAAATCGCTGAAGCCAAACACGTCTTTCAACAGCAAAGAAGCGCTTTGCATGGAAGCCTGTAAGATTTGTTTTAACTGCTCTTACAGTTCAGTGTTTCACACTACGATTCGGTGAACAAGTCCCTGCTAGCCGCAAAATCCAAGAGGTCTGCCGCCGCATAAAACCGTCGGCAAGATGAAATCGCGCAGCGAGATCAGGATAATGAAGGCCACCAGAGGGGATAGATCGATCGCGCCGGTATCGGGCATAACGCGTCGGATCGGCGCATAGATCGGCTCAAGCAGCCGGTTCAGGCCGTACCAGATCTGTGCCACGAACTGCTGCTGCAGGTTCAGCACCTGAAAACTGATCAGCCAGCTCATGATGATATGGATGATCATGATGAAAAACGCGACATCGAGAATGAGGCCGATCGGCCCGGCAATGGCCTGCATTTTGCGCACTCCAATTTCAGCAGCGGCATTCGTACTTTGCGTGTCTGTTTTTCGCAAGGGTCACGCAAGGTCGTGGTTGATGCGCCCGCCCGTTGGCTTAGGACTCACGCCAAAGGAGGATTGGCATGTATCCATTCATCCGCCTGGCTTGGCAACTCTACAAAACGCGAAAACTACCACCTCTGGGCGTGTTTGATACGCATGTTTCACATCATATCTGCATGCCCTGGGACATCGACATATTCTGGGAACTCAACAACGGACGAACCCTGACACTCTATGACATGGGCCGCATTCCCATGGGGGTTAGAGCCGGTCTGATGTCCGCGTTGAAGAGAAAGGGATGGGGGTTGACCATGGCCGGGGCGTCGGTGCGTTATCGACATAGGATACGTGTATTCGAGCGCATCGAAATGCACTCCAGAGTTGTCTGGTGGGACGACAAGTTCATCTATATCGAACAATCCATGTGGAAGGCGGATGGTCGATGTGCCAATCAGATCCTTTATCGCTCGGCAATTACCGGAAAAGATGGCATTGTCCCGCCGAGCGAGGTCGCAGACGCGGTCGACACGCCGGCTGATCCGCCCCCGGCACCGGACTGGGTCGCCGCGTGGATCGCGGCAGAGGCGAGGCGTCCCTGGCCACCCAACGAGGCCGTTGTTGCCGACCCGGTTCGAGAGGCCGTTTGATACGTGTTTGGGACTAAGAGATGATCTCACAGCGTAAGCGGATCTGGGGCTGGTACTTCTTTGACTGGGCAAGCCAGCCCTATCACACGCTGCTTGTTACATTCGTCTTTGGGCCCTTCTTCGCTCTCGTCGCGGCAAACCACTTTGCAGCCGGTGGGTTGGATGAACTCGCGGCAGATGCAAAGGCGCAGACGCTTTGGTCCTGGACGCTTGCGCTTGCGGGTTTGGTGATCGCTTTCGGCGCCCCCTTTCTCGGCGCGCTCGCCGATACAGCCGGTCGTAGAATTCCGTGGATCGCGGTTTTCTCCGTCATGTGTGCCATCGGATCCGCCGGGCTTTGGTGGACGGATCCGGACGGGACGAACCTTGCCATTGCGCTCGGGTTCTTCGCACTCGGCTTCATCGGCGTTGAATATGCGCTGATTTTCGTGAACTCTCAGCTTCCCTCACTGGGTCCCTCAGAGAATGCTGGGGCGCTGTCGGGGACCGGATTTGCTTTTGGCTATCTTGGTGGTCTGGTCGCTTTGGCGATCATGCTCATTTTCTTCATGACGCTCGAGCAAGGTCGTACGATTGCCGGTTTTGCGCCCGCACTTGGGCTCGATCCGACGCGGGCAGAGGACCAGCGGATTGTCGGCCCCTTCACGGCGTTGTGGTTCGTGGTGTTCATGGTGCCTTACTTCTGGTGGGTGCGCGATGCGCCCGTGCGTTCTGGGCGTGGCAGGATCGGTGACGCGCTGTCGAACCTTGTCGCAACGCTGCGGCGCCTGCCTGCGCGACGCAGTCTCTTTGCCTATCTTGGTGGCTCCATGCTCTATCGCGATGCTCTCAACGGCCTTTACGCCTTCGGAGGGACCTACGCTGTACTCGTTCTGAATTGGACGACCACGCAAGTGGGCGTCTTCGGTATTGTCAGCGTGATCGCAGCGGGTGCGTTTTCCTGGGTTGGCGGGCGGATCGATCTGGCGGTGGGGCCCAAACCCGTTGTTTCAGTGACGGTTTGGGGCCTGATCCTGGTGTGCATCGTCATTGTCGGCATGGACCGATCTCAGTTTTACGGTTTCCCGCTCGAAGAGGGATCGGGTCTCCCGGACACGGTATTCTATGCGTGTGGCGTTCTGATTGGTGGTCTGGGCGGGACATTGCAGGCGGCCAGCCGGACCTTGATGCTGCGTCATACAGACCCCGCCGCCCCGACGGAGAGCTTTGCACTCTACGGATTGTCCGGGCGCGCCACGGCCTTTCTGGCGCCAGCGCTGATCGGTTTGGTCACGGCTTGGAGTGGAAATGCGCGCTTTGGCGTCGCGCCTCTGATTGGGCTTTTCGTTCTCGGTCTTCTCTTGCTACGCTTTGTTCAAGCCGAAGGAGACCGCGAAACATGGCGAGATGGAGAAGTGCAGCCGCAATAATGCTCTTGCTTGCGGCGTGTGGGCAGGGCGCTGATACGCGCGGCTCTCAGCCACAGCCGGTTCTGTCTGCACAGGATATCCCGGCCTCGATGCAGGGGCTTACAGCAAAGCAGCTCTTTCGGGCAAAGCCGGTCGCATCGGCAGAACCGTCGCGCGCGCTCGGAGGCCATTCTCAGGGCTGCCTGGCCGGTGGCGTGGAGCTTGCAGAAACAGGACCGACCTGGCAGGCGATGCGGCTCAGCCGAAACCGGAATTGGGGTCACCCTGAGCTCATCGATTTCATTGAGGTACTGTCAAAGTTTGCGGCCACGCAACCGGGTTGGGAGGGCCTCTATGTCGGAGATCTCAGTCAACCGCGCGGTGGGCCTGTCTCTGGCCACCGCTCTCATCAGACCGGGCTCGATGTGGATTTCTGGATGTTGCCGCCCAAACGGCTGAACCTGAGCCGGGCGGAACGCGAGAGCCTGTCGTCCATTTCGCTTCGACGGGCAAACGGGGCCTATACCAACGCCGCCTATTCCCGACAGCACCACGAGATTCTGAAGGCCGCGGCGAAAGACCCGCGAACAACGCGCATCTTCGTCTTTCCCGGCGCAAAGGTGCGCATGTGTAATGAAGAAACGGGCAACAAAGCCTGGTTGCGAAAGGTGAGGCCCTGGTTTGGGCACCATTACCACTTTCATGTGAGACTGAGATGCCCGAAAGGCGCCAGAGACTGCGTGGAACAGGAAGCGCCGCCGCCAGGGGACGGATGCGCAGAAGCAGAAGAGTGGGTGCGCAATATCTTAAACCCGCCACCCCCCGATCCAAATGCGCCACCTCCGCCTAGGCCGCGGGGAGAGTTGACGATGGCTGACCTGCCGGGGCAATGCGTGGCCGTTTTGCAGTCACCGTGAGTCCACAGCATCTAGTGCACATTATTTTGGCAAACCCTTCATTTTGGTTTTGACTTACAAAAAAAATGTGCGACGCTTCTTGTGAGTTCAACAAATCGAAAGGAGGTGGTCCAGTGTCTATAAAGAGATTGGAGCTTGGTGTCGGAACAGTCAGGGAGGTCCGTATCTAAGGCAGACCTTGGGTACGTTGACCCACTGATTGGCACGGCCTAACCGGCCCGCCTCCAAACGCTTTAGGGGACCGCTCCGCATCGGAGTGGTCCTTTAATTTTGTCCTGAAGTGACCTCTTTTCCGGATGCCGGTACAACGGCGGTGTCACGTCCGAATTCCGTTGGTGCGTTTGCAGGGAGAGCGCCGTGCCGTTGCGCATCACAGAGACAATTACCATTGAGGACTGGGAATTGACGGAACAGTTCGTCCGCGCCTCCGGCCCGGGCGGACAGAACGTCAACAAAGTGTCGAGCGCTGTTGAACTGCGGTTTGAAGCGGCCCGCTCACCCAACTTGCCTGAGCAGGTGAAACGGCGGTTGCAACGTCTCGCCGGGCGTCGCTGGACCCGCGAGGGGGCGGTTATCATTCAAGCAATGGAAGAACGCAGTCAGGCCCGGAATCGCGAGATTGCGCGCGAGCGACTGTCCCGCCTTTTGCGTGAGGCTGCGGTCAAGCCAAAACGCCGTATTCCCACAAAAGTTTCCGCCAACCAGAAGCGCAAGCGCGTCGAGGCCAAAAAACGACGCAGCGCGGTCAAATCGCTCAGGGGGCCAATCGAAGACCCATGATCAACAGCTTGGGCCGATTGTTCTACTGACGGTGTGTTCTGGTCAGGTATCGGGCGACTGGATGATGTCCTGTTTCGACCCTTCTGGGATGCTCAACCTGCGGCAGGATCGCGCAGTTGACAATGTCTTACAAAAATACTCAACTATAGCCAGCAAGCGCCCGATTCCAGCGCAAGCCGACAGGTAGCAATCGCGGAGGAAACGGGCCTTTGACACGCTATGACACATTGTACGACTGCACCGCCGGCGACTGTCATGAGCTTTTGCTTGTGGGAGCAGATCCCGACGCTGCAGATCTGCATGGACTGGACTGGGTGATGGACCGCTTTGCACGCATATACGGGAGGACCGCCTGATGGATGGCGCGCTCGAAAAACTGGTGACAACCTCTGATGAGACCCCACCGATGTATGACGTTCTGACACTGACCGACGGCGGTCGTCTGGCTCATATCCGGTTGGATGACAAGCTTTACACTCTGCGGATTACCCGGGCAAACAAGCTGATCCTGACCAAATGAGTGCACAGCCGAGTTTTCATCGCGGCGGTGCCCCGGTTGGTCACATCGCGCAATTGGGCCCGATCGAAGCAGGCGCCGTGATGTATCTCCGGCTTTGGTCGGAAGGTCCGCATGCCCATGCTCAGATGAGGGAGGATTTCACCGCAACGCTGGGACCGGAACGCGCGCGGCTGGCGGATAAGTCTTTCGTGGCTCTATGCGACATGATGTCGGTTCATGGCCGCCGACCGCTGATGCGCCATCAGGTGACATGCCGGTGTCTGGGCGCAGACGAATCCTGGTTTGCGCATTTCATTGGATATGCCAGCGAAGGTGAGCGGGAAGACGCGTTGTTGATTTCAATGATGATCGTCAAGCCCAATGTTGCCCCCATGCTGGCCGGGTTGGCAGAGGATTTTGGCTTGGCCTTGCGCAGCCTTGTGGCTCATGGCAGAAATGACATCAATGCGCCAAGGACTGTACATTAACGCCCCCCAGCTTACGCAAGGTTGCTCATGTCAAAGAAGCTTCCCAGCCCGTGTGTCGATGTTTGCAAGTACAAGCGTGCAGGCCATTGCATCGCCTGCTCCATGACAAAAGCGCAAAAATCCATCTACAAGAAACTGAAGTCGGAAAAGCACCGGGAAGGGTTTATCAGGATGCTTATGGCCCAGCAGGAAAACATGGGAAAATTCCCCGCGTGGCGCGGCATGTATGAGAAGCGTTGCGCCAAGAAGGGCGCAAAGCTTCCCAAGGATCTGTTAGCCTAGGTGCGCTGAGAGCAACCACGCAAATTTTTCGTGCGTTTGCCCCCGCTCGATGCAGAGATCCTGCGTCAGAAGATCACCGTGTTTTTCTGCGATGTCGGCTGTGCCGGCGAGTGTGGCCGCAACAGTCCGCTGCGCGTTCGCCAGTGTGGAAATCATGTCCTCAGCCGAAGCATGCCCATCATGCTCGGAAATCTTGGACGCAGCGACCATGTCGGCCAGTTTGCCGTTGGCATGGGCGCCGAGCGCTTTCACCCGCTCCGCCAGATCATCCTGAGCTTCAAAGTGGTCTTCGTAGATCTTCTGAAACAAATCGTGCAAGGGCCCAAACGCCATGCCGGTCACGTTCCAGTGAAAATTCTGCGCCAGCATCGTGGTGACGACGGTTTCTGCAACGCACTGGTTCAGCGCGGTTGCGATTTCTGTTTGTGCGTCTGTGGACAAAGCTGCGGCTGTCTGGCTCATCTGTCCCTCCAAAAATTCAGGTTAACGTGCCAAATGTCTTGGCTACCGCACTAACATAGAGGTGCGGATGCCAATGCCAACCCTTTTTTAGAATTATTCTAAGAAACCTGAGTTGCAAGATTTGCAATAAGCGCGCCGAATATCCGCCGCTTTTCATGCGGGATACGGCGATGGATCAGAAATCTAAAGCTGGAATCGTCTAAATCCTGATATGATTCAATAAGTTGAGCAAGCCACAACTCATCGAAACTAAATTCGCGTTCTCCGGGTTGATGCCACAGAGGTGTTTTGTCCAGGGCCTGCCCCAAAATCCGTATCAGAGTATTTGCGGCCGCTTCCTCGCCATTACCGGGGTCGATCAACTGACAAGCGGTATAGATGTCGAGGTAAGATGACGCCCGACAGAACGACGCTCTGAACCGCAATCTGTTGATCAGCGCGCGCGTTTCATTCCTCACCTGTGGGAGGGGAGCATCGACCTTTGGAAGTGCGAGAACTGCAACCATTCGTTCAATACCAGATGCGCCGCGACTCATATGCGACCTGAGCTTTCCTTATAAAAATAGTCGAGAAAGAGTGCTGTCGCAAGATGCGCAAGCCTGATAGTTGTTTCTTTGTAACACGATGCAACACATGCCTGGCTCCGCGCACATTCTTAAGACTGAACAGCTTTGCGATATGTGACGACGCTGCGTCAGAAATAGATTGCCTGATGCGGGCGACGGTTCAAACCAATACATCCATTTCTTCTTGTGCGCCCACTTCGAAGACGCGCTTGTAGCGTTCAATCTCTGACACCGGACCCATCGCCTTCCGCGGATTGTCCGATAATTTCACCGTTGGTCGACCGTTGGCGGCCACCGCCTTGCACACCAGCGAAAACGGCGCGAGGGCATCATCGTCCAGCAGACCGCGAAAGTCGTTGGTCAGCAGGGTTCCCCAACCGAAAGAGACCTTTGCGCGCGCTGCGAACTGAGTGTGAAGCGCAAGGATTTTCTCCTCGTCCAGCCCATCGGAGAAGATGATGAGTTTCTGCGTCGGGTCTTCACCGCGCGTTTTCCACCAGTTTATGGCCGTCTCAGCGCCAAGCGCGGGATCGCCGCTGTCAATGCGGATCCCTGTCCAACCGGCCAGCCAGTCAGGTGCGTTTTTCAAGAACCCCTCGCTGCCGTAAGTGTCCGGCAGGATGATGCGCAGATTGCCGTCATGTTCATCATGCCAATCCGAGAGCACCTCATAGGGCGCGTGGGCCAGTGCGGCGTCATCCTCTGCCAGCGCTGCATAGACCATAGGCAATTCATGGGCGTTTGTGCCAATCGCCTCGAGGTCACGGTTTTTGGCGATGAGGCAGTTGGACGTGCCCACGAAATTCTCTCCCAGCCGTTCGGTCATCGCCTGTACGCACCAGTCTTGCCAGAGGAAGGAATGCCGCCGACGCGTGCCGAAATCGGCGATGCGCAAGCCGGAAACACCGCGCAGACGTTCGACCTTTTCCCAGAGTTTGGTCATGGCGCGGGCGTACAGCACCTGAAGCTCGAACTTGGCGAGCCGATGCAGAACCGCGCGAGACCGAAGTTCCATCAGCACCGCCAGCGCGGGAATTTCCCATAACATGACTTCGGGCCACGATCCTTCGAATGTCAGTTCGTACTGATCCCCGTGGCGTTCGAGGTGATAGGGCGGAAGTCGCAGATGCTCGAACCAATCCATGAATTCGGGCGTGAACATCTGGCGCTTGCCATAAAAGGTATTGCCGCGCATCCATGTGCTTTCTCCGCGCGACAAGGACAGGGAGCGGATGTGGTCAAGTTGCTCGCGCAATTCCCCCTCGTCGATCAGCTGCGCCAACGGGATCGAGGTGGTGCGATTGATTAGTGAAAACGTCACGACCGTGTCGGGCCGGTTTCGAAAAATCGACTGGCACATCAGCAGCTTGTAGAAATCGGTATCAATGAGCGACCGCACGATCGGGTCGATCTTCCATTTGTGGTTCCAGACACGGGTGGCGATATCGACCATGGTGAAATCCTTGTGCCGGAGCAGTTAAGCAAAGGGTTGAAAGGGGTGCAAGTTTCGTCGTTTCACGCGCGGCGACATTCCCTGACAAGCCACCGCGAAAATGTCCGCGCCAGCGCTGTCTCGGGCGTTCGGTGCTGGATCATGTAGTGACCCAACACCACGTCTGGTGCGCCAGGTAACGCCACGAGCCGACCCGCTACCAGATCATCTGCGACAAGAAAATCG
>ERZ1740060.457-NODE-457-length-22916-cov-20.189974_pt1 | contig 22916 bp, 20 predicted proteins | sample MGYA00581743_ERZ1740060 | MGnify/ENA primary metagenome ERZ1740060 (study PRJEB43018, sample SAMN04849235) | marine metagenome | isolation source: floating plastic debris | place: Pacific Ocean | collected 2008-08-27 | study: EMG produced TPA metagenomics...
CCTCCGAAGGCAGAGGCCAGAGGTTCGAATCCTCTTGGGACCGCCATTTTCCTACTAAAGATGTTCTGCGAACGCTTTTTTCGCTGCGCTAAGGGCGCTGTCATCAATGTCTTTGTGCAGCACAAGGCGGCGGATGTCGTAAGGGCCGCCGATCTCGATTCCGCAGCGCCGCATCTTGTCATCCAGCATGTCGTCAGGTGCGCCGCGCAGGAAAACCATGTTGGTGTCTTGCACGACCTCTCCGGCATTGTGGTTGCTCAGAAATGAAGCGAGGTCGTGGGCGCGGGCGTGATCTTCGGCCAGCCGACCGATGTTATGCGCCAGGGCGTATATCCCGGCAGCGGCCAGAACCCCTGCTTGCCGCATCCCGCCGCCAAGCATTTTTCGCAGGCGGTGAGCTTTGGCGATCAGATCGCGATTGCCAACCAGAACGCTGCCAACGGGCGTTCCAAGCCCTTTGGACAAGCAGATAGAGACAGTATCGAAAGGGGCGGCGAGGGCGGCAGGATCGATATCCAAGGCCACAACTGCATTAAAGAAACGCGCACCATCGAGGTGGCAGTTCAGACCGTGGGCGCGGGCGGTATCGGTCGATTGGCGGATTGTTTCAAGGGGGATTACCCGACCGCTCACCGTGTGTTCGCAGGCCAACAGGCGTGAAATGGCGTGGTGGTTGTCGTCTTCTTTGACGGCCGCCCGGATTGTGTCGGGCGTGATATGGCGACCATCGGCGACGGGCACGGGGTATAGGGCAATTCCGCCGAGGACTGAGGCGCCGGCGGCCTCGTAGACATAGGTATGATAGGGGGCGCCAACGATAATCTCTTCACCACGACCGCAATGGGCCAGCATTCCGGCAAGATTGCTTTGCGTGCCCGACGCAAAGAACAGAGCCGCGTCTTTGCCCAGCCGTTCGGCCAACTGGTCTTGTAAGCGCAAAACGGTCGGGTCTTCCCCATAGACGTCATCGCCAACCTCTGCATCGGCCATGGCAGCGCGCATCCCGGCGCACGGCGTGGTCAGTGTGTCACTGCGAAAGTCACATAGTATTCGGTTGCTCATAGCCGTGCCTGTCATCGCTGAACTGTTGCCAAAGAGTTGCCGATTTTCCGGGGTGAGGACAGGGCGATCTTGTGATCCGACATGAAAAAAGCGCCCATGATGGGCGCTGGCTTCTGGGCAATGTGTTCAGGACCTGTCGGGTCAGCGACCCCATGTGCGAACTTGGCCGCAATCCATATGAACAAAGTTCGAGGATGAATACCGTCCAACACCGCCTGCGCGGCAAGCCGCTGCGGCTTGGGCAATCTGACTGACCGAGCGTGATTTCAATCGCAGATCGGCTGCCTGGCCTTTCATGTGCAGGGATTTTTTGGCCACGCCACCTGAACGAGCGCGCAGCATCGCGTTGGTTTTTGCCGTCCGGTAGCCCGAGAGCAGCAAATACGGCTCAGATGTATTCAACGTGTTATGTGCGGCGGCCATGATATCGATCGTGCGCGTATCCATGTTGGTCGCGCTATCCTGACGCCAATCGCGCATGAAGTAGTTCACTTCGCGCATACCGTCTTTGATATATTTCCCATCGATCCAGTAGATCATGTCGATGGTTTCGCCGGTTCGGCCTGAATACATGTGAATGCGGCGGATATCGCCACTTCCACGTAAAAAACCTGCGGCTTTGGAATAGGTGGGTGCGGCTGTCACCGCTGCTGCTGCAAATGCGGCAAGAATGCCCCGGCGGGTGAAACCCGCATTCGTTATATCGGTCATGCTCTGCGTCGTCCCGTCGCTGAAACCTGCTTTGACCTGTGTGTTCACAGTGCCGTCTGCCTAAATTTTCCCCAGTCGCGACTTATATGACACATATCGAATCGCGAACCAAGGCTGTTTTAGTTCAATTGCACTAAAACAAGAAATTTGGGCAGAAATTTGCTCACCGTGGCAATTCTGACAAAAAACCAGATTTGGTAATTGCCTATTGCGTTTCCACAACATGTGCCCAGCCGCGTCGAAATTGTGAGTGGACAGCTGCGTATAGATCAGAGACTGTCCAACACAGTTTGATAAAAATGCCCTTATTTTGAGGTATGGAATGGCCATTCTAACGCGCAATTTACCTTTAATCCCGACCCTTATCCTTGGATTGGCGCTGTTTCTTATCGCACCGCAGCCAGCGTCGGCACAGGTCACGGCGTTCAAGCAGGCGGTCGCGGAAGCTGCTGCACGCGATGATGCGCTTGCCAAGTTTTACAAGGCGCGCGATTACCAGCCGATCTGGACAGGCAAAGGCAATAAAGATCGACAGCGGCGATCCGCCTTTTTCAAAGCGTTGGCGCAAGCACCTGCACACGGCTTGCCGATGACACAATATGACCCGGACCGCTTGAAAACGCAGATGAAAGCGGCCAAGTCCGCGCGGGATCGCGGATTGATCGAGGTTGCGCTGTCGAAAGCCTTTTTGACGTATGCGCGTGACATTCAGACCGGTGTTCTGGTGCCCTCGCAGATTGACAGCGGGATCGTCCGGCAGGTGCCGTATCGCGACCGTTTGGCGTTGATTGATACTTTTTCGCGGTCCACACCCGCCGCTTGGCTTAAAAAACTACAGCCGCAAACCGCCGAATATGTCCGCTTGATGAAGGTCAAGATGGACATGGAACAGCAGCTGGCCCGTGGTGGGTACGGTGCCAAGGTGCAGGCCGATGCGCTGAAGCCCGGCGCGCGCGGTGCTGCCGTCGTGCAGTTGCGCGACCGCCTGCATGCCATGGGGTTTGCAGGGCGCAGTGCCTCCCAGTCCTATGACGCCGAATTACAAAAGGCGGTTCAGCAATTTCAGCTGGCCCACGGGTTGACGCCGGATGGCGTTGCAGGTGCGGGCACCATCGCCGAGATCAACAAATCCGTCCAAACGCTTCTGCAGGCTATCATGGTCGCGATGGAGCGGGAGCGTTGGATTAATCGGGACCGCGGCAATCGCCATGTGCTGGTGAACTTGACGGATTTCACGGCCAAGATTGTCGATAACGGCAAAGTCACGTTTGAGACACGGTCTGTCATCGGCAAGAACGACAGTGACCGGCGCAGCCCTGAATTCTCTGATGTGATGGAATTTATGGTCATCAATCCCAGCTGGTATGTCCCGCGTTCTATCGCGACCAAGGAATACCTGCCGATGCTGCGCAAAAACCGCAACGCGGTCAGCCATCTTGAGATCACCGATAGCAAGGGGCGCCGTGTAAACCGTGCGAATGTCAATTTTGCAGCCTATTCGGCCCGCACCTTCCCCTACAACATGCGCCAGCCGCCAAGCCGCGGAAACGCGCTGGGGCTTGTGAAGTTCATGTTCCCCAACAAGTACAACATCTACCTGCACGACACGCCTGCAAAAGACCTGTTCAGCCGCGAAGTGCGCGCCTACAGCCACGGCTGCATTCGTCTGAACGATCCGTTTGATTTCGCCTATGCTTTGCTGGCCAAGGAAGTATCGGATCCTAAAGGGTTCTTTCAGTCCAAGCTGAACACCGGACAGGAGAGTTATGTGAACCTGAAAAAGCCGGTGCCTGTGCACATCATTTATCGCACGGCTTTCACAACGGCCAAGGGGCACACGCAGTTCCGTCGCGACATCTATGGACGTGACGCCAAGATCTGGGACGCGTTGGCCCGTGAAGGGGTGGTGCTGGGCGCCGTTCGGGGGTAATCCTTCCGCAAATCAGCGGAGGGGCTATGGCCTATTCAGTTCAAGACATCGCAACGGCGCTCGGGGCTCAAGCCTTTGGCGCCGTTGAGCTTTTGATTGATGCGGCGTCCGAACCCGCCGCCGCTGGCCCACGCGATCTGGCTTTGGCGATGGATCCGAAATACAGCGATGGGCTGGCCCAAGGTCAAGCCCGCGCAGCGATCCTTTGGGAGGGGGCGGATTGGCAGGCACTGGGGCTGGAGGCTGCAATTTTCGTGCCGCGTCCGCGCTATGCGATGAGCGGTCTGACTGCGCTGATGGACCCCGGTCCTGAGATTGAGCCAGATGTGCACCCGACCGCCGTGATCCACGCGGATGCCCAGATCGGGGCAGGGGCCGCCATCGGCCCCTTTGTCGTGATCGGGCGGGGCGCGCGTATCGGCGCAAACGCCCGCATCGCCTCCCATGTGAGCATCGCTGAAGGCGCGCAGATCGGTGCCGACGCGCTTCTTTGCCAAGGCGTTCGCATTGGTGCGCGCGTCGTGATTGGGGATCGGTTCATCGCGCAACCCGGAGCCGTGGTCGGGAGCGATGGGTTCTCTTTTGTGACACCTGAGAAATCTGGGGTCGAGGCCGTGCGCGAAACCCTTGGCGATCAAGGCGATGCAAAGGCCCAGAGCTGGACGCGCATTCACTCGCTGGGTGCAGTCCGGATCGGCGATGATGTCGAACTTGGCGCGAATGTTGCTATCGACCGCGGCACGATCCGTGACACGTCGATTGGCAACGGCACCAAGCTCGATAACCTTGTGCATATTGGCCATAACGTCGAAATCGGTCAGGACTGTCTGATCTGCGGGCAGGTCGGCATGGCAGGCTCGGCCCAGGTCGGGGACCGGGTTGTGCTGGCGGGCCAGTGCGGTGTCAATGACAACATCTTCATCGGCGATGATGTGATTGCGGGAGGCGCGACCAAGATTTTCACCAATGCACCCAAAGGCCGCGTGCTTCTGGGCTACCCGGCCATGAAGATGGAAAGCCATGTCGAGGCCTATAAAGGGCTGCGGCGCTTGCCACGCCTTTTCCGCGATGTCGCTGACCTTAAGAAAGCTATTTTAAACCGCGATCAGAGTGACTAAATCCCCGGTAACGTCAGGGCGAGGGCCAGATCATGAGCGTTAAAGACACCGTCATTCAGATCATTGCCGAGCAAGCTGTGCTTGATGTCGAGGACGTGACGCCGAACAGTACGCTCGACAGTTTGGGTATCGACAGCATGGGGCTTGTCGAGAGCATTTTCGCCATTGAAGAGGCGTTCGATATTTCGGTGCCGTTCAACGCAAATGATCCGTCTGCAAGCGAGTTTGATATCTCCTCTGTTGCCAGCATCGTGGCAGCGGTCGAAAAACTGGTAGCAGACCAGTCGTGAAACGCGTCGTCATTACGGGGGCCGGTACGATCAATGCGTTGGGGCATAATGTGCCCCAGACGCTGGCGGCTATGCGCGAAGGGGCTTGCGGGATTGGTCCGCTTGAAATCCGCGATGTGGACCGGCTTGGTGTGCAGATCGGCGGGCAGGTGCATGGCTATGACGAGCACACCCATTTCAACCGCCAGCAAATTGTCCTCTATGACCGTTTCACGCAATTCACGCTTTTGGCTGCAAAAGAAGCCATTGGTCAGTCCGGACTGACCTTCGCCGGGGAGCTGGCCGCGCGAGCCGGTGTGATCTTGGGGACAGCCGGAGGCGGCGTGAACACATGGGACGATAACTATCGCTCGGTCTATGAAGACGGGAAGAACCGCGTGCATCCGTTTGTTGTGCCCAAGCTGATGAACAACGCCGCCGCCAGCCATGTGTCGATGGAGTATAACCTCAAAGGGGCGTCATTCACGGTGGCCACGGCCTGTGCATCGTCCAATCACGCGATGGGACAAGCCTATATGATGATCCGTTCGGGCATTGGGGATGTCATGGTGACCGGCGGATCGGAATCGATGCTGTGCTTTGGCGGTGTGAAAGCCTGGGAAGGGCTGCGTGTGATGTCAAAAGACGTGTGCCGCCCGTTCTCGGCCAACCGCAACGGCATGGTGCAAGGCGAAGGGGCGGCGGTCTTTGTGTTTGAGGAATACGAGCATGCCCGCACCCGCAATGCCAACATCCTGGCCGAGGTGATTGGCTTTGCCATGACCTCAGATGCGTCCGACATCGTGATGCCCTCCAAACAGGGGGCCGCACGCGCTATCGAGGGCGCGTTGAAAGATGGCCATATCGCGAAAGAGCGGGTGGGCTATATCAACGCCCACGGCACCGGAACGGCGGCCAATGACAAGACCGAATGCGCCGCCGTGGCGGATGTGTTCGGCGCCCATGCGGACAACCTGATGATAAGCTCAACCAAGTCGATGCACGGGCATCTGATCGGCGGCACCGGCGCAGTCGAATTGCTCGCCTGTATCATGGCCCTGCGTGACGGTGTGATCGCACCGACGATTGGCTACGACGAACCGGATCCTGAATGCGCGCTCGACATCGTCCCCAACGTGGCCCGCGATGCAGAAGTGGATGTGGTCGTGTCGAATGCGTTCGCTTTTGGGGGGCTGAACGCTGTTCTTGCCCTTGGTAAGGTCTAAAAAGGCGCGCATCCCGTTCGGACGCGCGCCTTGAAGCGTTACTCTGCGGGTGCGTCGGCGGCTGGTGCACGCTCTGCTGCATTGGCTTCCTGCACGGCTGCATATCCGGCGGTAAACCCTGTCAGCGACATGGTCAGGTTCACGCGTTGATCCGGTGCGCCCAGCGGCACGATGCTGACGACAGCTTGGTTGCCACGCCGGAAACCGGCCACGTCTGCTTCGGTCAGACCAATCCGTGAAACACACCCAATCGGCGCGCAGAAGGTGAACGGGTAGCGACGCGGGTTTGCCGTATCGACACGCAAGGTCAACTGTTCGGTCAACAACGTCTCAAGCGGGGTCACGATATTGGCGCCGGCAATAACCTCGCCTGCGCCTTCAAGCGTAAACAGATTCACCTCGGCAACCGCATTGCCTTCGGCATCTTCCAGCAATTGATACAGCTGGCAGGGGTCTTCTTGATCGGCCAATGTCACACAGCGCAATTGCCAATCGCCATGCTCGGCTGCGGTATAGGTCTGACCCTGCTGGGGCCCTTCGGACACTTCCTCACCAAGCGACAAACCACCGGCGGCAGCACCATCGGCGGGTGCGTCTTCGGCAGGTGGTGTGCTCTGCTCGGTTGGTGCCTCTTCGGTGGTCTCCTCGGTTGAGGTCTCCTGAGCGAAAGCAGGGCCCGATAGGGCCAGCAGGGCGATCAGCGGGAGGGTCTTGAATGTCGACAAGGTCTGTCTCCGAAAGTGGTTATCAGTATAGCGCGCAATACCATGGCGCGATCTGGATGTCAGGCCAGAAAACCATCAATTCAGGGAGCGTCAAACCAACGTCAAAATAAGGCGGGCCCAAAGAAAAAAGGATCAGCAAGCGCTGATCCCTTTCCCATATGCTCCCCGTCGGACTGGCCGACTTATTTATTGCGATCAGGCTACGGCGTCGTGCCGCACCCGTCAACCAGCAATATCGGCGATTTTGCGCCGTTTCATGCATAAAAAAAGGGCCACGCTGCGAACAGCGCGGCCAGTCTGACAGGGAGGAAGTCCGCACACACCCCGAGGACATCAGAGGCTGCGAACACGTTTGTTCTGGCATGAAGAAGTTAAGGATGTATTTTCACGCGGAAAAGAAGTTTGGGAGGGACCCCAGTGAGCGAGACGATTTTTATCGGTGGTGGCGGCGAAGGCTACAGCGCGCCCCAGGAGATGTTGTTGAAATATGCCAACCGTCATGGCCTGATTGCCGGGGCAACCGGTACAGGCAAGACGGTCACGCTTCAGATTTTGGCTGAAAGCTTTTCCGCACAGGGTGTCCCGGTCTTTTTGTCTGATGTGAAAGGTGACCTTTCGGGACTAGCCGCCGCTGGCAGTGCCGATTTCAAGCTGCACGACGCGTTTACCAGCCGGGCAGAAACGATCCAGTTTACCGATTACACCTATGATGCTTTCCCTGTCACGTTTTGGGATCTTTTTGGCCAAGCGGGCCATCCCGTCCGCACCACCGTGGCCGAAATGGGCCCGCTGCTGCTGAGCCGTCTCCTGGAATTGACAGAGGCACAGGAAGGTGTGCTGAACATCGCATTCCGCGTCTCAGACGAACAGGGGCTTCCTCTTCTTGATCTCAAGGATCTGCAAGCGCTGCTTGTCTGGTTAGGTGAAAATGCAGGCGAGATCGCGCTGCGCTATGGCAATGTCTCGAAAGCCTCAATCGGGGCGATCCAGCGGCGTCTGTTGGTTATCGAAAATCAAGGCGGAGCAAAGCTATTCGGAGAACCCGCCCTTGATCTGGCCGATATCATGTCAACCGATCCAGATGGGCGTGGGCGGATCAACATCCTGGCGGCAGACAAGTTGATGGGCGCACCGCGCCTTTATGCAACCTTTCTTCTGTGGCTGCTGTCTGAGCTGTTCGAAGAGCTGCCCGAGGTTGGGGATCCCGACAAACCCAAACTGGTCTTCTTCTTCGATGAGGCGCATTTGCTGTTTGATGATGCGCCCAAGGCGCTGGTTGATAAAGTCGAACAAGTCGCGCGGCTGATCCGCTCCAAAGGGGTGGGCGTCTATTTCATCACCCAAAACCCCGACGACATCCCCGAAGACATTCTTGGCCAGCTCGGTAATCGGGTTCAGCACGCCTTGCGCGCATTCACTGCACGTGACCGCAAAGCGCTGCGTCAGGCTGCCGAGACGTACCGCGAAAATCCGCGCTTTTCGACAGAAGATGCGATCCGCGACGTGGGCACGGGTGAGGCGGTGACGTCTATGCTTATCAAGAAAGGCATGCCGGGCGTTGTCGAACGCACACTGATCCGCCCGCCATCCTCGCAACTGGGGCCGATCGATGCGGCCACGCGTAAGGCAATCCTTGCGAGCTCGCCCATGTCGGGCAAATACGACACCACGCTCGATCGGGCCTCCGCTTTCGAGATGTTGGCCAAACGGGCCGAAGCCGCCGCGAAAGCGGCCGAAAAGGCCGAGGCAGAGGAAGAAGACTTGTCGGTAGCCTTGCAGGAATATTCCGCAGGCCGCCGCTATTCAGGCACGCGCGTTGGTCGATCAACGGCGCGCCCGGCCCGCAAAACGCCTTCGATTGGCGCTGAAATCGGCAAGGTCGTCCTGAAAGAGTTGAAAGGCACCACCGGCAAACGGATCGTTCGCGGTATCCTTGGAGGGCTCTTCAAAGGTCGCTGATCCTTCGCTTTTTCGAAATATCCTGGGGGTCTGGGGGCTGGCCCCCAGCTAGGGTTGGTCTAGGGACTTGCGGACGCCTGCGGGCTCACAGCTTGCGGATTTTCAACTCCGTCAATCGGTTTGCATCGCGCCCGGCAACTTCGAAACGAAAGCCATGAAAGCTGAAACACTGCCCCGTTGTCGGGATCATCTGTGCTTCATGGATGACCAACCCGGCGACGGTATTGGCTTCCTCATCGGGCAGCACATAGTCCGTGGCGCGATTGAAATCGCGGATTGTCATTCCGCCATCGACGATGAAGTTGCCATCACCGTCACGCTGGACGTCTTGTTCGTCTTCGGTGTCGAACTCGTCGGCGATCTCACCTACGATTTCCTCTAGAATATCCTCAAGCGTAATCAGTCCTTGCAGTGCGCCGTATTCGTCCACGACCAGCGCAAAATGCGTGCGGCGGCGCAAGAACTCGCGCATCTGGTCGTCCAGTGTTGTGGTTTCGGGAACAAAATAGGGCGGCATTGCCACATTGCGCACTTCAAACGCAGCCAGCGCCTTATCCGAGGCGTCGGGCCCGCGCATCACCTTGTCCATCCCGCGCAGCAAATCTTTGGCGTGGATGACGCCAACGATATTTTCAGGTTCGCCATCATAGACGGGCAGGCGGGTATGGGCGCTTTGCAGACATTGCGAGAGGATCGTTTCTGGATCATCTGCCGCATTAATCATCTCGATCCCCGACCGGTGCAGCATGATCTCCTCGACCACTCGGTCGCCCAGATCCAAAGCGCCCAATATGCGGTCGCGGTCTTCCTTTTCGACCACGCCCTCGGAATGGCCCAGTTGCAACGCGCCTGCGATTTCCTCGCGCACGGCAAGGATGTGACTGTCCGGGTCGGTTTGCACGCCGAACAAGCGCAGCATCAGCCGCACAAATGTTCGGACCGCCGCGACAATCGGTGCGAACAGCATGATGACGATGCCAATCACCGGCGCAACAAGCGCAGCCGCGCGTTCTGAATTGGTAATTGCGTAAGTCTTTGGCAGCACTTCGGCAAAGATCAACACCAGCAGCGTCATCACCAGCGTGGCCAGCGCCACACCGCTTTCCCCGAAGGCGCGCGTAAAAAGGGCCGTGGCAAGTGACGCGGCCAGGATGTTCACAAGGTTATTGCCCAGCAGCACTGATCCGATCAGCCGTTCGTTATCCTCGGTAATCTTGAGCGCCTTGGCCGCCCCCGCGCTACCCTTGTCCGCCTGCGAGCGCAGTTTTCCGCGAGAGGCCGCGGTGAGCGCGGTCTCAGAGCCTGAAAAGAATCCCGAAAGGATCAAAAGAACCAAAATAGCGCCCGCGGTGATCCAAAAAGCGCTATCAAGAAGAGGTGAGACAGTGTCCATAAGGGGTGTCAGCGTCCGAAATGAGTGCAATAGCTGCAAAGTGGTGTGAATGACACGAAAGAGCAAGAGATGCTGATCCGCGATCTGGGCGAATTATCGGGCGACGTGCTGCTCTTTGGTGGTCCATACTCCAATTTGCAGGCCACGCAGACACTTTTTCAAGCCACAGCGCAGATCCCGCGCAGCAATCGCATCTGCACGGGCGATGTGGTGGCCTATTGCGCCGATCCGGTTCAGACCTGCGATCTGGTTTTTGCCGAAACGGCGTGCGTCGTCGCGGGCAATTGTGAGCAACAACTGGCCATGCGCGCATCTGATTGTGGCTGCGGCTTTGACGAGAACACAGCCTGCGATCTGCTCTCGCGCGGGTGGTATCCTTATGCGAACGCACGGGTCACCGATGCGCAGCGCGCGCAAATGTCAAACTGCCCCGACATCGCCACATTGACCCATTGCGGCCGCCGCGTGGCGGTGATCCATGGGGGTGTCACGGATATCGCGCGCTTTGTCTGGTCCGTCAGCCCCGACACCGTCTTCGCCCAAGAACGCGCAGCACTTGAGGCGCAAATCGGCGCGGTTGATCTGATCGTCACGGGCCATAGCGGCATCGCCTTCAGCCGTGATCTGGGCGGCTGCGAATGGGTGAATGCCGGTGTCATCGGCATGCCACCGCATAATCACAGCCCGGCCACCGAATATGCCATTCTCGGCGATGCAGGCGTGATCCTGCATAGTCTCGATTATCCGGCACCAAAGGCCCGTCTGGCGATGGAAGAGGCCGGCTTGACCCAAGGCTATCACGCCGCTCTCACAACCGGTGTATGGCCCAGCGAAGACGTCTTGCCAGATACGCTCCGCCACTGACTTCTTTTGTCCCTAAATACCGAAAATCCTGGCCTCAGCCGTCTTTGGCCAACGGATGGTTTTCAAGCACCAACTCTTTGAGCCGCTCATCCAGCACATGGGTGTAAATCTCGGTCGTGGCCACATCAGCGTGGCCCAGCAGGGTTTGGATCGAGCGCAAATCTGCCCCATTGGCCAAAAGATGGGTGGCGAACGCGTGGCGCAAAGTATGCGGTGTGACCTTTTCCGGGCTCACACCCCCTGCAACCGCAAGCTCTTTGATGAGCGTATAAAAGCGGTGCCGCGTCAGATGACCTGATTTTCCGCGCGACGGAAACAAATGCCTTGAGGGCGCCAAACCAGCCGTCCGCGCGGTATCCTCAGCATCGTCGCGGGCAATAAGCCAACGCGCCAACGCTTCGCGTGCGGGCGGCGACAGGGGCACCATCCGCTCTTTGCCGCCTTTGCCCATTATCAGCAACATGCGCGGGTCGCCGCGCGCGGCTGAAACGGGCAGGGACACCAATTCGCTGACCCGCATGCCGGTCGCATATAAAAGCTCCATCAAACATGTGTTGCGCAGCCGGTCCATATCCGAGCGTCCGGTCTCGCGCGCGGCCGCCAGAAGGCGGTCCACTTCCATGACGTCCAGCGTTTTGGGCAGATGCTTGTCACGCCCGGGCCCCTTGATCTGGATCGCTGGGTTATCGGTGCGCCAGCCTTCCTCGAACGCGAAGCGGTACAGCTGCTTGATCGCTGACAACCGTCGGGCGCGGGTCGATTTCGCAAGACCCTGCGCATCGCAATAGATCAAATACTGCTCGACATCCTCGCGGGTGGCGCGCTCGAAATCGCATGTCCGGCGCTCTAGCCATTCGGCGAAATCCTTGAGATCACGGGCATAGGCCAATTGCGTGTTTGTGGCCGCGTCAAGTTCTGCCGCCTGCGCCTCAAGAAAGGCCTGAATCCGTGTGGCCGTCATTGTGCCTGCCGCTCCAGAACAAGGGCCTGTAACGCCGCGCGGCGGGCTATGTCTTCAAGACCGACCTGCCGGAACAACCGCAAGGCATCGGTCATTTGCGAAGGATCGCCGCGCGTTCCCGCTTCAAACATCGTGACCGCGCGCAAAATAGCTTCGCCGGTTTGGTTTTGGCGGGTGAGCCGGGTCAGGTCTGCCGAAGGTGCCGCGCCATCAAAACCGGCGGCAAGCGCGCTTTGCACCGATCCACGCGGCGTCGGTATGGGGGCGCCGCGTGCCAATGCGATCAATGCAGCATCTGCGGTGGGGTCCGCAAGTTTTGGCACCAGTGTTTCATAGCCATCCGACAAGGCGGCCAGTTTCAGCGCAATGTCCGCCTCAGCACCGCGCAGGGGCAGCGCGGCGAGGCGCTTGGCAAAGACCAGTGCAAAGATTGCCTCGGTTCTGCTGGTTTGCATCGCGTCCCAGGCGGGTGCAAGCGCTGCACCCACAGCGCCCGGATCGCGGGCAGTCAGCGCGGTTTGCAGCACCTGTATTGCGTCGACCCGGTCCCAGATCCCCCCCGAGGCAGAAGGCAAGCGCTGTGTGTAAAGCCCGATCACCTGATTGGGGTCTACAGCACCCGTGCGGGCCAACCGTTCGACCGCATCCAGCTGGGCTTTCCAGCCGTTGCGGCGTTCAAGATCCGAAACGGCAAAGGCCCTGGGAAGGGTCGCAGTGGGCAGTGGCTCTCCGATCGCCTCAAAGATGCGGAACATCAGGGGCGTGATCCGATCCGGCGTCGGGGCAGGTTCGCCTTCGTACAGCTCGGGATCCAGAAAGCGCGACAGCAACGCTTCGGTTTCGGGCGCGATCTGGCCCAAGGCGCGGGCGGTGCCAAGTGTCAGTGCGGCGGCATTCCAATCCCCACCGCGCGCAAGACAGAAAATCCGCGAGGGCAGGGTGAGCGTGATTGCCTTGTCTTCCGTCAGCGCGGCGCAAACGCGGGTTTCGGCCCCCGTCAGCAACGCGGCATCCAGCCAGCGCTGAACCAATGCGGGGCTGTCAGGCCCCGCACGTTCGATCAGCGCAAGAGCTTGCGTCACGCGCCCCGTATCAAGCAGCGTATCCACGCGCGCTCTCAACAGCAGGCCATCAGGATCACCACTCAAAGGGGGGTTCAACTCGGCCAGCAAAAGCGTTTCTAACATCGCTTGCATCGCGGGCGTTTCGACCTTGTGATTGGCAAGGATCAGATTGGCCAGCGTCATGGCGTCCGAATTCCCCCACAGATCGACCGGCAAACCGGTTACCGATTGCGGCAAAAGCCCAACGGCCACGGCATCGGGATCATCCAGCGGGGTGACGGTAATCGCGCCGACAGACGCGCTGTCGGTCACGGGTACCTCGTTGGTGGGCAGTGGTTGGACCACCGGTGTGCTGATGCTGTCTGAAAGCCAGTCAATCGCAGAAAGCGGGCCGTCCTGCGCCATTAAAGCGGTGGCACTGCACCCAAGGCCAAGGGCGACAACAGCGCTCCTAGTCCACATCCAACGTGACCGGTTCACGGATTTCGGTTTTTGTTGGTGCAAAATCAGCCCCCAAGATCGGCCCGATATAGGCGAAACCGACCAATCCAATACCTGCCAATAGAACAAGCATGAATAATAGCTTGAACACCCTAATCATTTGCGCCTCTTTTCGGTCGTCCTGCTCACGTCTTTTGTCTGGCCGTTTTTATATATGGCCTTTCAGGTGAGTTCACGTCATTCAGGGAGAAAGTGCAAGGACTAAGCGGGGGCGCGCCGATATGGGCTACATCGTGAAAAAGACCATTGTGATGGTCGGCATGATGGGCGCAGGCAAAACCGCCGTAGGCCGCGCGTTGGCGACACGTCTGGGGGTTCCGTTCCTTGACAGTGACGAACAGATTGTGACCGCAGCCAACATGTCCATTGCTGAAATCTTCGAGCGCGATGGCGAGGCGTTTTTCCGTGCTCGCGAAAGTGAGGTCATCGAACGCCTGCTGCGCGACGAGCGCGGTGTGCTTTCGACCGGGGGTGGGGCGTTTCTGGCGCAGGGCAATCGCGAGATGATAAGCAATATCGGCGTATCGGTTTGGTTGAAGGCCGATCTAGGCCTGCTGTGGTCCCGTGTTCGGCACAAGGACACGCGCCCTTTGCTGCGCACCGATGATCCGCAAGCCACATTGCGCGCCCTTTACGAGGCCCGCGTGCCGCTTTATGCGCAATCTGATATCACTGTTGTCGCCGATGCGCGGTATTCCATTGATGATATGACCGATGCGGTTTTGACCGCCCTGCAAGACCGCCCTGATGTGCTGGAGATCACTGATGCACCATGAAACCGTTCACGTGCCGCTGGACGGCCGGGCCTATGACATCCATGTCGGCGAAGGGCTTTTGACGCAGGCCGGTGCATTTGTCGCACCGCTGCTACGCCGCAAACGCGTGGCTGTTGTCACGGATGAAAAGGTGGGCGCGCTGCATCTGGAGGCGTTGCGTGCGGGTCTTGCCGCAGACGGGATCGAGATGGTCGCTCTGTCGCTGCCGCCGGGTGAGGGTACCAAAGGCTGGCCTCAGTTCGAACGATGCGTCGAGTGGCTACTCTCGCAAAAAGTTGAGCGCAATGATGTCGTGATCGCTTTTGGAGGCGGTGTGATCGGCGATCTGGTCGGCTTTGCCGCCGCCGTGCTGCGGCGCGGTGTGCGGTTTGTGCAAATCCCGACATCGCTTTTGGCGCAGGTCGACAGCTCGGTCGGGGGCAAGACCGGGATCAACGCGCCGCAGGGCAAGAACCTGGTTGGCGCGTTTCATCAGCCAAGCCTGGTCCTGGCCGACACAGGCCTGTTGGGCTCGTTGACGGCACGTGATCTGCTGGCAGGCTACGGTGAGGTGGTGAAATACGGACTTTTGGGTGATGCCAGCTTTTTTGAATGGCTCGAAGGTCATGGCCCCGCCTTGGCGGCAGGCGATATGCAGGCGCGGATCAAGGCTGTCAAACGCTCGGTCGAGATGAAGGCCGAGATTGTGGTGCGCGACGAGACCGAACAGGGCGACCGCGCGTTGTTGAACCTGGGTCACACGTTCTGTCACGCGCTTGAGGCCGCAACAGGCTATTCCGACCGGTTGCTGCACGGCGAAGGCGTGGCCATCGGGTGCGCCTTGGCGTTTGAGCTTTCATCCCGCATGGGGCTGTGTTCGCAAGAAGATCCCAGCCGCGTGCGCGCCCATCTGAGCGCCATGGGGATGAAGGTCGATTTGAAAGACATAGACGGTGATCTGCCGGATGCGGAAGGGCTTCTTGATCTGATGGGGCAGGATAAGAAGGTCATGGATGGGAAGCTGAATTTCGTCCTCGCAAAGGGTATCGGCAGCGCCTTTGTTACGTCGGAGGTCGATCCTGCACTGGTCAAAAACGTCCTGACAGACGCGCTTGAACAACGATAAAAGGCAGAGCCTGCACCCTGCCTTTCGTTTCACTTTGGTTCAAATATCCTCGCCGAAGGCATATGTCATCGGCAGTTAGCGCAGGGCTTTAAAACGGGATCTCGTCGTCGATGTCGCCGCCTGCAGGTGCACCGCCACCGCTGCCGCCGCCATATCCGCCACCCTGATCGTTGCCGCCATAGCCGCCGCCGGATTGGTCGCTCATATAGCCACCTCCGCCGCCGCCGCCACCTTCGCCGCGCCCATCAAGCATGGTCAACTCGGACTTATAAGGGCGCAGAACGACTTCGGTTGAATACCGATCTTGCCCGCTTTGATCCTGCCATTTGCGGGTTTCAAGCTGGCCTTCGATATAGACCTTCGAGCCTTTGCGTAGATATTGCTCGGCCACGCGGGCCAGCGGTTCCGAGAAGATCGCGACAGAATGCCATTCGGTGCGTTCTTTACGTTCCCCGGTGTTGCGGTCTTTCCAGTTCTCAGATGTGGCAATGCGCAAGTTGCAGACCTTGCCGCCATTCTGGAAGGTCCGCACTTCGGGGTCACGGCCCAGATTGCCGACGATGATGACCTTGTTTACCGATCCTGCCATATGCGTTCTCCCCGAATCTTGCAGCTGTCCGTCGTGACGCTACATGACCGCGTCGTGGTTAAAAATGGGTTAGTGCGTCTTGGGGGTAGCGAAAACCCTGATTTTATCTATATTTCGCCTCACGTGGACGGTGGAGAGGTCAAACACAGGATGAAACCTGTTCATTTTCTGACGACTATACTTTGTTTTTCATTTCCAATCGGAGCGATTGCGGAGGGGCTTAACTTCAGTTCCAAGTCGCGCTCTTCTCTCTTCAAATCGCAGACCAGCGTTCTGGACCGTCGTGCGTCCTCGCAATATGCCGCATCTATCAAGCTGGTGCCCAAAAGCGTGATGGTGCCCGAGCGGCTGAATTCACCGCGCTATAACGGGAAGTACCGTGGTGAGTATCTGAACATGGCCAAAGCGGCAGCGCGCAAACATGGCATTCCCGAGGACTTGTTTTTGCGCCTCGTGCAGCAAGAAAGTGCATGGAATCCAAACGCACGCTCGCACAAAGGGGCGATGGGGTTGGCGCAACTGATGCCTGCCACAGCGCGTTATCTGGGAGTGAATGCAAATGATCCGCGTCAAAATCTGGAAGGCGGGGCACGGTATTTGCGCAAGCAGTATGACGAGTTCCGGTCGTGGCGGCTGGCGCTCGCGGCCTATAACGCAGGGCCGGGCGCTGTAAAAAAGCATGGGGGTGTACCACCCTTCCGTGAGACCCGCAATTACGTACGGGTCATTCTGGGCAGTTAACGAGGTTGCGTCTTGCGCTTGCGCGCAAGTCACGACGTGCGGTCGCTACGCCACCGTTTTTTCGGTATTTTTGGACAAAAGAAGACATGCCGGTCGCGATGATCGGCCTGCCTTCGTTTTTATCCAGCCGTTTACTCAGCGGCGATTTTGATAACCGGCTCCATATCGGCAAGATCGGCGTCGCTAAGGTGGCATTTGATCTGGTGGCCTTCGGAGAGCTGGCGCACGGGCGGCACTTCTTTCTCGCAAAGCCCGCCAGCGACTTTGGACTTCCAGTTGCAGCGCGTTTGGAAGGGGCAGCCGGAAGGAGGATTCATCGCAGACGGGATATCGCCTTCGAGCACGATGTGCTTTTTCTCGACCGATGTGTCCGCGATGGGAACGGCTGAGAGCAGCGCCTCGGTATAGGGGTGGTAGGGGGGTGAGAAGACCTGATCGGTCGTGCCGAGTTCGACCACATGGCCCAGATACATCACCATCACGCGGTCGCTGAGATAGCGCACGATGCTGAGGTCGTGGGAAATGAAGAGCAGCGTGGTTTTATGCTCGCGCTGGATTTCCATCAGCAGGTCGGTGACGGCGGCCTGCACGGACACATCGAGCGCGGAGACGGGTTCGTCTGCGACCACGATCCGGGCGTCACCGGCGAAGGCGCGGGCGATGCCGACGCGTTGCTTTTGCCCACCGGACAATTGCCGCGGCATGCGGTCGGCAAAGGCGCGGGGCAATTTGACCAGGTCGAGCAGCTTGAGCATCCGGTCGCGGCGTTCGTCATCATTGTTACCGATGCCGAACAGTTCCAGCGCACGCATGATCTGACGACCCACGGTCATGGATGGGTTCAGCGTGTCGAACGGGTTCTGGAAGACCATCTGCACATCGGCCACGGTCTTGGTGTCACGTTCCTGAATGGGCGTCGATTCAATCGACTTGTTGTCCAGGGTGATTGCGCCTTCTGTTGCTGTTTCCAGCCCCATAAGCACTTTTGCGAATGTTGATTTGCCGCAACCGGATTCGCCGACAATGGCAAGGGTTTCGGATTCGCGCGCCTCGAAACTGAGGGTTTCGTTGGCTTTCACCACCTTTTTAGAGCCGCCGCCGAAGAGCGCATTGGCCGCGACTTCGTAGTATTTCTTGAGGTTGTCCATTTTCAGGACGACATCGCCCACCTCGCCTTTTTCCTTGGTTTCGGCCAGTTCCATCGGCGCAGCCCAGTCGATTTCCTTGAACTTCACGCAGCGGGAGGCGTGGCGGTCGTTGCCAGGGACGGTCTCCATCTTGATGTCGCCTTGATCGCAACGGCCTGCCTCGAAGTAATCGCAGCGAGGGCCGAAATTGCAGCCTTGGGGGCGTTCGTGGGGCAGGGGGAAGTTACCGGGGATGGCCACCAGCGGGCGCGCGTTCTTGTCGGCACCCGGCAGCGGGATCGAGCGGAAGAGCGCTTGGGTATAGGGGTGCTGCATCTCGTCGAAGACGTCTTCGATCGAGCCGGTCTCAACCGCTTCGCCGGAATACATCACGCAAAGACGGTCGCAGGTTTCCAGCACGAGGCCGAGGTTGTGGGAGATGAACAGCATCGAGGTGCCGTATTTCTTGCCGAGGTCTTTGACCAGCTCGACCACGGCGGCTTCAACGGTTACGTCCAGCGCGGTTGTGGGCTCATCAAGGATCAGCAGGGACGGGTTTGCCATGAGCGCCATCGCGATGACGATGCGCTGCTGCTGACCGCCCGAAAGCTGGTGCGGGTAGCTGTCGAGCATCCGCTTGGGGTCGGGCAGGCGGACATCGGTTACCACTTCAAGGGCACGATCATAGGCTTCTTTCTCGCCCAAGCCTTCATGGATCATCGGCACTTCCATCAGCTGGCGTCCGATCTTCATTGCGGGGTTCAGAGAGGCCATCGGCTCCTGATAGATCATCGCGATTTCAGAGCCGCGGATGTCGCGAAGTTCTTCCGCGCTCATCTCGTTCAGGTCGCGGCCTTTGAACTTGATGGAGCCGCCGACGATGCGACCGTTCACGCCCAGATCCTGCATCACGCCCAGCGCCACGGTGGATTTGCCGCAACCGGATTCACCGACAAGGCCCATGGCCTCACCGGGTTGAACGGTGCAGGAGAAATCCATCACGGCAGGGATTTCGCGCAGACGGGTGAAGAACGATATCGAGAGTTGGTCGATCTCGAGGATCGGACCTTCATAGGGTTTTTGGGTGGCCATGATAGCTTCCTTGGTTAAGTCCGATCAGTCTCTGAGAGATTCCTCGCGCAGGCCATCGGCCAGTAGGTTCAGACCCAGCACCAGCGTCAGCAAGGCGAACGCGGGCGGCAGGGCAGGGTGCAGGTAGATCGAGAGGAGCTTGCGGCCCTCGTTGATCGTGCTGCCCCAATCCGGGCTTTCAGGGCTAAGGCCAAGGCCGAAGAAACCCAAGGTGCCCAGAAGGATCGTCGTGTAGCCGATACGCAGGCAGAAATCGACGATCAGCGGTCCGCGTGCGTTGGGCAGGATCTCCCACAGCATGATATACCACGGGCCTTCGCCGCGCGTTTGGGCGGCGGCCACGTAGTCGCGGGTTTTGATGTCCATCGCGAGGCCGCGCACGATCCGGAAGACCGTGGGCGAGTTCACAAAGACCACCGACACGAAGACCACCAGCAGGTTTGCCGGGAAGCTGATGATGCCCAGCGGATCAGCGTTCCAGGCGATTCCCAGATAGAGCCATGCGCCGATCACCAGTACGAAGGCCAGATACATATTGCGCTTGGCAGGCTGCGTATAGAAGCGCGAGTTCATCAGGATCACCATGAAGACGATCGGGAAGATGAACAGAATGCCCGCCATGTAGACCGGAATACCGGTTGCGACGATTTCCGGTGTGACCAGCAGGTAGAACAGCAGGATCACCGGGAAAGCAAGGATCAGGTTGGCAAGGAAGGACAGGAACGTGTCCAGCTTGCCACCGTAATAGCCTGCGGGCAGGCCCAGCGTGATGCCGACCATGAACGCAAAGAGCGTCGCGAAGGGCGCGATTTTCACGACCTCCCAGCTGCCTTTGACCATACGGGTGAAGACATCACGGCCCAGATTATCGCCGCCCAGAAGGTAGTAATTGTAGACGCCTTCTTCATCGAGGAAGGTGCCCGGTACCTTGTTCTTCATGGAGGCGAATTGCTGCAACCCGTCATGGGTTACGATCATCCCCATCGCTCCGAAGACGGCGGTGAAGACCCAGAACATCACCAGCGCAAAGCCGATCATGCCGATGGTCGAGTCAAAGAGTTTTCCGTAAAGCCCCAGCTTGCGCTTATAGACAATCGAGGCGGCGAACAGGACGATCAGAGCGATCCACACAGGGGTGAACTGACCGATGATGCGGATGATGATCTCACCCCAGATTAGCGGTTCCATATTATTCCCCTTACGTGACGCTGATGCGCGGGTTGAGATAGACGTAGCCGATATCCGAGATCAGCTGCGTCGTCAGAACCACCACGACCGAGACGACCGAGACCCCCAGAAGAAGCTCGATATCGTTGTTGCCTGCGGCCTGGACGAGGGTCCAGCCGAAGCCCTTGTAGTTAAACAGCGTCTCGACAATGACGACGCCGTTAAGCAGCCAAGGGAACTGCAACATGATGACGGTGAAGGGGGCGATCAGCGCGTTGCGCAAGGCATGCTTGAGGACGATGTTGCCAAAGCTGACGCCTTTGAGACGCGCAGTGCGGATATATTGCGCGGTCATGACTTCCGTCATGGAGGCGCGCGTCATCCGTGCGATATAGCCCATGCCGTAAAGTGCGATGGTCAGCACCGGCAGGGTGAAATTGGCGAAAGTGATGTCATCCATCGCCGATGTGGCGGTGCCTTTGAACCATTTCAGGCCCACGGCCGAGGATGAGAACACAGCGATAAAGATCACGCCGGAGACGTATTCAGGTGTCGCGGTAGACAGGATTGAGACGGTGGAGAGCGACCGGTCGGTGCGCGAGCCTTCCCGCATCCCCGCCAGAACGCCAATAATCAGCGCACCGGGGACCATGACGACCATCACCCAGAACATCAGCTTGCCCGTGAGGCCCAGCCGCGTAGCGATGATACTGCCAACGTCATCCTTGAAGACCGATGATTGCCCCCAATCGCCTTGCAGGATCCCGCAGAAGGTCGGCGCGTCTTCTGGCGCCATGCCCTGGCCGATGCAGCGCCCGCGAACTGTGCCGTCGGTGCCTTCGATGACATAGCCCGGCAACACGCCCAGCCATTGGCCGTATTTCACCGGCAGCGGTTGTGCATAGCCGCGATTGGCAAGCCAGCTGGTGACGGCGTCGTCACTCATCCGCTGGTTCACCTCGGATTTGGCGAGTTTTTCAAGATTTGGCGACAGATTCGTCAGAAAGAAGACGATAAATGTCAGGCAAATCGCCGTGAGGATCATGACCCCCAAGCGACGTAAAATGAACAATCCCATAGTGACCCCTGTTGGTCGGCTGGTTCAGACCGTGCGCTCTTTTTGAACGTCTAAACTGATCTTTTAACCGGCAAAAAGGGCCGCCCTTGTGGGGCGGCCCGTTGTGTTTGGTTAAGCTTTGACCGACCACTTATAGATCTGCGGCAGATAGGCGATATGCATATCCGCGTTTGCGATCGTGCCGTTGTTGTGACGGTAGAGCGAGCGCCAGTAAGGCTGGATCGTCACGCCTTCCTCGGCCATGATCGCTTGCAGTTTGCCCATCACGTCGCGGCGCGCATCGGCATCCGCGATAGAGTTGGCTTCGGCCAGCAGGCTGTCGAACTCGGCATTGGAGAAACCGGATTCGTTCCAGGCTTCACCCGACCGGTAGGCCAGAGCGAGGATCTGCGTGCCCAGCGGGCGGTGGTTCCAGTTCGTGGAGCTGAATGGGTACTTGACCCAGTCATTCCAGAATGTCGAACCAGGCAAAATCGTCCGCTTCACGTTGATACCTGCGTCGCGCAGTTGGGCTGCCACCGCATCGGTGGTGTTCTTGCGCCAGTCATCGTCGATCGACATCAGCTCGTGCTCGAAATCGGCCATACCGGCTTCTTCCATGAGCGCCTTGGCTTTGGCCGGATCGTGGGGCAGGCGGCCAACGCTGTCGTCATATTCCGGGTGCACCGGGCCGACATGCTGGTTGTCTGCGGCCACGCCGCGGCTGGCATAACCCAGCTCAAGGCAGACTTGGTTGTCGACGGCCATCGCCAGCGCCTGACGGACGCGCTTGTCCTCGTAGGGCTTCATGCCGTTCACTTCGGCCTGCTGGTTCGGGCGGATCGCGATGGTCGCGCCAGAGACCACTTCGGACTGTTCCCAGCCGATGGCGTTGAAGATGTCGATAAAGTCACCGACGGTTTCATAGATCAGATCAACCTCTTCGGCTTCAGCAGCCGCGACCCAAGCGGAGGGATCGGTGCCGTAGTCGATATATTCGATCTTATCGAGGTAGAAGCCGCCTCCTTCAAAGGCGGTGTCACCCCACCATTCATGCTCCCCACGCTCGATGATGGCTTTGACGCCCACTTCGTTCTGCGTGATGACCATTGGGCCGGTGCCGACGAGCGTCGACAGGTCTGCGGCGGGGTCATAATTGGCGTGCACAACGGCTGCCGGATAATCAGCAAAGCCCGGAATGATGGTGATATCGGGGGCGGGCAGGTTCAGTTTGACGGTGCTGGCGTCCACAACTTCAATCGCGCCCTCGATGGCTTGATTGGTGTCATCGTCGATCAGTGTCGCCATGCGACCGGCCATCGAGTTGCCTTCGACCGTCTTATCGCACCAGCCAGCGATCACGCGGGCCACGTCGTCTGCGGTGAAGTCGTCGCCGTTGTTCCACTTGACGCCCTGACGGACGTTCAGCGTGTATTCTGTGGCGTCGTCATTGACGTCCCAGCTTTCCAGCAGCATGCC